>ERZ1034915.307-NODE-307-length-34290-cov-92.437301_pt1 | contig 34290 bp, 57 predicted proteins | sample MGYA00520592_ERZ1034915 | MGnify/ENA primary metagenome ERZ1034915 (study PRJEB33766, sample SAMN09781787) | gut metagenome | biome: gut microbiome | host: Homo sapiens | place: Madagascar | study: EMG produced TPA metagenomics assembly of the PRJNA485056 data... | reverse complement strand
ACTCCTGTGCCTGCATCGCCATGTTGTTCAGCTGCTGCATAAGCGCGGCCTGCTGATTGCAGCGGGAAAGCTCGGCGGACTGGAAGCCAGTGTTCATGTTCTGATTGACACCGGCGAAACCGTTCAGCAACGTAGTGTTCATTGCGTAAAATCCGTCGCAAAGACCCTGCTGGGTAATTTCGCCCTTACGCTCGAGTGTGGACGCCGCGCTGTCAATCTGCCTCTGAAGCGTAGCAAAGTCACTTGCAAGAACATAGTTGTCCGCAGCGCCGCTGCCATTATTGCCGCCCCAACCGTTCCGATTCCACCCCATCAGAACAATGAAGAACAGAATAATCCACCAGCCGTTTCCATCTCCGAAGCCGCAAAAGCCGCCGCCATTCATTGCGCCAGCAGGTGCAACGGGCATCGTGGTCTGAATCCCACCATCTGTAAGAGACATAACATCTCTCCTTTCATAAGTTTTTTATTTACAAGTTTCTGGCCAGAAAACGTTGTATCGATAGCAAAAATGTGATATAATTTACTTGCACGGATAGGGTAGCTCCCGACAAGCCGAAAGTCCTATCGGTTTCCGTGCAATCTTTTTTAGGGCTGCACGAAAGGACAGTGCTATGCCGTACAGAGATAAGGGATATTACGAGAAAAAGCATCAATCGCTAATTGGTCAAAAGTTCAATCGATTAACAATTTTGAGCATTTGGAAAAACAAAGAAGCCGGTTATTATATGTGCCGCTGTCGTTGCGATTGTGGAAACACAAGAGATAACAGATTGACATACGTTAAGAACGGCGGTATTAAATCTTGCGGATGCTCAAAATACAAACATCGACCACTTCCAAACAATAGCAGCAGCGTGTTTGATGGAAGATCATCTCACCCATTGCATAAGGTCTGGAACGCCATGTTTGATCGCTGCGAAAATCCAAATAACCAGATGTTCTCTGTTTATGGAGGGCGCGGAATCTCTGTCTGTCAAGAATGGAGAGACTTTCAGAAATTCGTTGAATGGTCTGACTCTGTTGGTGGGCGTCCGAAAGGGTATTCTCTGGACAGGATTGACCCAAATGGAAACTATTGTCCTGAAAATTGCAGATGGGCAGACGACGAGACACAGCAAAACAATAAACGCACGAATCAATACTTGACGTATAAAGGTGAAACGTTATCGCTGTCCCAGTGGGCGCGTAAGCTCGGAATAAGCCGTTACGCCATACAATATCGATTCATGCAAGGGTGGTCTGCCGAGGATATATTGGAAGTTCCTTTGAAGCATCGGAAGGACGAATACCGAAGAAAAATATTGCAAAAAACGAAGTCTGGAGATATTGTCGCCGTTTATAACAGCCTTTCGGAGTTGCCGGAAGAATACAAGATTACATCTGTTTCTTCTGCCTGCAACGGGCATTATCAGCGTGATACTTACAAGGGCTATATTTGGGAGTACGCAGAGGGCTAAACGCCCTCTGTTTTTATTCCATCAGCTGCTGAAACTGGCTTGCCGCCTGTTGTAGCTGGTTCAACTGCTGCTGCGAGATTTTCCCAGACTGTACCAGCTTCTCAACCTCCGCCCTCGGGTCTCCCTGAAAGCTCTGCTTGAACTGCTGAAACTGCCGCACCATATTTTGAAACTGCCCCATAGCCCCGGGCATTTGCCCGCCGCCGAGTGCGTTAAACAGTGGATTCATTGTCTGCCTCCTTCACCTTTCTAACGGGCTTGACGCTCAGAGCCGCCACCTTTGCCGCCAGTTCGTCAAAGTCCTTGCGGGTCACGTATTCCACCGTAGGCACTGTTTGCGGCGCTGTGGGGCTCACGGGGGCTGTAGAGCGCTCTACGAGGTCATACGTTGTCATTGCTGGTTTACCGCTTGCGTCGGCTTTCTTCACATACACAACCGGCGCATTCATGTCCCAAAGCGTTACCGCGTTGTTGGGCGCGACGATAAATTCGTTTGCCGCCTGTTCGTTCGGAACCCAGATGATAGACTGTCCCCCGCTCGGTTGCTGTGACTGAGGTTGCGGAGTCGGATACTGCATCGACGGCGCAGGCTGATACTGTGGACGCAGCATTGGTTCCTGCATCATGGGCGGTTGATTGTAAATCGGCTGTTGATACACATAAGGCTGTTGTCCGAACATCATTTATCCTCCTTTTCCCAGTAGAACAGCGGGATTTCGTTCCCGGAATCCCAGCTATCGAAATACTTTCCGTCCTCTACGCACACGACGTGGCTTGATAGAGCGAGTACATACATGCCGCGCGGATGGTCTCTTGCGAATTCCTCGACCGTATAGCAGTCCGGGCATGTGTTCGGCACAACGTTCCGGGTAAATCCCTGCTGCCGGAGGTACGCGCCCCAGACACTGTTTGCCGACGGCATGTCGCCCATTTTCAACCCCTGTAGGCAGAGCCCAACGTATGTTTCATCCCAGCTCTTGCCCGTCGCCTTTGAAATTGCCCGGACGGTACAGTCTCCGACTTGTTTTCCTTCCGGGTTTGGATTGAAATAAGAAAAGCCCATACCGAACACTCCTTTGTGTCCAGTATGGGCTTTTTCGTATTTTCGTGTGCCTCAGTTGTGCATCACTTAGCTATACAGTTTGCTCGACGTGTCTCTCATGCGCTGCATAATCCCAGGGAGGCGTCTTTGCACCGTCGCTCTGCCAAGATACAGTTCCGTCGCAACGTCCACTTGTGGAAGCTTATCCACAAAGTAAAGCTGCGCAATCTTTTCGTCTTCCCGACCAAGATTCGCCTGATGAATGACCGCTTCCATGTCCCGGCGCATCAGTCCGCCAAGCTCCGGCGGTAGTTTGCATCTGGCTTGTGGAGCCATAGCCCCGCCCCCTTACTTCATCGCTTTTGCGAGCTTTTTGAGAAGATCGTCGCCGTACTTATAGGCGGCGAGATAATCAATCGTGCCGTCGGTCAATCCGGCTTTCTGCCGGATGGTCTTCTTTGCCTCCTCAACGGCTTCATCGACCTTCACAGTGTCATATTCCACCCACGGGAGCTTTCCGTGCTTCTGCCACTTGCGGGCGTGATATCCTGCTTTCGTGCCGATGTTCTGGACGGCGGTGATCTGTACGCCGTTGTCCCAGATCGGGGTGCATTCGACCGCCAGACCGTCCCCGATGTACATACCCCAGTGACCGGGCATCCAGAGACCTTCGCCGGGAATCAGCTTGTCCCAGCCGGTCGTAGACACGTCCTTGCACTTTGCGATCATGCCGTCAGCGGAGACGTCCGGCACGCTGTTCGAGGCGTATCTTGCACCGCCGTAGTAAGCGGTTTTGTTGCCGTTCCAGCCCCAGAGAATTCCCTTTGTCAGGTTTACGCAGTCAAAGCCATAGACAACTTTTCCGATGAGGCTGCGCAGATATGTGACTCTACCGCTGGTGTACCAGTCCGGGTACTGGGCGGATTTCTCGTCAATGATCGTTTCGCTCACCGGGGAGCCGAAGCAGCCCCACATGTAGACGGTCTTGTAGTTCTTCGCAACGTCAATGTGCCTGCGCACAAGTTCGGATGCTTTCATCATTTCTGTTCGCCCTCCTGCGGCGTGCCCGCACTGTCGAGCACATCCTGCGTCTTCTGGGACTGGGTCCCGAAATAAAACGCAATGATGACCGCATAAATGGTCATAAAGTCCTGCGAGATTTTGCCCACGACTGCCATGTAGGCGAACACGCAGGTCAGAATCATCGTGACCAGGCTCTTGACGCTGAGCAGGTTGCCCAGCCGCTTTTTGATATTATCCATTATGTACCTCCATCGTCATTTGGTTTCGCAAATACTCTCTTGCACAGCAGGAGCAGCAGCTCTCCTCCGAACGCCGCCGCCGCGAAGATCAGAACGTCGGAGAGGTCGGACGGGCGGTCGAGGATGACCGCAACCGTCTTGATGACCACTGCCCACGCGAGTGTCAGCGTCAGGGCGTAAATGCAGTAGTAGACCAGTTCCCGTGCCATGCGCCCCTTTGTCTTCCGCTGCGGCTTTTTCTGCCCGTCCGCCATACTAGCCACCAAGCCCCGCCAGAGCCAGCGCGTAGCCGACTAAGCACGAAACAATCGCCGTGACCACGGCTTTGATTAAGCCCTCCCAGCGGCCAGCAGGAACCGCCTTGAGGCTTTTCACGTCGTTCTTGATCTCGTTCACGTTCGACTCGATCGTCTCCTGCTTCGTCGCCAGCACTTCTACGGAGGTAGCCAGCTGGTGAAGCGCCTTGTTGTCCGCCTCGAGCTCGTCGATTCGGTGCTGGTTGGATTTGCAGCGCGCGTCGATCGCTGCGACATGCGCCTGAATTCCGTCGTCCATGTGTTCTCCTTTCTTGCCCTCGGGCTACTGTTATTCTTCCACATCCCACGCCTGCGGGTACTCCGCGAGACTATATGCTGTGTCCTGGTTAGCTTTGGTGAATTTGCCATCCTGCACTGCCCATTCGCCCTTTTTGTAGATGTCGTGCGCTCCGGTCGGATGAACAAAATTTCTTGCTGTTTCTCTGGATGTGCCGTGGTATGGTCTGTTGAACGTGAACCACGCCGCGTTGCCGGGGACGATATCGGGGTAGACCGCATTATCGTAATTCTGGAAGCACTCCCATATATCTCCACCTACAGAGAAAATGTCTCCGGTGACGTGCTTTCCGGGCTCCCACTCGTCCCAGAGCGCCGAGCATTTAATAATCTCGTCTGCCGTCTCTGGCTTTTTCTCGCTCATGAGCAGCTTCACCGCAAACGCCGTGGACGTGTTCAGATCGTAGGCAACAGGCGTTGCAACGACTGGCTGCGGGATTGGAGCTGCAACATTTGTGAGAAGCCATGATCCAGCAATGATTTCCTGCCGGAGATAATCGGTTGTGTCAAACGCGCGCAGCTCAAAACCACTTTCGGAAAATACCATAACCAAGCCCGTCAGTTCTTCCAATTTTGGGAGGGATTCTCCGGTAAATCGAACCGAACTGGATGTGTTCAGCATCCTTACACGTTCGTATGTTTGATTGTTTGTGATGATGTACATAGTGCCTCCTTATGCTGCGAGCATATCCTCGGTGACTAGCATGTCACTGGGGAGAATGATTGCGGGGCGGACACCGTATGAAGTGTAGGAGGAGAGTCGATTGTTACGTCCGGAGGTGTCAATGTACCACACACTGAGTGCGTTACCATCATATGGGGAGCGGAGCCACCAGCCGTAGGGCGAGCCATTGAAGTTTGCGATGCGCTTGGAGTCGCCGCCAGAGCTTGCAGTGAAGTAGTCCAGCTTCGCGCCGTCCACCGGGAAGTAGCTGCTGTCGCTGGTCGTAAAGCCGACCTCATATCCGGATAGTAGAAAAGCTTTTACAGACAACCCATTTTCACCGCTCTGGTCGGTGCCGCCATAACCGCCGTTCTTACGGTACGGGATCTTCACCTGCTTGATGGCACCCTTGATGTTGCTGTCGAACAGGTCCTGGAAATCACCGTTTAGATAACTTTGAATGGTGCTGCTTTCCAGCTTGTTCGCATTGCCAGCATCCCATGAGCGTTGCTCATAAATGTCCTTCAAAAGCAGCCACGTTCCGTCGCAGCTAGCGTCGTAAATCGCCGACGGCAAGCCCTGATGGACTACCAACCAATCCCACGGTGTACCGTTCAGGTTCAGCTTGATGGTTTGCCCGATTTCCAGATCGGATAACCTCATTCTGTGCGGCGCAGGCCCGCGCCTTAAAAACATTCCCATGATACACACCCCCTAGAAGCAGAAGCCGAAAGCCACGCCATACGTAAAGCTCGCTTTGTTGTAGGATGCGGTACCGTCGCGGCTGACCAAGCAGAAAAGCGTATTGGGATATTCGCCATACGGAGATCGCTCCCACCACCAATTCGCACGGCCGTTGTAGTTCTTCACCTTGCTGTTGCCCGCCTTGTAGTAGTCGTACTGCGTGCCCTCTCCACTCTTGGAATAGCTGACGCTGCCGAAAATCTCGATCTCGCTCAGCAGAAACAGCTTGTCCGCCGTGGTGTTGATGGTGGCGCTGTAGTGCCCCGCCGAGGTCAGCTTGTTCACCTCGCGGATGCCGCTCTGTACCTCCGTCGGCATCTGGCTCAGAATGGCAGGCAGGTGCGTCTGCCGCATGGCACAGCTCGTCCAGCCGCCGTTGTTTGTGTCGGAGCTGTTCATGCCTTTCGTGTCCGCGTAGCAGTCGTGCAGTTGGAAGGTCAGCGGCGCTATGCCGCCTGCGGTGTAGGTGTCGTGGTTCTTGCCGATGATGTCGATCTGATAGCTTATTCCGTTGATCGTCATTGTTTTCTGGTCGCCGACAGCCCATGTCTCCGGGACGGTGCCGCTCTGGCAGGCCGCAATGATCTGTTCCCATGTGTTGTCCGCAAAATTATCTGAATAGTTGCCACGGATTCCGGTGAACCATCTAGGACTGCGCCCACTCATCCGAAGGTCACCACCTTCACCGGAATATTTATCGTCGGCGCTTTGCCGATACACTGCGCGGTCAAAGAGTTCACGCCCGTCGTATAGTTGTGGATTAGCGCAAAGCCCTCCAAAAGTGCTGCGTCCGCGTCCGGGTCCGTCCCCGAAAGTGCAACGTCCCACTCGGGGTCTACGTCGTAGGACGCTTTCAGTCCCGTGATCACGATCGTCTGCGCCTGGTAGCCGTGCGAATCCGCAGCCCAGCCCGAGGCAAGCAGCGTGCCGGTATACTGTTTTATGTTCATAGGCTCATACACTCCTGTAATCAGCTCGCCCGCCGCGTTGTGCGCCGTCTTCCCCTTGAGAAGCGTCTCCGGCGTTACGGTGTCGGCAGTCAGGTCAAGCTTGACTTCGCCGTTAAGGGCGACTTTGTTGACTGCCATGTCAGCCTCCGATCTGGAGCGTCTGCCCTCCTGCGGCGTTGTCGGTGTAGGTGACGGGAATTGCCGCGACAGTCACCTGCGACAGATAGTCATACGTCTCATCCGGCGTCACGACCTGCTCGGCAAAGCTCGGTGTGACGTTCTTGTTTGCCTGTGCCTTGACCGCCTCGCCGCCGTAGCTGCCCACCACGCCGAGAATGGTAATGCCGGTCTTGATATTGCCTGGGATAAGCTTTGCCTTTTCCGTGGGTTTGATGCGCGACTTGCCGGAGCCGTCGTGGAAGCCCATCGGAATAGCAGGCTCGTCGTCTTTCTCTGCGATGTCGAGTGTCTTTGCACCGTTGTCCGGCATGGTGCCGACCATCTTCGAGCCGCGCGCGTAAAATGTCTTATCCTTGAGCACCTCCGCCACGGCGGCGGTCGCGTCCTGCGAGTTTACGTCAAATTCGTTCGTGCCTGTGATCGGCGCGCCGGACTTGTCGTGCGCGGTGACTCCCTTTTTGAGATCACTCGCGACAATGGTGTCGCCCGACAGGTCGAGTTTGACCTCCGTGCCGACGATCAGTTTGTTTACATACTTGTTTGCCATATGCTCACTCCTAACTGTTCATATACTCGTCGCCCATGATGAGCGTCAGCCCACCGGCGGCGTTGGATACTTCGTACTGCGGGATTTTTGCAACGTTTACGTCGCGGGACAAAAGCCGGTTTCTGGTCGGCAAGACCACCGGCTCGTAAGTCTTCGGCGTTACGTCGTATACGCCCTCATAGGGCTTGCTATCTCCCGTGTAAACCACCTTCGCCGGGGCGATCTTCATCTTGATCTCCGGCTGGGAAAGCGTCATTTTAATCATATCCCGCCTCCTTCAAGAACTTTTTCGCGTCCGTCTGCACGATTTCAGCCGCCATCGGGTTCCCGTCTCCATCCGTTAAGGCAAGCTGTAGCCTTACGGTGCTTGCTTGCAGCCGCATTGCGTCTGCATACGGGATTTTTACAAGCAGGTGCGTTTCATCTACCACTGTAGGTTCGTACTGAAAGAAGGAGCATCCCTGTCTCACGTAAAACTCAATCTTCGTCGCTTTCGTCAGGTCAGTTCCCTCTACTTCCACCGATAAAGCGTTTGCGATTTTCTGAAACACTTAATCACCCCCAGCCTCAAATACGTCCAGTTCGTTCTTTGCCTTGATAAATGTGGTGGTGTCAGATGACAGCGATATTTTCGGCAGCAGGCGCGAATCATAGGTGTAGTCGTGATATGCGATTCCGGTCGTTGCGGATACAACAGCCACCATTCCTTCTACTGCTGCGCCTCGAGCAAGCATGCCAGAAAATGAAACATTAGAATATCCGACATCCGACGCGGAGGTTGTCCATGCTTCGCTTGCCGCCGCAAGAAGCAGCATTGTGTCTGATGCCACGGCATAATAGTGCCTTCCAACGCCCCCATACGTTACCGTTTTGTTCAGCACATCGCTGCTCCAATTTGTGAAGTTGGTGGTTTTCCAAACATACGGTGTTATATTGTCCGAAGCAGTTGGAGCGTAGCTAATATATGTCATGAAGTAGTAAACACCTGCATAAAGTGCAACTTTAGACGCAATCAGTAGAGTAGAGTTCACGTTGAGCTTATAAGATGCTACCCCTGCAGCTGTAAAATTGGAAAAATTGATGTTGTCTGCGCGCCAAACTGTAATCCGCATTGAGCGGTCGCCAGCGAAATAAACCGATTCACCTGACACCATGAACCATTGCTCATTGATGCAACTCAACGAAAGCGGGTTTTTCTCCATTGCCGCAGTTGTTGTCGACGTCAATTTGTTCCAGCTGTTTGCAACATTTGGCGTGTCAGAATATGCAAGTTCTGTTCCCAAACTCGTAGTGAACAATACGGCAAATCTGTCCCCACAGTGGTCGATGTCAAGAAGCTCGACTGTGCCGGTGCCCGTTTGATATCCAACTCCAGTTTCAATGTCCGACCACGCTTGGTTCCCGATTTCTTTTACCTTTACCGTTAACTTGCATCCTTTGCTCCCGGAGTAATACGACAAGAAGGCACAAATGCAATAATTTTCGGACGAGCAGAGTGAAACTCCATCATAATCGTTCGTAGGATAGGATGCTTCTTCCATCCACGTTCCGTCAAGGGAGCTGGTGCTTAAAATCTTCACCCACGAATCCACACTTCTGATTGCAACCAGCCATTTACCGTCAAAATGCACTGGGTCAGATACGCTTAAAATGCCGGTATACGTCGAAGGGAAATTATTTTTACTCCACGTCACCGCCCCGCCCGTATTTCTCAGCACGGAACACAGCTGCGGATAGTTCTCAAACGTCACCATGCTCCCGTCACACTTAAGCCACGCATCCCCCAAACTCTGCGCTGGGGAGGTACGGATGGTCCCAATCGGTACAATCCGGTCTACCATGTGCCGCAAAGCGTCATCTACAAACGGATTTGCCAGCGGGAGCTTCAAAAACTGCGCTGTGGAGTCTTGCAGCATCGTCCGCTTGTTAAACGGTGTGCCGGTATTGTCCGGTTCGTCCGCCCGCGTCATGTCGTAAATATTTTCCTGCCCCGCGACGGGTAAGAGTTTCACCCGTCCCGGGTACTTCGGGCTTCTATCCTGCATAAATACCCTCCATATCTCCCGCGTATAATTCCGCGTCTGCATAAATCCAGCCGACTTCCCGGCTCTCTAGCACATCGTCAACCGCGAGAATCGTTTTTTCAATGTTGTTTGCGCCCTCCCAATCTAGGTCGTTGATTTTTGCCGGAGGGCGCGGGGCAGGATTGACAACTGCGTCGTATACGGCGTTCGCGGATTCGATATAAGCGTCCATGAAGGCTTTGTCGGGGATTTCGTTAAGAACGTAATCTTCCCGTACCTCTGCCGGAACGTCGATGTCGTGTGTTCTGAGCCGGTCACGGATGGTGATAAGTGCAGTTCCGACGCGGTTCAGGTCGGACGCCTTATAAGAGCCTTTCAGCCCCGCCGCGAAGTCCGCCTTTTCCTGTTCGGTGAAGTTCGCCCAAGTCTTCTTGTACAAAGATTCTGCGTAAGAAGCGTCTGCCTGCGTCCGGTCGGTGATTAAGGTTTTCATAATTCTCATGCAGAAGCCCCCGTTCCGACGATTTCGCAATCAGCCGCCGCGATGCCGCTCAGTTTAATGGTCATGCTCGTTATCGTCCCGGTGATCTGGTCTTCCCACGGTGTCGTGGTCGTCACATAATCGCCCGGCATTTCCTTGTCCATGACAATTTTCACGCCGTGCGTCTGGCGGCGCATGTAGTAGTCGAAGACATGCTGCGTCACAGCCGCAACATTCGTCGAGTTGACAAGCGTCGCGTCCTTGACCTCTATGACATTCGGCTTCGTGGACGCCGTGACGTTCGGGTTCGATTTCGTCGTAACTGCCGTCGTGTGGTGGTAGGTCTTCCCGCCGACCTCAACCGTATCGCTGCCGCTGCCGGACGTGCTGTATGTGTGCGCCGTCACGCGGACCTCTGTCACAATGGCGGACGTACTAACGTCACCGCCTGTATAGAGACGGTTCAGCGGAATTTCCGCCGGGTCGGTCTCCGAGAGCCGCCATACCTTGACGTTTCCGGAACCGCTGGTATCCACAACCGCCCGCAGTGCAAATGCGACCTGCTGCAATGCCTCGCGGCGTGTGCAGTCTGCGATGTATCCGGTAAGCTTCTCGCTTTGCAGATCTCCCGAAAGTTCCAGATCGAAATGACCGCCGAGGATGCTTTCAAGCACTGTCTTTGCGTTGGCGTTCGTGTAGATCGCCGCCGCAAACGGGTCTTCGTCCAGAATACCCAGTGCATCAATGCAGGAAACGTTATAGACGTTCTTGCTCACGCGGGTCGATTCATCGATATAGAATGTGCCGATTTTCGTCTTTCCGTTGTACGCATAGACCGGCTGTTTTTCCTGAAAGATGTAATCGATGTCGTCCTCACTGTCTAACGTGAAATCCAGTGTGTTGATTGCCAGCTCGTCGGATATGATGCTCAGTTCTTCGGTCGCCTCGATGCTTCGAAGCTCCTGCCGCTCAAACTCTCGCACCAAGCCGAACAGAATCAGTGAGATTTTAATGGGTCTATCCGGAAGATTTGTCTTGTTGAACTGAATCGTAACCTTGTTGTATAGCTCCACGGTCTTCTCGCAGAAGTAATTGCCGCTGTTCGGGAAGAACTGTTGCGTTGCCAGCTGCGTTGTTCCGTTGTACCACGTCAGATTCAGGTCGCTGCAATAATCGCCCGTTTCGCCGTCGAACTTGAAATAGATTCCAAGAGAGGTAAACTGCCCATCCAGCGTAATGGTGATCGTCGGCGGGGTCGTAAACGTGCAGTCGTCCCCGCTCCGAGTCGTGGACCAGAAGCCAACCGGATCAGTTTTCGGCTTGACCTTCCGCGTACCGTTCAATACCCACTGGTTCTGTTCCGTCGTTGCAATCGGTCCTTCAAACGCGCCGAACGGGAGCAGCGAGGTTTTTGAGATACCCATAGCCTCGCTTGTCTCCACGCTCGAAGCCGCCGCAGAGCCGACAGCAACGTCTTCATATACGACTTTCACGCTCATGCCGGTGTCCTCTTCGGCTTCATCGCCACAAAATTAAATGTAAGGTTGCCCCATTCATTCCGCTGCCCGTAAGATGTCAGCAGTTCGTCGTCGCCGTTCGCGACATACGCATCAAAAGTAAGCACCGACTGCGCGTATGGGACGGTCAGTACATGACTATCAACCGGCGCGGAAATTGCTTCATAGAACCTGTCGTATTCCGCCGGGTCAGTTCCAACCGGGTCAAGCTCCACGCTGTAGTTGTAAAACGTGCCGATGATGTCGCGCACCATCGCGCCGGTCATTACGCGCCCTGCATTATCGCCGTCCAGAACCGCGAAAGAGCGTTTCAGACTGGTTACATGCAGATTCGGATACGCTGTGCCGTCGAGGGTCAAAACACTTGTCATGCCTTCACCCCCGCCAGCCTTACGCCTACACGCTGCGTTTCTTCGTTGTTCGCCTTATAGACAGCCCGTGCAAACTCTCTGCCATTGAGCTGCAAGATGATCGTCTGCGACCGTCCGCCGGATTCGTTCATAGCCTGCTTGAATGCCTGCACCATTGTCTCAAGCGGCGTTTCGATGTTCGTTCCGCTCTTCTGGTCGCCCAGCACCGCCATAAACTCCCGGTTCGGAGGGATGACAGCGCCTTCTGCCAGCCTCGGAAGTGCTACGTGTTCTCTTAAAGGGATATTTATGCCGAAAGACTTACCGCCGATGATTGGAACCCAGTCTGGAATCTCAAAATGGATGCTATTCAATGCGGAAATCAGAAGGTTAATTCCATCAATGAAATAGTTAATACATGTTTCAACTATTGTCATAATGGCGTTCACAATTCCCCTAAATACTTCTTTTACGCCTTCCCACGCCTTCGTCCAGTCCCCAGTAAAAACGCCCACAATGAAGTCGATGATTCCTTTGAGAAATAGCTTGACGCTGCTATAAAGGTCTCCAACAAGTTTCCCGAACGTTTGAAAAAATCCCGCTATTGCAGGGGCTTTCGATAGAAGCCAAGTAATGAACGCGTTCCATGCGTCTTTGATGGAGTTTACAATCGCGTTCCACGTCTGCTTCATTCCTTCCCAGATCTGCTTAATGCCTTCTACGGCAAGCTTCATGTCTCCGGTGAATACACCCTTGAAGAACTTCCCGAAACCGTCTATAATATTTTTTAAGCCTTGAATCAGTTCTTCTCCATGTCCGGTGAAGGACACAAGCGCAACCAGCGCGGCGAGGAAACCTGCAATCAGAAGTGGAATCCAGCTACCAGTCAGAAGTGAAATGCCGATACCGGCGGCAAGCAGCCCTGCGATGATCGTCAGCGTATTCACCAAATTAAAGCCGTTTTCGATAACGTCTTTGATACCGACAACCAGCATGGCAAGACCGCCTACAACTAATGCAATTCCTGCCGCGATTGGTCCGAAGGCGATTGCAAGTCCAACTGCAAGCGCGGCAAGACCTGCCAGCATCCCGAGAAAGTTTTGTAAATCAATTCCGTTATTCCAAGCATCCAACCAGAAGTACACAAGCGCAAACGCACCGGCAACCGCAAGGGCGATGCCCCAAATCTTGCTCAGGTCGTTCGTGAACAAGCTTGCGATTTTCCACGCAAGAAGCCCTGCTGCGATAGCGCCTACCAAGCCGAGAATGTCGTGGAGCTTATCCTCTGCCATGTCGAGATTCGAAAAGTCCGGCGCAATCTCCGTTGATGCCGCGCCGCTAGCGCCACCCCCTGCCGCAGAAGCGGAATTATCGGTTAGCTGGTTGATCTCGTCAAAGCTTGCCATGCTCTTGCTTGCATCCTCTGCTGCTGAGCCGACACCCTCTAAAGCCTTTTGTTCTTCGTTTAGTCCTTGCGCAGCGGATTTCTGCGCGGACCAACTTTTGCCAGAAAGCATGCCGAAGAACTTTGCAATCGCCGTGACTACCTGTGTGAGGATATTCACCAGCTTTACAAAGACTGGTATCACCACTTGCAAAATTGGCTGGGCCAGCGTCAAAAACGCCGCCTTGAGCCGTGCAACCGCCGCCCGCGCTTCCTCGTTCTGCATGATGGTCTTCCCAAGCCATGTCCGCAGGCTTTGCAACGCTCGAGTAATCAGAGAGAACACAAGAACGCGCTTAAAAAGCCCGGAAACACGCTTGCTGAACGTGTTCATGCTGTCGGAAACTTTCTTTGCGGCCAGCTCCATTCGAGCAGAAGCGTCACTCGCGCCAGTGATTTCTTTTGTCAGTTCGGCTGCGCGCTGCTTTGCGGTGTCCAGCGCCGCTGATTGCTCGTTTACCTTGTCGGTAATGCGGGCATATTTATTATCAAGGCTCTCAACGTCCTTGTCCTGCTGCCGCAGAAGCGCTTCCTGCTCTTTGATCTGTGCCGCAACTTCTGCCTGACGGCTGTAAGCCGAAATATACGCGTCCGGGGAGGCGGACACTTCGCCGGAAGTGATCTGACGCAGGCGTTCAGCTTCAGATCGAAGGGACTTGATCGCAGTTTCCGTCTGCTTCGCGGACTCCTTCGCCGCGTCAAGCTGGGATTTGATGCCGCTTTGTTCGCCGGTGCTTTTATTCAGTTTTTCTTCCATACCGTCGATTTTCTTTGTCAGAGAATCGAGCTCCTTTTGTGCCTTCTTCGCGTCGATCTCCGCTTGCACGACGATTTTGCCATCTGCCATTTTCTCACCACCTTATTTTGAAATACCCCACGCGGCGAGAACGTCCTTTTCCGCCTCTGTGTACGTTGTTTTCAGGTCGATAACATCCCTGTTCCTCCGGTAAAACTCTCTGTCCTGCTTGTCCAGAGACTTCCCGTGTGCTTTTTTGTCGCGGATGCGAACCACCTGTGCAAAGAAGCAGTCCCCAATCTCGCTGTACCACGAAAGAAACGTCCACCAGTGTACATACTCGAGGGCCCGCACCTCGCACCCGGCGATGCGGTTAATGGGGGCAATGATCATGTTAAAATCCTGCTCCCAAGACATCAGAACTGGTTCGCGTTTCTTCTCCTTCCGCTCTTCTCCCCTGTCGATAAAACGGAAGCACTGATTCAGCGCCTCTTGATAGTCTTCTACGGGCATTTCGTCGAAGTCCGGATAAAAGATGCCTAATGAAACAAGTGCCTTTTCCTGCTCGTCAAGATCGTTATCAACAAGGGCGGTGAGGATATCCAGCACCGCCCTATAGTCCGACTCGATCTGATATGTCGTCCCGTTGATCTCCGCAGACGTCGGAAGCGCGTAAATCAGCGCTTTCTCCTCGCCCATCTTTCCGTGTACTGTTTGACGCGGGCGTTCGTTTTTGCTTTTTGGACATCAAAGCCGGTATCCATCTGGTCAAGAACTGAAAGCATCAGGTTTGCCCACACAGGGAGTCCATCCCCCAGCGCCAGAACATTCGTTTTGAATACATCGGCGCAAATTGGCTTTCCGAAGATTGCGTCGATTTTCTCGCGAATTTCCTTGTCGCACCGGCTGGCAAGTTCGAGAATCTTCTTGGCGTCGTTCTCGTTTTCGGTGCGCTTCGCGTATTCATGCTGCCGGGATTCCAGTTCTTCAAACAGGTCCCACAGCTTTTTTGCAAAATCACTGTCCGTCGGGCAGAACTCCACGCTCACGCCACCGTTGATCTGAAAAGACTGTACGCCGGTATCAAATCTGAGTTCAGACATGGGCTACACCTCCTTACGCCGCGTCTTCCGTAAATGTGACCGTGCCGCCGGTCCCTACCGCTGCCGTGCCCGTGGTTCTGTTGCCGCCAAGCGTGACGTCGATAGGCATGCCGACATAGCCGCCGCCTTCGCCGCCGAGACTCGAGGGCTTGACCATCGTCGCGTCGTACCGTTCGGCAAATACGGCCGTCTTAGCCGTGCCTGCGTAATGGTGGACGATAAGCACGTCCTGATTCGCCAGAGCCGCCGCGTTCTGATCTTTGACTGCAAGATTCCAGATCTTCGTAAGCGCAGCGTCGCCCGCGTCGAGTTCGCACGGCTCAAAGCTCTGCGTAATGATCGGCTTCTTCATTGTTGTTCTGGTCGTGCCGAGGATATCCTTGCTGGAATCCTCCTGCCAGTCGTATTCCATGCTCGAATCCGTGACTCGAGTGCCAAAAGGCGACCAAACCGGCGCAGTCGCGGAACCCGTGTTCAGGTACGCGATGAGTAATTCTCTGTCTACCGGCTGGCCGCTCGTGGTGTTAAAAGTAGTTTCTGCCATTTATATCACCTCGTAAGTCATCTTCATTAAAATTTGGTGGTCTTCTGTTCCATCATTGTATCGGGCGAACATCGCCGCGCGGCTGGATACGTCCATACGCCGGACGCGGATTCCATCGCCCAAAGACGGATAATTCTGCATTGCCCAATCCCCGAAGCGGTTCAGCACTGCGTCGGCTTTCAGGCGCTTGTCGTTGCTGCTGCCCGGGAAGATGCGGGCGATAATTTTGAACTGGTATTCTGCTTCATGCCCGCCCAAGATGTATTTCTGTGTGATGTATGTGCCTGGAATCACGGACAGAGCCACGCTAGCAGAATCGGCGGCGAGGAACTCATAATTGATGGTTGCAGCTGGGAGATCGTCATCCGAAAACGAGTTTACCCAGACCATCATTTTTCTTGATATGTCCTGTTCTTCCTCGGAAGAAACAAGCTTTTTTTCTTTTTCAGAGCCCATTTTTCACCGCCTTATCTGCAACTCGAATCCATTTGTCAAGGTTCTCAGCCTTTGAAGCCTCGAACCAGTGTGATTGTGCCTGCGCGTGTCCGGATGTCGTGAACACAAGGTTTTTGTCCGTCAGAACCTTTGTCCCGCCCTTCGGTGCGTATGTGCTGCCCGTCTCCGGGTCAACCATGACTTTCCCGTAATACAGAAACCGTGCATACGGTCCCGGATAGATGATCGCATTACCAACCACCTGTGTCCTCTGGTCGAGAGAGCCCGTCAGGAACGGCACATACGGGCTTGTGTCCTTTTCTACCTGTACAGCAACAATGTGTTCGGCTTTTGTACAAGCCCGTGCTATAGCCTCCTGAAGCTCGTCAAAGCCATCGGTTTTCACACTGAATTTCAGCATCACGTGCCTCCGACCTGCCAGTGCTGCATGGAAGGACTGCCGAAGTCCTTCATGTCCACCTTTGTCACTTTGTACACATCGTCGTAAAACATCTCAATCTGTTCTTCCGTCTTGTCCGGTTCAACTGCTTCGCCCTTTACAAAGAAGGTCGTGCCGCCGTTACCGTCCGTGGATAGCGTCCAGATTTTGCTTTTATCAGTTGCTCGCCAGAACTCTTGCGGTCCGACATAGCGCTTCTCCGCACCTGTCACGCCGTCTACAGCAGCCGCAGAGAACGGAATGTACAGGTTCACCGCGTCCGCTCCTTCAAGCCCGCTCGCGCGGACGTTGGCAGCTTTCGACGCTTGTAGCATTACGCCGCGAATCACTGTGATATAGCGCTTCTGCGTGTCATTGAAATCCTGGTCTTGCTCCTGCGTGACGTTATAGATGGTTACAGTGTGGGGGGCGTACATGCAAAACACCTGCCTCTGTAGAGAAGCCCGGTATGGGCTAGATATTCACGCGCTACGCTTGCAAGAGCCTTCTTCGCCTCCGAAGCCGCTTTTAATGCAGACACGGAAGAATCACCGCCGCTGCGAAGCGTCCGAGAATAGCCGCCTACAGTCTCGCTCTGCAATTCTCCTTCGTCAGATGCAAGCCCGGCGGACACATTCTTTCTGGCAAGCTCCTGTGCCGTGTCGATCAGCATATACTGGTCGACTAAGGCACAGCAGCACATTTTCACAGCATCTAGCTCTGCAAAATCCTTTGCTCGGTTTTGCGTGTAGTAGTCAAGGAAGGAACTGGCGCGTATCGCCAATCTGCAAAAACTATCCGCGTCTACAGTTCCCATGTAAGTATCGCAGTAGTATTCATAATTAGCGTAGATCATCGCTCCACCCCTTCCAGAACAGCCAGAATTTCAGCCTTTTTCATGGAACTGTTGACCCCTTCCACCCCGTTTTCCTCAGCATAATCGAGAAGCTGCGCTTTCGTCATGCCGGAAAACGTGGGCGGTTCAGAGGCAGGCGCTCTCAACAGTTCATTTAACCCCCCGCCGAGATCGTGCCGACTACGATGCCGTCCATGCGCTCTGCGAACAGCGCCATACCGTTGATAACGGTATCGGAGGCGGTCATGTTGGTGTAGTCCGGCTCCTCATGGATGCCGATATAGCCGGTTGCGTCGGTGGTGAAGTCAAACACTTCGCCAAGATCTGCGCCGTTCACGGGGATGTAATACAGAACAATGTTGTCCTTCGCCGTAGCGTAGATCTTTCCCTTCGGAACACTGGAATTGAAGATTACCGTGCCAAGACCAAGGAAGTTCTCCACGTAGGTCATTCCGAAAGCGGTCTGCAAGGTAATGTTCGCCGTTGCGAGGTAGTCTGCCGCATCCAGAGGGTTCAGGAAATAAACCGCACCGATCTCGTCATCCTCAAACAGCACCTGGAGCTGCCCCCATGCCTGCGCAAGAGCCGCCTGGAAGGTCGCGCCCGTTGCCGTCCCCGTTCCGGTTGCAAGGAAGGCAAAGAAGTCCTTGCGGATGCCCTTCTGCACGTCCTTGAGCATTTCGTCGGTGGTCATTTCTACCGCCTGATCGTAGCCGCGGTCTGTGATTGCCTCTGCAGAGGTAGCCTTACGCCACTTCTTGAGTGTGATCTCCTTATAGTTCACAGCCTCGGTCTTGTACTTGCTCAGGGGAATGGTTTCGCCTTCCGCCACGGCACCATCTTCCAGCGTGCCAGTAGCCTTGTAGCTCTTGAGCACAGTGCCAGCCTGCTTTGCGATTTTGCGGGTAACGCCAAGAGCCTCCATCAGCTTCTTGATGGAATAGCCGAACATTTCGGTAAATTCGATCTCGCGAACTCGCGCAAGATCAGCTTTTTTAATCAGCTTAGGATCAACAGCCATAGTTAATCTTCCTTTCTAAATAAATCCATATTTGCGGCGATTGCAGCGCGCCGCTCCGCTCTGTCAGTGATTTGCATGATCTCGTCTTTCGTCATCGCCTTGCCGCCGTCGTTGAGACGTGCGCCCATGTCCACACGAACAGAAGGCTTGGATACAAGTCCTTTATACGTTCCTTCGATAAGTGCATCGAGGCTCTTTGTGTCCTTGATTTTCTCACCGTCCATCTCCAATGCGGTCATTTCCTCGCCGCAGCCGCGCATGGCAAGATCGAGATTTGCGCCTGTGATATTTTTGCTTTCAAAGTAAGCCCGAACAGCCTTTTCCTTTGCCGCCTTGCTTTCCTTTGCTGTGATGCCAGATTTATAGGCCTCGAAGTCCGAGTGTTCCTTTTCGTACTTCTCCTTATATCCGCCATCGCCCGCCGCCTTGAGGTCGTCCAACTGCTTTTGAACGTCGGGCAGTTTCTCCGCGTCAGACTTGTACTTGCTGACATCAGCCTTCAAGCCGTCTACGGTATCGGTATGTGCTTCAATGATGGTGTCCACCTGCTCGTCTGTGAGTCCCATGCCTTTCAGTAATTTTCTGGTCAATGCCATTTCTATCTTCCTTTCCTTTGTCCGCAGTTCGTCGCGGCGATAGATTGTATAAAAACCGCAGTGCTTCGCGGGTTTTACCTGTAAATTATTTGTAGAAAACTTTTGTTCTTTCTGGTTGCTCAGGCAATCCTGCCGCCTTGCTGAACCTGCTATATTCTGCGTTCAGCCGCCGAAGCTTTATGTTCGCGGCGGTCGCGTCCTCGGAAAGCCCAGCTTCTTTGTATGCGTTTCTAAGCTTTTTCTGCGCGCGGATTTGACGCTCTATGCGGCGCTGCATCTGCGTCGCTTCATAGGCTGTGTAAGTCTTTCCGTCAAACGTGCAGCCAAGACCATCGTCGATATGCTCGAGCTGTTCATCTGTGTAAGTTCGCTCCGAAACTCCCGGAACAAACGGGTATTTGTGATGCCTACAGTTCGCGCCTGTCAGACCGTCAACATATCCGTAACCGGTCGTTCCCACAAGGTCATCGTAAAGCCCCAGCGGGTCAGGTTCGCCGCTTTCGCTCTGGTAATAGACTTTCCCTTGCCAGTCCTTGTGGCTTGACCACGGCGAAGCACCCGGCTTGTCACGCGCCCCAGAGTGCGCAGACACTTCAAAGTATCGCGTCTCAAGGTACTCTGCGCTTTGGTTCGTGTACTGGTCGCAGATCTGATTCACTCCAGTCATGACAGCTCTCCGAACAGCAACGTCGATGTGGTCGACGTGTCCGCTTTCGTAGTTCACGACTTTCAGACCGCCTGCAAGCTGCTGCACCGCAGACTTGATCGCCTGATTGTAGCTGATAGTCCCGCTTTGAATCTGCATGACAGCGGAATCCAACGCCCACTGATACGCACGAGCGGGCGGAAGCATCGTCCTGCCTTTGTCCACCAAAAATCCCATAGAAGCCGTAATGTTATGAAATTCATCAAGCGTCTGCGCTCTGATTGCTTCGATGGTCGCAGTGTTCACCAGAATATCAGGCTGTGTCAGCCCTGCCATGTCGATAACCGATGTGTAATACTTCTGGTTTCTGGCAATAACGTCACCGAAAAGCTCCTTGAGCTTCTTCTCGCTGATTCCAGAGGTCTTGCGGATTGCTTTTTCAATCTCCTTCGTGTCGATGCCGTGCGAACGAAGTGCCCGGATTGCCTGAACAGTCACTTCGTTCAGCTGGTCTTTCAACGCCAGCCTACTGCATATCTCATCGAGAAGCGTATCTTCCAAGCCGCGGAACAATTCTGCCAGTTCTTCTGGAAGTGCGTCTAAAATGGCAGGTGAGAACGGATACTTTTTCACCGTCCATCACCTCACTCCACCTCGTTCTCCGGCTCTTTAACCATGTCCTGCACCTTCGGCAGCGCCGCCCTTGCGGTCGCCTCGTCCTCGTTCATCCAGCGCATACGGAACTCCCAATCGTTCATAATCCCAGCGTTTAGCAGCTGCATATCGCGCAGGAAGTCCGTCTGCTTGTCCTCGATGATAGAATCGTCAAAGTCAACGGAAATCTGCACTTCCTCATTAAGTCCAGCTTCCATGTACCTGTTCCCCATGCGGAGCAGCGTCCTGCAAAGCTCTGTGATTGCCTGTTCAAGCAAAATCTCATGCTTCTTGATCGTTCGGAACATGGTGCTGTTCTCGCTGATAACCTGCGTCGCTGTAGCAATACTTCCCTGATCGAACTTGTAATGATTTTCACCGAAGCCGCACTTGCTGGACAGGATATTCAACATATCCTGCATACCGGTGTTGAACTCCTCGGTACGAAGCGTCATGTCAACAGACTGCAAGATGTTCCCGTTGTTCGCCCTGTCTTCCGGTAAAACGTAATACACAGTCTCACGTTTATCAAAGACCGGTCTGCCGTTCACGTCGCGCGTTGCTTCCGGCTGTACCACAATGCGCTTTTTGCCAAGCACAAATTCATTCACGTAGCTGTCATACGTTATATCAACGCTCTTGAGCTGGTCGATGGCATATGCAAACACAGCCACACCAAGCGGGTTATTTTCATCGGAGTTCGCGATATTCAGCCTGTCAATGACAAACTGAGGCTTGTCGCTCCCTGTGTGTACAACAGGCGGGATTGTTTCAAAGCCCTTTACACTGGTCAGAGGGACTTCTTCGGAATCATACAAATGGTTCTCGATGTCGTACTCGCCGCCGTTCAGCCTGTGAACCTGAATGTATGTGTACTCTGTATCGTCCACCTTTTTTGTAGAGGCGAACGCACACTCCCTGATGATTCCATTGTCCCATGTCAGGGGATAAATGTTCGTCGCGCTGACATAGTTGATACGAATGCGCCCAGAATCAGCAATTTCGGAAGTGTCCGGATTGATGAACATTCCCTCAATGACCGGAACATACGCGATCGTTCCAAGCGCTGCTTTTCGCTCCTGCGATTCGTTCGCCTTGATCTCCCAGTTGTTTTCCGAGAGGATCGTGTCTACGAACTCCTGCTCCTTCTTCCCCTCGAGCGTGATGTTTACCCGCTCGTTCATCAGAAGGTTTGCCCAGTCCTCGCATACCTTTTTCGCCATGCTTACGGAATATCTGTGGCATTCCAATTCTTCTATGCCATTCCATACCGTGTAACTGTGGAAGTCCTCGACATTCCCTTTGTACCAGTCTCCCCACACGCCGATCAGCTTGTAGAAATCAATGCCAACGGTATCGAAGCCCAGCTCCTTTAATGCTCTGCGTATGTTCACTCTTTCACCGTCCTATCATATGCCCGGCGCGTTCCAGGTCTTTGTAATAAGGCTCTATGCTGTACTCAAACGCATCAAGGCTGTCAATATCGGATGTCCCATCGTCAAGACGCTCGTCCTCGAACTTATTCGGGTCATAAATTGCTGATTGGAACGCATCGATCAAATGTGGGCAGTTCCGCGAAACCTTGAGCCTACCTTGCTTCATCAGAAGCACGACAAGCCTGATTCTGTCTGTGATCTGCATTTTCATCGCGTTCTTGACTTGTGTCCCAAGATTCTGCTTCTGTGCCGTATGATCTAGCCCACGAATCAAAACCGTTTCCGCGCTGTCTGCCCGCGTCTGGCTGTATCCGTATTTCGATGTTATCAGCTTGCAAAACGTAGCAAACCGCCTGTTCAGCGCGTCAGGGTCTATTTCCTCGTTCTTGATGTATTCCTCTTCAAGCGCGACCACGCGATAGTCTTTTGTGATTCCAGTCGCTTGAAACTTCGTTGCAGACTTCGTGCCGCCGAAGTCAACGCCGATGGAAATAACGGAAAATTTTGTATCGTTTTCTTCCGCCCATTTGATAGGGTCGTTAATCAGATACTTTTCCGTGTCGTTGGCAAAGTCCTTGTAAACAATACCCTCCGCCGCTACCCACAGTCCGCGAACATAGCGGTCGTAGAAGATGCCGGCATACATGTTTTCATAGCGCTCAAGCGTCCTTTCGCTCAAGCCGGGGTTATCCCGCATCTCAAAATGTAGGTAGAGCGTGTTCCGTTCCCTGTTCCGCTTTATCCATTCCTGATAGAACCAGTGATGAGGGCTTCCAGGGTTACAAGAGAACCACAGCTTTGCACCGTCCACAGAGCAACGCGCAAGCGCCTGTTCCACGAACGAGCGCGGCATCAATACCACCTCGTCCAGCAGCACACCCGCCAGCGTGCGGCCTTGTATCAGCGTATAGCTGGCCTCATCCTTTCCGCCAAACACCTCAAAGTAATTCGTCACGGCACCGCGCCGCACTTCCATCACCTTGTCGCCGCGCCGCCAGCGGATGATATAGCGCTCCTTGGCAAGGCTCATCGCGGTAAACGGTACGATGATGTTCTTTGTGCAGCTATCTACCGTGCGGCCACACACGCCGAAACGCTGACCGCTGAAATTCTCCATCGCCCAGCGGACAAACGCCCACATCATGATAGAGGTCTTGCCGGAACGCACAGCGCCGTCACAGATCAGCGCGTCATACTTGGAATAGGGAAAAGCAAGGATCTTTGCTTGTTTCGGGCTAATCATCGCTTTCCAACCCTTCTGCCATTTCACGCAGACTCACGCTCAAAGCGTCCTCCTGCGTGTTATCCGTCGGCAAGCCCAATTCAACAATATCGCGCTGTCCAAGGTACTGTTTCCCCAGCCAAATGGCCATGCTTGCGTTCTTTGCCGCAAGCTGCCACTGGCTCCGACGCAGCGAAATTTTCCCAGCGCCGCGCTTTTGTTTAAATACCTCGGAAAAACTGGCGTGATAGGTGCGTTTACACCAACTATCCAGTGTTTTATCAGTCACACCAAACCAACCGCAGATTTCCTCAAGCGTGCATTGCAGGCCGCAGAGGTTCTCGAACTGCTTCTGATCTATTTCCTTTCTTGGCCTTGCCATACGCGCCCTCCTTTCTCTGCTGTCGTTTAATAAACTTCTCCATATCTCGCTTTAAGTGCGGGCTGCTTGTTTTGGCAATGATCGCCTGTGCTTCTTCAATCGTCATGCAAAAGCACCGCCTTTTCTCCTGTGAACTTCTCCCACCGGTCAACGATAACATCTGCGTACTTCGGGTCGTACTCCATGCAGAAAGCATGTCTGCCGTTCTGCTGCGCTGCCATGATCGTTGTGCCAGAGCCAGCGAACAGGTCAAGAACATTCTCTCCTGGCTTACTGGAACACTGCATCTGGTAATCAAACAGCTTAATCGGCTTCATGGTCGGATGCTCCGCAGATTTTACAGGCTTATCAAAATTCAGGACGGTAGTCTGCCTTCTGTTCTTGAAGAAATAATGCTTCTTCCCTTCCGTCCATCCGTACAGGCAGGGTTCGTGTGCATCCTCTTCAATCTCACTCTCGCCGTACAGGCAAGGTTCATGTTTCCACTGGAAATCCTGCCTCCCCATTACGAGGGAATTCTTTACCCAAATCAGGCACTGCCGGACGCGCAGCATCGAATCTTTACACGCACCACGGAAGTTATACCCCTCACTGTCTGCATGCCAGATGTAGAACGGAGCGCCGGGTTTCATGACCATCGCCGCATTGGAGAAAGCATCCGTCAGAAACTGCCTAAAGGCTGCATCTTCCATGTTATCGTTCTTGATTTTACCGGCGGTGCCCTGATAGTCCACATTGTACGGCGGGTCCGTGAGAAGCAAGTCTATCTGTGCCCCCCCACGAGCTTTTGTACATCCTCCAAGGACGTACTATCCCCGCACATAAGGCGATGCTCTCCAAGCTGATATACATCGCCAAGTCTGCTCTTGGGCTCTGCTGGAAGAACAGGATCATAATCATCCTCCACAACGGAATCGTTCAGCTCGTCGCGAAGTCCCCAGTCAAAGTCAAAAGCCGACAGGTCAAGCCCCGGCAGTTCGACCGACAGCAGGTCAAAGTCCCAGTCGCTCTCGTTGCTTTTGTTATCTACCAGCCGCAGGGCGTTCACCTGCTCCGGTGTCAGATCATCCACACAGACGCACGGCACTTCTTCCATGCCCAGCTTCTTTGCCGCCAGAGCGCGGCAATGACCGATTACAATCACACCGTCCCGGTCAACTACAATCGGCTGAACAAAGCCGTACTGCTTGATGCTTTCTGCAACGTTGTTGATCTGCCGTTTATCGTGTTTCTTTGCATTCTTCCCATAAGGCGTAATGCTATCTAATTTCAAGCTCTTTACTTCCATTTCATCCCTCCTTATTCACCCTTCCAATCTTCCTTTTCACGCTCCACCGGATTGCGGTTTCCGGTGGAGCTAAGAAAAAGGAGGTTCCGCAGTACGCTGCGTAGCCGTAAGAAGGATGAAAGCGCAGAGGATACACCTCTACGCTCTCAACGATACACTATGTTTAAGGCTCTCTTACGCAAACTTTTGAATATAAACCACGTTTTTCTGCCACTAAGTAGATAAACTGCCTATGCCATTCCTGCGCGGTACGCTCCGAAACATATACCACCATAGCAGCGCCCTGTAAGGTATGTGTACGCTTCCAAAGGACCAAGTCTATGAGCCGGAGGCGTTCTGCCCCGTCGATAAGCTGTTTTGTTTCCTCGATTGCAGCTTCGACAGCAGCAACCTCCTCCCGCGTCATAAGCGTACCGCTTTTGTAACTTCGTATCATCCACTTCGCATACCCCCACCATCCATAGCGCGGTTTGCTCACCGTATCAGCCTCCTCGTTTCATTTTCTCGTCCAAGACATTCTTCAACCGCGCACACAAGAACGCCCCATTTGTCATCACGTGCCACAGCGACGGCAGCCCGGATTCCTCGTCAATGTGCGTCGGGTCATCCCAGATTGCCAGAACGTGCCGTAAAAGCGCCTCGTGCCATCTCTCCGGCTCAATGCTGCGCCAGTCCTCCGCCTCGCCGTATTTCTCAAAGCCGTACATGCGCGTTTCCAGTATCGCAAGGATGGCTTCTACGGGGACAGTAGACGGTCGAGGTTTGTTGTCGTCGTATTTTGCTCCCTTAATCTTTTCCAAGTCTGCGTCCCTCCATTTCAAAACGATCCATGTACTCCGATTTATCGATTTCCAGCCACTTCCCGTTGGACTCCTTGAAAAAGCGGCCTACTTCCTTTCTTTTCCCATCCGGTGTCTCAGCGCTCCAAATTGCCATTGTATCGTAGTCGCCTAATTTGGGGTCTACCAATACCGTCGTCCGGTGGGCAATAATCGGCTTGTTATACGGTGTATACGGAAATGTAATCGGGAATAATTCTCCTAAAATATTTGCGACAAAACTGTTGTTCCAGTATGTACCGCTTGGCTCATCTTTGCAAATGAATCTGTTGATGTCGCTGTATTCTATATGCCCATCGTCGTATACATACTTAAACAGGTCCCTCATGCGCTTGCTCTGGTAGCATGTGTATTTGTGTTCTTTATCCGTCCAACCGACCTCATTCCATGCGTCTGGCGTATCCTCAATCGGGGAAAGCGGTTTGCCGTCAATTAGGCGATTCAAAACCTGCTTTGTAATGGACATGCTCATGCCGCTGTGGTCATCTTCAAGTAGACTCTCAAACGCTTTTAAGGCGCTTTTATAGCAAGCACAACCGTAAGCCCATTCGTCGCTTGGTTTTCCGCCGCGCTCTTGTTTGCACGCAATTTCAACTTCTCGTTTTGCCCATTCACTCATGCCCATTTTTCGTTACCTCCTTCAATTTTTGCGCCGAAAGCGCGCTGTATGTTTCCTTTAGAATTTCCACAGTGTAGCGCACCTCGCCGCAGCTTTCGCATAAATATCTTCTTGTTTTTATGATCCGGTCACTGGTCGGCCTGCTGTCTTTGCACCGCATCTTTTTATTGCAGCCCGGACAAATCATAGTTGCATCCCCCTTATGTACTTGTCAAAATACGTCACAGCTACCGCCATAGCCGCCCACATGTCGGCGGCGAACCCGTAAAAGAAACCGGGGCTCTTCTTTGTTCCCTTTCCGAAGTTCGGCTCTCCGGGCGCGTAGCGGTCGACAAGGGCTTGTCTGATGTTCGCATCCTTCGCCGACGCTCTGCCGCAAAGGTAAAGCTTTTCTTCCCGGCGGAAGATCTTCTGTATCTGGTAGCACCGCTGGAAAAGCTCGGCATATTCCCAGAACCGCCCGATCCAAAAGCACGTATCAAACACCTCTTGACCGACTGGCATACCCATACCGGCGACCATCTCAATTGCCAAGTGCTGATACTCCCGGCAGAGAACGGGGAATATCTCCCCGTTCGGAACTTTACCAACGTCCAGCACCTTCCGGATTTCCTTCCCGTCGTGCTCTACGAGGACATATCCGGATTCCATATTCCCCGGGTCAATCGCAAGAATTGCTCCCACGCTTCGCCCTCACTTTCCAAAACAGTTCGTTGTAAGTGTTATACCGCTTCTGAATGTCCGTGCTTGCAATGTCCGGGTGAAATTTCAGCCACCATTCGTACATCCCGCACGTCTGCATTTCCGGGCAGCCGCACCGATAAACGCAGTTAGGTACCAGAACGTCCGAGATCTCCGGCTGCACCTCATGCAGAGCTGCTTTGAAATCCTCGGCATACTCGCGCGTCTCCGGGGCTGCCTGCGTGCATAACCGCTTGCGCATGGAATCGATCAGGGCTTGTACGTTCGCTTCTCCCTCGAAGATCACCGGCGCATCCTGCGGCAGCTTGTCCCTCGGCGTTCCAGTTCGGTCTGTCCTCTGCGTAGAGATAAAGCACTCCCATTTGTGCCTTGACCAGTGCGTCGCAATCCAGCTCTTAATGCCCTGCCAAACCCACGACACCGAGATACGCCGAATCGGCGAGTGTTCAGCAATCAGAATTCGGCGCTTAAAATCCTCGCTCGGCTCATGTCCAAGAGGACCTTTGCCGGAAGTGGCGCGGCAGGTGTCCACGACCTCCTGCCAGTTGCCCTTGATGTTTATAATGTGTGTGTTCATAGCAGCACATCCTTTCCGCTCGTGCAGATGACAATACCGTTTGCGTCGGTTCGCACCTTGTGTTTGCAGTCCTTGCAGCGCATATTCGTTTCGACGTTAAGGGTAGGTGCCCCATCCAAATAATTGATGATCGAGTCGAGTTCCCAGTCTTCGATTTCGCCCTTTCTGAGGTTCTCCAGTGCCTCGTTATAGATTGCATCCGCGTCAACTGGTCGCATCGTCAAATCCTCCATCCATCTTCGCGCTGCAGAACGGACAGTAGGGCATGCCTCGCATATCGAGTTTGGCGAATGTTCCTTTATCCGTCTTAACTGCGACATTTGTGCAACAATTTGAACATTCCGTGTATGGATTGCCGGTTACGGTATGGTGCAAAATCCACCGTCCATACACCACCTCCGCAACGTCGGCGGCGGGCATTTCCCGAATTTCGGCATATGCGCGTTCCAACCGTGTTAGTGCCGTCATGCTTCCACCGCGTTCTGCTTTCCGTAACGCAAATAGCGCATCCTCGCGCCGGATATAATCACCCGCCATGCCGCACCTCCACATTTGCCTTTTCCAGAAGATCGTCGAGATCTGTTTCATCGCTGTTCGCGAGGAAATTGTCATCTTCGTCGTAGTAGTTGTAAGCCGTGTATGCGCGAGCCTGGATTCCGGCGTATTTCTTGAGCAGTTTATTCGCCCCCTCAATTCCAAACGTGCAGGCATCTTCCAGCTCTTCCATCTGCGATTTTGAGATAAACTTAGCCATTCTCATCACTCTCCGTTTCAAATACATTCTGGCAAATTGTGCTGTCAGCCAAACCCCCCCGCAACAACAGGCAACGCACAGTCGTTTGCATAGGGTAGCCACCAAGCGCAATCTTTTCCGATACACTGACTGACATGCGTATTCCCCCCAGCAACCATGATCGGGCAATACTTCCCGTGTTTAGCCATCATTTACCCTCCTGTTCCATGCCTCGACCGCTTCCCGTTTTTTCTTACTGAAACTCATCCCTCGCCCTCCATTTCCGCCAGTGCTTTCTCGGCTTCCTCTCTGGTGAGGAAAACGGTTTTGCCAAATGCTAGTAGATCACTCAGAAAAAATGTATCGTTTCTAACATATTGTTCGCTTTTATCTGGATATGTGGCAAACGTCCGCGAAATGCGCCACACAGGAGTGCCAGCCTTGCACGGCAGCACCACCAGCCGCCCGTCCTTGTCGGCTTTCATCAGCTCCACCATTCGTGAGATGGAGTAATCACAGCCGGAAAGTGTTTCCTCGATTTCCCGAGCCTCTGCGCACGCCTGCGGGGATAATCCCGCATCTTCGTAAGCCTTGAGCCTTTCCCATACCTGCTTCTGCGTGCAGTTCCCGTCATACTTACACGGCAGTTCGCGGCACTGCGCAATGTCGCAGAAGTTTCCTTCAAATGTCAGTCTTTCCATAGCCCCTCCTATTCCAGCCACGCACGGTCTGGGAGCGCCTCAAGTAGCCGGTCAAAACGCTTCGTGCTTGCTGCCCATTCGTGAAATCCGTCTGCATCCATGTCATCGTAAGCCTTTTCAATCTCTTTGATGGTATCCAGAAGCGATGTGTTTTCATCTCGCAGGATATCAAACGTTGCCTTGAGGTAATCGTACTGTTGGCGCAAATCAAAAAAAGCAAGCAAAATGCCAAATGCCCAGCCGATGCGCTCGATCATCTCCGACTTCGTCAGTCTGCAAAGCCTCTTCCCAGCCTCCGTCTGTGCGAGTCCTTCTTCGTAGCTCGTAAGCGAAAAATAATCTTCCTCTTCGCTGTCATAGCCTACCAGCTCGTAGCGGTTGCCAATCAGAGCGACTGTTGCATCGTCAAAGTCTCGATAAAAGTCCTCAAAATCCTGCTCGTACAGCCTCATTTGCAGCTCGTCGGCTTTTGCGGATAAATCTGCGAAAGCCATGCGGAATTCCCATTCTGCATCCTCGTCGCCATCGAGTGCATTCAGAAGCGTTTCGTCGTTGTCTGCCTGCTCAATGTAGTACCGCACGCCATTGCAAGCCTCTACGATGTCGTCGAGTTCAGCCATAATATTGTACGCGCCCATCGAGGCAAGCGCCGGTCGTTTGTACCGGAGGGCTCTGATTCGGTCGCTCATGTCTTTTCTCCTTCCTCCGGCGCTTCCGGCAAACCACGCCATTCCCAGTTCATCAGTCCTAACCTGCAGCTCATGCACTTGCAATTTTGCTTTTTGTTGCAATCACAGCAAAAAGTTATATCACTACAGTGATATTTGCAGGAAGCGCACCCGGCAGATATCTTCAGGTCAGCAATCGCCGCGTCCCTCTCGGCTTCTGCCTGCTCATTCTCGGCGGTCAGGCGCTCGATCAGGCCGGCGGCGTACAGCCCGAGCCGGTCTTTGCAGTCCAGCTTGCATGGTAGCGGATCTTCTTCCATCATGCTTTTCGCCTTACACTCGCTGCATGTGCCGAATCCAAAACAGCTCCGCAGCGATTCTATCGTTTCTGTGTAGGTCATAGCGTTACATCCTCCCATGTGATTTGCCCCGGAAGTTCTGCCTGCGGCGTTCCCTGTATTCTGGTCTTTTCCTGTTCCCGCCGCATCGTCTTATACTCGTTGTACTTCGCGCGATACCTGTAACTGTCGCCGAAGATCGCCCACGCCGCCTTGACGACGTTCGGCTCATACGGGCGAATCAGCTCCAAATCCGACGCAGCCCTTGCCGAAATTGCGCAGCCGCAGCAGCCCGTGCGCTTGAGCCCGTAGACCTCGTAAGCGTCCGAATACCGGATGCCGTAGTAGTCCTTGTACCACTGCTTGTCCGCATCTGAGACGTAGTACAGCGGTCTGAGACGGAACTTTCCCGCCGCTGTCTCTGTAAAGCACATCGTCGAGCTGTCGCTGCGTGGTACGGATCGCATGCCGCCCTCGTCGCGGCGTTCGCCGGTAATCACCATGTCAAACTGCTTCTCGATGGCGTGCGCGGGCTGCTTTTTGCAGATGTCGCAGCAGTGATTGCTGACGCGGAACGGAATCGGATTTTCCCGGATGAAATCGAGCATGTACTTTGAACTGTTGATGACCAGCTGAATATTCGGGCGCGGCTCGCCTGCTGAATTGCAGCAGCACAGGAAATTGATCGCCTGCTCACAGCCGGGATACCGTTCTTTCAGCTCCTTTCGCTTCGCTGCCTTGTCTTCCGCCTGATCGTATTCGTCGGCGATGGAAAGCGGAATGTTTTTCTTCTGCACTGCCTCCAGACCTGCGGACATGATCTTCGAAACGAAGGGCTGCCCATATTCGCGCGTTGCCTGCACGATGTTCTTCTTCGGGCGCACGGTCTGGATCTCCACGCCGTACAGCTTCGCCGTTTCCCGGACGTGCCGCCGCGTTGCCTCCATCTCAAGCCCCGTCTCGAAAAAGTAATACTTGACCTGCGGCAAATTGAAGATCTTGCGGACATTCTCGATCATGTGAAGCATGATGTCGCTGTCGCTTCCTCCGGAATATGAACACATCGCGTTCGGATGCTCCTTCAGGCGCTTTGCAATGATGCTTTGAATCGCCTGAAACTTCTGTGGTGCATAAAAGTCTGCATACGGCGGGCGCTGCGTATAGACGCTGCTGCGGAACTCGCCGTCTTTTTTCGTCCTCATCCTTGTAACCTCCCCTCAAAGCCCCGGCGTGTAGTGCAGTTTTCTGTTCATCTCAAGTGATTCCTCCCTCTTGTTCTTGCCTCCGCAATCCGGCGGCAGTTCTTCGCCCCGCCTGCGGTCTTCTGCCGCAGATCGGATGTCTCGACGCGCTTGTCGTATCCCGCGTTCCGTTCAGCCTCATAGGCAAGCCACGCTTCGCAGGTAGCCCCACAGCCCGGTCCGCGTCGCGGGCAATACCTGCCGCATGGTCCGGCGTATTTTAGCCTGATCATGTCTTCCTCCTGACCTGCACCGTCACTTCCGCCTCCCAGCACTCCGGTTCTCGGACGGTGATAATTTTCCACCGCCCGTCCTCCGGGTCCTTGACGCTGACGAGGTAAAACGTCTTGTTCTGCATCTTCTGCGGATACTTCCGCGCCCTTAAAGGCGTTCTGAGCTTCGGCATGAGCCGGGGGTAAATCGGCAGCGGCTCCGGTATGACAATCCAGACCTCGACTCCCTGCTTCATCATGCTTCCTCCCCCAACATCCGCTGAATCGCCGCTTTCTGTAAGTCGCTCAGATCGCCGTCGTGGTGCTGCACGTTGTACCCCGGCTTCTTCCCCGGCTGTGACGGCGTGCCCTTCTCATGTTCTTTCGATTCCCACGTCGAAAACTTCTGCTTCCAGTTCCGTACGGGATCGCCCTTCCCGTCGACCCAATTTCCGGCAGAATAATAGTCGAAAAATTTCTGTGCCAGATTCGGAACTCCACGCTCCTTCGCGTATGCGGAAACCTCTTCCAACGTAGGTGGTATAAATTTCTTACGTTTCTTCTCAGAAATAGAACTACTTTCTTTTCTATTTCCATTTCCATTTCCTAAAGGTAATACCGTGGTATTACCGCAAGCACTACCATCAGCCATACAAGAGTTATCATTTTCTTTATTCCAACGCTTGCTGATGTTCTCCCTCTGCCGCTGGCAATGCTTGTCCCGTTTTTCGATTTCAAGCTCCATCCGGCGATTGAAGTACTTTCCTTCCTCATCCTTCTGAAACTTGCTCATAACCTCGTCTGACGGCTTTTTGACAGCCCGTATGATTTCCTGCATCGTCATATGCCCGCGCTCTCTTTGGAGGCACAGGAGCGTGATATACTGCCCACGCTCCCGCATATCCATCAAGGCACAGCCGGATAGGAAATCCGACGTATAAAACAAGACGGCAGGGTCTTTGTTGTTTGCCATCCCGCCACCGCCTTAGAACGGCGGCTGATCGCCGTCATCCTCGTCCATCATCGTAAACCCGCCGGGGTTTTCCGGGTCCTTCGGCTCCGAAGATTTCTTACCTTCGCCGAAATAAACGCGGTTCACCACGATCTCCGCAGACCGGCGCTTGTTTCCGTCCTTGTCCTTCCAGTCGCGCAACTGCAGCCGTCCGTCTACAACCGCCATGCTTCCTTTAAAGAAGTAACCGTTTACAAAATCAGCTGTTCCCTTCCACGCAACGCAGTCAATAAAATCCGTTTCCTTCTCTCCGCCCTCCGGCGTGAAGTCGCGGTCAACCGCCAGCGTGAAGGATGCAACGGACGTTCCGCTCTGCGTCTTTCTCAGTTCCGGGTCTCTGGTCATTCTTCCCATAATGACAATGTGGTTCAGCATTCTCCGTCCTCCTTTTTGGCAGTTTCCCGCTTTCCAAAGTAGACTTCCAGGACGTCATCGAAACGATACGAGGGCATCTTCTTGTACGATTCAACGAGCATATCGAGCATCAGGCACTTCTTTGCCAATTCCTCATACTTTTCCGTACTCAGTTTTACATAGGATTCCATAATTACGTTCCTTTCTTATAAATCAGTTTCGTTTCCTCCCAATCGAGATATTTCATTTTGAGATACCGCCTGATATACTCTCTCAGGTTTTTGCGCTTCGGTGATTGGTCAAATGCCATGTGGCAGCTATCGCATAGCGTCACAACATTCCGCTCGATTCCAAGCCCGCCCTGCGACCGTGGAATGAAATGACACCACGGATTGCCGGGGCGGAGGCAGACGATGCAGCGCCCGCCGTCGCGCTCCCAGACGGCTTTCTTGACCTTCTCTGGGATCTTTGTCGCCTTCGTTTCCTTACGCATCCCATTCCCCCTTGAGCCGTTCCAGCTCCTCCGGTGTCAGATACTCCACGCCGACCTGCTTGCAGTCCTCAATGATAAGATCGAGCAGCACGCCCATTTGCTTCTGGTCAAACGTGGAGCTTCCGTAGTACAAAATAACGTTCGTGCAGCCGGGGAGCTTTGACTTTAACGTATCGCTGCACCAGCCAATGCCGTTGTGCTCCCATCCGCTTTGCAGCTTCTCGACCGCTTCCGCCGGCACGCAGACCACCTGACTGTTTTCCGGGATGTCCGGGATGTAGTGCCGGTACAGGTCGCGCACGCCCATGTTAAGCTTGTCTGCCAGTTTGTTCATCAAAACCCACGCATAAGCGTTGGCGTCCAGACTCCGCTTCTTGCGAAATTCCTTGATTGTTACCGTGTACTTCTTCTGTGGGTCAAGTTCCCCGGCAACCATCCGGGCTTGTCCGGGCAGCTCTGGCCGGAGTTTCAGCCAGCTTCCAGCCGCGTCCATGCTCCACGAAGATTCAACGACATTCAGCTCTCTCAACCGGAATGACCCCCTTTCTAAGACACTTCACAAGATACCGGAGCCGTGGTAGATACTCACGTTCTATCCATTCCCGATCATACGGTATCGGATGATATGACAACCTATCGTCCTCAATCTCCCGAAACCAGTTTCTGTAGTCTTCCGGTTCCAGATGGTACGCAACGATACGCAAATTCTTTTTCGCCGCGAACATTTCAACTTGCGCCTGCATCCAGTACGCACGGGACACCTTGAAGGATTCTCCCTTGTGCGTCTTTACCTCTGATATTTCCTGCGCGTCCTCGCCATCCAGATTCACCCGAAGCCGGAGCCGCCGAATCTTGATCTGCCTGTCCATCTTTCGGATGCCGATATGTTTCAGAATCCTGTGTTCGTAAGCACTTCCGGTATCCATTTCCAGTGTCGAAAAGTGGTCGCGGTTCACGCCGAGCTTTTGCAGCCAAAAGCTGCGGAACGTCTTTGTGTCCCATCTGCCCATGATCGCCGCCGTATCCGACGCGCCGAACCACCCGCTTCTGTCGTGGTCGTGTATCATAAGCGTTTCAGCGTATTTTCCAGATACTGAATGTTACCAAACGACGCCATCAGCTGATCGAATTTCTTCTGATTCAGCCCAAGCCCCGAGAGGATATAGCTCATATCCGCCCCGTTTT
>ERZ1034915.302-NODE-302-length-34368-cov-8.236587_pt1 | contig 34368 bp, 31 predicted proteins | sample MGYA00520592_ERZ1034915 | MGnify/ENA primary metagenome ERZ1034915 (study PRJEB33766, sample SAMN09781787) | gut metagenome | biome: gut microbiome | host: Homo sapiens | place: Madagascar | study: EMG produced TPA metagenomics assembly of the PRJNA485056 data set... | reverse complement strand
GGAATGGACATTGATTTCCCAAAGCCAAAAATCTCACTCCGACAGGCTGCTAGTCGGAACCATATCCTGTATGATCCTTTTCCTTTTTTATCCTGTTAGCCGTGCCAAGGTCGAGGAAGTACATCATATCCTTAATGCAGCACACGATTCCAAACTATCCACTGATTAAATGTCGCTCAATGCTGAATTTAAGGTTAATTTGATTTAATATCAACTGTTTTTCCGCAAGCTGCATGTAAACCGCCCATCCTCATTGTACAGGGTGTGTTAGCAGAATTCAAGAGAATCCAAATCTTAGAAAGTTTCCCAAGTACATTATTAAAACGGAGTTATTGATGAATCCCCAAAATCAACTGAAAGAATTTTTTGTCGACTTTTTTTCTCCAATTGACAATATTCCGGAAGATACAGTCCGGCGTGAGCAAATTTGCATGGAAGCGCGAGCCTCGTTGCTGATTGAAGCGAATTGTACCAGCGAACGCTTTCCGGCATTCATGAAATCCGGACGCCGGGAAAACTCCGGCTGGGTTTATCGCTTTCCTCAAGCTTTTGTCCGTCAATTACCCCACTCATTTGGTGGGCTGAATACGTATACTCTTACGTGGACCTTTGCTGAATTTGAAATTGGCGGAGAACAGTTTTTTATTGACACCTTTGGCAATTCTGTCGATCGTTGGCGCTTATGGCTTATACCTGATCCTTCAGCCCAACTGGGAAAAAACTTGAAACAGCAATCCGGTCTGCAGGGTAATTATACTGCCGATCAGGTTAATAACGAACTTCTGAATGATTTCAAACAGATTGAGCAGAATTTTCAGCAGACTTACCGTTCCCGCTTTCAGCTCTGTTCGCAGATTTCACCTTACAAGACACCGGAACAGGTATGCCGTTTCTTCGGCAATCGGGGAGAAGTTTTTGCAAAGCTGAGAAGCAGCAGTATGCACCCGGATTGTTTTCCGGAAAATTCGGTTCAGGCAGTGCAGAGAAGAGACGATCAGGCCAACTGGTCGGATGTTTGTGTAGAACAGGAGATGTTTCAACAAATATTGCCCTGTTCGTTACAGGGATCTTGGCAGCCGCAGCTTTCCGGCAAATATTACGACAACTGGTTCTGCCAGGTATTTCCGTTCCGGAACGAGTATGGTGAAATCCGGATACAGTTGATGAAACTGTATGATCCGGAAACGCAAACGAAATGCCTGATCCCGGTAACGACCTGGATGCGCGGCAATTATCCTTACAATCAATACTTCTGCGTTCCGTTGCCGGAGGATAAGCAGCCGCTCTACAATCTTGATCTGCTGCTCAAACCGGAAACGGAAACGGTTATCCTGACTGACAGTGTTGAACTGGCTGATTCGAATCAGCGTAACGCCCCTGATGGCGTTGTATTCACAAGCTTCATTTGCTCACCGGAACACTACGAACAGGTGAACTGGTCGCCGCTGCGGGAAAAAGAGGTCTGGTATCTGGTTGCCAATCATTCCGGGATCAGCCTCGAAGCTGCTTATTTGAAAGCCAAAGAATTGGCCGATTTTCTGTTGGAAACAGAAGAAATCAGTTTGAAGTACATCCAGCTCAAAGTCGAATATCCCAGCCTGCGCTACTTTGAATCGGTTGATTCGCTGTTGGATTGTTACCGAAACCGGGAACCGGAGGTCAAAGCGGAAAGTTTGCTTTTGCTGGAAAACGACACTGATTTCGATATTCAATATCAAAAGGCATTGGAATTTATTCACTCCAAACCGGTGGAATGGTGGGAGGGGGCCAAAAAAGCACAGTCTGAGGAGCAGCGAATCATAACACGGGAAACCAATAAACGACCGCGCCCGGCTTATCTGTTGCGTCCGTTCCTGCTGCGCGGAGAGGCTTCCATGCTTTATGCCAGTAAAAGTACCGGTAAAAGTGTTCTTGCGCTCAGCATGGCGGCAGCGGTTGTTTCCGGCAAACCGTTATTTCCAGAGAAATGGTGGACTGTTCCGGAGCCGCAACATTATCCGCTGAATAAAGTGCTCTATCTCGATTTCGAGAATGGAAAAGATGAAATCGAACAACGCCTGATCGATTTCGCTTATCCTTACTGGCCGCAGGATAAAGCCGACCGGGAAAAGTGCAATGCCAATTTGATTATCCGGGATATGACAGCATCTGCCGGTAAGGATTATTCGCAGCCGGAGAACTGGCAGGAAGTTCTGGACATGCTTGAGTATGCCAAATCACAGGGAATTGCCGGCCAGCCAGTTGACCTGCTGGTCATCGACACATTGACCAAATTCACCCGGAAACCGTATACCACAACTCTTAATCTATCGGATTTCGTCAACAGACTGCGGACTCTGAATCTTGCGATTCTGCTCGTACATCATGAGGGAAACAACGGTGAAGTTCGCGGTTGGAAATGCGGACTGGATGATGTTTACTTCAATCTCCGTCTTTATCGTGAAATGGATAAAGAGGAAAAGGATGCTTCTCCGATTGGAAGGTTTACCGTTAAGGATCTTGAGGAACCGTTGATTCTGGCTTATCACAACGCTCGTTCCAGCATTGAAAAGATTCCGGCCTTTGAGGTTCGGTTCGATCAGAAATGGCAGGAGTATTACCGGGAAGATGATCCGGATTCCGGAAAGAGTTCCGAAGAGCGTCGCCGGGAAGAGTTCAAACGGATTGTCAAACACTACCTGGATAAAAGGTTGGAAAACCAGGACATTTTTCCGTTGCTCGGCATCAGCAAGGATACGTATTATAAGTTGAAAAAATAAATCGGGTTTTCACATACTGCCGCGATCTTTCGTTTATCAGAGTTCACGGCAGTATGTGATTGATTTTCCTCCGATACCTATAGTATTACAGGAACGGAGAAAGTGTATATGAGCCTGCATATGAAAACAGAAATCAAACTGGTCAACGGCAAAGTCATCCGAATACGGCGGGCAACGCCTGCTCAGCAAAATAATGCCGAAACCCGTTCGCTGCGCCATGCCGCAAAGGTGGCTGGAGAGACTGCTGTCGCCCAAGCATTTTCCCGGAGCCTTCCCCATTACCATCGGTCGAAACGGTAAATTAATTCAGTTTTTTCCGGATGGTCATGAGGTGGTCCTCGGAGAATTGCGGGCCCCATGACGCAGCGTCTCTGACTTCTGGTTCGGTTCTAACGAGTCCGGAAAATCGATGTTGGTGCCAACGCTGGTAAACGAGTATTCCGTCAATCTCTACACCTTTCTGAATGTCGATGTGCTGAATGAGGAGTTACTCCGTTTTCATATACCTCAATCCTTTGACGGCAGGATCGAATTGAGTGCTCGTGAGCTGTCAGCGATTTTATCCGGAATCAAACCGCAGCGTTATTACAAAAGATACTCGAAAAAGTCTTGACAGGACTTGAATTTGAGGAAGAATCCGGTATATTTTCCTTTATGCATGAAGACTGGTGTTCGGGAGTGTCCAGCCTTTTACAACGGGTTACATTTCTACTTCAAATCAGGCATTGGTATTAGGTTAATCCTTGGAGGCCTGCTTTCAGCCTTTTGGCTGCCGGAAATATTATGCCTCAATTTTCAAATACTTTTATCGGGGGGAAAATGAAGTTTCATGTAAAAGCATTTGCCGCCGTAACGATTGCCGTGTTGCTGCCTGTGCCGGTTTTTGCAATGCCTGAGAGAGCGGCGGAACGCAAAGTTCAACGCATTCTGATGTTGTCTCCATTCAATCTTTCTTTTGTGCAATATTTTCAGGAGAGTGTCAGTTATTTGGATGCACTGAATCAGGCAAACGGCTCTTACCTGGTAGAGCATTTTAGCCTGGAGAGACCGCATGCGCCGTATAGCCCGGAAAAACTTGCGGAATTCGGGGAGTTGCTGAACAAGATTCGAGCTGGCCGTTATCAATTGGTTGTCACCTTTTACGGTCCGATGCTGGAAATGCTGCGCAAGGAACTGCCGGATATTCCGCGCGAGGTGAAATTTATTGTTTGCGGGCTGCCGCCGTCATTGGCCGATATGGTTCCCCAAGCCCCCAATGTTTATTCCTTGTATCAGGATTTTGCACTCAGGAAAAATCTGAAATTAATTTGTACTCTGTTTCCTGAACGCAAAAGAATTATTCTGCTCACCCACTGGAATCCGGTCGGTCGGGAAATACAACGGCTGGTACGGGAAGAAATTCGCAATTTCCCGAAATTGGAGCTGTTGACGCCTGACAACGATCAATACACTCCGACAGAGATTCTGAACTATGTAGAACAACATAAGAAGGACGCAGTCGTTCTATTCTTCGGCTGGTTCAATCATCATGTCTTGAATTCCGCCTCCCTTGGGGAGCTGATGGAAATGTTGGGTCACAATCGTGAATTGCCGTTGCTCGTCATGCACAGTTCCCTGTTGCACTACGGAACAGTCGGGGGATGCATGGAGGACGGCAAGGCCTACGGCAAGCAAGCTGCCGCTTTGACGTTGCAACTGTTGAACGGCGAAAATCCACCTCAGTTGACCATGACCATACCGGCGAGTACCATTTTGAACCAGTCTCTGCTGGATTTTTACGGCGTTCCCGAGAACATGATCCCTGCGGAAGCGGTTGTATTCGGTCGAGAATCAAACAATAGTCTTTGGGAATTTTTTCGGAAAAATCCCTATCTATTGCCCCTCATTTTCAGTTTTTTGCTGGTAATCATCTGCATTCTGATGTTTTTCACCATGCGTTTCAAACGACTTTCGCGCCAAGTCATCGGAATTTTTCGCAACCTGCCGTTCCGAGTGCTGATCGTGGATGCGAATGAAAAGGTACTGATGTACCATGTCAGTATGCTTCAGAACCGAATTGAGACTCTGCGGGACTTTTTGCCCGAACTTTACCCGCTATTGCAGAAAACTCTGCAGAAAATTCATCAGGATAAGTGTTCCTGTACTGAGCAGTACATGCTAAATGGACGCCATCAGCGTGGTTATTTTATCTATTTGCCAAAGAATATCTTCGGATGCCCCACCATGCTTGGAATCGGCCTTGATGTGGATGATTTATTCTACTTGACGCAGAACGAAAAAATTCATAATGAATGTTTGCGGACCATGTTGCCGGAATTCAACGCTTCAATAGCACCGGTTCTGAAAATTCTTCGTGAATATCTGCACGGAGACCATTGTTATCTGTTGCATTACTGCCAACAGGGGGCTTCCCCGGAATTCGTCGAAGAATCTTGTGCCGAGGATATTCCATGCATGAAAGAGTTATTTTCCCAGCATCGTTTGCCGGAAATTGAGGCATGGTTCACACAGCGAGCCCCCGGAAAATTTAGCAAACAGCAGCTGGAACACTATACTCAGGACAATTCAAGCGATCAAATGCAGATGGTCGCATTACGTGCTCAAGAGGTCAAGGATCTGTATGTTATCCCAATTTTCTTCAACAAGCAGGTTTGGGGCAGTTTGGAACTGGTCTTCAAACGCAAGCACGCCAATATCTCCGCTATTCAGGAACAGGTATTTCCGATCGTGGCGCAAATGATCGAACTTATCCTATTGCGAAAGACCTTTATCTCCAACCTTGCTCAGGCACGCAATGAAGCTTTGGCGGCGGCAAAAGCCAAGGGCAACTTTCTCGCAACCATGAGTCACGAATTGCGTACCCCGCTGAATGCGGTGATCGGTTTTTCAGAACTGCTGATGCAGAATGGAAAATCGCAAGAGGAGCAGAAGGAATATGTTGCCGGTATCAACTATGCGAGCAAAAGCCTGCTGAGTTTGATCAACAACATTCTCGACTTCTCCAAACTCGAAGCGGAACAAATGAAAATTGTTCTGGAACCGTTCTGCCTTGGCGAGCTGTTCAAGGAGCTGGAAGCTATTTTCTTTCAGATGGCAATGGCAAAAGGGTTGCGTCTGGAATTCTTCTGTCAGGTGATACCGGAACTTCTGCTGGACGCTTATCGGATCAAGCAGATTCTGATGAACCTGATCGGCAATGCAATCAAGTTTACAGAGAAGGGAGGCATTCGGGTTTGTGCCGCTTACCAAAACGGTTCTCTTTCTATTTCGGTCGCCGACACTGGTTCCGGCATTGCCAAAGAACAACAAAAAAATATTTTTAATCCTTACTTTCAAGTAGATGAGCAACAGGATACCCGACAACTTCACGGTACCGGCTTGGGATTGATGATCACCAAAAAGCTCGCGGAACAAATGAACGGCGATTTGCGGCTGGTCAGCGAAGTTGGCATGGGTTCGACATTTATACTGATGCTGTCGAATGTCGCACCGGTTGGCAACTCATCGCCGCTTGTCGAGCAGGCTGTTGCAGATGCTCCCCTGCTGCATGCCGTCAATATTCTACTGGTTGATGATGTGCCGCTCAATCTGAAGGTGATGGAGGCGATGTTCAAAAATATGCATTTACCGGTCCGCAAGGCGTTTTCCGGAGCCGAAGCTCTGAAGTTGTTGAAGGAGCAGCCCGCCGATGTGGTTTTTACCGATCTCAGGATGCCGGAAATGGATGGCCGGGAACTGGCGAAGCGTATTCGCACCATGCCGGCTATGCGTCATGCGAAGATTATTGCTGTTACGGCAGACATTCAGTTCGACAGTGAGGGAAACAATGAATTCGACTCTGTTCTCATCAAGCCGATTTCCATCCCGAAACTGCGGAAAGCACTACAGGAAAATCAACCCGCTGTGGGGTAACCTCCGGAAAAGAAAAGCATTCGGCAGAAAGGAAACACGGTAAATGACATTGTCGAATCAATTTCACAACAAGAATATAAATCTTTGAATATATTCCCGGCAGTCAGGCGGACTGAAAAAAGTTGCGGGATAAAATATTCTGATGATGACAATAGATAAAGTCATACTCAGCTAAAAAGGTTAGCATATGGGAGCTGGTTTCATAACAATAGACCGAGACACGCCGATGATGTTTCCACCCGATTTGAGAGAGTGGGTGGCGGAGGACAGTATAGTGCATTTCATCGTGGATGCGGTGGAGATGCTGGATTTGAATGATTTTGCGATGAATGAACGAGGGAGTGGCAGTCACCGGTATTCGCCGCAGATGATGCTTGCGTTATTGGTGTATTGCTATGTAACAGGACGATTTTCGTCGCGGGTGATAGAGCATGCGACCTATGATGATGTGGCAGTGCGATATATTTGTGGAGGAGATCAGCATCCTGATCACGACACAATCCGTGTATTCCGGACAAAAAACGGCAACGCGTTCAAGGAAGTGTTCGTGAAAGTGCTGATGTTGGCGCAGGAGCTCGGGCTCCTGAGAAAGATCGGGGGCGTAAGCGTGGACGGCACCAAAATCAAAGCGAATGCCGGCAAGTATTCGGCGATGAGTTACAAACGCGCGGGGAAGATGATCAGACAGCTTGAATTTGAAGTTGAAGTGTTGACCCGAAAAGCGGACGAAGTCGACAGCGTCCCGTTGGAGGATGGTTTGGTGCTGCCAACGGAGATCAAGCGTCGCGCGGACCGCAAAGCGGCGTTGGAAAAAGCCCGACATATAATAGAGGAACGTTACGAAAAGGCGCAAAAAGAAAAACAGGCAGAGTATGAGGCAAAAAAGAACAGCTGTAACGCACAACGCAAGAACGGGAAGAAAACGTGCGGCAAAGAATCATAGCTGCTATCTGATTGTCAACGGGCATGTAAAATGGCCGGATTTCAGGCGTCGGGAGATATAAAATAAAAGCTTCCCCTGCCGATAACTGCAATTGGGAGTTATCAGAGAGGAAGCCGTGTCATGAACTGTAACATCTGCTTGTCTTGAAAAACTGATTCCAGCGCCGCCGATATTCCTCTCACCATGGGGCTCACTGGGCATACACATATCGATGGGGGTATTCCTCGATGCCTCCAGGAATACATTGGTACAAATCTTCGCTGGGCATACACTTATGTTCTTGGGAGAAATCTGATCTCTACTCTTCCTGCTGCTCGTTTCCCTCCATCATGATATATCGTAGCACATCGAGGTTCCGATAACGGACGCTGCTGCCTACCATGCGGCGTTTGAACGGAAAAGCATTCTCTTTTTCCAGTTTTTTGAAGTTCGACAGTCCCAATCCCAGCATTTCCGCCGCTTCTCGCTGATCGATCAGCTTCGGAGTGATCGGCGGCATCAGCTCGCCGTGAGTAGCAAGGCGTTTCAGGTTCGAAGCGATTAACTGTTCTTCATTGACCCGGACGACACCTTCCGTCACCAGAGGATGTATCAGGCTGTTGATCAGTTTTACGGTTCTGAGTCTCAAAATATTATCCATGTTTCAATCTCCTATGTTGGACATAGGATTGAGAACTGTGGTAATATTTTACAGATAAGCAGTTACGTTACTTGTTAGCCAATGAATATAGATTGGATATAGAATATCACAGATTGATAAATGAGGGTATTAATATTAGATATTTCTGTTTACGCCTTCCATTTTGAGTTCATTTTCTCCTCAGGACATCATGCGGAGTTATTTTTCTACATCCGGTCCAAATCCTATGCAATCCTCAACGCATAGGAGAAATGAACCATGAATCGATCTTTCATCGTCACCTCAAACGAGTACCGCAATCTGTCGCTTCTCAAGTATGATGGTCCCGGAGCTGGATATCACAAAGTTATCCTTGATCGGATCATTGATCGGTTGGAATTCATGCAACAGCGGCACAGTCAGGTTCTGGCGGTACATTTGATCGTTCGTTATCCGGAATCGATCATTGCACCGGAAAACAACGACTGTTTTCAATACTTCATTGAAGAATACCGTCGTTTTCTGGCCTTGTCAGGATTCGATCCGCATTACATCTGGGTACGGGAAAGACACAACTCTCCGAATCCGCATTATCATCTGCTTCTGCTGTTGAATGGCAATGAAATCCGCTACTATCGATTACCGGATAAGGCAAACCAGCTTTGGTATTTCGTTTTACAGAGAAATTTTTCGATATCCATTCCGACGAGCGGCCTGATCCATATCGTTCCTGCGGAGTACGGTGGTTACGGCGTGATGCTTCATCGTGGCGATGAAGCAATCAAGCGGTGGGCTGTACAATGGTTCTCTTATTTTGCCAAACTCAACACCAAAGGCGATGCGGGAAGGGGAGTTCGGGAATTCGGAAGTTCTATATTGCGTAAAAACTGAAACAGCGGGTCAGCGTCACTGCAAATCGGTGACGCTGACCCGCTGTGTTCGACAGGGCGAATGTTCTCTCTCTCGCGTCTGAAAAAGCCGTGGATACAGGTACTTTCCGGAGTAAATCACCCAAGCCAGTTCTCAAGGGGTAAACCTTTGACTTGGGAAAAGTGCGCCTCGTTGTTCGTCACCAACACTGCATTTTCTGCCAACGCAGATGCGGCAATCAGCAGATCCATTGATGCAAGGGGTGTCCCATTCTTTTCCAATTCAGCCCGCAGCTTACCGTACTTCAGGGCGGAATCAAAATTCCAATCCTTGATCGGAAGCAGCTTGCATAGGGCGTTGACCTTTTCCAAGAGCGGCTTGGCCCCTTTCCGGATTGCTCCGAATTGCAGTTCTGCCGCTGTGATGCTGGAAATACACAAATGCGGAAAATGTTCCGAAAATTTCTCCATTACTCCCGGACACGTCCCGCGGATCACATAGGATGCCATGTCGGTGTCGAGCATATAGAGCTTCGCCATCAGAACAGCTCCCGCTCCTGTTCCTTGAGACCGGCGGTCCGGTGCAACTCAAAATCCGGAAAAGTCGGCATGCTCAGGAATTTTTCCAGTGTTATCTCCGAAGAGATCGGCGTCAGGATTAGTTGATTGCCATGTTTCCGGATACTGACCTCTCCTGCGTTCAAGCGGAATTTTCGTGGTATTCTGACGGCCTGCGAACGGCCGTTCTTAAAAACTTTGGCAATATCCATTCTGCCCGCCTCATTGTTTATTTGATATCTATCAATAATATATATCAATCTGGCATAATTTCAAGAATTTAGCGCGAAGAAAATATTTGATATAGATTTTGACAATCTATCGTTCTGACTCTGACTTTTACGCTCAGAAGTCAGAACGTCGCGGGTCAAATCAGCCGTCCAAATCGTCAGAATGACTCGGCCGGGCGTCTGTCCCATTCGGCAAAAAGTAAGCAGAAATTCTGCTGTCGTCGGAACCTCATTGCTCCAGAATGGCGGCAACCAGTTTCAAGGTTTCAGCCGGATCAGCGGTGGAGCTACGGATCAGGGCAAGCGCCTTTTCAATTCGGTTACGATCCGATTCTCCCCCGATCTCACCGACTACGGCAGCGATGGCTTTCTCCTGCGCCTCGCGCCCCACATGGGTGTAATATTTATCCACAATGTCGGAATCGGTACCGAGGATCGACTGAACTGCCGCTTTGGGAACGTTGGCTTCTGCACAATACGAGGCAAAAGAATGTCGCAGGGAATGAAATCCGTATATTGTGACTTTTTTCTTCCTGCCTGGTACGGCAACGGAAGGCTCGAGACCGATCCACTGAATAACGCGCAGCACATCAATGTTCACCAGATTGTTGCCGACGTTTTTTCCGGCAGCATCAGTACGTTTATAACGAGCTGCAACCCGTGGGCAGACATATTCATCGATACGCCAAGACCAGGCTGCTTCCAGGACGGTTTTCAATTCCGGAGCAATTGGGATGGTCACTTCTTTGCCGGTTTTGAATTGCTTCACCCAGATTTGACCGTGCGGGAAATCGATACTGTCCCAACGCAGTAAAACGCAATCCTTCAACCGTTGTCCGGTAAACATGCCGAGATAATAGATCACTTTGACTTCCGGCTTGTACATCACTTTGTGGATACTGTCATCAAGCACTTCACGCAACTTTTGAATCTGCTCACGGGAAAAGGAAAGACGGCGTACCCCGAGTTCCTGCTCTTCACGTTCTTTCCGGATCAGGACGCGTGAGCGAAAAGGATTGTCCGCATCCCGGTAGTCCCGCAAGACTTCAAAGATTTTGCGGATTCTGGTGATTTTCCGGTTGTGGGTCGAAACCGAAATCCTGCAAGACCGCAAATGATCGGCGTACTTGGCTGCCAGTTCCGGAGTTATCTCACGAATCGGCAGTTCCGGTTTATTGATGAAATCAACGAATTCCCGAAATGTGGCCCGATAGGTGTTCTGTTCATGAACGGTATCCGGCACAGAACGCTCCGGGTGCCGTGAGTAGACTTCCCAGGCATCGCTTAGTGCGAGTTCCTGCTGCCGGTGTTCGAGATTTCGGGCCTGTTTCACGTGAGCGGCAATCACTTCGGTACTGGTGGCGCGAACCACTGGAACTATTTTTCCCGCTTTGGCTATGGCCTCTTCACGGTTTCGCGTTTCGAGGCTGACACATTTGCGCTGGTTGTTGATCTGATAGCGGAAGAAGTAGACTCCTCCGGTCTTTTTCTGATATACTGAACCTGTTGCGAGTTTGATTGTCTTTTTAGTCATCTCCTGATCCTTCCAGTTTGGAATATCGGATTTGACCGGCATTGGACGAAACTCCTGAAGAAAAGCGGCCAAACGGTACCAAGTGGTACCATTTGGCGGAATTTTGAGGCAAAAAATGGTGGCCGGACCCAGAATCGAACTGGGGACACGGGGATTTTCAGTCCCCACCTTTTGAGCGCAAGAAATGATCATTGGTTACATTTTGGTTATAAATTCCGATAGGTTTGAGCGCTTTTCTGTCCGGGTAAAGTCGAAAGGGCAGGAAAGTGGCGACCAATGGATCAGTCATCAAGCGGGGGAAAGTTTATTATTTCCGTTTCCGGAAGATCGATGGAAAATACACTCAACGGGCAATTAAAGATGGAGCCGGTAATCGTGTTACTGTCAAAGCTGAAGCGGAGCGCCTCGCTGCTGTGATGCAAAGGGAACTTCAACAGCTTGAAACATTGAATTCGAAGGCTGAGTATTTGGCGAGGGTAGCCGAAGTAAAAAAGATTATCCGCCGGAAGATATCAAAAAACTGCGATATCTGGCAGGCTTATCTTCAAAACCCCAATCGGCCGGAATCCGGTACGGAAACTCTTGAAATCTACCAGCGTTGTTTGAAAAAATTCCAGACATTTGCCGGAGATGCAGAGATCACGGAACAACTGGCAGGGCGTTACATGGTATCTCTATGGGACACCGGAATCTCTTCCCGTACCTATAACAAGCATCTGCAGGCTCTGAAACTGATCTTCCGCATCATTCACCCGGAAGACAACCCATTTGCTGAACTGAAAGCTAAACCGTTGGAACAGGAGAGCAGAAAACCTTTCACCATTGCCGAAATCAACAACATTTTCAATACTCTGAATGCGGAACAGTATTATCTCCTGCATAAAGACCAGATGCGAACCCTTCTTTTACTCGGCCTCTGCTTTGGTTTACGGCTTCATGATGCGGCCTGTTTCAAATGGGAGTACATTCAGGGGGATCATATCTCTTTCAAACCGCATAAGACCAGACGTAAAATGAGAACTGCCGTTGTACTGCCTATCCCTCCGATCTTGCAGGAACAGTTCAGCAAGGCGCAGGCATGGAAACGGAATGAATATCTTCTTCCCGATGTAGCCGAACGTTATCAATGCAATGACTCCGGTATCAGTCAGGATATTAGTAAACTGCTTGAACGTTCCGGATTACAGACCAGAGAAACGGCCTCTGATGCAAGGCGGCAAACTTATACTGATACAGAGGGCAAACAAAAGCAACGCAAAATCGGGCGCTATTCTTTCCACAGCTTCCGACATACATTCTGTACTTTTGCAGCCAATTCCGGGAAGGATTTGTCGTTGGTGAAAGCCATTGTAGGCCATTCAGCCGTCGCTATGACTGAACATTACACCCATTTCAATCTGGAAGCCAAGCGAAGTGTGATTGAGGCTATTCCCTTAACCGGAGTGATTACAACAATGCCGTCACGTGATGAAGAATTGAGCAATATTGCCAAGCTTTCTAATCCGGCAGTACAAAAACGGGTACTGGATTTTCTCCATAGGACTCTCAACAATGCACAGAAGCAAGAGTTTTTCAAACTGCTAAGCTGATTGTCGGCATAACATGAAGAAACAGATAGGCCTGTTATAACATAGGATGGAACACTTTGCAGTAGAGTGAAGTAATTCAGGAAGAGTTCTGTGCCATGCAGAGTGTTCAAAAAAGAATAATTGCGGGTAAAGAACCTTTCAAATCACTTGAGAGGCTCTTGTAATGCTGTTCAAATATAATTAAAATCAGCCGTTTGTAAGAGAGCCAATATTGCTCAACTTGTAACCGCTATTGAAGTTCTTCCTGCCTGTGGTGTGGTGTGGCGAGGGGGTCCCAAAACTTTTTTAATTTATCAATTATGTATGCAATCTCTGCACATTGCACACTTTACTATACTACTTATTTTCAATATACCACACCACCTCGCCACAGAATATTTATAATTGATTAAATATAAGCATGTTAACTGTGTGGTGTGGTTGTGGGGAGGTATGGGGTGCTCCAGTGTAAAAAAGGAAAGTTTACCTGTTTTCTGCATATTCAGATGTTCGATCTGTGTAATCATTGCAAAAATGTGCAATTAAGCAAGTGTGCAATCCGAGAAAAAGTGTGCAATCTTCAGTAAAAAGCTCCGGCCTTTGGCTGACCGGAGCTGAACTGTTTTTATCTTTCTTTGAGAGTAATGGTATATCGGGTACGATGTACTCCCCCTATGACTTTTTCCTTGATGTCATAATCCTTTTGCAGATATACCAGACTTCTTGTGAAAAGGCTGGTGAATTTTTGATTGGAATAATAGGCGAAATCAGAATTAAATTCGGCCAGCTGCTTTCTTATATCATCCGTATAACCTTCCAGTTGGGGATAACGGTAGGAATTGGAAAAATAGCTTTCAATTGCTGCGGCAAGCGCATTGTTTTCCAGAACAATATCCATTCTGTTTTCCTGATTTTTCAGAAGTGCAGATTTCATGAATTCTTCTTCCTTTAATACGCGTCCTAATTTTACGGCGTATTCTCCCCAATCATTGTGACGCAAGCCAAAATTTTCCGTAACACGTACCTTATCGGCAAGAACCCGTTGCAACAGGCGGCAGATCGTGGAAAGTGAGGCATCGCGGTGGATCAGAATTTCTTTTTTCAGTTCAGAATCCAAATCCCGTTCCTCTCTTGTTTCACGTGTGTTCATGCGCACCACCATCAAACGGGCATTACAACCGGGATCACTGGCAAAGTATGGTTTCACACTGTTAATGACCAGTGCCGCTTCTCCCCGGAACTCTATTTGTTCCTTGTCGGAGTAAAGTTTCCGTTTTCTGATGACTTCACCGGTGGAATACTTTGCCAAGGTATCAGGCAGCCATTTATAGACGGTATCCACATTATCCATTAATGCAATACCTCCCTTGTCCACACCGATACCAAAGTTATCCAGTCCTTTATTTTCATCCTGCAACGGTTGAATGTCCCAAGCTGGAACACCCCATAACCAAGCAGCTCCTTTGGAAATCTTTGTCTTACCGGAACCCGGTTCACCTACGATACAGAGGATCGGTTTGTTTTCCGGAGCAAACGGCAGGAGAGTTGTCCATGCCAAAGTAATGTATTTCTCTTCTAAGGTGCGAATAGTCGCATCTTTCCACAGTTGATTCCGCCAGAAATTATAGTTTTCTTCCGTATATGTCCAGTTTTCCAGAACCGCTTCCGGCAGGAAAATCACATGATCGGTTCCGTTTGGAGCGATCTCGATCCTATCAGTGGTGATACGTACCATTTCATGATCGTTACAGGAAATGTAGATCGCATCCTGTGTGGAATGCCAATATTTCCTCGGTGTAACCACCGGTATATCTTCAGATGCCAGTAGATCGTTTTCCAGATAGCTGAAAAGCCGGATGAATTTCTGATCATTGGTCGGCAATCCCAGTTCTTTGGATAACTGTGCCTGAAAGATTTTGTTGTGGATTGACCGCACAATGTGAGTAGTATGATCCAGATAGAGTAACTCGATTGAATCACGCACCCTTTCCACTTTCAGGAAAGCGCCACGGGATTTCAGATGAGCCGAGGTTGCGGCATGGATCGTTCTGATTTTCTCAACCTCGGTCATCTTGCTGGCACATACCGCAGGAACCAGATCGAACAGAGTATTCCCCACAGCAGGAACCGCAGTAGTTTCCGGGGCAATTCCACCAAGCAATTTCAACAGCTCTTCCGGCGTCATAGGGGCGGTGTTCTGATTCAGGTAAAGTAACTCCTGCCGTACACCGTTGCGCAATGCCATCGGCATTCTGCTTAACCGGGAAGGATTCTTGTTTGCCGGGTCTGCACCCATTTTACAGAAGATCGGATAGATTTTCCCTGCGATTTCCTGCTCCCATGTCATTGCATCGGGAACATTTACCCGAAACAGGGCATGGATTGATTTGGAACCACTGTACGTCAGGGAAATGATCGGCATCCCCTTGTTCAGCATCTCCATCCAGAAGCCTGCCTGTTTTTCCAACTCCTGCCGGAGAAATACTGGATCAGCCAGAGCTTTTTCTTTATCTTCAACATCGAACTCAACCAGCATATGACGATAGAATGCGACATTCTTATCGCTGCGGGTGGTATCGGGAGTGAACGGATTGATCGTAATGTATTCTCCAAGAGAATCCAAACGATTCAGATAGCTGCGTACCTGACAGGGGTGATTATTTTTTACCCCGCCGATGCAGATATATTCATCTTCCTTGAAAAGTGTTTTCAGGAATGCTTCCGCATCTTTGTTCGAGCCGGTTAATGCATAAGGACTGCGGGCCTTTAATGTTTCAAAAGTTACCGCTTTGTTTGTTTCCGGCATCACAACTGGTACATGAGTTTCCGGCTTCACAGCTGGTACATGAGTTCCGGTTGTGATTGTCTGAGTGGATAACTGAATCTGATGCAGTGGGAAATTTTTTTCCCGTGATTCTTTAGTCCGTTCAATGGCACGGTCAATTTCCGCTTCTGTAATCGGATCACTCGGGCGGTTGATCTGCGGGAGTTTCAGCAGGTCAGCCTTGATGGTATCATAGTTCTGATTCAAGTTCAGGGCGCAATGAATATGAGTCAGCAAATACTGATTACGATTGTGTTCCGGGAAGCCCACCAGTAATTTCTGGTAAGAAGCCTGTTGTTGTGCTATATTATTAGTAGAGTACTTTGCTCTTAATGCCTCCAGCCGGGACACTCCACTCCCGGCTACTTTTTTGTATAGAGGGAGAGGGTTCGTTGTAAAATCCTGCATATTTATCCCTCCTTCCCATATTTGCGGATAAAATCATTTACATCTGAAAGCCGGAATCTCTTTTGACCGCCGACTTGATAAGTAGGCAGGCCGTTTTTCCGCAGTTTCATCAATGTTGAAATGCTGATGCCGAGGTAGTCGCATACTTCCTGCCGGGTGATGTACGGTTCTCCATACAGTTCTCTCTTTGCCCAGTCGGGGCAAACCATTCTTGAGTTTCTTTGGGGCATAATGCCTCCTTAAATAAAATATTAACCGGTATCCCCGCGCACGATTCCTCGGAACCATGCTGTCAACGGTTCGTGTATCCGGATTGAATCAGGATAAAGCTGTTGTTGCAAAGAACGTGAACGCCAATATCTGTGTACGGTGCCACGCAAGAACAATGTCTTGTTTTGATAGGAAGAATACTTCTGTTTCTTCGATAAAATTTAATATAAGCAGCAATGCGTAAAATGTCAAGGGGATGCAAAACAGAGCTGTTTTCATGGTGAGAAAACATTATCAATCATGAATCAGGAATGAAAACATGTTCATGTTTTTATTTGGTCTAGAATTTATATTTGATTTAAATTCATTACGTTATGACGCAAACAGTGCAAGGTGTTCATAGATTTTCAATAGTTCTCAATAAGACCGCTATTGCCGTAAAGAGATTTTGCTTGTATTTTTTCAAATGTATGCTGTTGCCGGTGAATACTGAAAAATCCTAAAAATCTCTCACGGTGGAGCTTGAATTATCGCCTGCTTCAAGGTATTCTTTTTGGCGGAAAAGATTTCAACCGTCAAGGGGGAGGAATATCGGGGGATGAAGTACAAAATCATCAACTCACTGGATGAGCTGAATGAGAAGCTGCAAGAGCTGAACCATTCAGACGATGCAGAGCTGAAAGTGATCCAGATCAAAAGCCTCGGAAAACTTGAGCCCATATCCTATACCCATATCTCAGACTGCGGCAACGTTTCATGCGGGGAAGGACTGATAAAACGGTCATATTTTGAAGAGAACCAGCATCGAATTCATGCTCATTTGAAAACCACCACTGCCAATTTTGTTCCGGGACAAGCAGCTCTCTCCGATGGGCAGAAAAGCCAGTTGCAAGTATTGACACAATTTCTGAATCGCAAAGGTATTGTCTTTTACCCTGTTGAGGATAATTCAGACAATCATAAATGGTTGTACTACCTTTATGATTACCTTTTTAAAGTACGGTATCGGGGAGAAATTATATCTTCTCCTTTGCCATTATTCAAGGTGGCTGGGAAGCTCAACTCAAAGTTGATGAAAAATTTAAATAATGTTTTGGTATGGACGCAATATTATCCTTTCGGGAATGAGCTCTGTCGTCCTAAAGATTGGGGAGATCAGGATAGTCCGCCAGAGGGTGCCAGGACCAAATTCATGCAACTTCGCAACCATGTTGCCCGCCCATTTACCGGAGGGGATTATTCTGCTACACCGATAGATACTGTCAAGGTCAGCCATTTTGATGAAAGCAAAAAAGAAATGGCTGAATGTGAATTGCTTACAGCCTTTGCATTTCCGGAATATGACAGATTGATGATTTTTGCTCCCCCCGCATTATGTGAAGCATTGCTGAAATTGCTCAGGCAAGAAAGCCGTCGTGGTAAAAATCTGTCAAGGGAAAAAATCATTGATCTCTTCAGTAACGTCAACAAAGAGCAGTTGGATAAATTGGAAAAACTTCCTGCTGTCAGTGAAGAAATGTCTATCCCTGATTCTATCAAGATCACCGCGTTGGAATTACCGTTGGACTATAAAAAGAAACCAAACAGAGCTCCCGGACAAGTGCATTATGAAGTCCTGAAAGCGGGGAAAGAAAAACGTTCTGCAGACTGTGGCGCACAGTGCTTAATAAGAATGCTGATCTTACACTACACCACTCATTCAGACATTCATTTTATTTACAACAACTCTCAAAGTAAACTATGTTTTCCGAAAGCTGCTTATGAAGAGCAATGCTTAGGGGGAAATTGTGAAGAATGTAAAGGGGATTGCGATCTGCTGTGCAAGTTGTGGGGGAGCAAATCCAATATTTCTGATTCAATAAGAAAGCTGACTCCACACTTTCAATATTCCCAAAAAACGTTGCTGGCACCGAGCAAAACTAAGCTCATCCGTATCTGGCTGACTGATGGCATGAAAATCAGCTTTGCCGAAGGAGTATTTGAACAACTCAGTCAAGAGGTTTTAAATCTCCCAGAGGGGCTTACACACGCAAATTGGCAGCGCTTTATTGAAATTCTGACACCACCCCTGTCTGACTGTTAATTGCCCCATCAGCATATTCAGCTCTGATATAATTATCCCTTACCATAACTGGGACGTTATTGGCAGGGGATTTTTTGTGCCTTAATTCCTCATCCACTCCTATCTCCGATCAAATTTTTTATGACTATTGTTTTTTCAAAATAGTTATATTTTCCAGTCATTTATTAGTTTTTTTCGGCATGTATGTTAAAAATAGTTCTCGATAATCAGGAGGGCGAGACGGGATACCGGCAGGGCGGCAAACCTTGAGGCTGTTTGAAAATTGAGTATTCGTGAAAGAAGTGGTATGCAACAAAAATGTTCAACCTCTAATACAAAAACAATTATTTTGAATAATAATTAATTTAATAAGGTGATAAAATGAGTAATATTTTGAATTTGACAATCACAGAAGCTATGAATGCTCGACTTGCCGAGTATGGTCTGACATCGGTTATGGCCGAAGAAAACGGCTGGACGCTTTGCGATTCAACCGAAATTCAGAGAACTCTGGGGTATTTGCCAGATTGCAATGGCTACGAAGTCATGGGGTTAAAAATCCCCTTCACGTCGCCAGTTACAAGCGTGGCACTTGAAGGAGAAGATGGAAAACCGTACCACGGGATTTTTCTGGCCTCTCCCGCATTACGCAGGCGTTCAGGTGATGGTTGGGAATATCACACCGATTGGTTGCAAAAATCAATGCGTTTTGGTGGTCATGTTTGGATTTCGGCCTCAGCCTATTCCCAGTTGCAAGCTACACCAACAGCGCCGGTTTATCTGGTTGACGGAGCCGTCAACGCCGAGTCGCTCAGTCGTAACGAGCTGCCGGCATTTGGCGTGGATTTATTTCAGATGCTCTCGCCTGAAAATGAAATCCATCCGGTTTTTCAGCAGTTCTTTGAGCAAAATCCCCGCGAGGTCGTAATTTTGCTGTCGGAAAGACAGTGTTCCCCGGATATAGGCCAACGGCTACTGGACATCGCAAACGTGCTGCTCAATCTGCAATGCTGCTTGAGCGTGGTCAAAATGCCGGATGCCCGACAGCCGGGCGAGTTGCTTACAGCCAATGGTATGCCGTTCATGCTTGAGCTTTTCAAGACGGCAACGACCATCCGCCCCAAACCGATGGTTCCGGTTTCTCCTTCACGCTTAGGCCCGGTGGCAAAATCTCTGGGTAACGCCGCCAGATACTACCAAAAAGTGTATAGAATGACTCCACTGGCCAATCAAGACAGCGGAATCCCTGTTCTTTTCAACGAGGCAGATCACTCTTTTGTGCAGTTGCATCAGGATGCGTGTCCCGCTCTGTTTGAAGAAATTGCGAATCCGATGACGTTCTCGAAAGAAAACGTGCCGATTCCGGCTGTTTTCGCACCACGGGATTGTCGGTTACTGATCGAGCATCAAAATTTTGTAACGGCTTTGAATCCGTTGACGATTTGCTCGCCTGTTCCTGTACTGGCAAAAATCAATGGCGAACTTCGGCTGGTGACCGGGTATGATCGGGACAGCGGGATTCACGCCGCAGGCGAGGTTCAGATTCCTTCGTCGCTGGAAGAGGCTGTTGAGCTTCTGAATTGGATCGATAGTTTCACTGCCTTTGTCAGTGAAGGGGATAGAAGCCGAGCTATGGCTCACATTCTAGCCCCGGCATTGTCGCTGGGCGGCATTTTAAACTGCCACACCCCGATTCTATTCGTGGAAGCAAACGACAGCCAGACGGGTAAAGGGAAAAAGAATAAGAGGACAGCAGCCGTATATAACGCCGTTCCGCACACGGTCAATCAAACCGGAAGTCGCGGCGTTGGCAGTCTTATGGAAGGTTTTGACGCTATTCTGATCAGCGGAACGCCAATAATCTCAATAGATAACCTCGATCCGGGACACTACGGAAAACCATTTCATTCGCAAAAACTCTGTAGCTTTTTAACTGAAGACCTCTACAATGCGAGAGCAGCTTATATGAAAAATACGCCGATCAATCCGAAGCGCCACGTCATAATGATTACGACGAACGGAGCTTCTCTCTCACGCGATATTTTCAACAGGAGTTGCAGTGTGCGCCTGACCAAACAGGAGGGCAGAACCTTCCCCACGTTCCCGGAAGGAACTCAGGAAGAACACATTCTGCACAATTACCCAAAGTTTCTTGGCGCAGTGTTTCGCGTCCTGCTGGAATGGCAAGCCAAAGGCTTTCCACAAGGTGATCTCCGGGTATCCACCGGCTTTGCACAATGGTGGGATGTCATGGATGGCATCATAAGTCAAATTATGGGAATGACCTCCATCTACGACGGCTACACCGAACTCGGTGCTAGAACCATCGATCCCACGCTGAGCTGGATTCGCGACATGATGCGGATGGTTGAGCGAACCGAAAATCTCGGCCGCATATTCACCACGCCGGAGTTGCTCCAACTGCTTCAAGAAAACGATATGTGGAAACGCACATCCAATTCCACAGCTTTTCAAGCGGCACAGCTGCATTTTGGCAAAGATCTCCAGAAGGGCTTCCGCTTAACAGGTGTGGAGGACAGGCTTGAGATCGACAGCTGGGTTCTTCTGCGAGGCCGCCACATGCAAACCTACGATGAAGGACGGCATGGGCACAAAGAAATTGCGACCTACACGATCACCCGGAAGCCTCCGGTAACCGTGACCTCGCGCGCGTGAGCGGAGTTGCAGGCGGCTGAAAATTTTTTAGCGGAGTGAATTGCTCTTATTGGCTTTATTGGCTCCTTTCGAGCTCAATGCTCATTTTGCTCTTCCGAGCCAATAAGCCCAAAGAGCACACCGCTCCATTGGCTCAACGCCGAGCCAATGGAACTTCCGCAAAACTCTATTGGCTCCGAGGGAGATTTTTCCGTTTCCCCTCAAACCGAGCCAATAGAGCCAATCAAGTCAGGTCTTTTTCCCAAAAAAAATTTTGACAGGTGCAAAAGTTACACACACGAAAGAGGAATCATATCTGCGGGGCGTTTTGGGCTGTCCGACGGAGTCCATGCTCATGTCCCGGCGGATTTCGGTGCACGCCCACAGGCAAGTTGGTTTCTGAAAAGTTTTGTAACTTTTGCCTTTTGAGTATCACATTCTTCTTTTTCATTACGATCGCGCGCGCGTTCATTAATATATAGAACGGATGAGTGCGATTAAACAGAAAAAAACTCCGAAAAATCCAAAGACGGCTCTTGCGAGATTCAATTTGCCGTTGTATCTTATTGACAAGCGGTTTCGTCCGTTGGGTTCTTTAACACCGTGTAATTTGCAAAAACGCTGAAAACCGACCAAGTTAAAAACGTATTTTTGCTTTGTTTTTTTGCTTCCCTGCTCTGTGGGTTGCTTTGTACCCGGTAGGATTGTGTCTACATCTCTTACCGGGCGCTTTCTGGCATCTACAGAGCAGGTTCTTGGTCGGACCTTCAGCGTTGTGCTTGAAAGCGTCCGCCTTTCTCGCTTTCAAGCCGATTTCCGCAGTTTTACGGAGATCGGCTTTTTGTGTTCATCGCTCATGCATACGAAATAAGGCCTTTTATTGCGTAAATAGAAAGGAGGTGTTTCACTCAGAGCATAATAATGCCTTGTCAGCTTTGACACGTAGGAACCAACGTTATGGTTATTCACTGTTTGATCAATCAACAAATATGGAGTATTAGCATGAAAGAGCTGATTAGACCAATAGACCTTCAGGCCAAATCGATTCCGCTGGATGTTTCTGGCAAGTATGACTGGAAGAAACAGGTCTACCAGTATGATTCCTGCAAATTTGGCAGCACCTCCCGTACTCAGAATCAAACCTGTTCAGGTCAGTGTAATTTTGTGGACGATTTCCCGACAGATAGTTATACTGACTAATTGATTGTCACGAACGAAGTGAATGGTACATGTTATCGTTCACTTCGTTTTTATTCAATCGTATGTGTGAGAGGATACCCGCTACTTGTGGCGGGGATAGTTTACTCAGAAGCAAAAATTTATTAACGAATACAGAGGAAACAGTTCATGATTTTTTTCCTTAGCAGTAAAATAAGCGGTTCGACGAATATTTTGATGGAAATTTTTGAAAAACGCAAAATACCAGCATTCCGATTCAATTTGGACATGTTTGACAGTTACCGCATTATGTGGGATAATGATGAATTTGAAGTATCTGATCCTGTAGGACGTGTATGTAGATCATCAGAAATAACGAAAATGGTCTTCTATAAAGGATTAATTCCGACGTGGATGTCTTTTGACGATAACAAGCCCTACAATGCTGAGCGCGATTGGTTGATTTCATGGTTGAATCGACTCTATGATTGTTTCATGTGCTATGGTAAGGAACATGATTTAATCCATTTGTGGCGCCCGTATGGATTGGGGTACGCAAAAACATTTCAGATGAAAATAGCAAGAAAATATTTTCAAGTACCGGATTTCAAACTTCATTGGGGGAACTCGTTTCCATCAAAACATGTAATTGCAAAAGCATTGACGCAACGCCCACTTTCTAACGGAGAAATGGCTTACGCAAAAATTGTCGATCAGGCAAAACTTGATCCCTCATGGCCGTGGTTTACACAAGAGATTGCAGCAGGAAATCGCGATGCTACAGTTCTTTATATCAACGGGAAAGTGCATTGTTTTCAATTTGCAACAACCCGCGGTGAATTGACTGACTGGCGCATTACACAGGGAACTGAAAAAAATAAATGGGTTGATTGGGACGCAGGCAAAGAATTTGAAAATAAGGTCAGAGCTTATATGAAGGAGCTTGGCTTAAAATATGGACGTCTTGATTTTATCGTTGGAGGCAGCGAACCTCAGTTTTTAGAAGTCAATCCAGAAGGACAGTTCGGTTGGCTTGATGATGAAAACGGCCTTCCCCTGCATAATGAAGTGGCAGATGCAATCCTTGATCCGGATTCAGTCATTACACTTTGAGGTGGAGATCAGCAATGACCGATAGACTCATAGATATTTACAACTGCATGTTAAATGAGACAACATATGGAAAAAAAATCACCTCATTTTCAGATACAGATGACTGGCAATGAAATCACATTTTCATTTAAGTAGTTGGAGTGATGAAATATACGGATAGAAAACATTTTATATTTGATATATTTACACTGCTGAATACGCAGGGAATCATGCGGTATAGTGTATTGGCAGTGTTATATTCTGCGCTGCTCGTGCTAATACCGTTTCTGACAGGGGAGCTTATTGATACCTTGGTTTACGGTGGTAGTCCGTTTATTGTTTTCTTCTGTCTTGCGGGGGCGACATTTGTTGCTTTATTGATGAATATTTGGGCAAAAAATATGATTCATAATATTGCAAGAAAGAAAGAATTGGATTTACAGATTCGGCTTCTTTCTGCATTTCAATCCATGGCCCCCAGTGCAACGGATGACTACAAAAATGGAGAAGTAGCTATGAAGTTTTTCCGTGATACAGGAATGGTTTCACTTTTTTTGAGTAACCACTATCCGATGCTACTAGGGGCAAGTGCAAGCATCCTTTTGGCTTTGGTAATGGTGCTATATAAAAATCCGTTGATTGCTTTGCTGTATCTTGTGTTTTTGCCGTTAATGGTTGTGGCGCTTTTGCCGTATAGCAAATGTTTTCGACATTTGAACCATGCAGTACGCACACTTTATGATAAATCCATGAACGGAATTTTCGAGTTCATGCAGGTATTTCCTTATCTTAAGTTGATGGATGTTGGAGACCGGTATGCTTACAGTCCGAAGGCAAGATTTAGATCATTCCGAAAAATGAATAGTAAAAACGACTGTTGTATAGTCTTGTTTGAGGGCATCAATAAGTTCATTCTGTTTCTGGGAGAATACTTTATTCTCGGCGTTGCCGGATGGCTTGCTTGGAAAAAGTTCATTCCGGTAGGGGATGTTGTCATATTTCAAATGCTTTTTCTTTCTGTACTTAATGCTTTTTCCGGTTTATTCCAACTTCTTCCGTCTTTTGAAGCAACCGCCGAAAGTATACGATCAATGGATGAACTGTTGAAATCGGAAGAAACAGAAGACATTACCTCCGGCGAAGAAATTTCTACTGCAAGCGGGGACATTGTTCTCCGGCATATCACATTCTGTTATCCAAAAACAACGCGGAAAATTTTTGATGATTTTTCCTGTAACATAAAGGGGGGCAGTATCGTTACCGTTACTGGGGCAAATGGAACAGGAAAAACAACCTTTCTCCGTTTGGTTACAGGCTACCTTGAACCACAGAAAGGCAGTATAGAGATTGCGTCGAGAAAACTCTCTAAGTGGCAGAAGAAGTCATTCCGGCGCAGAATAGCTTCGGTATTTCAGGATTCCCTGCTAATTACAGGAACGATCCGGGATAACATTACCCTGAAAAATACGGACTACACTGAAACGGAAATACTGGAAGCTATCAGGCTGTCCGGTGCAGATTCCGTTATTAAACGTATGCCGGAAGGACTGGAACACCGTATCGGGTGTGATGGTGGAGGGCTTTCCGGTGGAGAACGGCAGAAAATCGCCATAGCCAGAGCTTTGATCCGAAAGCCGGATATTCTAATCTTTGATGAAGTGACCAATCATCTTGATTATGAATCACGTATCATGGTTAAGAAACTACTTGTTCAAATGCGTGGGAAAACAACTATATTTCTTGTATCACATGACCCTGACCTGATAAAACTCAGCGATCAAGAGATCTGTTTATAGGAAATAAACAAAAAACGAAAGAAAATTAAAATGTCAGGCACTATTATAGCACTTTGTATCATCACAATAACAGGGGGTGTCGTCTATTTTTTCTTTTCGAAAAGTAACCTTAAATCGAAAGCGAAGCAATCGAAACAACCTGCACTAACTCTGACAAAATGGGATTTGCAGTGTATGTCATTTCATGAAGCTGGACATGCTGTCTGTTCCTATTATCTGCCTGAACGAGAAGAAATTCTAAAGATCACAATCAATCCTACCGAAGAAGCATTCGGTATGATAAAAACGGCTGTACGTCCACATCATAACGAGACAGAAACATCCCTGCGTAGTTTAATTTCAACGTTTTTGGCAGGAGCTCTCGCCGAAGAACTTTTCTTAAACATTCGTACCAGTAGCGGAATTCATGATTTTGCCAACGCCCGTTCAGTGGCTATTGATATGGTAGCAAAGTTTGGTATGGGCAGACAGACTGGTAAAATAACTCCGGTTTCTGTATATGATAACTCCTATTGCCTGTTCAGCGAAGAGTTCAAGCGAAAAGTGGATGAAGATACTGTTGAGATTATAAAAGAAGCAGAAACTACCGCCCGGAATCTACTAAAATCACATGCAAACCTTGTTATCAATTTGGCAGAACTGTTATTCGAGAAACAAACATTAAAAAAAGAAGAAATAGTATGTTTTTTTAATCACAAAGATAGGAATAATGATGAAAAAAGAGATTTTTGATTGGATTCAGGCGATTCTAGTTCTTATCGTAGTTATGGGCTTAGCAGGTGGGGCGTTGATATGGATTTTATTTCGTATTATGAAAGAATTGATTCAATAATACAGTTCAGAAGTTTCCTTTAAGTTTAAATCATTGAAAATACCCACCATGTGGGCGCGCACCGAAATCCGCCGGAAATGAGCATCGCGTCCGTTGGAAGCCCTTATCGTTGATTGCCAAATTGAAAAACGGCTGGAAGAACTATCCTCAATAACTTCGGAATGCAATGTTTAAATGGAAAACGAGCAATACCATTCATCCCTCGCTCTCCGTGAACGAAAAACGGTAAAAAAAGTTGCCTTCATCTTGGATCATGGTGCTGACATCAATCAGAAAGATCAGGATGGGAATGTGATTCTGCATGATGTGCTGAAACATCGATATTCCATAAAGACCATCCAGAGATTGCTGAATGCCGGTGCAGATGTCAATGCCCGTAATCATGATGGAAGTACTCCACTGCTTGTACTTTTACAACAATTGAACAGTGTTTTACATCCGGGGAGTGATGATCCTGATTACATCCCTTTCCCGGACTCTTCGGAAGAGAAGAACATTCAACATACAGAATGTGATGCGGAATCATTCTTTACTGAAGCGATACCGCTACTTTTAAATGCCGGAGCCGATGTCAATATCTGCAATAATCATGATGATACCCCGCTGATTATCGCCTGCCGGTATGGTGGTTCAACGATTCAGAAGATGCTGATTGCGGCCGGAGCTGATGTCAATTACAGAGATGGGAATGGTGTTACTCCTTTAATGGGAATACTTCGGAATTTTCCTGACGGTTTGGGGTTATTTAAAGACTTTGAACACAAAGGATTTGTTTCTGTATTGCCCAAAGAACAACTGCTGCAATATCTCAAGGTCAGGCTTGATACGGCAGAAGAAATAACCGCAAACTTTCTTGATTATGCCAACACAAGTGAATGGTCTTTGCGGCTTCTTGAAGCATTTTACGATCTTCAATCTGTTGCCGGAGTAAAAGTTCTGCTGGCAGCCGGAGCCGATGTCAATGCAAGGGATATCTATGGACGAACCCCTTTGATGTATGCGGTTCGGCACAATATCTATACTTATAACATCACACAGTTGCTTGAAGCCGGGGCATATCCCGATGCCAAAGATGTTTACGGCAGAACGGTTTTGCATTTTCTTGCCGAACGTCAACCCCAATTCCGTTTAAAGTCCCTTGAGGCATTACGCGAAGCTCCGGTGACGACAGATCAATTCGGTTACACACCATGGGCTTACTGGTGTTTGCAGGGTACTCATTTACTCTTCGGGTATCGTACTTGCAATGATATTCTTGCTGCTGATTTGCAGAATTTTCAGCCTGAACACTCTCCGGCTGATCCGACCTTTCAGATGATGCTGGATCGTGCTGAGATTTTACTGGAGCAAGGCGGCGATCTTCAGCTGACGCGTTCTGAATTTGTCAAAACTGAAAATGAAGTTCCGCCACAGGAAGATGAACACTTCCGTTACTTTAATTTTCCAAGTGTGTTTGCTCTGATACTTTACAAAAATTTCAATCCCCACGCTAAAGAACTGCGGCTTGCGGATCGTGATTACGGCAGATTCTATTTCCTGTACAGTAAATTGCAGGGAAATGATGAAACGTTGCTGACAAAGGCGATTGCATGGAATCCATATTGTGCCGCTTACTGGTTTGAGTATGCTGAATTGCTGAAACAGCAGGATAATTTACAAAGATTGCGGGAAGTGATTGGACAAATGTTTGAATTTCTCAATGATCGCCAGGACATCGGAACAGCATATCAGTATCTTGGCTATTATTATGAACAACAGAAAATGTACGAACTTGCGGCTTGTTTATACCGCTTCAGCATGGTATATGATGGCAATGATTTTGCGGCAAGAGATAAACTTGCTGAACTTTCCTGTGCCAGTGGAATCAATTTCAAGTATCGTCACTGGGATATGGCAAAAGTAAAACAACAACTACTAAAACATCATATTCCCATAGGTGTCGATAAGGCGATTTTGGATTTTGCATGTCGGCTGCATGAACAAGCTGAAGCAAAAGGCGCAGAAGAGCTCATATGGTATTTTAAATCTATTTGTATGGAGGGTGAAAAATGAAAAAAATGATCGTTGCAGTTGTTTGTTTTGCGTTTGCAATCGGTGTGGTCTGCGGAAACTCGGAGATTGAAAACTATCGCAAGGCGGCTGAACAGGGCGATGCCGTGGCGCAGCGCAAACTGGGGTATCGTTATGGCAACGGTATCGGTGTCAAGCAGGATCATGCAGAAGCGTTCAAGTGGTATCGCAAAGCTGCTGAACAGGGGGATGCCAAAGGTCAGCATAATCTTGGGTATTGTTACGAAAACGGTTTGGGTGTCAAACAGAATCACGCTGAAGCGGTTAAATGGTATCGCAAAGCCGCAGAACAGGGTTGGGCATATTCGCAATTCAATCTCGGCAATTGTTATTACATGGGAAAAGGTGTCAAACAGGATTATACCGAAGCAGTGAAGTGGATTCGTAAAGCCGCCGATAACGGCGATACAACGGCTCAATATGCTCTCGCAATTTGTTATGCCGAGGGGCATGGCGTGAAACAGGACGTTTCCGAAGTGGTAAAATGGCTCCGTAAAGCCGCTGAACAAGGTTTCGTTGATGCGCAATTCAAGTTGGCGCAAGGATATGCAACGGGGGAACTGGGTTTACCGACCGATTATACAGAATCTGCGAAATGGCTTGAACTTGCCGCGAAACAAGGTCATGTGGAAGCGCAATATATGCTGGGCTGTTATTATAAATACGGCTACGGAGTGGAGAAATCCGCCGAACAAGCCGATTTCTGGTTCCGCAAGGTTGCTGAACAGGGGTACAAATTACCGGAAGAAGCGTTGAAGAACAACAAAGAGTGATTTTATGTGGGCGCGCACCGAAATCCGCCGGAAATGAGCATCGCGTCCGCCGGAAAACGATCATGATACTGGCCGGAGTTCTGTGAAGAAGAGTGGAGAGATGTGATCTGCCATTGGGGATTCAAAAAATCGGCTTTTTATGGTTAACTGTTCCGGTTAAGTGATCGCATGCTTGACAAATGGCGAATCCATGCTAATTTTATCCTACATCGCTTTCCGCTTAGTATGAGTTTTTCACCGAACTCAACTTTTGAAACAGCTCAAATGAATTACTTGGTCAAGAATGAGTATATTTGAGTTGAGGAGCTTATGATATGAGTGAATTGTCATTTCAAACATTCTGCATCGAGTTTTACAGCAGACATATACAGAAAACCGGCCCGGAAGTGTATGACCTGTTCCAGAAAAGCGGCCTTTTGGAGATGCTGGAAACGGACTATGAGGACTTGCACGGTATGGGAATGGAAGCCCTTATGCAATTCTTTGATGAATATCTTGCGAAGGAATTGAAAAAATGAAGCTGTATCATGGAGGACTTACCGTAGTAAACTCTCCACGTATTATCCGCAGCGAAATCGGGCGGGATTTTGGTTTTGCGTTCTACACAACCGATATCAAAGAACAAGCCGAACGTTGGGCTTACCGTCGTCAACGAGCTGCAATTCGTAATGGATGTCCTTCCGCACAGGCTGTAGTTTCAGTTTTTGAATTTGATGAAGTCGCATCCCGAAAAGATTTGGAATTTCTGGATTTCCCGGAAGCAAACCTTGCATGGCTGGATCTTGTTGTCGCCTGTCGTTCGGATCATACCTTCACACATGGCAAAGACGTGATTACAGGTAAGATCGCCAATGACAATGTAGGAGAAACCATCTCGTATGTTATCGCCGGAATCATGCGCAAAGAGGATGCACTTGAAAGATTGAGATTTCAAAAGATCAACAATCAAATTGCTTTCTGTTCTGAACGAGCCTTGTCGTATTTGAAATATGAATCCTGCTACACCGTTGCGAAGGTTTCCCATGATTGAGCATAATTTAGTCAGAGCCACAGTAATTCCGGAAATTGTTCACTTGATCTGTAAATATTATAAGATCAGCGAAAAGGAAGCCTTGTGTCGTTTCTACAAATCAAAAACAGCCGCCAACTATGCTGATGAAGAAACTGGAATCTACGGACAGTCAGCCCTCTACATTGCCGGATTATTCATCATGGAGCAGGACGGTAAGATCGATGAAGAACGTTTTGCGTAAACAGCGATTGCGCCGAAATTGAAGGAAGAGTAGTGGTAAGGATATTCAAATAGGAGTTGAGGTCGACAGTACAGAGGCTTAATTTCTCCTGAAATTGCGTTATAATCATCTGATGGGAGCCTTATGGTTCCGAAAATGCCCGACAGTTACCTGACTGCCGGGTGTTTTTGTCTTTACTCTCCGGATCGGGAGGAAAGAAATGGTTATGGCCGAAAACAAATGCAGCTTAAGGAGGAAAAAAATGAAGATTGAAAAGAAAGTGTTGAATGATGCCTTGCGGATACTGGGCAAGATGGTATGCCAGACCAGTCCGATGGAGGTATTCCGGGGAGTACGGTTTGTCGGCACTCCGGGAGATGTTTTGGCGGTGGTGACTGACGGCGTAGAACAGGTTTCACTTCGGATTGATGCTGAAGTAGAAGGTGTAGTGGATTTCCTTGTCGAGTACCGGATGTTGCGGGAGATGGTGCGTACAGCCAGAGGCGGCAAAATTGAACTGGAAGGCAGGAAAGTTGAATACCCGGCACAGGAAGCCGTTCCCGTCGATGCGACTGTTACCGAATTGCCGGTGGAGTTCACTGATCTTCTGGCTTCAGCCGCTCCGATCATCAATCGGAATGAACCGCGAGCAGTGTTGCAGGGTGTCAATCTCTCAAAAGACGGTATCACTGTGACAGACGGGAAACAGTTGTTGAATCTGCCGTGTTCTCTGACATTGAAAGAATCAATAACGATCCCGTTCCCTCTGGCTCTGCTGGCAGCCAGACTGCATGATGCAGGAACCCTTGCCACTTGGACAAACGGAAATTCCCGGTTGTTCCAGATAAAGATCGGCGATTTTATCTGGTGCGGCAAAGCTCCATCCGGCAACTATCCGAACTGGAAACAGGTCATACCGACCGGTAATGCACTTGATTACTCCATTACATTTCACGAACCGACACAGGTGATCGACTTTTTGAAAACAGTTCCAGACCATGAACCCTATCATGGAATCGAACTCAATGTCACCCCGGATGGAGTTTCAGTTATTCCGACGGATTACCCCGATATGCACTTGGAAACAACTGTTGATCATATCGGAGCACAGCCACGTGTCGTACTGGTTCTCAACAAGTACATTCTGCTCCGGATGCTTCAACAAGGGTATACGAAGTTCCGGGCACATTCGGACGGCAGGATTCCAGTTGTTGCCGAAGGCGGGTATGGACGTTATTTGGCCATGCCGATTCACATATTACCGAAACATCAACCGCAGAAGGAAGAAAAGAAAATGGAAACCACTGAAAACAAAGTTGTGGAATCGAATGATCCGGTTCCTGCCGCTTCTCCGCTGGAAGAACTCAGCAATAATGTTGAGGAACTGCGGAGCAAACTCAAACACTTGCTCGATGAATCCGGCATCCTGATCCGCAAGGTGAAAGAGGTTACACTCCTGCAAAAGCAAAAGGAGCGTGAGTTCATACAGACCCGCCGGAGGCTGGAACGCATTAAAATGGCGATGTGATAACCAGCAATTCAATCAATCAATCAAACCGAGCCGTAGGATAAACACCTGCGGCTTTTTCATTTCAAGGAGGCAGCCATGTTGAAATTGAACGCATCTTATTCCAAGAAAGTCCCGGCGGAGGGTGAATATTCGAGCCAGAGCTATCACGCTTCCATCGAGTGCGAACTCCCTGACGGCCTGAATGCAAATCAGCTTCAGGAACGCATCCACGATACCTTTGAACTCGTGCGGCAGTCGGTCGAAGCCGAACTTCACGGCGGCAACCGGCAGCAGCAATCACAGCAACCGCAGCAATCAGGCAAAACAGTTCCGGCCAGCACGAAACAGATTCGCTACCTGCTTGACCTTGCCCGGATGCGCGGCATTACGCCGCAACAGATCGCCGCGAAATTCAATGTCGCGGATGTCCAGCAACTATCCAAGCAACAGTGTTCCAATCAGATCAATGAATGGAGGGCCGCATGATGGAAACACTGGACGAACTGCGGCAGGAGCCGCACTGGTCGTATTCAGCGCTGAATACGTACCTCAACATCTGTCAGGCGCAATTCATGTACCGCTATGTGGAACACGCCGAGGCCGAACGGACTTCTGTCTGTTTCCCGTTCGGACGCGCCTTCCATGCCGCATTGACGGTTCAGGCATGGGAGTGCATGACAGGCGGCTCTTTGACCTGCGATGAAATGGTTGAACAGTTCGCGGAGGCATTCAAAGTCGAAGTCAAGGCGACACCGAACCTGATCTATAAGGAAGGTGAGAACTATGACTCGATGGTGGAGCTGGCTTCCCGGATGCTGGATGCAGTGTCGGCGAACTGGTCGGACTGTTACACGGTCAAGAGCGTTGCACGTGCATTTAAAGTCGAAGTACCCGGTCTGGACAACTCCCTGATCGGGGAATGGGACTGCATCGTTCAGGATGGGCGGGACATTTGCATCGTGGATTGGAAAACATCCGCGAGCCGCTGGCCCGCAGGAAAGGCCGAACGCGATCTTCAGGCGACCGTGTTCAGCTATGCCTATGAGAAGCTGACCGGTACCACTCCGCTTTTCCGGTTCGACGTGGTCACCAAGGCGAAGAAGCCGAGTTGCGAGAGCCACTACACCAGTCGGGGCTTTCACGACTTCCGCAGATTTGAAGCACTGGCAAGCCGGGCGCAGTATGCGATCAATAAAGGTGTGTTTCTGCCGAATGAAACATCGTTTACCTGTGGCGAATGTCCTTACTGGCATCGTTGCAAGCAGTGGCATTTAAAGAAATGGAGATAACTATGGGACTGATGATTGAAAGCAATGCCCGGTTTGTCGGGCGCGAAGAGATTGCGCAGGTGCCGACTCCGATTGGAACGGCCAGTTGGAAGCCGGTGCCGCACATGGAGGTGATCGATGCAGTCGGTGACGTGGTGAACTCGCGCGGCTGGCAGATTCTCGATGAACAGTACGGCTTGGCGCGGGATGGACAGAAGCTCTTCGGAGTAATGCGGATCAACCGCAGCAGTTCGCCCGAATGGAGCCGTTGCATCGGTATCCGCAACAGCCATGACCGCAGTTTGTCGGTCGGTCTGACCGCCGGGATTACGGTGCTGGTCTGCTCGAACAACGCCTTTGGCGGTTCAATGGTCATCAAGCGCCGCCATACCCGGCAAATCCGGGTGCGCGATCTGGTAATCGATGCCGTGGATTCTCTCGAAGAAGAGTTCCTGACGCTCGAAACCGTGGCCGAAGGGCTGAAGATCGATGAAGTCGGAGATGATGAGGTACGCGCTTCCATCGTCAAGGCCGCCGAGATTCAGGCGATTCCATCATGCGACATCCTGAACGTCTGGAAAGAATTCAAGGAACCGAGGCACGAGGAGTTCGCAGAGCCTACCCGGTGGAGCCTGTTGAACGCCTTCACCGAAACCGCAAAGAAGTACAGTCCGGCCCGTGCCGATCTCTGTTACCGGGGATTGACCCGGTTGTTCGGGCTTGACGGGAAAAAAGCTATTCTTTGGAGTAGATAAGTGGCTTCTGTGGCTGATGTGAATTACTATACTAGACTAACCTATTTATATATCTATCTAAAATTAGGTTATTCATGATGTTAAGTAATGCAAAAGCCACTGACGCCACAACTATATTTCACACGGTCCGGCCAATACGACCTGTTCCCCGTTCCGAACATGGTACACTCGGAATGGTGCCTACCAAGTACCCCGGCGGCAGAGGCCCTGCCGTCGGCTTTATCTTCAACCACACAATAAGGAAACCTACCATGTTGAAAGAAATCTCAATTGTTGCACTTGCCATCGTCGCCGCATGGCTGCTGATCGCACTGTTACCCTCTCTGCTTGAGGTCGGTATCGGCCTGATGCTGCTTGCTGGTCTGCTCTGGCTGGCTTCCACCGTCTGTACCTGTTTCAAGCCCCGTTATCGCGAGGCTTGATCCGGTAAGAGGCTCTGATTAAAACCGGAGCCTCTTTTTTTTAATTCTCAAAATGCAGCCGGATTATAAAGGGTAAATTTTGGAGTGTCTATTTACCTGTCGTTTGACTTCTCCGAAAGAACCATTATTTTTGGTTACAGTTTGGTTACACTTTGAGGTAGAAAGGACCTTGAAGTGTGTTAATTGATAATCGGACAGAAAACCGCTGAAATTAAAGAATCTGAGGTAAAATCTCGGAATTTTGAGGCAAAAATAATGGTGGCCGGACCCAGAATCGAACTGGGGACACGGGGATTTTCAGTCCCCTGC
>ERZ1034915.300-NODE-300-length-34574-cov-62.006576_pt1 | contig 34574 bp, 60 predicted proteins | sample MGYA00520592_ERZ1034915 | MGnify/ENA primary metagenome ERZ1034915 (study PRJEB33766, sample SAMN09781787) | gut metagenome | biome: gut microbiome | host: Homo sapiens | place: Madagascar | study: EMG produced TPA metagenomics assembly of the PRJNA485056 data... | reverse complement strand
CGGCGGCATCCAAAAGCTATTCGGAAACATGGGCAAGTCTGTCGAGGAGTATGCGGCGCTCACGGGGCAGAGCACGGCAGAGATTGGCGACAAGTGGCAGACCCTCGAGGACTCTCAGAACAAGGTCTTGGAAAACGCGCAGAACGCCTACAAGACCGCTGGCCTCTCCGCCAACGCATACATGGAGCAGGTCACTAGCTTCTCCGCCGCCCTGATTTCCTCGCTGGGCGGAGACACCGTCAAGGCGGCCGACTATGCCGACATGGCCATGGTGGACATGGCCGACAACGCCAACACTTTCGGCACCTCCATCGGCGACATCCAGAACGCATACCAGGGCTTCGCCAAGCAGAACTACACGATGCTTGACAACCTCAAGTTGGGCTACGGCGGCACCCAGCAGGAGATGCAGCGTCTTATTCAGGACGCCTCGAAGATGACGGACGTCCAGCAGAAGCTGGGAGTCACGGTCGACTCCTCCTCCATGAGCTTCGATAACATCGTAGCGGCCATCCACGTCATGCAGGAGTCCATGCAGATTGGTGGGACCACCGCCCGAGAGGCCTCAACCACCATCGAGGGTTCCGTCTCCGCCATGAAAGCCGCTTGGGACAACTGGCTGGTCGGGCTGGGCACCAGCACGGCCGACATTTCCGCCCTCACGGGCCAGCTTGTCGATTCCGCGGTTGTCGCCGCGTCGAACATCGTCCCGAGGGTGGGCGAGATTGTCGGCACGCTGATTGGCGACCTTCCCTCCATGGTCGCGCAGGCCGGCCCCGTCCTCTCCGAGGCCATGGGCACCATCGGCAAGGCCGCCATGGACTCCTTCGTGGACTCTATCGGAGACGACAGGCTGGTCTTGGCGATTGACTCGATTTCCAGCGCGATTGACAGCCTCGCGGAGGGGGCCTCTCCTCTTGGAGCGCTCTATGACGCCTTTTCCCTGATTGGCTCGATGCTCGGAATGTCCGACGAGCAGGCCGGAGCATTTGCTGGGACCATGGCCGCGTACCTGATTCCCGCCATCGAGACGGCTCAGGTAATCGTCCAGACTCTCGTTGACGCCTTCACCAACGCCGGCACCTCAATTTCCGAGAACCTACAACCCGCCCTGGACGCGTTCCTGCCGGTATGGCAGTCCGTCAACGACCTGATTCAGGCGGCCGTCCCGCTGATTGTCCAGGTGGTCGGTGACGTAATCAGCCTCGCCGGCTCCATCCTGGAGGCCGCCATGCCCGCGATTGCCTCCATCGTGGAGACCGTCTCAACGGCCCTCCCGCTGATACAGACGATTTGGAACGCGGTCTTTCCCGTAATCCAGAGCGTCACCGAGACGGTCTTCGGGGTTGTCTCCTCGGTCATCCAGACCGTCATGTCCGTGATTCAGCAGGTGATTTCCGTGGTGCTGGCCGCCATCAACGGCGACTGGAGCGGCGTCTGGAACGGCATCCTGGGAATCCTTCAGACCGTGTGGAATGCCATCCAGGGAGCGGTCTCCGGTGCCATCAACGCCGTCCTGGGCATCATCAGCGGCGTACTGGGGGCCATCAGCGGCGTCTGGACGGGCGCCTGGAACGCCATCGGTAGTTTCCTCTCAGGGGCCTGGAGCGGCATCAAGCAGGCCGTTTCCAACGGCATCGAGGGCGTTCTCGGGTTCATGCGCAGCCTGCCCGGAAACATCCTGAGCGCCATCGGCAACGTCGGGCAACTGCTCTGGAACGCCGGCTCCTCCATAATCAGCGGTTTCCTGAGCGGCCTCAAGCAGAAGTTCGAAGATGTCAAGAACTTCGTCGGCGGAATCGGCGACTGGATTGCCCAGCACAAGGGTCCTCTCCCCTACGACCGCCGGCTGCTTGTCAAGAACGGAAAGGCCATCATGGAGTCCCTTGACACTGGCCTCCGAGGTGGGTTCGAGCCTGTCATGGGCTACGTCTCCTCCATGGCCGGGCAGCTGGTTGACGCCTTCGGAGAGCCTGTTTTGAGCGCCAGCATCGCACCGCTGGACTACGACACCAACTCCTACCAGAGCGCCGCTCTGGAAGGCTCTGGCAGCGTCACATACAATCTCTATGTCGACGGCCTCAGCGTCTCCACCGATGGGGACATGGCCAAGGCCGTCCAGGAGTTCGCGCGTCAAATCAGGCGCGCGGCAAGCGTCTAAGGGGGTCTTGTGGCTACCGTTTACGGACCATGGGTCATCAACGAGTACAACTTCCGCGCCATCCTCGACTACTCGACCGACACGCAGGCCGACAGGGTCAACGTCTCCCTCACCGGCCGCTCTCAGTCAGGCCAGGCCGTAATCAACTACGGCAAGTCTGTTCTGGAGTGGACCGAGGACGGCAGCAACTTCACAAACCTTGCGAACGTCTACCCGTCAAAACTCGGATACGGGCAGACGGCTACCAACTCGACCGCGAGCGACTACTTCATGCGCGTCTACGGCCGCGACCGCAGCATCTACTTGCAGCACTGGTTCTCGTCCCCCGGCTCCTCGACCTCCGCCTACGTAACCGGAGGCAGGGCTGGGGCGACCATAACCATTCCGGCGCGAGCCTACGAGTACCCAAAGGCACCGCTCAGCCCGGGAGTCGTGCGCAACTCCGACACGTCCATGACCCTCGCGTGGTCCCCTAACTACACGGGGAGCAACGACGCATACCCATGGACGGGCGTCAACGTCTACCGAAGGGCGGACGGCGGCAGCTACGCGCGCATCGGACAAGTCAGCTGGGACAAGACCGGATACACCGACACCACCACCGCGGCGGGCCACAAGTACGAATACATGGTCCGCTCCTACAACCAGACCGGCGAGTCCGTAAACGCCGTCTGCGGCACGGTCTACACGACCCCGACGGACCCCAAGAGCGCTTCCGTCATCCGAGTGTCCGACACTTCACAGACTGTTTCTTGGGTGAGGGGCGACAACGCTGACCAGTGCTGGACTGGCGTCTCCGTCGAGCGTCAGAAGGACGACGGCTCTTGGGTGTCCGTCTACAGCTGCGACACCGACGGCACGAGCTGGTCCGACACCTCCACGACTGCGGGCCATGCCTACGCATATCAGGTGAGAGGTAAGAACCCCGCCGACACCTCGGATGCGGTGGCCGCAGGAACGGTCTACACGACCCCGAGCGCCCCCTCCGAGGTCACGGCGTCTGCGGCGTCCGCCACCACCGCCACCATCGACGCCACCTCAAAGCCAAAGTACGCCGACTCCTACGAGATTCAGAGAAAGACCACGGGTGACTGGAAGGGCGTTTCCGCGGTTACGTCCCTCCCCGCCACAGTCGCAACCTCAGCTGGCAGCAACACCTTCAGGGTCAGGGCGAAGAAGGGAGACTTGACCTCCGAGTGGGCCGTCTCCAACTCCATCGCCACGGTCGCCAAGCCCCTCGCCCCGACCATCACGGGGCTTTCCAGCCGTTATCTGGTTGGGACCAACCTCACCTTTGGCTGGAAGCCGAATCACCCCGACGGGTCGGCCCAGACCCAAGCCGAGATTGAGGGGACCTTCCCGGACGGGAGCACGGGGACAATTAAGGTGGACGGCGACAAGACCACCTTCTCAGGCCCCGCGACCGTGACAGGAGCCTACAAGTTCCGAGTCAGGACCCACGGCCTCTACGATGGCTTCGGCGACTGGTCCGACTATGCGCAGACCACGGTCTACGACGCCCCCACCGCCTTCATAACCAGCCCCGGCACCGAGGGTGCCACCATTGACCGCCTCCCGCTGGGCGTCACGTGGGACGCGTCAGATGCGACGGGCATCCAGAGCCAGCTCTTGGAGCTTCTGAGCGCGAGCGGGAAGGTCCTCTATTCCACCAAGCCCGCCTCCACCGCGAGGGCTGCCAGCATCGGCGTCAGGGACTACCAGCTCGCCAACGACACGACCTATCAGCTCCGCCTCACCGTCACGGCCGGCTCCTCCTTCTCCGTGACCGCGACCCGCACCTTCAAGACCGGTTGGACGACTCCTGCCGCCCCTGTCCTGAGCTGGCGCCACGACGACGACCTGGCCGCCCATGTGACAGTGAGGTTCGGCACCGAGGAGGGAGCGCCCGAGACTTCGTTCGTCTCCCTCACGAGGATTGACGGGGACGGCAACGAGACGCTGCTCGCCTCCTCGGCTGGGGACAACGCGGTAGTCGTAGACAGGCTCCCGCCCCTCGGGACGTCCTTTAGGTATCGCGCCACCTCCCACACCGACTATGGAGCGACCGGCACAAGCGAGGTCGAATGCACAATCGAGGCGGACGCCCTCGCCGTCAACTGGGGGGACGATGCGGGAAGCTGCGAGGTGTTCACCCGCAACCTGAGGGAGAGCCGCACAATCTCCTATGACGCCGAGGTCATGTTCTTCGCAGACGGCGGAGAGACCGAGGGCCTGCCGGTGGCCTACCCGCTTGACAACCTGACTCAATCGGGAACCTTCTCGTTCGCCACGCTCACCAGGGCGGAGTTCGAGGCCGCAAGGAGAATCGTTCGTCAGCCGGTAATCTGGATTCGCTACAGGTGGGGACAGGTCTTCCGCGCATACGCGACACTGAGCGCGAGCGAGAAGAACAAGGAGGTTTACGAGTGGTCATTGAAGTTCCAGAGGGTCGTATGGAGGGAGCCGACACGTGGCTGATTGGCTGAGGCCCTTTACCGCGGGCTACCACTTCGCCCGCGTCTCGCGAGAGACCGGCTACGAGGTTGGAAACGTCGAGGGCATCAAGGACGGCGGGTCCATCACCCGCAACATCGACACCGCGAGCTACGAGAGCGGCGCCTTCTCCTATGTCGGGCCGCTCAACCTGGGGAACGACCTTGTGAGGCCATACCTGGACGCGACGTTCGAGGACGGCACGAGGGAGAGCGCCCCCCTGGGGACCTTCGTTGTCTCCCTCCCGTCCTCGGACGTGTCCGGGGCCTACTCCGAGGGCAAGGCCGACATGTACGGGAGACTCTGTGAGATTGCCTCAGCGCGCTTCACGGAGCCTCTGAGGATTGCCAAGGGGTCAAACGCCGTGGACGTTGCCCGAATGATTCTGGAGGACGCCGGCCTCGAGGTCATCGCGGACGAGTCCGGCTACACGCTCTCCCAGGACTGGGCGGTCGGCCTCGGCTCCTCGGACGACGACAACGACACCATGCTGGGGGCCGTCAACGAGCTTTTGGGCCTGGCTGGCTTCTCCTCTGCGAGGACGGACGAGTACGGGAGGGTATTGCTCCGCAGGTACTACAGCCCCTCCGAGAGACAGCCCTCCTACGAGTTCGTGGAGGGCCGGAACGCCCGCTTCCTGAGGCAGGTAACCAACGAGAGGGACCTGTCGGACGTCGCCAACGTCGTGCTTGCCGTGTACTCGAACCAAGATTCCACTGTGATTGGCAGTGCCCGTGACGACGACCCCAACTCCCCAACGAGCACCGTAAACCTCGGCTGGGAGAGGTCGGCGAAGTACCGCTACAACGACCTAGTGTCCCAAGACGAGGCCGACGCCAAGGCTAGGGAGCTGCTGGCAAACCAACGGTCGGTCATTAGAAGGGTCACAATTCAACACGTGTATGCCCCGACCCTCAGGGCCGGTGACATAGCGGGCTTGGAGTACCCGAGCGCGGGAATCTCCGGGGCCTTCACCGTGAGGACGCAGGAGGTTACACTCGGGGGCGCTGCCAAGACCAAGACCGAGCTTAAGAGAACGGAGAGGTGGTAGCAGATGGGACAGCTTGAGGAAGCATTCAGGGACGCGGCAGACGAGGTCGCCCAGATAAAGGCCCAACCGAGCAACCGCTATTGGTGGCTCTACGGCACCATCAAGGCCAAGAATGGAAACGGAACGTTGGACGTTGCGATTGACGGCGTGACAATCCAGCAGGTTAAGGCCACGGTCTCGTGCATGACGGCCAACGTTTCTGACCGGGTAATCGTCCTGAAGGCCGGACCTCTCATGACGTGCGTGGATGTCATCGCCACGAGCGACAGAGTTGGAATTCCGGCCGCGTCGCTTACCGGAAAGGTTCCCGAGGACAACCTGCCGGTTGGCACTAACACTTCCAAGGGCATCTTGCAGGTCGGCAGCGGCCTCAAGGTCGCAGACGACGGCACACTCTCCGTGAATAGCGGCGATTATGTGAAGCTGTACAGCGAGGGGAATTATGGCTACTGCGCCTACCGCCGCTGCGGCTGCCTGGTAAGCGTGGTATGCGACTTCGTATCGACCGAGGCCAAGACCAGCAAGCACCTGGGGACGCTTCCGGTTGGGTGCCGCCCAACTATGAGCGTGCTGGGAATGGCCTATCCGCGCGGAGCCAACTCCTGCGGCCAGTTGACGGTCGACGCGGAAGGCGTGGTGAGTCTCTACACGTTCGAGGGCTCCTCCGGCTACGTCGGCGGCTCCGTGACCTTCCCGCTGCCATAGGGGCTCGACACGATGAAGACCACTTTGCCCGCGCATCGTATAGACTTAAGAATGGCACAATAATTTCCAGGCGAAGGATTGACAGTTGACAGAGAATGCTATACTTCAATTGGTCCAGATGGCGGCCACAACCGCCGTCGGAACTCTGGTCGGGTGGCTGATGTGCGGGGTTCGCTCCAAGGCCGAGAGGCTGCGCGAGACGTCCGAGCGCGAGGAGCGCGAGCGCTTGCAGAACCGCGAGATTATGGGCGAGCTGCTGTTCTACCGGTTGACCGACCTGCACCACCGCTACGTTGTCCTCGGCGAGAAGTGCTCTGCGGCAGACAAGCAGCAGGTCGAGGACGTCTACCGCCACTACCACGACGACCTGGGCCTTAACGGCCCGGGGACTCACATGTACGAGGAGATTCTGGACGCGCACCAGGGCTAGGAGGACTGATGGACTATCTGATTCCGAACAGGGCCTATGACATTCTGAAATGGGTCGGCCTCATCGTCCTTCCCGCAGTCGCGGCGTTCGTCGGAACCGTCGGAACAGCGGCGGGCTGGGACGGTACCAACCTCTGCGTTACGATTATCACGGCGGCCGGCACACTCGTCGGTGCCCTCATCGGCGTCAGTAGTGTTTCCGCGAGGCGAAATACCAGCGAAGGCGACACCAAGGACTAGCAATCAGGCGGTCGGGGCAATCCCTGCCGCCTTTTCTTTTAGGGAGGAAGCATGTACGGAGCATATGGACAACCTTGGCCGCAGTACCAAGAGCCGCGGCAGCAGCTCGTCAAGGTGACGGGCATGGAGGGGGCGAGGGCGTACCAGATGCCGCCCAACTCCGTCGCCCCGCTCTTCGACGCAAACGAGGACATCCTCTACGTCAAGAGCACGGACGGCGCGGGTTTCCCGACAATCCGCAGGTTCTCCTTCGCGCCGATGCCTGACAGTGACGTCTCGACCCAGTACGTGACGAGGGTGGAGTTCGACCGCGCAATCGAGGGAATCAGGGAGGCGATGAGCAATGCCAAGCAGCCTGTTCCCGAGCAGCCCCAGCAGTCCTAGCGGCATGGGCAGTCTCGCGGGCGTCGTCTCCGCGCTTCGTCACAACGACCCGCAGACCCTCATGGAGTCCATGGCACGCTCAAACCCCCGGTTCGCTCAGTTCGTAAACGACAACCGGGGAAAGTCCCCGGAGCAGATAGCCCGAGAGCACGGAATCGACCTCGACTCAATCAGGAAGATGGTCGGCTGACCTTTCGCGGGAGCGTACGGCCCGTGGGAGCTTTTCCACAATCGAAGAAGGGAGAAAGATGGCAATGTCTGAGTATTCGCTTTCCGACATCGCCGCCGCGTCCGGTGAGACGGGCGGCGCGAGTGCGTGGTGGCTAATCATCCTCTTCGCGCTCATCTTCGGCTGGGGCGGCAACGGCTTCGGCAACCGAGGTGCCAACGGCGAGCCGGTCACCGAGGCCGGGCTCTGCAACGCCATGAACTTCAACGACCTGTCTAACCAGGTCGGCCGCATGAACGACCTCATGCAAACCCAGTTCATGCAGACCTCCCAGGGCCTCGCGTCCGTCGGCTACGAGAACCTGCGCAACTTCTCCAACACCCAGGACGCAATCAAGGACGGCAACTATGCGCTAAGCCGCCAGGTGGCCGACTGTTGCTGCACCACGCAGCGCGGAATCGACTCCGTCAATTACAACGGAGCGATGAACACCTCCGCAATCCAGCAGACCGTCGCGGAGCAGACGCAGAAGGTCCTCGACGCCATCAGCGGCAATCGCGTGGCAGACATGCAGAACCAGATTAACCAGCTCCAGCTCCAGCAGGCGCTTTGCGGCGTCGTGCGGTACCCGCAGACTTTCGCCTACAACGCCGGCCCCAGCCCGTTCTGCGGAGGCTGCGGCTGCAGCATCTAGGCGGATTCTGGTCAATAGGGCACGCTAGCCCGGGAAAATCATCTGGGGGCGTGGCTCAGGTCGCGCCCCCTTCCTCTTAGAGAAGGGACGAAAAATGTCTTGCAAGTCCGCGCTCTTCACAGCAAACGCCACGGCAGTGGAGTATCCAGTCGGTTCCGCCGTACCGTTTGGGGCGATTGTCCGAAGGTTCGGCTGCAACGCCGACCTCAACGGTTCGGGAATCATCCTCCGGGGTTCCGGCTACTACGACGTCTCCGTGTCCGTCACGGCTGCCCCGACGGCGGCTGGGACCGTCACCATCACGCTGCTCAAGGACGGGGCTGCGGTACCCGGCATGACCGCTTCGCAGACCGTCGCTGCGGCAGGCAACCCAACGAGCCTTGCGCTCTGCGGCCTGATTCGAGAGCAGTGCTGCGACTCCAGCTCCACGCTGACCCTGCAGCTCACCGGCACGGCCTCTACCGTGTCCAACGTCGCCGCCGTCATCGAGAAGGTGTAGGCCATGCGCGTCATCAAGAGGCTTTCCGAGCAGATTCTAGACGAGGTCGAGGGGGTCGAGGACTACGCGAAGGACGCCCTGACCTGGCGCGGCACTGACGACAAGCTCTCCCGCACGTACCACGAACTCGCGGAGGCGGAGTACGGCCACGTCCAGAGGCTCCACGACGAGGTCGTCAGAAAGGTTGCCGAGGCCCGTGAGTCAGGGGTCGAGGTTCCCCAGTCGATGCTCGACGCGTGGGATGAGCGCCACAGGGCGATTATCGAGCGGATGCATTCGGCGAGGACGTTCCTCGATATGTGGTAGATGAGCCGCGATGCTGTCGCTGGAAACCGTCGAGCAGGAGATTCTGGAGCTTGAGAAGCGCGACACGACCTATGCGGTCTGCGAGCGGCTGGCGTGGCTCTACGTTGTCCGCGACCACATGACCGGGGAGTCACCGCGCGAGGCGTCCGTGACATCCGTCATGTCCGGCTCCGAGTTCCTGGAGGCCGCGTCTGGCATCGACCACGAAAGTCTGATGAGGGTGCTCGACGAGCATATGGATTGCGTGAGGACCGTCTGCCCGAAGGAGTACGAGGCCGTGCTGTCCAAGATTCGTTCGCTGTGAGATACTTGACCACGTCGGAACACGTCTGAAAGGAGACCACATGACCGACGAAGACAAGGCAGAGATTGAGGTCCAGGACCAGCACGACCCCGATGACGTCGCGGCCCCGTTCGACCCCGAGGAGGTGGCCGATGAGTAGCGTCCTCGACGTCGCCCGTGGCGAGCTTGGATACGACCGCTTCGCCGACCCCGAGCAGGGGACCAAGTATGGCCGCTGGTACGCCGAGGACCACGGAGCCTACTTCGGAAGCACGGGAGTGCCGTTCTGCGCCATGTTCACCAGCTGGTGCTTCGCCCAGGCCGGCGCATCCTGCGCGGGTCTCCCCGCAGCTAGCACCACGGTAATCAAGAGGGCTGCGGAGAAGGCCGGACGCCTGAGGGGCAATGTCCGGGACGCTCAGCCCGGTGACGTCCTCCTCTTCTCTTGGACGTCCAACCCCAACGATTTGGACCACACGTGCATCTGCGAGGCTAATTGCGGCGGCTACGTCCAGACCATCGAGGGCAACGTGGGCGGCGGCAAGGTCCAGCGCAGGACCCGAGCCTGGAAGTACGTCATGTTCGCCGTCATCCCCGACGGCGGCTCCGAGGAGAGTTCCCCCGAGGCCCCCGAGGAGCAGGACGGTTTCCTCGACCCAGCGGAGACGATTCTGGCCTATGACAATTACATGGGTCCGCTTTCTTGGAAGTACGTCCAGATGCGCCTCCAGAGGGCCGGCCTCTACCTGAGGAGCCACGTGAACGGCGTCCGCCTGGTTTGCGACGGCATCCAAGGCGGCGAGACCAACTTCTGGCTGATGAAGTATCTGAGATACGTTTGCGGAACGTACAACCGCAACTGTGACGAGAACTTCGGATACTACGCGACCTGCGCCATCCAGCAGCACCTATTGAACGTCGGCTGCTACTGGTACTGGGGTGACGATGGGAAGCGCCACGCCTGCGAGGTCGACGGCTCCTGGGGCGACTACACCACCACCGCCGTCCAGAGGGCAATCAACGCCGGCGTCTTCTAGCCGAAGTGATACAATGGCTCCAGCGCTGTATTCCTCCTCTCCGGCGCAAGGCTCAGCGGACGTGCCTCAAAACGTCCGCACTTTTTTGGCTTCTAGCTTGTTGAAAAATAATAGTAGTGGTAATATATGAGTCAACAAGGGGGAGGCAAGGGGCCTCCCAAAACCGAGAGGAGCACGTCATGGAGTACAGCAGGGTCGAGGGCGAGGTTCTGGACTACCTGAGCGGCTGGGAGGGACAGTTCGACGTTGACGCCATCATGGACGCCATTCGCGAGGAGAACCCCGAGGCCGCCACCATCGACGACATCGACCCTGACGCCTTCGCGTACATCATCGAGTCCAACGCCCTCTAGGAGGAAGAAATGAGCGAGCAGACGAGAACCAGCACCGCCACCTACGCAGACGCAATCGCCCTGATTGCCGACAAGCTCTGGTGGAAGCGAGAGGCCGAACGCGAGGTTGTCAAGAGAATCGACATGGGCCAGACGCGCCTCGCAGACAACCTCAGGGAGTGCGCGGACAGGCGCTTCACCGAGGCCATGGCGATAGCCGAGGCCGTGTCCGTCCTCTTTGCCACCGACTACGAGGAGGTCGTGGACGAGGCGTACCGAGTCATGCACGAGCAGTACGACACCCCGCACGGGGTTCCCGAGAACTAGGGAGGCGTTCAAAACGAATACCACAAAGAAAACATATCCCGCGGCAATCCTGAGCTACGACAACGCCATAGAGCCGATTTCAAAGGACCTCTGCCAGATGATGCTCTACGAGGACAGCAGCATGTCCCTCTCGGAGCACGGGGACGATGGGCTCTCCGGGGGCCTCCAGAGGCTCGCGGACGCGCACCGCTTCAAGGCCGAGGCCCTGGCCGACTTCGTTGCGCGGCTCTTCGGGCTGGAGACGGACGAGGTGATTGGAGACGCCTCCGAGAGCGCCAGGGCCGCCTACAGGGAGAGGCGGAAGAATGGCTAGCGTGACCTTCGACGTCTGGGGGAAGGTGAGGGGCAAGGGCCGCCCGAGGTTCGCGAGGGGCGGCCACGCCTACACCCCAAAGGGAACGCGGGACTACGAGAGGGCTATCCGAGAGGCATACGAGAATGCCCCTGAGAGGCCACCAGAGCCGTTCTCTGGCCCGATAGACGTAACAATCGTCACCAGTAGGCAGCTGCCGAAGTCGACGCCGAAAAGGGTTCTGAGAGAGCCGGACACCCACAAGCCGGACGCCGACAACGTTGCCAAAATCGTCCTTGACGCCCTCAACGGCATTGCCTGGCTGGATGATGCGCAGGTGACTAGCCTCACGGTGGTCAAGCTCGACAGGACGAGGGGCCCCGAGAGGCTGAGCGTCAGGATAACCGACTGAGAGGAGAAGAAATGACTTGGAGAATCGAGAGCATGAAGCTCACCCCGAACGGGGTCTACATCGCCTTCGCGGAGGTCGACGGGGACGGGTGGCTCAAGATGTACGTCCCAGTCGAGGCCGCGGACGCCTACCGCTTCGACAAGACGTACCAGCTCTCCATAGAGGAGGTCTAAATGGCGTGCATCGGCACTTGCGAGGCCGAGGAGACGCGCCGCGGCGTCTCCCGCAAGAGGTTCGGGACGGTGCTCAGAGAGCGCGGCCTGGGCATCAAGGAGGCGGCGGAGACGTTCGGCTGCTCGGCCTCCAAGATTCGCGGGGTCCTGACCGGATTCGACCGCGTGACGCTTGACATGGCCCTGGTGCTCCAGGAGAGGCACGGGGTGCCCGCCGCGTGGCTGCTGGCTCTGGACGAGGCAAGGCCTCTGGGAGGGAAGAGCGATGACTGAGATTGAGTATCGGAAGCTGGTGTCAGCTAGAGTCGCGACCTTCCTGGCCGTCCATTCCCCCACGGAGGTTGAGAGGGAGACCGCGATAGCAGGCTCGACCATGTCTCACATCAAGAGGGGCGACTACAGACTGTCGGCATGGCAGGCCGTCCGCCTCAGCGAGGCGTTCCCCGAGTTCGGGGCCGCCTGGCTGCTGGGGGTTGATGGCTCTACCCAAAACCCTTTTGACTTCCATAAGAATGGTCTATAATTGTTGACAAGCGGGTTGGGGCCGCGATAAAATAGTTGACGCGCGGGGCAAAGCCTCGCCATCAGAAAAGCCTTTGCCGGGTGCCCCAACCACCCAGCGAGGGCTTTTTTCTTTAGGAGAAAAAATGAGCAAGCTTCTCGCGGTTCTCTCAGGGCACGGGTTCATCATGACGTCAAGGCCGCTCGCATGGGCCGTCGGTCTCAACGCGTCCGTGCTCCTCGGAGAGCTTTGCAGCCGTCAGGCTCAGCATGGAGCGGACTTCTGGGCGACGAACGAGCAACTCGGTAACGCGACCACCCTCAGCGAGAGAGAGCTTCGTGGAGCCTCCAAGAGGCTTATCGAGGCCGGCTTCATCAAGGTCGAGAAGAAGGGCCTCCCGGCAAGGAACCATTACACGGTCAACGTTGACGCCCTGGTTGAGTTCTTCTCCGAGGATGTCGAGAGCCGCGACCTTGATAACGGCGGAGACGACTATTCCTGTGACGACCAGTCCTTACGGAATGTTAGCGACCAGTCGTCACAAAACGTAGCGACTATTGGTCACGAAACGTTAGCACATATTAAGAACGATAGTAATAACGAGACAGCAAAAACGAATAAACATATGGTGCGGAAGGAGGCTTCCGCACAGCGTCCGGCTCCCTCCAGGCCTTGGAACGAGGAGGAGGGCAACAAGGTGGCCGAGGTTGTCAAGGCCCTCAATGAGGAGACGGGGGCGCACTACCGCCCGACCTCAAAGGCCACGATGCGCCACATCCTTGCCCGCCTCCGCGAGGGCTTCACGGTCGACGACTGCCGCGAGGTAATCCGCAAGAAGTCCGAGGAGTGGAGCGGGACAGAAATGGCCAAGTACCTGAGGCCGGAAACCCTCTTCGGCTCGAAGTTCGAGAGCTACCTCAATGCCCCAGAGGACCCCAGGGCGAAGGAGAGGGCGGAGAAGGCCAGGGAAGACGCCGAGTGGAGGAAGAGCATCGACGAGAAGTGCGCCGATTGGGACGAGGACATCCCGTTCTAGAGAGGAGAAGGCAATGATTGAGGAGACACCAGAGCAGGCCCGCAAGCGCCGCGTGAAGTGGGGCAGAATCCTGGAGAGGGTGGCGAAGGCGTACGGAATCCCGCCGACCTACGCGCCAGTCGATGCCGAGGGCATCGCGGAGTGCATGTCCCACTACGAGTCTGGGCGCTATTGCGCCATCGGGAGCATGACCCCGATGGAAGCGGCCGAGTGGAGCCGAGAGACGTCTCAGAGCGTCCCTCAGAGCCTCAGAGAGGCGTCTGGAGAGGTCACACGCGAGGAGCGGGCGGAGACTTGGGCCAAGTCCAAGCTCCCCGAGGAGTTCCGGGACGTTGAACCCAGCTGGGAGAGGGCCAAGGACGCGGGTTGGCTTTGGCTCCACGGCCCAGTGGGCGTCGGCAAGACCCACTCGGCATGTGCCATCGCCAAGGCCCTCGCGGGCACTGGGAGGGACGTGCTCTTCGTCTCCGAAGCCCAGATGTTCGACCGCATCAAGGCGAGCTTTGACGGAGGTTCGGACCCGACCCTGGGATACCAGAGGGCCGAGGTGCTTGTTATCGATGACGTGGGAAAGACCCCACTAACCGAGTGGTCGGCGTCCGTGTACTTCCTGATTGTCGACTACCGTTGGAGCCACCACCTCCAGACGCTCTTCACCTCACAGCTCAAGCCATCCGAATGGACAAAGGTGACGGGCGACGCCAACAAGAGGACGGCGGACGCGCTCTTCTCCCGCATCAAGGGGAGTTGCAGGGTCCGGGTTCTCAATGGCGTTGACAGGCGTCAGCAAAAAAACTGAGATTTTCGCTTTACTTCGACTCAGATAGTAGTAATATATTAGTCAACGAGGAGGGGGTGGCCCTCCGGTAGGAGAAGGGAAAGACCATGTTCCACGCAAAGGACGAGTTCAACACCAACGGCCAGACCATCGTCGAGAGGAACGCCTGCGTGGTCACGGGCTACGGCAACGGCTCCAGGACTGTCTACCGCAACGTCTACGAGAACGAGGATGGCGTGGACTACGTCCGCTATGACGGAAGCATCATGACCGTCAGCTCGGACAGGGGAATCTGGGAGAACTGCCTTTGGGGGTGATTTCATAGACGGGAAGAGATACCGCGAGCTGATGCGCGAGAACGGCCTGACCATCCGAGAGACGGCTCAGGCCGCGCACGTCAGCGAGTCCACGGTCACGGCCTTCATATACAACAAGCGGAAGCCGAACCTGACCGAGAAGACCATCCGGGGACTCTGCGCGGTCGTCGGCATCAGGCCGCGAGACTGGTTCGAGTAGGTTCGAGCAGGTTCGAGTGAGAGGAGCTAGACATGAGAGACGAGGACAGCCTCGGGGAGTTCGTCCGGAGCTACGAGCCGCGCGAGGTTTTCGTGCCCATGGTTCTGGTGACGGCGGTCTTCGGGTTCGTGTGGCTGCTGAGCTGGCTGGTCCAGGGGCTTTAGGGGGCCGCAATGAGTGATTTCGAGAAGGCCCTCAGCAAGTTCGTCTCGGCGGTCCTGACGTGCGTCCTGCTTGGGTGGCTGCTGGGGCTCGGCCTGAGGCTGGCGGGCATCCGATGACCGGCAGACCATGGACCAAGAGGGAGGACGAGGCCATCCGCAAGCACTACCCGTCAGAAGGGAGCACTTGGGAGGGCTGGTCCCAGGAGTGCCCCGAGAGGACCCGCCAGTCGATAGTCAAGCGGGCTGGCAAGCTTGAGGTCCCGTGCGTCAAGCGGTGCCCCACCGGAAGGGCCTGGGAGCCTGAGGAGCTTTCCTTCCTGGCCCTCAACTACCCGATTTACGGCCCGCACTGGGAGGGATGGCGCGAGGGATGCCCGGGAAGGACCTGGAGCGGCATCAGCACGAGGGCACGGAAGATGGGCCTCAGCGCCCCGGGGTCCTGGAGCGAGGAGGACGAGAGGGCTCTTGTCATCGGGATAGCCAGCATCGCCAAGAGGCTTCACAGGACGCCGTGCGCGGTCGTTTACCACGCCAGAAAGTTGATGGAGAGCACGAGGAGAGGAGACCAGCAATGAGCACCAGGGTTCGGAACGAGAACGATTTGGGAATCGGTACCCAGGGTCGGGAGGACGTCCGCAAGTGGCAGGTCGCGCAGGCCGGCCTCTGCAAGGCCCTCATGGACTCGCTTGTCGAGCAGGTCATCGTCCATCGCGATAACCTGGGCGGAGACACTGGCAGCATCACGAGGACCCCGGAGTACGAGCAGGTCGACGGCGCGGCGAGCCGCCAGGTCAAGGAGGATGTCAAGCGCCTTCGCCGAGAGCTGCTATTGCTCGCCAAGTCCTACGGTTGGAGCTACGGGCACTAGGAGGCTGCCGTGACTGAGGTCCTGCTGGGCAAGGCGAGGCCCGAGAGGTTCGGAGACGGCCTCTTCCTGGGATTCCTGCAGTACGACGACAGGATGGCGGGACGCTTCATCGACCTCACCTGGGGCGATGGGGACGCCGCCACCATAGAGCAGGACGGCCATCGGTTCCGAGTCGACCGCGACAGCCTCAGCGTGTACGAGCTTTTCGAGGACTAGGGAGGAGACATGTTCGTTGAGCTTAGGCCGTGTCCGTTCTGCGGCGGCACCCCGAGGGTCACGAGGGACGGGGACGATGGGGGAATCACCATCAAGTGCCCCCGTTGCTCGAAGGCCTGGAGGAACGAGGTCCGCTCCGAGAGGTGGGCGTCAGACTTCGGCTTCTATGGCTGGGACGAGAGTTCGGACGGGGCGGCCATAGCCGCGTGGAACCGCAGAGCCTCCTCAGGCGAGACGTGCGAGGAGGTCAACGGGCGCTATGAGTTCTGCCCGCACTGTGGGGCCGAGGTGGTCGAAGATGTCTAGGAGAGTCAAGTTCGCAAGAGGTTGTGACTGCCCGAGGTGCGGGGCGACTCCCTGCCACCAGAGGTGGAAGCCTCGCAAGACGGTCGACTTCAACGAGGTCACCCCGATAGCCGACTGCGACCCCGTCGATGCCGTCCAGTGTCCCCAGTGCGGCCTAGTGTTCCAAGTGTCCCACTTCGATAACGATGGCGTTTACATAACCGACTGGGACGAGATTGAGACGGTCCCGAGGTTCTGCCCGTTCTGCGGAAAGGAGCTGTGCCTGGATGGGTGCTAGCAAAGAAGAAAGCCTCTCGTGGGCCTCTGGGGTTCCGGCCCCGAGGGACGCGGACGGCCAGGTGGTTCCCCTGGATGTCACGGAGCTTTACACGGACGCCGGCAAGCTGGTCACCGTGGAGGAAATCACCTTTGACGGGGCATGGTGGTATGTCAAGTGCCTTGAGACCACCCGCCTTCGCCTCATTCGGTTTCACCTAGAGCAAGACAGCTGGGAGAGGCTGGAGAAGGATGCGAGCAAGAACTCGTGCGGCTATTTCGGGCGCTCCGGCCTTTGCGTTGACTGCCCGGCCCTCGCAATATCGAAAATGTGCAACGTGGCCAAGTCCGAGGACATCGTTCGGCGGGCAAAGGCGCTGGCGGGGGTGAGCGTCAATGATTAGCGACGAGAAGCTTGGTCCAGCCGATGCGTGGTGCGCTGAGGAGGTCGCCCGCACCAAGTGGCTTCACGTGATTACGGCAAACCACCTGAGGAAGGCCCGGAAGACCATCAGGGAGCTTCGTGAAATGGTCGATAGGCTCCAGGACAGGTGCTACGAGAAGGACTTGCTGCTGGCTGGCTATCGCGGCAAGATTGGACAGGAAAACCCCTTCGGGAGCGTCCCGGAGCACTACGAGGGCGACGGCTTCGTCACGTGCGACCGCGCCATTGAGTCCGCCTCCTCCCAGGCGTGCATAGTCGAGCGGACCCCGATTCAGCTCTGGTACTGGGCAACGGCGCTCAAATACGTCTGGCGCATGTGGTCAAAGGAGGACCCCGAGAGGGACGCGCTCAAGGCTATCGATTGCCTTGAGAGGGCGGCAGGCGTTGGAAGGCTTGTGAGGGAGGAGCGCGAGGATGGCTAAGGTCACGACACTCGCCCCCATCTGGTGGCCACTGATGGAAGGCCCGAGCGTGGAGACCCCGTACTGCTGCGTCTGTGGTGCGAGGTGGCCGCTCAACCGCCACCACGTGGTCAAGAGGAGCGCGGGAGAGCGGTACGTGAACGGGGTCAGGCTCCCCAAGCCAACGCTGATGCTCTGCGGGTCCGGCAACGCTTCCGGTTGCCACGGGAAGGCCCATCAGGGGCGTCTCCACTTCCGATACGTCAAGCAGCCCTGGCACGAGGGGTGGAAGCCCCTCAGGCCCCAAACCTTCGGCTACTACGATGGAGAACCCTCCAGGGGCGGTCACTGGGAGTACCTGGAGACCCCAGAGCCCTGCAAGTACCAAGAGGCGTTGGAAATGGACGGCTGGAAGCCGGTGAGAACAGAGTTCGGAGTAGAAAGTCACTAGTGACGTCGGAATGTCACCAGTTCCCCAGTAGCTCCCCAGTAGCTCCCCAGTAGCCCAGGCCCTCCGAGAAATCGGGGGGCTTTTTTTGACTTTCTCGCTTGTTTTCGTCGTAGTAGTGGTAATATATAAGCCAACGAGGGGGAGAGGCCCCCAGGTAGAGGAGGGAGCCAAGATGAAGAAGCTTACATACGAGAACGAGGAGCAGCTACACAACGATGCCGTCAAGCTGCTGTTGGAGAGGCACCTCTCCTGGAGCGGCAGCAACGAGAGCATGCCCAGCAGGGACTTAGACAACGTGCGCGGTCAGTTCCTGTATGCGCACATTGATGCCGACTTCACCGACGAGGAGTGGGACGCCCTCTCCGACGAGGAGCGCGACAAGTACAACAGAGAAATCAACATCAGGTTCGAAATGGCCGCCTCAGCGGCCGACCTCAAGTGGGCGTCCGTCAAGGTCATGCTCGACCTCTAGGTACCAGAGGCAAGACATCTTTCAGTAGCCAAGACAGTTAGGAGAGGGAAATGGTTGTCAAGTACGAAGTGGACCCAGAGAACTTCGAGTTCTGGGGAGGGGCCAAGGCGAGAATGGACGATGCCACCGAGGAGCAGCGCCAGTTGGTGTGCGCTCGCCTTGAGGACATCTTCGTCGACGAAATCCCGACCGAGGTGGACGTGAACGACTTCGTCTGGTTCGGGTGCGACGACATCTTCTACCCCGAGGAGGAGGAAGAGGAGGAGTAGAAAAATTCCAAAGTTTCTCGGTGCCCCAAGCTCCCAAGTGTGGTAACATGTTAACCAACGAGGGGGCAAGGGGCACCCCAAGTAGGAAAGGAGTTCGAAATGCGCAAGTATCATTACACCATCAAGGGGCACGTCATGGACGGGGAGTTCCGCCGCCCGTTCGAGCTGGGATTCGTCAAGCACTACCAGACGGATTCTGAGGCAATCGCGTACGCGACCTCCGATGACGTCTTCCTGGACGCCGAGGACCACGAGGGCCTTCCAGTCGATGACGCCGTGGTGACGGTCCGCTCCGAGGATGGCGAGCACGGCATGATGGCGGCGTTCAACGAGCTGAACCTCATGGTGGACGCGGAGGTGTGGTAATGGCCGGGCTGTTCAGAGACCTCAGGGCCGACGAGGTGGAGGCCCGAGTCGCCCAGTGTTCCGCAAAGGGTGCCTCCCTGCTGCTCTACAAGACCGCCAGGACCGACTACGCCCTGCTCGACGAGACCGTTGGGCCTGAGCGCTGGGAGTGCGACTACCGAGAGGTCAAGGGCAGCCTCTTCTGCAAGATTTCAATCCTCTTCGGCGACAGGCTGGTCTCCAAGGAGAATTGCGGCACTGAGTCCAACATGGAGGCGCAGAAGGGCGAGGCTTCGGACGCCATGAAGCGGGCCGGCTTCGCGTGGGGAATCGGACGCGAGTTGTATACCGCGCCGTTCATCTGGATTCCCGCCGACAGGCTCCAGAGGCTCAGCCAGAACCAGCGGACCGGAAAGTGGCAGTGTCTGGACCGCTTCGAGGTCACCGACATGACCGTTGCCAACGGTGAGATTGTAGGGCTGGCAATCAGCCACGAGGGCAAGCGAGACATGGTTTACCGTTACGGCGGCATCAAGAAGGCCCCGGAGCCTCCGAGGGACCCACTCCCGACCAAGGACCAGATGACAACCTTACTCGACCTCGCCAAGGAGTTCGGAGACGCAAAGCACAAGAGCACCAGGGAGGTCTTGGAAGCCCTCTACGAGACGCCGACCATGCGCAAGTCCGGGACCACGGCAAAGACGCAGACGCTCACGGACGCCCAGGCCCAAGTGGCCGTCATGGTGCTCAAGAACTGGTGCAAGCACGTTTAGCAAGACGCGCGGGTAGCCCAACGGACAGAGCGGCCGCCCCCTAAGCGGCAGGCTGAGGGTTCGAATCCCTCCCCGCGCACCATACGACAGACAGGAGAAACGAATGTTCTCAATCAACACGTACACCGTCAGCGGCAACCTCACCAAGGACCCGGAGCTTCGCGCCACCACCTCGGGCACCCCGGTCTGCAACGGCTCGATTTGCTACAACTCCCGCCGCAAGGGCCAGAGCGGGGACTGGGAGGACGTGCCCAACTTCTTCGACTTCGTGGCCTTCGGCAAGGCCGCCGAGGTCCTGGCCCGCAAGCAGAAGGGCGACAAAATCGTCCTCAACGGCGAGTTGACGCAACGGAGCTGGGAGAGCAAGGAGGGCGAGCGCCGCTCCAAGGTCGAGCTGCTGGTCAAGGAGTTCGTGGACGCCTCTCGACAAGGCGCGCCGCAGAGGCCGTCTCAGGACCGGCAAGAAATGTTTGACGAGGACATCCCCTTCTAGTACAATGGAAGCCAAGGTGAGTTCTGCAATTGCGGGACTGGGGGCGTCATACGGGGCGCCCCTTCCATTTCGTGATACAACCCAGTCGATGTAGGCTCGCATCCTTCCTTTCTCGAAAAGCCCTCCGGAAAATCGGGGGGCTTTTTTTGTTGTAGTGGCTTAATGGTTGTGGTAAAATACTAACCAACGAGGGGGAGAGGCCCCCGGTATGAGAGGAGAGGTCAAATGTTCGGCATCAAGGTGAAGTGCTTCAACCCGTACACAAACGGCTACGTGGACAAGCACTTCGACTGGCACAAGGAGAGCGGGAGGCTCTGCGAGGTCACCGAGGATTCCGCCTACGCCGCCGGCACCAGCGACACGCTGTTTGACGCCGTCTGCGACGCGGTGGCCCTCTGCGAGAAGCACGGCCTGGAGGTCGACAGCTTCGAGGAGTGGGGGGAGTAGCGATGAGCGAGAGGCACTATCCCAGAGCGCGAGGAGGTCAGATAGTGGACTACTGGGCCAACCTCAGGGCCTTGCTGCACAGGCCCCAGAGGCCGTCAGACACGGCAGACTACGTGTTCATCGGGAGTGACGGGAGCATGGGACTCAGAAGGGGCCAGATAGTCACCCTGAGCGTCTGCATGTGGAACGGGCAGCTATGGGCCTGCTGGGAGGGCGGAAGCTGCCCATACGACACGGTTGCTGCATTCTCTAGGAACTGGAGGCTCTGCGATGTACGTGATTGACGTGTCCGCCGTCGACGGGGACACCGAGGAGAGGGTTTCGTTCCTCTGGGAGGATGGGAGGCTTTCAAGGGAGCACGAGGACGGTTACGTGTCTTCCGCCGGCTTCTCAAGCTCACTCGGGAGGGCGTTGGACAAGGCGCTGGCCGCGTGCTATCTGGTCGACCTGAGAGTGGTTGAGGTCACCATCCATCGAGAGGAGACGAAGGCGGTTCTTAATGGATAGCACGTTCGATGGACTCCCAGAGCCTATGTCCGAGCCGTGCGCGGCGGACTTCCTCGGGGTATCCGCAACCGAGTTAGAGGATGCCAGGGAGCGCAGGGAAGAGCAGACAAGGGGAGCGGAGGAGCATATGCACGACGTCAGGTTTGTGGGTCTCAACGGCGATGCGGCAGTGATAGTCGAGGAGCCGACATACGACAACGGCGTCTTCGAGTGCGGGGGCGACGTCAGGATTTTCGCGCTTTCGGACGTCTCGTGCTTCACGGCCATGCAAGGGGGAGATTATAGGGTCACGCTCAGCGGCGGAGAGGTTTTCTACGTCACCGAGGAGGACTTCGAGAAGCTGGTCTCCAACACGTACGGCTTCAACTTCAGGGCTGATGACCCATGGAGCTAGTCGCCTGCGTTTTGATTGCCGTGGCCCTGGGAATCGTCTTCTCGGGCGGAGGGGGGGACCTCGTGGACTTTCTGGTGGCCTTCTCCATCGCGGTCGCGCTGATAGCGCTCGCATATGTGGGACTTTCGGTACTGTCACAGTAGAGAGAGGAAAGATGAGACTTCTCAGACAGTGCGTGTATGGGGCGGCCATCGGCGACGCGATGGGGGTCCCCTTCGAGTTCAGGCCCCGGGGCAGCTTCGAGTGCCACGGCATGACCGGCCACGGCTCCCACGACAAGCCGGCCGGCACCTGGAGCGACGACACGTCCATGATTCTGGCCGAGCTTGATTGCTGGTCGGACACCGGGAGCCTAGGGGACGTCATGTCCTACTTCCGCCGCTGGCTACATGGCGGGGAATACACGGTCGACGGGGTGTTTGACGTTGGAGGGACAACGGCCAGGGCCATCGACACGGGGAAACCCCAGTGCCACCGGCTGGACTCCGGAAACGGGGCGGTCATGCGCTGCGTGCCCCTTGCGGTGCTCCCGGTGGAGAAGTTAGAGTCCATGAGGTCGCTCAGCGCAACGCACGGAAGCCCGGAGAGCGTCCGCGCCTGCAACTTCCTGTACGACTTCGCCACTCGGATGGCGTACCGTGGGATTGCGGACTGTCGCGCGGAGTGCCCCGAGGTTGCCGGTGGCTATTGCTGGGACACCGTGGAAGCCGCCATCTGGGCGCTCAACGGCTCCGACTCCTTCGAGGAGGCCGTTCTCAGGGCCGTCAACCTCGGGGACGACACCGACACGAACGCCTGCGTCGCTGGGGCATTGGCGGCCATCTTCTACGATGGTGTAAACGAGGAGTGGCTGTCTCAGATTCGTGGACGTGAGACAATCGACCGCGTTCTTGACAAGGTCGAGAGAAGGACGAGGTCGATTATCAAAGAGGCGCTTTCCGAAGGCTAGAGATTGGAGAGAGACTTGGCAGTGAGAAGGGTTGAGGTCAAGGTCGAGCAGGTCCCGCTGGGGAGCCTCAAGGCCTATGACGGGAACGCGAAGAGGCACGACAACCGCAACGTCGAGGCCATCGCCAAGAGCATCGAGGAGTTCGGCTTCCGGAACCCGATACTGGCATGGCATGATGACGATGGCATCCCAGAGATTGTCGCGGGGCATGGGAGGGCCGCGGCCGCCGAGAGATTGGGGATGGAGACGGTTCCGGTCGTGTTCGTGGACGACCTGAGCGACGCACAGCGCCGAATGCTCACGCTCGCGGACAACCAGACAACCATGATGACGGGCTGGGACATGGACGCCCTTGCATACGAGCTGGACGCGCTATCCAGCGAGTTTGACGCCACGGACTTCGGCTTCGACGTGAGCGGCGAAATGGACTGGGATTCCGTCCCTGACCTTTCGGAGGAGAGCTACGACGAGCCAGAGCACGAAATGCTCCAGTGCCCGAGGTGCGGGTGCGTTGACCGAAAGATTCACTTCCAGAAGGTAAGCGAATGAGGCTGTTCCTGAGCGCCATCGAGGTTTCCGGGTATGCCGAGGGCATGCTCGACGAAATGGAGCGCCGCGACATCAGGATGCTTTGGAACCTGATGAGCTACTTCTACATAAGGAAGAAGCCAAGGGGCTTCGCCGAGCGGGTGAGGGACAGCTCCGAGTTGATAATGATTGACAGCGGTGCGCACAGCTTCCAGAAGGGCGTCCACGTGGACTGGGAGAGCTACACACACGAATATGCCCGGTTCATCAGGGGGTTCGACAGGCCAAACGTGGTCGGGTACTTCGAAATGGACGTTGACAACATCATCGGATACGACAACGTTCTCAGGCTTCGGGGGATTCTCCGCTCCGAGAGCGGTTGTCCCGAGAAGATAATCCCCGTCTGGCACAAGAACCGTGGTGTCGAGGAGTTCAAGGCCATGTGCCGGGAAATGTCTGGCCACGTGGCGGCCGTTACGGGTTTCCGCAACGAGGACATCCGGGACGAGCAATATGCGATGTTCCTGAAGTACGCGTGGTCGCAGGGGACGAGAATCCACTGCCTCGGAATGGCGAGGACCAAGGTGCTCGAGAAGGTCCCGTTTGACTACGCGGACGCCTCCAGCTGGGAGCATTGCGTGTCGTTCGGCAGAAGGCTGGACGGCGGTAGGTACCCCAGGCCCAAGTGCAGGGAGGACTACGTAGACCAGTTCATCGACTCCTACGAGAGGTATATGGACATTCAGAAGCGGCTTTGGCTAAAATGGAGGAACACGGGGTTCGAGACCGTCCCCCTAAAAAACTAGCGGAAGGAAACAAATGGATTTCATCAAGGCCAAGCTGCCGAAAACCAAGAACGAGCTTCTGGTGATTCTCTTCGCGGTGTCGAGCGCGAGCCTGATAACGGCGAACCTCTGCACAATCAAGAATATCGACTTCTTCGGAATGACGCTCGCGCTGGGAATCTCGACAATCGTAATCGACTACGTGATTTCCGACCTTTGTGTTGAGGTGTACGGATTCAAGACGTCCCTCAAGATGCGCCGATGGGCGATGATTTGCAACGTCGGCTCGGTCCTCCTCCTGAATGCCTGCGTGTCCCTCCCGCCTGACCCCCAGTTTGTGATTCAGGGGGAGTTCGCGACAATCTTCAGCATGGCCCCCCTCATGGTTCTCGCCTCCATGGTCGCCTACATGTGCGGCACTTGGGTGAACGACAAGGTTATGGCCGTGATGAAGGCGCGGGACGGCGAGACCTCCCTGTTCAGGCGGTGCATACTCTCAACCGTGTTCGGCGACGTTGTGGACACGGCGGTCTTCACGGCAATCGCCTACGGAGCCTCCTACACGTTCATGAGCAACATCGAGAACATCGTGCTGACCTACCTGTTCAAGGTCCTCGCCGAGGTAGTGATATTCAACGTCTTCACGAAGCGCATCATCGGGTGGGCGAAGTCGCTCAGCTAGTCGACTGCTAAAATTGGGTCAAGCCGTTTACTGGGGGGGCATCGAGCGGTGCCTCCCATTTTTCTTTAAGGAGGGAAACTTGGCGAGAAGCAAGCTGGACGAGGAGCTTATTCGCGAGGCCGTGAGGCTTGTGCAGACGGGCCTAAACGACGCGGACGTCTGCGATGCCCTCGGGATACACCGTTCGTCCTGGTACGGGTGGATGAAGGCGGGGGACACCCCGCTCAAGAGGAAGCTGGCCGAGGAGGTCACAAAGGCCAAGGCCATGAGGAAGGCATACCACCTGCAGAACGTGGTCAACGCCGCCAGAGAGGGGAGTTGGCAGGCTTCGGCATGGTACCTCGAGAGGGCATACCCCCAGGAATACGGAAGGTGCCAGAGGCTCCCGGAGAAGGACGAGAAGACGCTAGATGCCGTCAGGGAGCTCATGAAGTCCGTCACGGTCGCAGCAGAGGGTGCCAAGGATGGAGCTTAGCAGGAAGCAGGCGGAGAACGTCAGGGAGGCCCACCGCCGCTGGAACGTCTGTGAGGGGGCCGTGCGTTCCGGGAAGTCCTGGCTGGCATGCAACTACACAATTCCTGACAGGGTAATCAGCCTGTCCGGCCTCCAGGGAATCGACCTGATACTGGGGGTTTCGCTTGGCAACATCGAGCGGAACGTGATCCAACCCATGAGAGACACCTTCGGGGACGAGCTTGTGGGCGAAATCAGGGGTTCCGAGAACACCGTGGAACTCTTTGGCGAACGCGTGTACTGCCTCGGAGCGGAGAAGCGCTCCCAGGTGGCAAAGCTCCAGGGAGCCGCGGTGAAGTTCTGCTACTGCGACGAGCTGGCCGCACTCTCCGAGGACGTCTTCGACATGCTTAAAAGCCGACTGTCATTCCCCTACTCGGAGTGCCACGCGGCGTGCAACCCCGCAGGCCCCAGGCACTGGCTCAAGAGGTTCCTCGACTCGGACGGCGACATCTACCGCCAGCGCTACACCATCGACGACAACCCATTCCTGGACCCCGGATTCGTCGCCTCCCTCAAGGAGGAGTACGCCGGCACCGTGTATTACGACCGCTACATCAAGGGTTTGTGGACGCAGGCCGAGGGGCTGGTCTACCCGGACTGGCAGAAATGCCTCGAACCAAGGTACGCCGGAGCGGCCGAGCGGGAAGTGGTCAGCGTGGACTATGGCACCCTTAACGCAACGGCCGCCCTCAGGTGGGTACTCGACCCAGGGGGCGTCTGGCACTGCGTAGGGTGCTACTACTATTCCGGACGAGACTCGGGGAGGAACCGGACGGACTCAGAGCACGCGGATGAGGTCATGATACTCGCCCCAAGCGCCGAGCGCTACATAGTCGACCCGTCCGCAGCCTCGTTCATCGCCGAGCTGAGGGGAAGGGGCGCGAGGGTCACGCCGGCCGACAACGCCGTCCTCGACGGCATCCGCATGACCATGGGGGCCATGCGGCAGGGGGCTATCAGGATTGCCGACGACCTGGAGGAAATCTCCGAGGAGTTCGGGGGCTACGTCTGGGACTCCAGGGGCGAGGAGGACAGGCCCGTGAAGGTGGCGGACCACGCCATGGACGCCGTGCGATACTTCGTGAAGACCATGCGGGTCTACAATCGCGAGAAACCCTACACATCCGTTCTTGACGGGAGGACCTACCGATGAAACCAAAGGCCACTGGACACATCAAGGAGAGCGGTGCGCGACTGATTACGTATCAGGACTTCGAGCAGGCCTCGGACAAGCCGCAGTTCTGCCTTGAGGCGGTGAGGCGTCACATGGCCTCGGACGCCGTCCAGACCGCCCAGAGGGCCGACCTCTACGACCATCAGATGAACGTCACAATCAACGAGGTCCGGAGGTGGATTTACTCCGCGTCCGGGGCGAAGGTGGCGGACCCCACCGCCTCCAACAGCAGGATTGCGTGCAACCTCTTCCACCGGCTCAACACCCAGCGTTGTCAATACTCGCTGGGCAAGGGCGTGTCGTTCTCCAAGGACGACGAGGGCACCAAGGAGGCGCTGGGACCCCACTTCGACCACGACCTCCAGACGGTCGCATACAACGCCCTAATACACGGCGTGAGCTTCGGGTTCTGGAACGGCGAGCACCTGTACGACTTCCCGCTCACCGAGTTCGTCCCACTCTGGGACGAGCACAGCGGGACACTGAGGGCCGGCGTGCGCTTCTGGCGCATCGCACCCAACCGCCCAATGACGTGCGTCCTTTACGAGGAGGACGGCTACACCCGCTTCGTCGCCGACAACGTTGACTTGTCCCACGCCTCCCTGGTCGCCTCCGAGGAGAAGAGGGCCTACGTCCAGACCATCGTGACCTACCCGAACGGCGAGGACGCATTGGTCGGCGAGGAGAACTACGGCTCGCTTCCCATCATCCCGCTCTGGGGCTCAAAGCTCCACCAGTCCACCCTGATTGGCATGGAGAGGAGCATCGACTCGTACGACCTGATTCGCTCCGGCTTCGCGAACGACCTGAGCGACTGTGCGCAAATCTACTGGATAGTCGAGAACCGTGGCGGGATGACGGACGCCGACCTCGCCAAGTTCCGCGACAAGCTGATTTTTCAGCACATCGCCGAGGCAGACACGTCTGACGGCGGTGCGGTCAAGCCATACGTCCAAGAGGTCCCGTATCAGGCCCGCCAGCAGTACCTGGAGGGCATCCGGGCCGGCATCTACGAGGACTTTGGCGGCCTGGACGTGCACACCGTGGCGGCCGGCGCCACAAACGACCACATCGACGCGGCATACCAGCCATTGGACGAGAACGCGGCCGACTTCGAGTGGCAGGTCAGCGAGTTCATCAGGAGGGTGCTCTCCCTGCTGGGAATCGAGGACACGCCCGTCTTCACCCGAACCAGAATCTCCAACCAGCTTGAGCAGGCCCAGATTGTCGCCCAGGAAGCCCAGTGGCTCGACAAGGAGACGATATTGAAGAAGCTTCCCAACATCGAGCCTTCCGAGGTCCAGGGTATTCTGGACAGGCTCTCGGAGGAGGAGCGCGACAAGGTGGACTTCGGCGGTGCCGCTGCCGAGTAATGTCCTAGAATCGAATGGCAAAGCCAAGAGGCCATCACCCTAGGGGCGGTGGCCTCGTTCCATAAGGGGGGAAAGTTGGACGAGGCGCACGAGCAGACCGAGAAGATGCTGGGGACCGTGGAGAAGAGAATCCACGCTGCCTACTCCAAGGCTTACGCGGAAATGAAAGCCAAGCTCAAGGAGGCCGGGGCCGAGTATGAGTCTGAACTCATTAAGGCCAAGAAGTCGCTGAGCGCCGAGGAGTTCAAGGAGTGGAACAAGGAGCAGCTTGCGAAACAGCAGTGGATTTCCGACATGGCCGACTCCCTCGGGGCCGACTTGGAGGCTTGCGAGGAGATTGCGGCCAAGATTGTCTCCAAGTCCAACGAGGACGTCTACGCGCTCAACGCGAACGCCGCGCTCTACGAGGTCGAAAGCGGGACGGGCTTGGGCACGAGCTTCCAGCTGGTCGACCACTCGACAGTCGAGCGGCTGATGAGGGACAACCCGCAGCTGTACCCGACTCCAAAGGTCAAGAAGGGCAAGTCGAGCGCTTGGAACGCCCGTCACGTCCGCTCAGCCATCACCCAGGGCATTCTCCAGGGCGAGAGCATCGACAAGATTGCCACCAGGATTTCCGAGCCGACCGGCATGAGCATGGGTTCGGCTATCAGGGTTGCCAGGACGGCAACGACAGGTGCCGAGAACGGCGGCCGGGTGGACTACTACCGCAAGTGCGCCCAGGAATTGGGAATCGCAATCCTGAAGAAGTGGATGTCCACCGAGGATGCCAGGACGCGACCGGGGCACGCCGCCAGAAACGGGGTCTCCATCCCGATTGACGACGAGTTCGCCCCCGGCCTCTCCTTCCCAGGAGACCCTCACGGGCAGGGCTTGGAAATCTACAACTGCCGCTGCACCCTAGTGGCGGACATGCCAGAGGCCAAAGCCTTCGCCGACGCGGCCGACAAGTCGCTCAAGGGGAAGGGCTTCGAGGAGTGGAAGGGGCGCAAGGAGCGCCAGGCGACGATTTCCAGCTACAACCAGAAGGCCGCCGAGCTTGACGCCCTCAGGTCCAAGGCCATGGACTTCAAGGCGGCGCACGAGAACGACTTCTGGCCATTTGTGTGGTCCTTCGACAGCTTCGAGCACGACAAGGAGCTTGCGGAGAAGGCGAACGGCAAGAAGGCCAAGCTGTTTCTGGAGTACGGCAAGCGCTACCAGGACATGCTCTCCGAGGTGGACAGGCTCCAGGCCGAGCTTGACGAGCTTGGGAAGTCGCTCGACACCGCGAGGGCCGAGCCGACGGACGCCTTCTCCAAGTCCCGCAAAGACAAGGCGTGGTGGTTCAAGGACAAGAAGAAGGCCGACTCCGAGCTGAGGCCCAAGGCCGGGGAGGTATGGCGCTCCCTGACAACCAACCAGAAGCGTTCTCTCTACGGGTACACGAGAGATTCGGACGAGTGGAACCAAGTCACAAACGGATTCAAAGACGGCACGTGGAGCCGGAGGCACTACGTGGGTCCGGGAAACGTGGACATCGACTCGAGGCGCTACGGGGCGAAGATTCGCCAGATGACGGAGGCAATCTCCAAGAGCTCCTACGAACACGACATGTGGCTAAACCGAGGGTCCGGGACTGACGCCATGGACACCTTCTTCGGCCTGGAGGAGGACGGCTTCACGAGCCTATCGGACGAGGAGCTGCAAAAGCTGGTCGGCAGGTCCGGGAGGGTTGGAGGCTTCTGGTCCACCAGCGCAGCCAGGGGAGACGGCTTCTCCAGGAAGCCCGTCATCATCAACGTCTACGCCCCGGCCGGGTCCAACATGATTTACGCCGAGCCCTTCTCGGCATACGGAGGCGGCCGTGGCGTCGAGTGGGACGGCAAAGAAAAGCAATGGGCGTACGGCGACGAGTTCGAGGTCATCCTCCAGAGGGGCGGCTCCTACAAGGTGACTAAAATCGAACACCAGGGAGGGAAGTATTACATCGACATGGAACTTCACCCGGAGGACGGCTACGACCTTTTTCAGCAGGAGGCAAAGAAATGAGCGACTTGTCACAGACTTTCGGAGTAAAGAGGCCCAACCCAAAGTATTGCGAGACGTGTCGGCACGCCGGCATGGAACCCGTCTGGGGGGACGAGGTGGAGAAGGCGTATTGCGGGGCGTACAGACGCTCTGACGGCATCGGGAAGCCAGCCGGGGTGCTCTATGACGGTTTGCCGTGCCCGAGGTGGGAGTCTCAGGATGAATAGCACCAGCGGCCTCACCTCCTCGGACAAGTCCACCTTGGTCGAGGTGCAGGAGAACAATGCTGAGCAGATAGAGGCGGCCATGGACAAGGCCATCGCCAAGGCGCTCACCATGATTGGCCTCAAGGCCGAGGGCAACGCGAAGGCGATTTGCCCCGTCGACACCGGCAGGCTCCGCAACTCCATCACCAACGCCATCGACACCGAGGCGAACGCGGTCTACGTCGGGACGAACGTTGAATACGCCCCGGACATCGAGCTGGGAACAACCAGGATGCACCCGCATCCGTACCTCAGGCCGGCGGCCGCCGACCACGCGGACGAGTACCGTGCGATACTCAAGGGCTGCTTGGAATCCGCGTAGTGCTACAATGCCACCGAATCGGGCAAGTGAACGCCCGTTCTGACTGCCCCGAGGGAATGGGGCGACAAACCCCGAGTGAAAGGGATTCAATGGCGCTGACAATCAAGATGCTCAAGGATTTGGGAATCGAGCAGGACGCAATCGAGGCCATTGTCAAGGCACACGGCGACACCGTGGACGCCCTCAAGGCCGAGAGGGACGCCGCGCTCGACAGGGCCTCCATCGCCGAGGAGAAGGCGGGAGAGGCTGGCAAGCGGGAGATTGAGGAGCTTCAGGGCAAGCTGGACGCGGAGAGGGCCGAGTTCGCGGAGTTCAAGAAGTCCGTGGACGCCGAGAAGGCCAACGCCGAGAAGGCGCAGCTCTATCGCAAGCTTCTCGCTGAGCAGGGCGTGGACGCACGCCGCATCGACTCCATCATGAGGGTCACCGACCTCAGTGGCGTCAGCGTCAAGGACGGCAAAATCGAGGACGCGGACAAGCTCTCCGAGAGCATCCGCGACACGTGGGCGGACTTCATCGGGACGGTGAAGACCAAGACCGCCAAGGTCGACACTCCCCCGGCCACCGACCCGAGCGACCCCGAGCCTGAAAACCTCGCCGCCGCCCTGCACCAGAAGTACGACTAACCGAAAGATTGGACTGAAAAATGGCAATCACTCTCGCCCAGGCGAAGGTCGGCATGGCCGACAAGGTCGACCAGCAGGTCATCGACTCCTTCCGCCGCTCCTCCTACCTGCTCGACAACCTCGTCTTCGACAACGCGGTTGCCCCCGGCACCGGCGGCTCCACCCTCTCCTACGGCTACATCCAGCTCAAGACCCCCAGCACCGCAGCCGTGCGCGAGATTAACGCGGAGTACACGGCCGGAGACGCCATCCGCGAGGAGAAGACCGTCCAGCTCGCCATCATGGGCGGCTCCTTCGAGGTTGACCGCGTGCTCCAGAACACTTCTGGCGCCGTGGACGAACTCGCGTTCCAGGCCGAGCAGAAGATTAAGGCCACCGCGAACGAGTTCCACAATCTCGTCGTGAACGGCAGGAAGGCCACTGACAAGTTCGACGGCATCGCCGAGCTTGTGAAGGATTCCGCCACCGAGGTCACCTCCACCGTGGACATTTCCACCGCCGCTGCCATGGATGCCAACAAGAACGCATTCCTCGACGAGCTTGACGCGTGGCTCTCTACCATGGACGGCACCCCGACCATGCTGCTCATGAACACCAAGATGCTGGCCCGTCTGCGCGGCATCGCCCGCCGCTGCGGCTACTACGAGCGCACAAAGGACGACTTCGGCCGCACCGTGGACCTCTACAACGGCATTCCGCTGATTGATGCCGGCAAGTATTTCGACGGCACCAACACCAAGGACGTCATCGCCGACACCGCGGCTTCCAAGACCGCCAAGGGAACCTCTGACATCTATGCCATCAACGTGTCCCTTGCCGGCTTCTGCGGCGTCTCCCCGGTGGGCACCGGCGTCATCTCCTCCTACATGCCCGACATGTCTCAGCCAGGAGCCGTGAAGAAGGGCGAGGTCGAGCTGGTCGCCGGCGTGGCCCTCAAGAACACCCTGAAGGCCGGCCACCTCAAGGGCATCGCCACCGCCCCCGTCACCGCCTAGGGGTAGCAATGCTCGAGGAGATTCTTCGCACCCTCAACAATTGGTTTGAGCGTGACGGCCTCGTCGGTGACTTCAAGGTCGCCGGCGGGGCGCTCCTCCTTCCTGACGGTTTCCTCAAGGACGGCCAGTACCTCCGGGTCATCGGCTCCACCTTCAACGACGGCCTCCACCGCTGGCCCGTCTCCGACATGGTGGACGAGGATTTCGCGGGGGAGGTCAGGGCGCTCGCCATCCCCCACGCCGTCATCGCCCTGTCTGGCGAGATTGAGGAGTGGGCCAAGGCCAACCAGAAGGCACTTGACGCCCCTTATACCTCCGAGAGCTTCGGGGGCTACTCCTACAGCAAGGAGGGCGTCAGCGTCCCCCAGAGCGGTTCCTATGCGTCCTCAGGGTGGAGAGCGCACTTCCGAGACCAACTCAACCAGTGGAGGAAGCTATGAGCCTTGTAGACGAGTTCAAGGTGCCTTGCGTGCTTCTGGAGAAGAGGCGCGTGGCTGACGGCGAGGGAGGCTGGACCACCACTTGGGTCGAAGGCGCGGAGTTCTCCGCCGCAATCGTCCGAGACACCACCATGACTGCGAGAATCGCCGAGCGCGACGGGGTCACGAACGTCTACACCATCACCACCGACGCCAACGCCCCGCTCGAGTTCCACGACGTCTTCCGCCGCAAGTCCGACAAGCAGGTCTTCCGCGTGACGTCCAACGGCGACGACAAGGTCACCCCCGGGCGCTCCAGCTTCCAGTTCTCGCAGTCTTCCGCAGAGGAGTGGGTGCTACAGTGACGCCAGAGGCCGCGCTCCATACGTTCTTCTCGGGGTTCGGAATCCCGGCATACGCGGCGACTTCCGTCCCAGACGACGCGGAGCTGCCGTATCTGACCTACGAGCTTTCGACCGGGGCCTTCGGGGACGCCGAGTCACCCGTCTATGCGAGTCTCTGGTACCGCACGACCTCAGAAGCCGTGCCCAACGCGAAGGCCCGCGAGGTTTCCGAGGCATTGGGCAGGGGTGGCGTAATGCTCCCCTGCGACGGTGGCGCGGTGTGGCTCAAGAGGTCGGCCCCTTTCTCGCAGAGCATGGCCGACGACACCGACTCAGGCATTAAGCGCCGCTACCTTCTCATGACGGCAGAATTTGAGACACCATTCTAGGAGGTCAAATTGCTCTACACGCAGATTCCCAGCACGACGTTCAAGCAGCTCCAGCTCAACGCCGGCATCATCACTTCCAGCTTCACCCCCGGCACGGCCGCCCTCGACCAGTCCTCCATCCTCGGAGCGACCACGGGCGGCATCAGCTTCACCGCCACCCCAACGTACACGGACTTCGGCGAGGACATCGACAACTGCCCTAAGAACATGAAGGAGCTTAAGAAGCTCGAGAGCTGGGAGGTCAAGCTCTCCGGCACCTTCGTCACCGTGTCCTCCGACCTGGCAAAGACCCTCGTCGGAGCAGCCGACAAGGCGACCGGCGACGCCACGAAGGTCATGCCGCGCAACGACCTGACTGCCGACGACTTCAAGGACGTGTGGTTCGTCGGCGACTACTCCGACGTGAACACGGGTGAGTCTGCCGGCTTCCTCGCCATCCACGTCATGAACGCCCTGAGCACCGGAGGTTTCCAGCTCACGACCACCGACAAGGCCAAGGGCCAGTTCGCATTCGAGTTCACCGGCCATTACTCTATGGACAAGCAGGACACCCCGCCTTTCGAGGTCTACGTCAAGGCCGGCACCGCCACGGGGAAGGCCATGGCTATGGACGGCGACACGCCCGCCGTCGTATCCGACGAGGCCGTCAGCAACGGCAAGAAGTCTTCCAAGTAGAAGAGGAGAGGGTTTTGAAGCTTTCAGACATCAAGGGCGAGGCCTGCCTGGACGTGCTCGCCGACATCACCGGCCCCATCATCGCGCTCGCTCAGGACGAGGAGGTCAAGGCCCTCTTCAGTGGCAAGGGCTGCCCGGAGGGCGAGTCTCCCTACGAGTACGCCTCCAGGTGCGTGAAGGACGGTCTCCCAAAGCTGGTCAAGGCTCACAAGGCCGAGGTCATGCAGATTCTCGCCGCCCTCGACGGCAAGACCCCCGAGGAGTACGCGGACGGCCTGACGCTCGCAAAGCTCATGGCCGACCTCGTAGAGCTTCTTACGGACGAGGACTTCGGGTCTTTTTTCGACTAGCGGCCACCGACCCAGACGCACTATGGCTCTCGCTGGGCGCATACACCGGAACACGGCGTGTGCGCCCTTTCCTTTGCTATGCGGCAGCAAGGGCGAAGGAGAGGGCCGAGGAGGCTCTGCGCTGGGAGTACGTGGCCGAGGCCCTTAGGCTGGCACCGCAGCAGAAGTACCCGACGCAGCATTTGAGGGAAATGCTGCACCCCAAGCCTCAGGACACCAGAAGTGGTGACGAGATTGCCGCCGAGGTCATCAGGGCGGCAGGATTGGAGCTGGTCTAGATGAATCTTCTGGACCTCATGGTCAAGATTGGAGTGGACGACCAAGCCTCTGGGAGGATTGGCTCGATAGCGTCGGGCATCACGGGCACGGTCGGCGGAATCGCCAAGATTGGAGCCACCGCCTTCGCGGCTGTCGGCGCGGCTGCGGTTGGGGCCACTGGCGTGATAGCCAAGCAGGCCCTCGACGCCTATTCCTCGTATGAGCAGAACGTCGGCGGCATCCAAAAGCTATTCGGAAACATGGGCAAGTCTGTCGAGGAGTATGCG
>ERZ1034915.297-NODE-297-length-34773-cov-30.552854_pt1 | contig 34773 bp, 54 predicted proteins | sample MGYA00520592_ERZ1034915 | MGnify/ENA primary metagenome ERZ1034915 (study PRJEB33766, sample SAMN09781787) | gut metagenome | biome: gut microbiome | host: Homo sapiens | place: Madagascar | study: EMG produced TPA metagenomics assembly of the PRJNA485056 data... | reverse complement strand
GCTATGCTACATGGTATATAGCTATGCTACAGTACTTATACTATTGTGATTACTGTAATGATTATTATGATTATGATTATTGAGATGATAAATTATAATATTATAGCTATGCTACTGTCATTATTCTATAACTATGCTATATTATGTTGCTTATTATGTTGCTGTTCTATATGCCCGGCTCCGGCCGGGGCCGTCCTGGGTGGTCTGGTGCGGATGCCTCGACTCGCAAATACTTTGTGTAGTATAGTACTTTGCGTAAAATAGTATACGTCCAGTGCTCCCGGCTTCTGTGCTGCCCCCTTTTCTGCCCGATGTTGGCTATCGGTGTAGTATGGCATGTAGTATCGCCGGGGCTGAGATCGCCAAAAATGCCCATATATGGCCGTTTTCTCGCGTTTTGACACATGCCAATGTATCAATCATAGTGCCAAGATGCGCCGATCTGGGGCCGCTTCGGGGGCTCCGGGCCTGCCCGATGATCTCGCCGGGGTGGTATTTTTTTCGCCGCCGCCCGCCGCATGTATCACCCCATTCTCCAATTTTTGGTCAAAATCTCATTGACGGGTGTGTGCCGTACGCCGGCAATAGCCATGCAAGCCACGAAAACGGCTCTATTTTCTGTTTTCACCTCATAACCAGTATAATTCCACTCTCGCACTGAGAAAACGGATTTTAGGCGGCATTTTGAGCCTTGCGGCAATTCGGGGCCGGAACGAGGCTTTGACGGGGGGTGCCGAAATTTTCAGTGCCGGAATTTCCTGACCGGGAATTTTTTGAGGGCTAAAAACCCACGGGGCGATTCGCCTTGACCGGATTATACAGTTTTTAACGCTTAATTATGCATTTTGGTATCTCTTCATCTCGTCACCATCTCGTCACCGATTTTATGCAAATCTGAACTGAATATGCAAAGCTGATTTTATGGCGATTATGCACTCTGAGACAAAAAAACAGGCGGCTTGCGCCGCCCAAACAAAAGAGAGGAAAAGAAGGAGGAAATAAAGAATGTCGTGTCCCGTTTGACAAGTTTATGTTACCATATCCTGACCGGGAAGTAAATGATTCGTACCTTCAAAAACCGCCGTTCCGGAATTTGTCCTACTTTGTCCCGTTCCGTCCGCTTTACGTATTCGCAAATATAAAATAAGATAAAATTGCATAGATGGATAACCGGAATCCGCTATGTCACGGCATCCTCCTATCTCTCCCCTGAAAGGGCGGTGGTTCGTCTCCTTTTTCCGCTGCCCTTTCCTTGTTTCCGGCACACTGGGGAAACGGGGGGTGCTTTTTAATTTCGGGAAAGGAGCGGGATGCACGGTGGGAGAGAGTAAGGCCCCAAGAAAACCGGGGCGACCGTTTGGCAGCAAGAGCATGACCCCTGTTGAGAAGCAGAAGGAAATGGCGAACCGGGGGAAGCCCAGGAATCAGCAGCTGAACGAGAACATGTTGAAAGCGGCCCGGATGTGGGTTTTCGGCAAGGACGATGGCACGGCGGTACAGTCGAAGAAACAGCTTGCGGAGCTTGTCGGGGTATCAAAGCACACGATCCTTGAGTACTTCGAAAAGGAAAAGTGGCTTGCCGAGGTTGACCGACTGCAGAAGGAGCAGCTGAGGGAAAACAAGCAGTCCGTAGGCCGGTACACGCAGGAGGCAATCAATACGCTTGTGGACTGTATGCGGAATGCCGGTGCGGCCCGTGACCGGATAACTGCTGCAAAGACCATTTTGGACATGGCCGGAATGAACGAAAAAACCATCAACGTCAATGTTGGCGGGGAAATCGGCGTAGTCCGTGGCGGCTTTGGCAAAGAAGTGATCGATGCGGCGACCAGCGTTGCGGAATCCGCTATTGATGTGGAATATGAGGTTTTGGACGATGGAAACGAGGAGGTGTCTGTAAATGACCTCCTTTGAAGATCTCTGTGCCAGGTACGATGTGCGGCCGGAGGATGTGGTGTACTGCTTCACGCTTTCGGACGGCTCTTACAGGATCATTGTCCGGGACGATTTTAACGATGTGTATTCCGTCCTTTTGGACGATGAAAGCGACATACAGATTGTTTTCGGTGGCCGTGGTTCCGGAAAATCATCGGACGTTGTAAAGCGTATCGTAGCCACCAATTACGGCGGGCATAACTGGCTTGTGACCCGTTACTTCAAGACGGACTTGAAAATGTCCTGCTTCAACGAGATTTTGGCGACTATTGACGAATGGGGTCTCGGCAATGAGTACTCCGTTGAAAAGAACACACTGACGATCACTTGTAAACACAACGGACGGCAGATAGTGTTTGGTGCGTTGGAAGAACCACGAAGATTGAAGTCCATCAAGCCGAAAGTCGGCATTTTGACGGACATCTTCATGGAAGAAGCAGACGAGTGCCCGTCCCTAAATTCATTCTCCATGCTGCAAGCCTGTTTGCGTGGTATAGACAAGGACGCAATAAAATCCGGCCAGCCGCAGCCGCACAAGCGGATTGTAATGGCCTTTAACCCGATACTCCCGTCCCATTGGATGCAGGAGTATTTTTTTAAGCCTTTGTGGAAACATCCGGACGTAAAGACGGTCGAGGAATTGAAGAAACTGACCCTTGCGGACAAAATGGCAAAGGGCGTTGTGGACGGTCTGAAAGTGACCATGCTGAAAACCACCTACAACGATAACCGCTTCCTCACCAAAGAGGATATCCGGCAGAGAGAGAACGCCACCGGGCAGCGGCTATGGGTGGACACACTGGGAAACCAAGGCACATTGGGCAAGACCGTCTTTGTGGAGGGCGAACATTGGCACACCGCCGATTTTGCGGCCCTGAGCAAGGAAGGGAAGCTTCCGGTTTTCGACAACGTACGGCAGGGCGTGGACTTCGGCTATGTCAACCCTTGCGCCTTTATAAAACTGCATCTTGACACCTTCCACAAGAAGATCTGGGTATTCAAGGCGTTTTACATCAAGTTTGTTACCACGGATGTTTTTGCGGAACTAATAAAGGAAATGGCCGAGGGAGCACCTGTGTACTGCGACTATGCGGAGCCAGACCGGATAAACACCCTGAAGAAGGCAGGGATAGCCGCTGACCGATGCAAAAAGGGCAAGGCCAAGGGCACAAAACCGGCGGTAACACGCCGTATAGACTGGCTCCACGACTATGAGATCATCATTGACATAGAGTGTGCCGACCTCATAGAGGAAATGCGGCTTTACCAATGGGACGAAGATTCTAACGGAAACCGGCTGGAAATCCCGAAGAAGGAGCACGACCACGGCATTGACGCAATGTCCTATGCGCTGGGGTTTGACATCTTCGCCGGGAACAAAGTGGAAGGTTCCGATTACGCCATTTTATAACGAGGTACAATGATTTCAGAAATTTACATGACGAACGCAGAAGCGGAGCAGATAAACGGGACTACCATCAAGAGCCTGTTTTCCCGGTTCGCTCCTTTGCTGGAACTCAGGCAAAACCTGTTTAAGTATTATGACCGTGAGGATGCGACCATTGCCAGTATGGATAATCCAGTTGTGGCAAGCATCTTTTCCCCGATAGCAAGATATGCAACGGACATTGCTGCCGGGTACTTCATCGGCAATCCGTGCCGGTATTACAGCCGTGTGACTACCACGGTGCGCACGATTGAGAAATTCGGCTCCAAGAAAAGCGTCTTTGAAAAGAAACTGACAGGGGAGCCGGACGAAGCGGAAACCGAGAAGATACAAGCGTACCTGAATGGGTATCAGGCGGTTTTGCGCAAGAACCACGAGGACGAAGAAAACATAGAGCTGGCCCGGCACACTCTTATTTACCGGACGGCCTATGAGCGTATTTACGTTGTCAAGGATAAGGACGGATACAACGATATCCGGTTCAAGGCCATTGACCCGAAGAAGTGTGTTCTGATTCGTGATAACACGGTGGAGCGGAATCCTGTTGCGTTCCTGTGCCGGGAGCAGTTCACTGAGCCTTTAACGGGGATGTGGATTGACCAGTATGAGGTAATCACCAACAAACGGCACGTTTACTACCGGTTCAAGACGGCATTCGGTTCTTCCAGCGTTTCCGTTGAATCCGGATCCATGATGCCTCCCGAGGAAATTAGTGCAGATGAATCCGACCTGAACCTTATCCGGCTGATCGGTATTCCCATTGTGGAGTACAGGATGCCCGGAAACAAGGGATTCTTCGAGGACTGTATTCCCCTCCTGAATGCCCGTGACTTCCTGCTGAATAACGTCCGCAATACATTCCGGTACAATGACGATGCAATTCTGCTCATGATAGGCTTTATGAAGCCCAGCACGGAGGAAGAAGCGGAGAAATTCAAGAAAAGTCTTGCGGACTTCAAGACCCTGTGGATGGGGGACGATACGGACGTTAAGTGGCTCATTAAGGATGTGCCCATTGACAGCATCAGGGGATACTTTGACATGCTGACCAATGACATCTTCGGTATGCTGGGCATCAAAAACCCGGTTCGCTCGTCCGAGGTGTACCAGAACATTACCACCGTCCGGTATCAGAACTACGGCATGGACAATACCGTGCTGGGGCTTGAACGTTCCTTTGAGCGTGGTTTGCTGGAAGGACGGGCCAAAATGATAACCGCCCTGCTGAACTTTGTCAACAGGACGGATTGGGACTGGGAAAAGCTGGATGTGGCATTTGACCGGAACTTGCCTTCTTCCCGAGTTGAGGAAGCACAGTTTATCGCCCAGATGAAGGGTGCGGACATCATGGCTGATGAAGACATACTGGATCAGGTGCAGTTTGTTGAGAACTCCCACGAAGCGGTTTTGCGCAAACGGGCGCAGGATAAATACGAAGCTGAGCAAATGGCCGAGGAATCCCTTGAAGAAACCCGAAACACCGTTGTTACCGGGTTCGGCGGGAGCAAGGTCATGAACGGCAGCACTGAGAACGGTGTGGAGCGTGGCGATGGACGTTTACGAGAAGACGGACAGGCTGGCCGCTGAGACTATCCAGAGGGCATCCCGGCAGTTTAATACGGTTCGGCGCAAGGTTGCCTTGCTGACCGATTTGGACGAAATAAACGTGCTCATAAAGCGCATGTACAATCGTCTGAGAGACGATAACCAACGGACATTCAGGCAGATAGCCGATGCGGAATATTTGGCCGCCTCAGACGGGAAGCTACGGGATGAGTTAGAGGAAGATTTTCTTCTGCTCATCCTTGACGATTACGACCCGGTAACAGGATATGTGTACACACGGGAGACGGAGCGAAAGCAGGAGCGACTTTTTGAAAAGGTTGTCTCCATCATATCGCACGAGAAGTCTTCCGGGAAAACCTACCAGCCTGACGAACCGGAGGAAACGATGCTTTACCCAACCAATTCAGAAATCCGAAAGGCGTTCGATACGGCGTTCCGGCTCTGGGCGAACATGACGCAGGAATACGCCTTGCGCACCCATGACCGAGCAAGAGAACGGGCATTTATCGCCTTGAAAGGGAAAAGCGTCATGTGGCACACAGAGGAAGACGCAAGAGTGTGTAAGAAGTGCGAACCTCTGGACGGAAAGATATTCTCCATAGAGAAACTACCCGCAAAACCGCACCTGTATTGCCGGTGCTGGATAACGCTGGTGGAATGACCGCTTCACAGTGGTTTTTTTATATACAGACAGAGAAGTCATAAATCCCGATCACCTGAGAGAACAGTAAACGCAAAAATTTATGGAAGAGAGAACTCCCTCACCAAACCCGAAAGGACAATATGGCAAAAATTGACACTACGCAGATTGAAGGTTATGCGGAAATGACCGCAGAGCAGAAGCTTGCAGCACTGGAAAAAATGGACATCCCCGAAAAGGTTGACCTGACCGGATATGTAAAGAAGTCCGTTTTCGATGCAAAAGCTTCCGAAGCCGCCGCAGCATCCAGAGAGCTTAAATCCCTGAAAGCGGCCAACTTGACCGAAGAACAGAAGCTACAGCAAGCCCGAGAAGAGTTCGAGAAGGAAAAGCTGAGCTTTACCAAGGAGCGGAACGCAACGAAGATCAAGGGCATTTTCGGGGCGGCGGGCTTAAAGGAAGAAGCATATGCGGCACTCCCCATCAGCGACTTTACCGATGAAACGGCAGCGCTTGCCTTTGCTAACAGCATTGTAACCATGCTCAGTGCAAGTCAGGCCGCAGGCGAAAAGGCCGCACGGCAAAGCCTGTTGGGCGGCGATCCTCCCGTATCTGGCGGTAGTGTTGATACCGCTGCATCCCTCAAAGCTGAATACGCAGATGCAGTCAAGAAAAACGACTATGCCCGCATTGCATCCTGTATGCGCCGGGCGCAAGAGAAAAAAATAACTTTGTAAGGAGCTATTAAACATGGCAGACGCACTTGCTACTTCTTTTACCTGTACCAACTACTCCGGCCTGCTCTACACCAAGAGCAACACCAAGACCCCATTCCTGAACTCCATCGGTGAGCGCAGAATAAGCCCCAGCGTTGAGTTTGTTATCGACCAGACCTACGCTCTGGGCACTGCTTCTCAGCCCGCCATCTCCGAGACGGCATCCGCTACCGCCCCCGATGCAACCACCGTTACCCGCACGCAGCAGACCAATGTGTGCCAGATCTTCCATGAGACCGTAGGCTCTACTTATGCTCATGAAAGCAACATGGGCACTCTGGGCGGCGCTAACATTGCCGGGCAGACCCCTAACCCCGTCAGCGAACTGGACTGGCAGATTGCCCAGCGCATGAAGAAGATTGCGCAGGACATCGAGTACACCTGTCTGAACGGCGCGTACAATAAGGCTACTTCCGATGCTACCATCAACAAGACCCGTGGTATCATCGCCGCCTGTACCTCCAATGTGCTGGATAACGTTTCGCAGTCCACCCATACTCCCCGTGACGTGAGTACCGCCCTGCTGAAAGATCTCTGCAAGTCCGTTTTCAACAACGGCGGCGAGGTCAACGGTTGCATCATGACCATGAACGCCGATATGCGAGTGAAGATCTCCAACCTGTACGAGAACAAGACCGGCTACATCATGCCCGCCTCCCGTACCGTGTTCGGTATCGCTGCTGACACTCTCGTTACCGAGTTCGGCACCGTGTATCTCATCACCAATACCCTGATGCCTGCTGGAAAAATCCTGCTGTACAACCCCTCTGTCATTCGTCCTGTGGAAATGATCGTTCCCGGCAAGGGCAACTTCTTCTATGAGGAACTGTCCAAGACCGGTGCAGCGACCAAGGGCCAGATTTTCGGCCAGTTCGGTCTGGACTACGGCCCCGAATGGTTCCACGGCGTTCTGGCTGACCTGAACTAACCAACAAGGAGGTGCGCATGATGGAAAGAGACGCAGCGATTGCATCCATTACCAAGTCAGTTATGGCCATGTGTGGGATTAAAGACGGTACGGAGGATTCCGACCGGATAGATGCTTTTGCTTCCCAGTATTATGACATGGCCGCAGGGATTACCGGCTACGCCGAATTGCTGGATGCGCACCTCCCCTTTGTTACCACCGCAACCATGCGGGCATGGCGCAAACGTGGTGCCGAGGCGAACCGCAGTTTTAGCGGCATAGGCGTATCGGAAAGCTATGTCGATATCGAAAACGACCTTCTGAACGCCGTGAAGGGCATGAAAAATCCGTTTGCAACGGTCATAACGGAGATTGGCAATGCGTGAAGAACTGTACAGAACCTTCTACGTTGCCAGCCCGAAGAAAACCCGTGATATGTACGGGCACGTTACCGTTTCCGGTTACGAAAACCTGAGAACCTACCAAACGCTTGTTGTGGAAGGGGCTGTTCGTGGCTCTGTGGAAGTCTTTGGGTACACTCCCAGCGGTGATCTGGAAATCCTTTTTACAGACGATAAGCGGGAGGACATCCGGGACGAGGACGGCGTTTGGCTGAACGAACCGGAACCGAGCAACGGCCTGTACCAAAGCCCGGCGTATATCATCAAATCCAGCCGGGAGTTTAACGGCAGGCGGGTGTATTCCGCAGGAACGGCGGTCTGATGGTCACTATCACGGCAAAACTGAAATCCAAATACGGCGGTAAGAAACTGGGAGCCATCGCAAACGCACTCCCGGCGGCTGTCAGAGAAGGGCTGCGGGACGGCGGCTCCGAAATGGAAAAGGCCGCAAAGCTGAACGTGTATGACGGTCACACCCTTACCGGACAGCTGGCCGAAAGCATACGGCTTGAATTTGATAGCGCCATGGGGCCTATTACCGTTGCGGCCATACGGACGGATGCTCTGGTACAGGCGTATACGTTGGAATACGGAGCTGACGGTCAGCATGGTGGTAAAGGGCAAATACCGTGGTTTGTGCATGAGAGCCAGACACCGTATGACCTGCATGAGATATACGGGTTTGCGGTCAAGAAAACAAAATCCGGGAAGTTCTATGTCATACCCGGCCTACCGCCTCATCCGTACATGTCCCCGGCATTTGATGCCACGAAAGACACCGTGATATATTCCGTGGCCGAAGCGGTGAAAAGCGCTATAGAAAGGGCTTGACATGACCCCGAATGAAACACAAATCCTGAAAGATGCCATTGCGTATCTGGAAGGAGCGTCCGTCATGACGGACATTCTCATTGCGCCTGAATCGCAGGACTTCCCTGCACAATTCCCCTGCGTCATGGTCATGACCCGCACTACACCCGTACAGGACGGCTTGAAAGAGACACTGCTATGTGACTTGACCGTGCATCTGTCCATTTATGCCGGAAGCGTGTATGACACCGAAGACGGGCCGGGAGTGCTGGGCATTCTGGACAAAATCAATGCGCTTATGGATGCAAAGGGATACAGGCGCACCAACAACACAAAACCGTACTACGTTACCGCACAGGGAAAATGGTGCAAGGCGGCGTGGTACTCCAAAAAAACGAACTCTTTTTGAAAGGATAAATCGTTATGGCAACCTATCAGGCAACTGCGGGGCAGAAACTTTACTATGCCACCGCTTCTACCATGGCCTCCAAGATCGAACTTGTGGGCATTACCTCCACCCCTGACAAGGGCGGTGAACCCGATACCGTAGACCTCTCCATCATTTCTGAGAAGTTTAAGCGTGCTCTGACCGGTCAGCAGTCCATGGACGTTATGACCTATGAGTATGCTCCCGACTTTACCGCAAGCACCGGTTCTGTGGCTCTTGTTTCCGCACTTCTGGCAGCTGGCGAAGTCTGGTTCTATGAGGAATATGTGGAAGGTTCCGGTGATAATCTGGGCGCTGGCATCCTCTACAAGGGCATTGCAAAGTCCGCTTCCATGAGTGGACAGCAGGGCAACAACGCACAGACCGCCGCTTTCTACACCCAGCTTACCGGAGATTCCATTTATGTAAGCTCCGGCGGTGAATCTCCCACCTACACCGACCTGTTCACCGGCAAGGCCGCCACCCTTTCCTGACAAACACGATAGGAGGATGCATTTATGACCATCATTAAGAACGGAAACACTGAAATCACCCTGAAAGCGTCTGCTGGTGCTTACCGCAAGCTGAAACTCATGCAGGGATGTCTGAACCTGAAAGCGGCTTTCTTCGCCGCATATGAGAACATCGATCCTGACTTCCTGATTGCCTGTATTGAAGCTTTCGGCGTGGACGTGACCCGTGACAAAGCGGAGGCGTTTGTAGACGGCCTGTTTGAGAGCGGTAAGCTGTTGGAGATCTTCTCCGAAGTGGCAAACTTCCTGAACGGGATGGGTTTTTTCGGCGTACTCCCTCTGAAAGAGGGCGAGAGCGTGATAGATTACTTCGGCAATCCGCTGAACAAGGTAGACACCAGCAAGGCAATAGCTTCCGCAATGGACAATGCCCTGAACACGGAAGTAAGCCGCTCGGTTCGGGAGAGGATAGCCGAGGACAAGAGGAAAAACGGATAAGTATACATTCCTTCCTTGACCAAGTGGTCAGCGCAAAGGACTATGATTCCGTTTTGGCTGACCTTCTGGACAGGGCTTGTGCTGCTGGTATGCCCCCGGATACATTCTGGGGGCTTGAGCCTGCCGACACTATCGCTTATGTCAACGCACAGGAGGAACGGAGCTATAACCAGAATGTGGAGCTTGCGCAGATGATTATATCCGCATTGGGTAACGCCATGAGCAAGCACCCAAAGAAAAATCCGTTCCCGTCCTATGAAGAAATCATTGGGATAAGCACACGGAAAGTAAACATGACCCCGGAAGAACGTTTGCAACAGCGAGTGGCAGAACTCCGTGCGAAGTTTTCCGGCAAAACAAACACTTAAAACGAGGTAAAACATGGCCGTCACAGTTGAAGAACTACAAATTATACTATCGTGTGACGCTACCACCGCCGAAGCCGTGCTGCAAAAGATACAGACCACGGTACAGGCTTTTGTAGACAAGATAAGCGGCCCGCTCAGCTCCATAGGCGAAAAGACCGGGCAGGCCGCAAAGGAAATCAACCGGCAGTTTTCCGGAATCGGCAAAGGCAATCCTCTGGATTCTGTCAGCGCCGCTCCGGTCGAAAAGGCGGCAAAGGCCGTTACCACTGTCGGGAAAGAGCTGGACACTGTCTCTGAAAAGGCCAGAAAAGCGCTGGATTCCTTTAAGGGCGATATTGACGGAGACGGATTCACCAAGCAGGAAGTCACGGCAGAACGCCTTGCGGCGGCCTATAAGCGGCTTTCCGTATTGCGTGATAAATACGACACGGAAGTTGAGAAAAACGGCGCAGACAGCGCCAAGGCCGTTTCTATCGAGGGCTCCATTGCGTCCACTAAGAACCAGATCGTCACCCTGACCGAGCAGTTGGAAAAGCTTCGCACCAAGTTCTCCGAGGTTCGTTCCGAAGCAGAGGGACTTGCCGGAATCGACTGGAGCCAAGTCACTATCACCGGGGACACCGGACAGCAGCACTCCGACAAACCTATCATACCGCAGTACCAGCCGGAACCGTTCCAGCCTTACACGGCAACAGGGAATGACCCGGCTGTCTTTATGCAGACGCAGGTGGATAACATGAGCCAGTCTGTAGCCCGTATGGTGGAGCTGGCCGGGGAAGCCCGTGCAAAAATCGAGGACGCTTTCAGCGGCGGTGACATTGATGCTAAACTGGCAAGCAATCTTAGCCTTGCGGAACGTAAAATCCGTGAGTTTGCGAACCAGCTGCAATCCGTCTCCGAAGCGAAGGGCGCAGACAGCGGAGCGGCATTGTCCGTGGAAGGGAAGCTGCAAAGCGCAATAAACAAAGCGGATACGCTTTTGGCGAAGCTGGAAAAGATACGTGGAGCAAGCAACGTTTCTCCTGATGTATCTCCGGAAGAGGACAGCGGTACTACTTCCATGCCTGCAAAAGCAGGAATGATTGCATCCGCTCTTGCAAAAGTTGAATCTGCCGCTACGTCCGCTGGTGCTGCTATCAGAAGCGCATTCAATACTTCTCAGATCGGAAAGTTTACTTCACGCATGAACCGGATGATCTCCCGGATGCTGACGATGCGTCTTTTGCGGTTTGTGTTAAATGGCGTTTCGTCCGGTTTTGAAACTCTTTCCCAAAGCTCCGAATCGTCTGCTGCCGCTCTGAACTCGCTGAAAGCATCTTCCAGTGCTGTCGGCATTTCCATTGCAACCGCAGTCATGCCCGTAATAAAGGCTCTTGTCCCGCTGTTTTATCAGGTCGCCAGTGCGGCTTTGGCAGCGGCAAACGCTATTGCGGCGTTCTTTGCGGCCATTACCGGGCAAGGAAGATTTACCGCTGTCTCCATGAAGCAGAACATGGAATCCATAGAGAAATCTGCTGGCGGTGGCGGCGGCGCAGTGAAGGGATTGCTGGCAGACTTTGACGAACTGAACGTTATAGCCTCCGATGCTGGCGGCGGCGGTGGTGGCGGCGGATTAGGAAACCTGTTTGATGTAGAAGAAGATCAAGAGATTCCTGAATGGGCAAAATGGATTCAGGAGCATATGGATTCCATGAAAGCTGCCGCACTTGCTATAGGAGCCGCTATTGCCGCATGGAAAATATCAGAAGCATTCGGCGCTGGACTACAAACCGCATTGGGTCTTGCACTCTCGATAGGTGGTGCAGTGGCTTACGTTTACGGGTGGCTTGATGCATGGAATACCGGAATAGACTGGGAAAATCTTGTCATTATGCTTTCTGGTGCAGCGGCGGCTGTTACTGGACTGACCATTGCTTTCGGTGCTGTTGCCGGAGCTATAGGCGCATTCGTGGCTGGCATAGGTCTTGCCGTTGTAGCTATCAAGAACTGGATTAAAAGTGGGAAGCTTGCGGATACCACATTCTCCACGTTGGAGTGGGGGCTTGCAGCTGTAGCAGTAGGGTTTGCTATTCTCGGCGGGCCTATAGGCGTTGTTATAGCCGCTATTGCGGCACTTGCTCTGGCCGTATACAAGTATTGGAACGAAATCAGTGCAGCGCTTGGTATTGCTGGCGTGTATATTGCAACATTTTTCCGAGGCATTGTAACGCTGGTTACTCAAATCGTGGGCAAAGTCGGTGCAGTTATACAGATAGGCATAGACGGTATTTTGATAGGCGTTTTGTGGCTTGTACAGCAAATCTTGGAAGCTATTGGCTGGATTTTCCCCGGAGCGTCCGAGGCAGCGGCAAAGGTCGGGGACACGATTTCCGATCTGGCGGCAGACCTTGAAGTGCAAAAGGAAAAACTGGCAGAGCCTATTGATATATCTGTTTTGTGGACACCGGATGAAGAGGGGCAGAAACAGATTGCAGAGTACAAGAAAGCATTGTCTCAGACAATCGTTGTACCCATCCGCTTCCGCACTGTAGAGAAGGCAGATGTCCCTTATGGGCAGATAAATGCGCAACCGTTTGCTTCCGGCGGTCTTGTATACGGCGACACACTGGCCAGAATCGGTGAGTATCCAGGCGCACGGAATAACCCGGAGGTCGTGGCTCCCCTGTCCGACTTGCGGGGTATCCTGCGTGGAACCGGAACCTCTGACGGTATGACAAGAACACAAGCGGATACCATGATAGGCTTGCTCCGTCAGGTTGCCGCCAAAGACCTTACCATTGGCCCCAGCGCAGACCTCGGCCAAGTTGTCACTCAATCCCTTGAAGCATACGGCACTGTATAAGGAGGATTATGGCAGAAGTATATGAGGCTTATTCCCTCGGCCTTAAAATCGAAGGGACGGCAATACCTGACCCATCCTCCTATGCATGGAAGGAATCAGACCTTGACTTGTCCGGGGAACGTGATACAACGGGCCTGTTGCACCGGGAGAAGGTCGGCACGAAACGGCACGCAGAACTATCCTATGACGCTTTGTCGTGGGAGACAATCGGCATGATTATGTCGCTGACAAGGCCGCTGGAAACCTTTGAAGCGACACTGCCGGAACCCGGAACGGGAACACCGTACACAGGCACGTTCTACGCCGGGGACAGAGAATCTAAAGCAATCCTGTTAGCGGGAGCCAAATCGGAATGGTTTGGTTCCCTTTCTTTTAACCTGATCGAGGTGTAAATGTACAACGTAAGCACGGCCTTTCACACAGCGTCTATAAAGGACAACGTTTCAACCCGTGTCCGGTTCGTCTTTGCGGACACCGCCAAAACCGTCTTAGGCTCCGAACGTATAAATCTAAACACAGGTGTCTCCGTAACAGAGACATTTTGCAAGGGTGAGGATATGTCCATAGGCGGTTGCCGCTCGGCTCTGCTGAATGTGGCGTTCATGAACGATGACGGGGCGCTAAATGACTTTGAATACGGTAAATGTACGGTATACCTTGACCTGAAAATCAACGGTGCATGGGAAGCGTGCCCGCTGGGCGTTTTCATCATCGACAAGCCCAAGAAGCGGCGCAATTCCATTGTTTCCGTACAGGCGTATGACCAAATGGTTCTTCTGGACGCTATCGCCGATGCATGGTGGGACGAGCTGACTTTCCCCATGACGCTGGGAGAGATTCTCGCATCCATGTGTACGGCGGTAGGCGTTGAATCTGCCGCAAATGCGGATGCGCTCAACCTGAATGTATCGTATGAGGACAGGCCGTTTCAGGCTTCGGAAATCACATACCGGGAAATCCTCGGCTGGATTGCGGAAGCTGCCGGATGCATTGCACGCTTTACCAGAACCGGGAAATTGGAACTGGCATGGTTCACGGATGTTTCAGCTGATGTACCGGCTTCCCGTCCCGCCTTTACAGCGGACATAAGCGAGTACACCGTATCGCAGATTGACAAGGTGCAGGTATCGGCCACAAAAACGGACGTTGGCGTTATCATCGGAAGCGGCACAAACGGCTATCAGATCATGGGCAACCCGTTCCTGTCCGGAGCCAGTGAGGAAGAAACGTTACTGCGTTCCCAGCCGGTGGCCAGCCGCCTTTTCTCCTTTGCGGAGTACATCCCCATAACCACCCGGTGCATGTGTGACTGGTCTATACAGGCCGGTGACATCATCACGCTTACCCTGTTCGGCAACACCTACGAATTTCCCGTATTCAAGCAAAAAATACAGTGGAGCGGCAAGAGCGCACGGGTGAATTATGAGAACACCGGGAACGAAACACGGGGCGTTATGTCCGCAGAAAACCGGAAATCCTTCTCCACCAACAAGGCCATACACGAGCTGGAAGTCACCGCTGAGCTGTTGCGGTCTGCCATAAAGGACACGGACGGGCGGCAAACACAGATACTCCAAACGGCAGAAGAAATGATTACCACCGCCTTGCAGGAGTATGTGAAGGAATCCGATGTAGGCGGGATGATAAGCGAGGTCGTAAGCTCTGAAATAAAGCAGACAGCCGATGAACTGACCATCCTGTTTAACACGCAGATAAGTGACCTTGAAGGGGAAACCAAAGACCAATTCAATGAGATCAGCACCTACATACGGTTCAATGCTTCCGGCGTGGTTATTGGCAAGACCGATTCCGAAATCAAGCTGAAACTGGAAAACGAGATATTGTATTTCTTCACCGGGGACGAGGAAACGGTTAATACGGAAAACGCTTTGGCCTACTTTTCCAGCGGCAAACTGTACGTTACCAAGTCCCAGATCCAGCAACTGACCATCGGAACTACCGGAAGATTGATGGATTTTTACATCCTCGGGAGCGGGGAGAACACCGCCGTGGGCATGATCGGGCGATTGACGTAAGGAGGACATATGCCTATATTATCTGCCACGATGCAAACGGGCATCAACACCATCGGTAAGCGCACCAAGGGCGGGTTTACGTCCACCGCTACGGCCACCGGCACGGGGAAAACCTTGCAAACGGCTACCAGTGCGGCGCAGGCCAACGCCAAAGCGGCTATCTCCTTCCAATCGGCAAGCAGTAACCGAGGCACCATCGGCACACGGGATCTGTCCAACGGAAAAAACTCCCTCGGGACAAGCACGCTCATAGGCAATGCGTACTCAAGCGAGGGACGGAGCGGCGAAAGCTACAGTTACACCACTACCAACGTGGAGAGCGGCGCAACCTACACGGTAACGGTGCGCTGCACCTGTACTTACTCCCTATCTTCCGCTCGGAAAACCTACCAGCGGATAGCGGCCTTTGCGCTGGACGCGAACACGGTCAGAAGCGGCTCCCTTATCCTCACCCATGCCAGCGCAACCGACTTCCCGGTATTCATCGCCGTGCAGACTGCGGCGGGGTTTATCGAGGATTTGACGGATGAGGTGTACATGACCGCCACCCTCAACGGCACATCCACTACAATCACTCTGACGGATACCATGCTTAACGCCATCCGGAGCAGCGGAACGTTTTTGCTCTGCATCGGCAAATACCGGGACGGGAATGTGAGCAACTACGCCGGGACGAGCGAGATCTACGGTGTAAGTATAAGCTATGACCCGGCCAACAGCAGCATATCCAGTGTGACCGAGAATGTACCCATGGATGGCACCACACAGGGAACAGTGACCATTGAGCGGTACGGAACCAGTTACTCCCACACGGTGAAAATCACGCTGGGAACGGAGACGCAGACCGTTGAAAATGTTGGGGCCTCCTGCACCTTTACACTCCCGGCATCGTGGGTATCCCAGGTGCCCAATGCGACCAAGGGCACGGCTACGGTGCAGTTGTGGACGTATGATGCATCCGGGGCACAGCTGGGCGGTGTTGCAACGGCCTATTTTTACGCTGTTGTCCCGGACACAGTTATTCCCACGGTAACACTGGCCAAGGCCATAATCAACGCCAACGAGACGGTGAACGGATGGGGCATTGCCTTGCAGGGATACAGCCAGATCAAGCTGACCGCCACCGCACAGCCGGGAACCGGGGCGACCATAGCCGGGTACGCCTTTTCCGGGCCCGGAGCGGCACAGAGCGGGACGAATGCAGAATGTACCTCCAACGTACTCACCGCTACCGGGGAGCTGACCTACAAGGTGACGGTAACGGACAGCCGGGGCCGGACTGCCTCTGCCACTGTGACGGAGACGTGCTATCAGTATTATCAACCTGCTATCGGCTTATCCGTGTACAGATGCACCGAGGACGGAACCCCGGACGATGCCGGGGGAACTTACGGAAGCGCCACGCCCACATATGATATAGCCCCGTGCGGTGGTCACAACACGGCGGTAGCGGTACTGCGGTACAAGTCAACCGGGGCATGGATCGTCATTGAGAGCAACGCTGCCAGCGGGCAGGCGTATATCTTCAGCGAGATAGACAAGGCCAGCAGTTATACGGTGGAGCTGACCGTCACAGATGCTTTGGGTGCTGCTCCTGTCCGGGCGGAGATCCTGCAACCTGTTACCGGCTCGTTGTTTATCGGGCTGAACCGTGACCGGGTATCCATGGGTATGCCGCCGACCAGAGAGGGGTTTGACTGCCATTTTGACGCTTACTTCCGGGGCAGCGTGACCTTGGAGGGCGACCCTCTCGGCGTGGAAAGCGGCGGTACAGGAGGGAATACCCCGGCGACAGCCAGGGAAGGTATCGGCGCATGGGGAAAGCCTGTTGTGTTGTGGACAAACGCAAGCCCCACATCCACACTCCCCACGCAGGATATTGACATAGATGAAAACTGCCCGTTTTTGCTCTGCGTGGGTACGAACGGAGGGTTTATCCTCGACAACACGGATCGGGGCGGCGTACTAACTCAAGCGAGATGGACGATCATAGACAATAATCTCCATGTAACATTACAAACAAGGGCTATTCACCGAGTGGCCGGGGGAAAAGTACATATCGACAACGCTTTTGGCTATGACTACAATGCCGATAGTGGGAAAATGAACACGAAGCAGGATAATACGGAATGCATCCTGTACCAGATTTGGGGGATATATTGATGTACGCACTCAACCTTGATACGGACGGGAGGATTTTATCCGCTACATATGCCCAGTACGCCAAAGAGGGCGCTGTGCTGGTGGACACCCTCCCGGCCGGGGACATCTACGACAACCGCTATGTGGACGGGGCTTATATATATGACCCGCTCCCCAAAGCGGAAATACCAGCCGAACTATAACGGAAAGGACAGATATCAATTATGAGAGGTGATTATATGGTAACTGGCAAGGATTTTGCCGACTTTGCCGCCGGGCAGGCTGGCACATGGTGCTACGTCTGGGGCGGTAACGGAGCGGACATGACCGCCATGGACGAGCGGGCCCGGAACAGTTGGATAGCCAAGCAGGAGGGGCGTTTGAAAACCAGCTCCATCCCCTACGCAAAGCGGGTAGAGATGATCAAGACCCTGTATGCCAAGCTGGACGCACAGGGCGTGAACCCCATCCGGGGCGGCGACTGTTCCGGGTTTGTCTTTTGGTGCTTGAAGGAGCTGGGCCTGCAAAAGAGCGACCTGTCCAGCCGGGGATTTTTCGGCATCTGCAAACGCATTGAAGTCTCCGAGTTACAGCCCGGCGACCTCGTATTTAAGTGGACTGACAAGGACGGAGACGGATTTGAACCCTCGGAAATCTACCATGTGGGCATCTACATCGGGGGCGGGAACACAGTGGAGTGCATAGGCCGTGCGGAGGGCGTGGTTGTGCGTCCCTACAAGCGTGGCGGCTGGGGCGTGTGCGGCAGACCCAAGTATTTCCCGGATGCGGACGGGGAGGACATCGACATGACCCCCAAAACCCCGACCGTGGAGGTGTTAGGCTCTGTCAACGTGCGGGAGGCCGGGAACGTCCTCGGGAAACGGCTGGGAACGGCGCACCGGGGGGACAGGCTCCCCATCCGGGACTGGTCTGGCGAGGGCTGGTATCGAGTGGATTACAAAGGCCGGGTAGGCTACATCTCCAATAATCCCCGGTATACGCGGGTGAAAGAAATATGATGGACAAACTGCAAGGCGCTCTGCTGAACGCTACTGTTATCGCCGCCATTATTGGGCTGGTTGAGGTTATTTTGAGGCGAATTTGGGAAAAACGGGACAAGAAAAGCGGCGTTGCTGCCAAGCTGGATACTTTGGAGAAGATGCTTGCGGCGCACATTGCGGACGATGAGCGTTACAAAGCGGAAACCAAGCGTGCCCGTGTACTCCAATTCAACAAAGAAATCCGGGAAGGTACAAGGCACTCAGAGGAAGAATTTATTGAAATCCTGAAAGTGGTTGATGAGTATGAGGACTACTGCCAAGCTCACCCGGAGTTTCCGAACAACCGTGCAGTAACGGCCATCTCCAATATCAAAACCACCTACGAAAAGGTGAACAGAACCAACGATTTTGCGAAATAACGCATAGAAAGGAAACAAAACCATGAAACTGAACGATTCCGTATACAATGTGCTCAAATGGATGGTGATGATCGTCCTTCCCGCCATTGCCACTTTCTACGCTCTGCTGGCGAATACCTGGGGATTCCCCTACGCTGACCAGATTGTGACCACCATCAACGGTGTTGCTACCCTGCTGGGCGCTCTGCTCTGCATCTCCACCGCCGAATACAATAAGGATGTACTGGACTGGCTCAACTGACGTTCTGATGCACGACTGACCAATACAAACCGGGGCGGCTCACCACCGCCCTTTCTTCTTCCGGGAGGATGAATGATACAAGATAGCATTGCAACAGTGCCAATGGCCGACTGCGAATACAGCCTATTTAAGGCGCACAGAAAGGCCGTTCGGCTTTGCCTTACACTCCTGTTCCTTCTCATTGTAAGTAACGTTATATGGGCCATTTTGTGGCTTACAGGCGGCCTATGATTAACGACTACATTCCGGTCATGTTTTCCACGCCTGAGGACTGCAAAGAGGCCGTTATTCATTTCGTCCACGATGTGCATTACGGCTCCAAAGAGTTTGATATCGGCGCATGGGAGCGGGTGAAGCGAGAGATTGACCAGCCCGGCCACTACGCCGTTTTTGTAGGCGACCTGATGGAGAATGCGACCATTGGAAGCAAGAGCGACATCTATTACCAGACGTGCCCGCCCCTCGAACAGAGGGATTGGGTGGTTGACCAGTTCCGGGACTTGAAAGAGCATATTATCGGTGTAACCGATGGAAACCATGAGCGGAACCGGAGCACAAAGGCTTGCGGCCTGTTCCCAATTTATGACGCTTGTCTTTTGGCTGGTCTGGAAAATTATTACCGCCCTCACTTCCTGATGATCGACATCGGCGTTGGCCGCAGAATCAAATCCGGCACAATTTCCCAAAAGCAGAATCATTACGCCATTTTCGCCGTGCATCGTGCAAAAGATATAAAATCCGTTTGCTCCTGCGATTACATAGACGGAATCGACGTGTTTGCTTTCGGCCACGACCACGAACCAAAGAGCCATCCACGGGGACGGCTGTCGTACAATCCTATTAACAAGAACCTGACGCACAAGACCGTCCGGGTGGTGAATTGCGGTTCATTCCTCGGCTACAACGGATACGCCGTGGACAGTGCATACAGGCCGAACGCCGTTGCAAACTATACCGTCCACTTGTGCGGAACAGAGAAGAAAACATGGGTGGTAGAAGCATGAGACGAAAAGCGGAACACGACCTTGTGAATTGCCACTCCCGGGACTGGTGGGAAAACCAGATATTACAATGGGTGCACAACGAAGTTGACCGGGAAATGCTCAGAATGCAGCTCCTTGACGGATACACCCTCTATGAGATAACTTCCGAAATCCAGAAAATCAAGAATCTTGAATACGATCAGGTGAAGAAGCGAACGGCAAAAGCCAAAATACAGCTATTCTCTCACCTTGCCAGACAGGGCGAATAACGCCCCAAAACACCCCAAAACACCCCTGCATAATCACTATGCGGGGGTCTTTTTTTATGCCAAAATTATAGCATCAACACAAGGGGGACTTACCATGGCAACCAAAAGAAATCCGTATCAGAAACAGTTTGATGCGGTCATGGAACGGGCATCTTCCGGCGGTGAAATCACGCTTGCGGATGCACTCATCATAAAAGAGTACAAGGCGGCGCAAAAGAAGCTGGAATACGTTTCCCCGCTTTCCTCTTTGCTGGGCGGGCTGAATGAAGTGCTGGGAGCGGCCAAAAGCGTTATGGGCATCTTCGGAGGGCTTGAGTAATGGCGTATGGATATCCGGGGATGTACTACCCGTCACCTTCCGTAGAGCAGATAGCCCAGCAGTTCCAGAACGCCATGGGGCAGTACCAGAACTTCCAGCAGGGGCAGATGCAACAGCCAAAACAGAAGCGGTGCGGAGAATATATAATCGTGGACTGTTTTGACGAAGTAGAGAAAACTCCGGTTCGAATGGACGGTACACCGACACTGTTTATCTGTCCGAAGGAGCATATCGCATGGGCGAAGCAGTACAGCCGGAACGGCCCAACTTGCGAAACGTTCCCCTACAGCTCGTCCCTCACCGCAGTTTCTCATGGCCCGGAACAGCCGGAAGTGGATTATACAAAGCTGTTGGACGATACGCCGGAGCAGAAACAGCCGGAGGACATTGACGCAAAGATTGAAGCAGCCGTTGAGCGGGTATTTAAGAAAATCATGCAGAAACAGGAGGATAAAGCCGAATGAGCATCATTGACCAGATAATCAAAGCCGCAGATATGATTTCCAGTCCCAAACAAATGGTAGGCATGGCCTTAAACGCTCTGGCGAAAAAAGACCAGTCCACCGCCGCCATGCTGGCGCAGATGATTAAACGTGGAGAAAATCCAGTGGAAGCAATCTCCAAATTTTCCAAAGAAGGGAAGATAAACGCCGACAACCTGAACACATTGAAGCATATGTACAGCCTTGCCAAAAAAGGCGGCTTGAAAGGCTTTGACGTACCTGAATCGGTTTGGAAGGAAGCGGAAGCGGCTATTTCATCCGCAGGCAAAAAGCCGGATTCTTGGTTTTAACAATACGCCGAAGGGCCCACGGCGATTGAATACACGAAAGGTAACATTACTATGATTGACGATCTCCTGACCGCAAAACTCCTGATGGACAATGACGACAAGCAGACTTCCTCCCCGTGGGGCGGCGGTTCCGCTTTTCTCTGGGTTATCCTGATATTCCTGTTCTTCTTGGCGTTCAGCGGCAATGGCCTGTTTGGCCGGGGGAATGGCAACGGTGTGGAAGCTGCCGCTTTTATGGCTGCTGCTAACCGCAACAACGACCTGTCCCAGATGGAGCGGGACATTCTGGAAACCAGCAACGCTACGCAGAAGGAAGTGTGCCAGAATCGCTTTGACGCACAGCTTGCCAACCAGAACCTCGCGGCTCAGATGCAGCAGTGCTGCTGCGACCTGAAGACCACCATTATCGCCGAGAACCAGATCACCCGTGACCTGATTCAGGCCAACTACGTTGACGGGCTGAGAACCGCCCTGTCTGATGCAAAGACCCAGATCAGCAATCAGGCACAGACTGCGTACATCCTCGGTCAGATCGGCCAGTATTACACGCACCCCAGCGTGAACCCCAACACCTGTTACAATAATTGCGGCTGCAACAACGGATGCTCCGGCTGCAATAGCTGATTTTAGCCCCCTATCCGCTTCCATGCGTGATATACCCCCCGGTCTGTCACGGCTGGGGGGATTTTTGTTCAGAAAGGATACGAACAATGGCTTGCAGAAACGTTTGCAAACTTTGCCCCCGGTTTATCATGTCTACTTCCGTTACGCTGGACACGGACGGGAATGTAGTTATCGGCATCCCTTCCGGGTCTTACACGAACAATGAGAAGTATTGTCTGGTCATTGCACAGGCGATTCCTACCACGGCCACCATTGGTGCGCTCGTCTTCGTCCAGCCCGTAGGCAGTGCCAACACTTACCCCTTGCAGAAGCGGAACTGCACTCAGGCTACGGCTTGCTCCATCCGCACCCGCACCCGGTACTCCACCGTTGTACATACCAGCGCAACCAGCGGCGTGTTCCGTCTTTGCGGTCAAGTCTCCTGCGCCCCTGACAACAGCCTTACGGCCATTTCCTGACTGGAGGCGAACCCATGACAGGACGTGTGGCAATGAGCGAAATAAAGGGCATTGTGGAGCGCATACCGGAAGAACTGGCTGACGCAAAATACTATGCCAACATGGCCGAAGTCTTCAAAGAGAAAGACCCGGCATTTTCCAGGCTTCTGGTGGAGCTGTCCAATGCGGAGCTGGGACACGCTGATAAACTGCATACGCAGGCGACAACGGTTATAGAGACGTACCGGAAAGAGTACGGGGAACCGGACGCACGGATGCTGAAACGATTCAATGAAAAGCACATTCAGTGCATGGAAAAGGCCGCTGCCATCAAAGAGCAGCTTGCCGATTTAGCGAAGAAATAAGAAAGGCCGGGGGTTAATCCCCGGCTTCTTTTGGCTCCATGCGCTGCACTATGCGGTATATCTGCTTGCGCACGGCATCCTTGCTTAATGCGTTTGTGATCTCCTGTATCTCCCGATTGCTTTTCCCTCGCAGGAATTTCAGGAACAGAATGTACTTTTCATCATGGTTGATTCCGGACGAGTTCCGAATGAACCGCTTCACTTTCTCCATCTGCGTCACGGAATACCGCAATTCCCGCTCCACGTCATGCATTGTCCGTATAAGGCGTACAGCTGTGTTCCCCGTCGGGTCGCTTACGTTTCCGGGCGTTGGAACACCCCCTACATCGTCCGACATCTTCTTTAAGTCCCGCAGTTCCTCCCGCTCCAAAAAAAGCGTTTTAAGGCGGTTCTTGTGCTTTGAGTAAGATGCCAGCACGTCCCATTTCTCATCATAAGTCACTGTCGCTTCTCCTAAACTCTATTGTCTTGAATTTGCATCCGTCACACAGCCCCAAGTGTGCGCTCCGGTACTTCCCGCACAGATAGCACAGTTCGTTCTTCATGTCTTCCAGCACTGACAGCGGAAGGAAATCTTCGCACGTTTTATCCGTGTCGGAAACGATGTGCCACCGCTTACACGCCATCATGTGCGCACAGTCTTTACAATTCTTCATTGCCGTTATTGGTAATCAGTTCGGAGTACGGAAGCTCCTCAATCCAGTCACAGAATGTATGCCATTCATCAAGCTTATGGTTTTTTCGTGCGTGGTAAATGTTGGTAAGAACTTCATAATTCAGCATTACGGTGCGCCGCTGGTTGTAGGACGAAGGAAGAAGCTGGATCATCTGCCACCAATAGTGCTTGTCTTTAGTTTCAATAAACGCTTCACGCACGGCATTCAAATATTGAATCGTGTCGTTTAACATATACAAGGATTTTTCATTCAAGTATTCATGGCTGAAATCATCCAGCGTGAATTCCTTTGCCTGAATTTTGTGCATGGTAGAGCAGGAGTTTGCAACCGTTCCAACCTTGTATGTATCGTACTCTTTGTACCAGTACAACGGGGCGGTTATGTCTGCCGTGACGGTTATCATCCGCATAAATTTACGATGGTCAGTACCGGCATTACGAAGGCGAATCATAAGGTCAAGATCATTTTTCCCAATGCCTGAAATATTCGGCCCACTACAATAAGGATCTTGACAATTTTTATCACAAAGTCTATCAAGGTCTCCTTTACTACAAGTTCTTATAAAAGAATCACTCTTCTCCCAAGAGTTCATCGGATTCCGCATCCCACGGATCGCCGCTTCAAAACCATACACGCCAGTATTCTCAATCCGAATCAACTTTCTCCACCTCCTTTTTCTCTTTCAGGCTCAGGTACTTTTGCAGATACCAAATCGCCTTGCGTATGTCCTCGTTGCCGTTTTTCCGCTCGCACCGCCATATGTACTTAAAGGCCGCTATCTTGCAGTACGCTTCCAGTTCGGTATCCCCGAATGCGGACTGCATTGCATCGATGCACTCTATGCCGCCCTGCGTGTAGTGCGGAGGTGCGTTTACCATGTCAGGTGTTGATTTCTCCACTTTCTGCCTCGATTCTTCGCAAAACCTTGTGCCGTAATATGGGCATGACCCGTCCGGAAAGTCCTCTTTGAAGGCTTGTTTGTACATTGACGGGTATGTGCAATCCATGCATTCTTTTATCATGGCTTTACATCTATCTCCACGGGGAATGTTGTATGGAACTCAATAATGTAATGGTATGGGTCTGCGTGAGTGCCTGTGATGTCCTCAACAACGTACAGGGTGTAATCGTTTAAGTAGATATAGTTCTTTTTGTATTCCATCGGCCCGGTTTTGCATGTAACAACAAGCTCGGAATGGCTGTTGTTGGAAATTGCCATATACCCCTCCATGTATAGGATGATTTTGTCGGTACGGGCATTGTACACCGTAATGCGGCGCTCACAGTTGAAATTGTCAGCCGCAACACTCATGTTGTGATTTACCTTATCAGCCTCTTGAACCGTGCAACCACTCAAGCACAGGATGATGACGATGAGCGCTACCAGAATTGCAATTTTCTTTTTCATAATTTATCCTTTCTGCCCGTCAAGCCGATAGCACAGCTCCGATTTTTACTCCTTGATTTCCAGCATTGTTACCTTTGGATTGTGCCGGGGATCGCATGCAAATAGGCTTCTTCCGGTGTGTTTAGCATCCTCTGCGTCCTTGTAAGGCTCGTAGTTATTCTTGGGATACTTTTCTCCATCGTCCGCAGTTACAACGCCGTCTTTATACTCGTAGATTTTCCCTACAGTCCACCAGTAGTATCCGCCATTCTCTACGCACACCATTTTCCCGTTGTAATACTTCGGCTTCTCCGGCTCAGCGGGCTTTTCTGGCTCTTGGATTTCTTCGCACCAGTTAGCGGAATATGTATATGAGCCGCATGTTGCCGTATTGAGCGAAGTAACCTTAACCGTTTTTCCGTCATTTTCCGTCATCCATATCGGAACGTCCTTTCTGTGCCGCTTATACGCCCGCACCGATACTTTATACCGTTTACCCGGCTTAAATATTGTAGTATATACAGGCTCGTCCTCTTGGACACCCAGCGCCCTCCTGAGTGCCAGCTCGCACCCGGTATACAGGTCAAACTTGTCATCCGGGGAGCGCTTAGCCGTGCCGTGCAGACCGCCCATGTGTACGGTAATGGCGTTGCCGTTACGCTTGATTACGCCGATGGTTTCTGGGCTGCCAAATTCTGAAAAAGGTATGACTTTACGGTCTTTCCGCACAGGACGGACAAACGTTAATGTATCCCTGCCGTTCGAACCAAATATCACCGCTGATCCATCGCCCGGATCATATCTGGTTGCAGGATCACCGGAATTCCATCTAAGTCCTTCTTCTTCGCATATTTTCAAAAACTTCAAACGCTCTTTCCGATTCTGAAAAGTTACTGCGATTTTTCCGTCAATAAAATCCTTCATGGTATACATGGTTTTGCTCCTTTCACATCAGCACATGGCTCATCAACACTGCCGTGGTCACAGGCCCTACGCCGCCTTTGAAGGGGATGAGGTTAAGTCCAGCTTGATAACCGTCAGCGTGCGTTTTCATGCCATTGCCTCAATCCGCTCTGCGTATTGCTCCCGCAGGGCATCCGCTACTGGTTTGCCGTATAAGATCATGTTGCTTACCTCCTCGTTATCTTTATTCTCAACTGTCTCCCCAGCCACTCCAAGCCGGTTTTTGTGAGATGATATGTTGCTCCACGCTCATTCCTGTGGACTCTGCATAGGCACTCTGGCAATTTATCCAGCAGTCTGTTTCCCTCCGGCACGTCTCCGAAGTAGTTCCGATATGCCCGATAAAAAGCCTTTCCGTGGCGATGATACGGGCGTTCGTAGTCCAGACCGACCATGTGTTTGCAAATCTCAATCACTCGTCCCAATTCATCGGCGGGCATGTCCATCTCAATGCCCATATCAAGCCCCATTGCACCCAGGTGGTTGCTGTATTCCTCATCTCGTTTTTCCACCCAGTTCCGGGGATGTTTGCATCCTAATGCGCCATCCTTAAATTTGATTCCGAATGCTCCCTCTGCTTCCGGGCAGACATCTTCGGGGTCTGACAAGGGACAATATTCACACCTCATGCTGCCTCCTTTGCCGCCGCCAGATCGTCACACCACCGCAAAAATGCCCGAAGCAGCGGGTTTATGTTGCCCTGATCCGCCCATCCGGCAAAACCAATAAATCCGTCCTCGTTAAAACTGATGGCCTCACGCCGGGTAAAGTAGTGGGAGTTAACATACAAAAAGCATTTTATGATCGTCCCATTGGTGCGCTTTTTCATGCCGATCTTGCTACTCATGTGCATGGTGCTGACCGACGTTTCTCCGGCTTTGTTAGACTTTTTGATTTCCCGGTTTAGTAGCATCAGCAGGGACAAAATATCTCCCTCGGTAATATCGGCATAGCTAAGCCCTTTATCCCGGAAATACTGCCGGGCTTCATCGTTTGTACAAACTGCTTCAAATCCTATGCAACTCATGTTTCCTCCTTAAATTTGGCTTTCTTTGCGTTCCTCCGGCAGCTCGGGGAGAGGCATCCAGTGGGTGACCTGTGGCTCTCTGAGGTAGCTCCACCCCCACAATGACCAGTCGGACGCTTTAGATGTAATACCAGTCAGCCACGATGTTTCACTTTCAATTTTTTTGTACGTCCCGACATACACTAAGCGTCCTCCCCATCCGTGGGATATTACAAGCACTTCCTGCTCGTTCTTCGGCAGCCTGTCCTTTACGCTAATCCACTTCCCCGTTTGGGGAAAATCATCCTCGTCAAATTCCGTCACTACATGCCCGTTGTCTTCGATCAGATCGACTATGCCATACGCAAATTCCAACGCATAGCCATCTCCGCAGCTGTCTTGTACGACAAATTTATCTTCGCTCATTTTCAGTCCTCCTTGTCGATCACCAAACGAGATGTGATCTCTGCGTTGATGTAAAAACAATCGCTATAGTCGTCCTCGTCTTCGCCGGAGCACACATCCAGCCTGTGTTTTTCTGTTCCCTGCGCTTCAACTTTGATCCGCCAGATACCGCCATCCGCATACCTTATCCGGATAACAGTGCCGTCACAAAACCAGATCCGCACGTCTTTGTCGTAGCAGCCTATCTCGTCTTCCCAATACGATGACCCCTCGATCTCTACAAGATCATCACTTACGCCGTAAACCTTGACCATGCTCTTCCTCCAAATCCATTTTCGCCCCGCAGTTCGGGCAGTAGTGATATGCGCCGTCAACTGACGGGTCAAGTGTCCACCAGCCGCAAAAACTGCATCTCATCAGACTTTGCGTGTGTATTGTTTGTGCGTTATACTCCCATCGCCCATGCACCACCGGCACAGCATCCACCGTAGGGGCATCGTTGATGTCGTACACCACCCCAAAAAACCTGTCTGTACGGCTCATGCGCTCTAAAAAAACATCAGCATCAATCAGTCGCATATTTCTCAATCCTCAAACAGCGCCTTGTAGGCTTCCGCCACTTCCTCGTCTATCGCATCAAATTTCATGCAGCAGTTATAGACTTGGATTTCCCCATCGTCTCCTACCAGACGGACAATTTTGTCTGACGGAAACGGCTGGCCGAATCTGGCGTTTTCCATGGCGTCCCAAATGGGGCAACCGCCTTCTTCTGGAAATTCCGGGAAACCGTCCTCGTTTCGCTTCCCCTTTTTGCAACGTTCGCAAAAGTAGTAAATAAAATTCTCATACTCCGTGCCACTGCTGAACGGCGTAGATGGCTCAGTTCTCATTTTTCACACCTCCGGTTCCATGCTTCACACGCTTTTGGGTATGTGTTGTAACAGGGTATTTGTGCGTGGCAGTTCTCGCAGATAATATACGGTCTGCAATATAAGTGCCGCACCTCTATTCTGTTGCTCCCGCAAAAGGGGCAAGGTTTAAGGTCAATCGCCACTCTCCATCCTCCCTTCAAGCCTCCCCAGCTTGTATGTCACCTTGTCCTCCACATCCTCAAAAGAGAATCCAAGGATAAGTTGCATCTGTTCCAGCATGATCTTCACATCGGCAAGTTCACCGAGAAGGTCAGACCAGTTTCTTTCCCCGGCCATGTACCGCCCGATCTCTGTCAGCAGCTCCCCGATTTCCTCCGTTGCCTTGGCAAGCTGGTGTTCCTTGCCATAGTACCGGATCGCCTTTTCGTATATAATCCGCTTCTCGTAAGGATTCACCGCACCACGTCCTCCGACTGTATCATTCGCACCATGTGCCGTGGGTACACGGTATCCGGCTTTTGTCCCCGCCCCGGAACAAACACCCAGCTCCCATTGTAGAGGAAGATAGACCCCTTTACAGCCGTTACAACGATCTGTTCCCCGGTTGTGAGGGTGATTTTGTATTCACACATCCTGCTCTCGTTCATCTGATTTTGTGCTCCTTTTTGAATTGTGCTATGTCCTGTTTGTAATGCTCGCTGTAACGGATTTTTTCATACACGTCAAAGCCGTAGCGGTTCTTGAAGTTTTCCCTGCACCGCATCAGAGACGCTTCCTGATCGGCATGGGAGCGGAAGAACGGACATTCCTTCGGATTGCAGGCCGCATAGCTTGTGGCCCGGCAAAAAGCGACTTGACCGTCACGGAAGAATGCGCAGTTATTCCTTGTGCGTTCCGCTTTTTCCATCGGCTTAATTCTTATGAGTGCGCCGGGGTTCATCGTAAAATTCTCCTTTGTTCCATGCTTCTAATGCTTCTCGTTTGGTAAGATACGGTTCCGTTGTTTTCGGGGCGGTGCAATACCTCGTTCCTCCGCAATGTACTCTATACCGATTCCCTTTCCCGATGTTCACAAACCGTGCTCGTCCTCCGCAAGTAGGGCATGGGTTACAAGCAATGGAACTTGGCTCTGTCTCGTCGTTCACATACTCGGGGCAGTCAATGACGTGGTAGCTTGGTATCGGCTCGTTCCCATCACCTTTATCAATGCGTGTTTCCACGGCGTTCCATCCCGGCACGGGTATAAAGTATCGTGACCATGAGCACCCTTTACACGCCTTTGCACACGTCCAGCACTTCGTATGACCGAGGTTCCCGTCAGCGGGTTGACCGTGCTCAATTCTCCATCTGCGCAACTCTTTATTGTGTCCCGACATTCCCATATTTTGATATTTCACCTCATCCCGAATTGTTCCATCATCCGGTTTAACTTGTCCTGTGCAGCCGCTTTACGGCGGTCTTTGGCGGGTACTTTGAGTGGAGCGCACATCTCTATGAGCCGGTCGTAGATTCGCCGTTGCGTGGCATCTGTAGCTCCCCGCATAGCCACGGGAGTAAGGTTCGTGGTCACGACAAGCGGTTTCCTCGATTTGTACCGCTCATTGACGATCTCATACGCCGCCTCGTTGCTAAACTCCGTGTCCCGCTCAGTGCCGACATCATCCAGAATCAGGAGCGGAATATCCGCAACCATGGACAGGACGCTTTCCCGGCCAGATCCAAAATCCCGCTGCATACTTGCGGTCAAACGGGGTATAGTAGTCATGACAACGGGGATGCCCTTATCGATCAGGGCGTTAGCGATACAGGCCGCATAGAAGGTCTTACCGCCTCCAACATCCCCCCAAAGCAGGATTCCGGCGCTGTTCGCCCGTGCCCAGTCCCAGTTTTCAACGTACTTCCGGCAAAACTGGCTTACTTTCCCGGATTCCTCGTCATCTGCGGAGAAGGTACATTCCAGATATTGGGCATCTGTGAGGCCACGTTCCCGGTACGCAGCTATCTTCCGCTCTGTTTCTCGCTTGGCTCTGGCCGCTTCCTCGGCCTCCCGCTTTTTCCGCTCACAACGGCACATCCGATGCACCAGCCGGAACGGAATTAAACCCTCCACCCCGAACCAAACTTCCGTTTTTTCCCCGCAGACGGGGCACGTTTTCTCGTTTCCATGTTCCATGCTGTCACCAGCCAATGTCCTTTCCGGTTTCGTATTCGCTCGGGTCAATGCGGCTCTTGCCCTTCTCGGGGGCCTGATTCAGGTATCCGTCAAACTTTAGAGCCTGAAACAGGGTGGCAGGTCGGAGGTACTTTTCCATCTCGGTTCCCTTCCACTCGGAGACCTTGTTGTCCACGACCTTCTTGCAGTCCGCAACTGTGAACCCGTCCTGGAACCGCCCTCGTAGGATGCGCCTTGTGGATTCCACCGTCCGGTAATGCTTCCCGGCCTTCTCGTTCAGGTAGGAAATTACCTCATCTGCCTGTGCGTTAAGCACAGAATCTTGCGTTTTAGAAGGCGAAGTCGGTGCTTCAGCCCGACAAAGAATATTATTATTCTCTACTTCACTTGACTTATTTAACCTAACTCTTACCTGTGTATCCAAACTGGATACATTCTGGATACATTCTGGATACATCGGCTCGTAAACTCCGCTTTTTTCCAAGGACAGCCTTGATTTTTCGTCCACATAAACCGTCTCTTTATATCGGTCTCTCTGGATGTAGTTGTGTATTTTCCAGTGTCGAATGACCACAATTCCGGATTCAAACGGGATAATGTACTGCCTGGCTGTCAAAAGCCGCATATCATCATCTCTGGCCCCGATCATCCGTTGAATATTCAGCGGATTGCCGATAAATCCGTCATCATCTGCCCGCATTGCAAGGTGGAAATACAGGTTTTGCGCCGTGGGCGGCATACTCAAAAAAAAGTCACTGTCGATTACTGACTTAGCAAACATTCTGCGTTCTGCTATGGTTCTTCACCATCCTTTCGCTTAAAGTCCTCGGCCACTTCGTGCCGGAAAATATCGCCTATCAGCTTTCCCGTGGTTGCCGAACGGCAGAAGATTATGTGCAGTCCGTACCGTATCGACCATGCCAGCAGGGAGCCTACAAGGCTTTCGGGGGACATCTGGCTCCGGTAGTTTCCGTCATAGATATCTTCCCAGCTTGCGTTCTCGATCAGGAGGTATGCCCGGAGGCCCTTTTCCTTGATGCGCTCCATCTCCCGTTCGAACCTGCCCCGCTCCGAAGTGAAGCATAGGGCAAGCTCGGCGAGGTTCATCTTCCTTTCGACCACCACAGGAAGCCTCAGAAGGCCGTTAGAATCCGTTTTTTGGTACTCGCAGGCGTAATCCCCCTCTTTGAGTGCTTCACGTCTAAAATCGGCCTTCAAAGCCTTTAGGCGGCGTTTCAGTGCTGGGGTCTCCTGCTCCCGTGTGTCACACACCACCACCATGGAGGCAATGGCTTCCTTCTCCGCTTTGGTCATGCCTTAAAACGGGATATCGTCTGCGCCGTAGTCGCTGAATCCTCCGGCATCCACCGTCTTGGCACTGTCGCCAGCCTTGGAAGGGGCAATGTAGGCAACGTATTGCATCTCCCTGCCGCTCTCCTGATTTACGAAGTGGCTGATGTGGATGAGGCAGCACATGCCGATGAAGTCGGACAGCAAGTACTCTTCGCCCTCGTCTACGCCCAGCTCATAAGCCCATGAGTTGATTTTCCGTGCATCACGCTCTTTGGCTTCCGGGAAAAACTTCTTGGATATTGATGTTCCCTTTTCGTCCTGCTCCACGTCTCCCCTGATCTGGAAGGTGAAGAACACATACGGTTCGCCGCCCTCCGTGAAGTTCTCGCCGCAGTCTGTTATCCGGGCTTCGTAGTCCCCGGCTTTAATAAGCTTCTTGGGCACATAGTTACTCTTTGCGGATTTCCCATAAAATGGCATTTAGTCGATTCTCCATTTCTGTTTGTAGATTTTCATAAGTTCCGGTTTGTCGGTCAAAAATTGCATCAGCGCAATGACAAATGTCTCTATCGGCGCTGTCTCCTGCGGGTAGTAAGTCTCTCGGTAGGTTTGCCGCCCGTCCGTAATCAGGTACACAAACCGCCGGGCTTCCGGGCACAGACGGAAGTAAGCGGGATGCTGGGAGGATGCAACGTACTTGCCGTATTCGTACCTTTGCACCTTTTTTGTGTCGTAGATCGTTCCGGCCTTGATGTAGTCGGCCACGCCCACCAGCAGAAAATCCATGCCGCAAACCTGAATCCCTGTCTGCATCCGCACCTGCGGTTGTGCGCCTTTGACCACCGATGCAAATTCCGCTGCCTGTTCGGCCCATTGGAAGTCAGGATTAGGCTTGCCGCCTTGTGCCAGACGGGTAACTTCGTCTTCGAACAAACGGCCATCCTGCTTCGCCGGGGAATCCGTGGACGGGATGCGTTTCAGGTCGTTCAGGAACTCATTCCAGCGTTCCGGGGTGGCTTCCGGGTCTGTGGCCCATGCCCACGAATAGAGCAGGGAGTGCGTGATTTTATATCTGGACATACTTGCCAGACTGCTTGTCCCACCGGAGTTTCAGGGTGTTCACCTTGGCTTGAAGCTTCCCGGACAGCTCGGCCTTGCTGGTCAGTGCGTGGGTGATCTCCCTAAGTCGTGCAACACAAGCGGTGGCGTCGTCAGCGCACTTGACGGAATCGATACACAGCGTCCCTTCACGAACAGCCTCGTCGTAAATTTTCTTGTCTTTGCTGAACTTTTCTTGCTCGTCAGCGATATTTTTACGGGCCTGTTCAAAGAGATCTGTCAGGAAGGTGTTGGGCATACCGGGGGCCAATTCAGGCACTTCGTACTCGCCGTGGATGCCGAAGCAGCCCTTGCCAAACGCTTCTTCCGTGGGCGCAAAACAGATGATCCGCTTCTTGCCCCGCTGGAACATCGTGCCGCCAAAGTCAGCCGGTGTCCAAACAATGTCCTTTGCGCTTCCCGCACAGGATAGCCGGGTCACAGTGACATCGCCCTTCTGGACTTCCGTAGTGTGGAATACGATAACCACGTTTTTTCCGTCCTGCCGAATCTGCCACGTTAAACGGTCGAACTCACGTTTAATGACCCCGAACATGGCCCTTCCGTCCCGTGCGACTTTAGGTTCCTGTGTCTTTGCCCACGGCTGCATCATCTGCACCAGAGAACCGCCGGTGTCCAAAACGATGGTGGCAGCGTTCTTGTATTCCTCGGACTTCATGTCGGAAAGAAGTTCCTCGTAAGTCTCGCAGACAGAGGTAATTTTCCGGTGCTCGGCACGAACACGGGCAATGCCGTTGTCAAGGTCAAACAGCAGGGGATTTGGCGCAGACAGTGCAAGCGTGGTCTTTCCCAGACCGGGAGCACCCGCAACAATTACGGTAAAGTTTCGCCCGGTGAAGTCCATTTCTGTAGTCGTTTTAATCACTTGAATACCTCCATATCAATTTTCATTTCTCCCATAACATCACAAAGGATGGTTTTTACATCTTCCGGCAGGCCATCAAAGGCACGGTTGTACTGGTCAATCGCCTTAATCAGGCAGTCGGTGCATACGCCGTAGAAGGGCAATTCTGAATTTCCCGCTCCCGGCTTGAACTCTTCGCAATAGCGGCATCTGTACTGGTCAGAGAAGCTCATACCGCCGCAGAATGGGCACCGTGCGTCCGTGAACCCGTCTTCGTCAGTCCGCAACAGGCCGGAATACTCGTTCTCCGAGAACTGCGCCCCGCAGGCATCACACTCATATACAGCGGTGGTCTGCGGTGCGAGGCAAGAAATGTTACACATACGGGCTACGCTGTCTCCATGCGTTTATCTTGGCATCTGCCACCTTAACGGGTCTTTTCTGCGTCTTTGCCCGGTTCATGTACTTGTCAATGTCCGATGGGACTATGAGGTATCTGCGCTTGTCCATATGGCCCTTTTTGGGCTGTTCCCCGATGCGTATAGAGGGGATTTCCCCCCGGCGCAGCAGCTCCCGCATCCAGTATTCCGACATTCCAATGCGCTTTGCGGCTTCGGAGATTCCTATCAACTTCTCAGCTTCCAACCTTCTCAGCTCCTTTCCGTACGTCAACCACGAGAACCCCGTTCATGGATTGCTTCTGACGGTCACACTGCCGGGCGATACGCTCGTTCTCCCGTTTCAGGATGTAGATCTGGGTGCGTAGGTCTGAGATCAAAGCGTCCTTAGCGTCAATGGCCTTGGCAAACCCTACACGCTCGGCCCAGTGCCAATCGTCAATTTTTTGCTGCCGTGCCAGTGCATCCGCTGCCCGGCGCTCACGGATTTCCTTTCGGATTTCCAAACAGCAGACCAGTACACAGATAGCGATGACCGCCCAGAAAAGCAACGATGCAAAGTCGTATACGCTATTCATTTCCATCCTCCACAAACTCCCCATTACGGCATATGTACCATGTATCTGGCTTTAATGTTTTTCCGTCAACGATTCCGGCGGCGTATTTACCCGTTGCGTTCCCATAATAATCTATTTCAGCGATTGCAAGCAGGCATCCCATACCTCCCTTTGCTTTTCCTCCACGCACACAGGCAATTCCGTTTTTGCCAGCGGCAGCGGAGCCATTTTCTCCAGCGGCAGCGGAGCCCTTGTAGCCAGCGGCAGCGGAGCCCTTGTAGCCAGCGGCAGCGGAGCCATTGTCTCCAGCGGCAGCGGAGCCATAATTGCCAGCGGCAGCGGAGCCATTGTCTCCAGCGG
>ERZ1034915.294-NODE-294-length-34919-cov-6.522115_pt1 | contig 34919 bp, 67 predicted proteins | sample MGYA00520592_ERZ1034915 | MGnify/ENA primary metagenome ERZ1034915 (study PRJEB33766, sample SAMN09781787) | gut metagenome | biome: gut microbiome | host: Homo sapiens | place: Madagascar | study: EMG produced TPA metagenomics assembly of the PRJNA485056 data set... | reverse complement strand
CCCACTTCCCCACCCGTTTTGGCTTTTAATACGTCGGAAGGTATGTTCAATATACTGCAAAATCACCGCTTAATCCCCGGGATTCTGTGTGCATTTTGTACAATTCCGAACATTTAAGCCGGGTTCGAGTCCCCTATGCTCCACTTCCAAAAAACGCCCAACCATCGCGGTTTCGGGCGTTTTTCTTTTTTCCTTCCACCCACTTTCCCACCCACTTTATTTTTTTACATTCAAAATATCGCGAAATACGCCGTCGATAATCGTTGCGGCGCGATGCCGGTCCCCCTCGATTTCATGGCCGTAAACGCCGAACGTGTCCATGCTTTCCGAGTGCCCGACCACCGACTTCATCAGCTCCAGCGGCAAATCGGCCTTATTAATCGAGATGAACGTGTGCCGCAGTTCGTGCAGATTCGAGCGTATGCCATGGTGCTTGCGGTAGGTGTCCCATTGGTCGTATACGCAGTTCGGCGACGGGCGCTCGCCATATCGATCGCAGAATACCCACGGCGAAATCAGGGCCTTGCGCTGCAGCATCGCACGCTGATCGGCGAGCACTTTCAGCGCCGTGTCGGTCAGCTCGATCGTTCTGCGGGCGTTCCTGTTTTTGCCCTCGGTGATCTCGTTTTCGGAATTGATCGACCGGCAGATCGTCAGCGTGCATCCGTCGATATCCTCCGTGCGCAACCCGCACATCTCCCCGCGCCGCAGCCCTGTTGCCACCAGAAAGCGCCATGCATGAATGAAATGCGCCTCTTCCTGCCGCCCGTATCTCGGGAAGCACGCGTCCGCGAACAGTACGCGAATTTCGTACGGTTGAAGTACGATCTTTTCCTTGCGCGCCGCCGCATTTTTGGGAATGACCAGATCGCCCTTTTCGAGACGCTGCACATTCCATCTCGACCGCAGCGCAAAGCCGACGAATTCATTGATCACCGCGCGAATGTTGGTGCATGTGCGCGCCGACAGGCCCTTTTGCGCCGCCGTATCAATGCACGATTGCCACATGATCGGCGTGATGATGGACAATCGACGCTCGAGAATGCAGGGCGACAAATACACTCGATAGATCTGGTCGAGTTTACTGACGTTCGCAGTACCGGTACGCTCGCGCTGAACGGCCATAAACGCCTCCCACGCCGCCGGGAACCGCATGTCTATTGTTCCCTTCTCCAGCCATTCATCGGCCTTAATCTCGGCGGCATGCTTGCCCTTGCGGCCTTTTATGGCCGATGTAAACCCCTTGCGCACGCCGTCCTTCTGCACCTTGACCTGCCAGTACCCTTTCGTCTCAACCCAGATTGCCTCCGACATTCGTTTGTTTGCCATCGTTCCCCCTCCTATCAAAAACCCCGCCGAAGCGGGGAAAATAGTTACCTCCTTATCCATCCCATCGACGGCAGAAGAAAATCCAGCAGAAACAGCAGCGCGAACAGGCCCAGCGCGACATACGATATGATGATCGCCGCCCGCGCCCGCCTGCGCTCGTAGGCGATTTCCTCTTCCGCGCGCTCCCGCTCCTTCTCGGCGAGCCTCCATCGCGCGCTGATGCGCTCATCCTTCTCGCCCAGCCGCGCTTCCAGACCGGCAACCACCAGCTGATAAGTATCCAGATCGCGTTCTGCGCCGGTTCCGATTCCTGCCAGCTCGTCGAGACTGCCGCCCATACACATGACCAGCTTGCGCACCGTCTCAAAATTCGCCGAGTCATCGTCGATTCCGGCGAAGTACCTGCTCAGCGTTCCTGCATTGATCCCTGTCTTATCCGCGAGCTGCTGTTGCTTGTAGCCCGTTTTGTCCTTCAGACTGCGCAAATATGGCGTAATCCTGTTCTCCGTCTTGCTCTCCGTTTTGCTCCCCTCCCAACTGCATTTTGTATGCGTCACAAGCAGAATCTATTTCGCCTTTTCTCCGCTCCTTTCCGCGATTCTTTTTTGATTCTTCTCTGAGAATCCCCCCATTGGGCACTTTCTTCATATATGAAGCGCTTTTCTTCATATATGAAGAAAATTATTGCCACAAAAAGCGGATTCTTTTTCGGTTCTTCTCCTGTGGTATTGATTCTTCCCGTTAAGTGTGTCACCATGGAATCAACAGGAATCCACGAACACGCAGGAGGTACATTCGACCATGATGAACAACGCAATGCTCAATCCGAACTACCGGCAATGGCTCGCGCGCAGGCTCTCCCATGAAGGGCGCTTTCGCGTAGTATTTGGGAATTATCCGGAGTGCCCAGAAGTATTCGAGTTTATCGATCATCCCGGCAATTCTGAACGCCCTGTTCGGTATATTAATATGGATGCTCGACCGGGCGCGAACATTTCAAGATTCCTCGATCCATAAGCTCGCTTTCTCAATCCGAAGAATCCTTGCTGTAGCCATCTACGCTAGCTGCAGCAGGGATTTTCTTTCGATCGTTCCCTGCTTTGCGCAGCAGTCTCGCAATACGGCCTGGCATCTGACCATCGGTGCCATCATCGGAGTATCCGAGTTCAATCGCTTGCTGACAAACCGCAATAGCGCTATCGTAATCCTTTTGCTTTTCATAGATGATAGCGAGACGTTTGAACGTAGGGAACGATACTATAGTTGCGCCTGCGGTCGATGCATCAACCCAGCCGTTTTTAATCCGAACCTGCTGAATCTCTTCTTGCGCCCTTCGATACATTTCCGCAAGCGCAATATCTTTTTTGCACAACTCTATAACATGCTGCATTTGCGGGCTATTGGGCAACTTGAGATTGTTTGCGATTGTATATGCCACCCCGATTTCACTCAAAAGGCGCTCGTGTTCATTCATAATTACCATCCATTTGTTTTGTACCGAACTCCACGTGCTTATCTTTTGCCGATTTTCGAGGTCTTCCTTTTCCCACTGTTCACGTGCAGCAGCGGCTTGCCGTTTTTGTACGACTATTTCGTGCTGCTGCTCTTCGTATTCTTCAAGACGCTTTTGTTCCTGATTCTTCAAATAAACCTTGCTTAGAATGATGGCAATGCCTATTAGCGAGCAGGCAATCCCGTAAACGAATTTTCCGGGCTGAACGAAACATGTTATTCCAGAAATTATAAACAGTATGGCAATCGCATATGCTTTCATAATCCTGTTGCACTCCCTCGCTGTCAGCAATGTCTATTTGTGTTGAGCTTGAACGTTTCCTTCACTTTCATCGATGCCCATTTCAGGATTTACTTTTGAAGTTGCCCATGCAGTATCTTTTTTATCTTCCTGCGACTGGCCTTGCGTTTCCTGAGGCATTACCCGCCCGAGTTCGTAATCGACGATCGTTTTTACAAGCCCCTGACCGTGGGAATCAAGTTTGTCGAACTTGTGGGCAATTTTCATTGCTTCCGCAGACGGTAGCCAATCGTATTCAGTACCTAATATATAGTCACCGGATACACTCAGCGCTTTTGCTATGGCTGTAATTCGATTCGAATCCGGTTCGCGTGTTCCGGTTTCATATCCAGTGATCGTGTTTTTTGCAACCCCTATCATTTCTGCCAGTTGCAATTGGGTATAACCTTTTTCAAGGCGCGCTTTTTTGATGCGCTCTCCGATACCTGTTACCGAACCGCTAGTGCCTTCTTCTGATTCAGTTTCAAGCAAATAATCGCCGCTTACGCCGAGTTCACGGGCGAGTGCCTTTATATAATGAACATCCGGCTCTCTCTTCCCTTTTTCCCAATAGTTGAGTCGTGTGGGAGTAACCCCCAGTCTCTCGGCCAACTCCTTCTGGCTCATATTCAAGGATACACGACGTTCAACAATCTTTTCTGAAAAACTCATATCTCCACCCCACCTACATAGTACACCATGGTGCGGATTTTGTCAATGATAGAATTAGCATTCTGAGAACTTTTTTCTGAAAAGCTATTGACAGATTAGCAAAACGATGATAATATAAGACCGTGATCAACAAAACGCTAATTACCGGAGGTGAATTAAAAGAATGCTTAGAAACCTTGTTGCTGAAAAGGCGATCCACCGTCTGTCGAATCAGCAGATGGCTGATATCATCGGTGTTTCCCGCCCGACGTTCGAAAGCAAAATGAAAAGCGAACGTTTCACGGTAAGCGAATGTCAGCGATTCCTAAAGTATTTCGGCAAGACGTTCGAATACCTCTTCGCCACCGACGACCAGAGCGCGTAAGGGAGGATAAAGCAAATGAGCATCACTACGGACGAAAGGGCTATCAAGCTGCAACTGGACGATACGTCCAAGCGCAAACTGCGCATCATCCTTGAAACGCTGGCGATTGATGAGCCGCCGATTTCACATTCGAAAAAGCTGCTCAGGATTGCAGAGACCCTGCTTGAAGACAGAGCGCCAACCCTGAGCGGCTCGGAAGATTGAGGGATTACCGGAACGAGCCGCAAAAAGACACGCCGACCTGCGAGGGTACTTAAGTTCACAGATCGGCGGCTCCGAGATTTGTTTACCTGAATGTGCTGCAACAATGCCGCGCCTATCGCTGCGTTTGTTTGCGGGATAGCCCGCCTGCACTTCTCTGTGCTACGTGAAGAGCGCTTTTGTTGGGGATGCGTTTTAACGACTTCTCTGTCGGGCTCTTGTCGGGTAAGCATTGTGCGGAAAGTACCCTGGAACGCTTCTTCGCACACGTCTCACTTTAGCGGTTTCGGCTCCGCTAGCCACTAGCATCGACGGTTGACTTCAGGAACATGTGGTTTCAAAAGTTTGGTCATAGCGACCACTCCTTCCCGCCACATATGAATGGCACTTCCATTATAGGAAATATTTTTCCAGATGTCAACCGATCGATGCAATTTGCGAAAGAATCCGGCAGAATTGCCGGTAGCATCTGACGAAAAAGACGATCACCATGTGTGACAATGAGGGAGGTGAAGGGGATGGATATCCGCACGAGAATCGGCTTCATTCTTCGCCCGGTGCGATTGCACCACATGGAGGTGGACGGAAAGAAGCTGCTTGTAATCATCAAGTGCGGCTTGAGAGGGGTAGAGTGGATCAGGCGTTACGCCGTTGTGGATGAAGTCGACGAGCGCCTGAATCCACTCAACCGCGAGTTTCCTAGGCCTAAAGAGCCTTAATCTATACCACAGGAAAGGAGATCGCCCCAATGAAGAACCCCACCGAACAGGCCGCGCCGCGCATGCCTCGCGATATCACGCTGGAACGTCTGGCGAAGCTGCCTGAGGACGTGAAGAAGATGGCGCTTGCCTACGCGCAGGGCGTGAGCAACGGCCGCAGGCTGGCGCGCAGCAAGAGCGCGTAAATGAGGGAAAAGGAGGAACACCCCATGGCCAAACCTTATGCAAAGCTGCGCGGCCTGATGGTCGCCAGCGGCGAGACCGGCGACGATCTTTGCAGACTGCTTAGGCTGGGCAGAACGTCGCTTTCCGCCCGCTTCAACAATCGCTCGGAATGGCAGCTCGGCGAGATGTACGCGATTATGGATCACTATCGCGTGCCGCACCAGCGCCTGAGCGAAATCTTCCCGCTGAACGGGAAAAACGAATAGGAGGCCGCTGACATGCGCTATTTCAAGGCGTTTCATCCCGGCATGATCTGCAATGGCAAGCAGTATGCCGAGAACACGGTTTATGAGGAAAACGGCAATACCATCTGCGAAAAGGGCGTAATGCACTTCTGCGAAACGCCGTTCGATTGCCTCGATTACTATCCGCTTATTAATGAAAGCGGACGCATTACGGAATTCGCGGAGGTTACGCCGATGGACGTGGTGCTGAAAGAGGAAAACAAGCGCGCATGCCGCAAGCTGCACATCGGCGCGAAGCTTTCGCTGAAGGACGTGATTAACGCGCAGGTTGATATCCAGATGGAGAAGGGCGCTTGTGATACTGCCGCATCGGGCTATGAGAGCCAGCTCGCCGCATCAGGCAATTGGAGCCAGCTCGCCGCATCGGACGATGAGAGCCAGCTCGCCGCATCGGACGATGAGAGCCAGCTCGCCGCATCGGGCTATGGGAGCCAGCTCGCCGCATCGGGCAATTGGAGCCAGCTCGCCGCATCGGGCGATGAGAGCCAGCTCGCCGCATCGGGCGATTCGAGCCAGCTCGCCGCATCGGGCAATTGGAGCCAGCTCGCCGCATCGGGCGATGAGAGCCAGCTCGCCGCATCGGGCGCGCATTCCATTGCGGCGGCGATTGGCAGGAACAGCGCGGCCTCCGCTTCGCTGGGGAGCTGGATCGTGCTTGCGGAATTCAACAGCGACGGCAAACCCATTTGCGTAAAGGCCGCGCAGATCGACGGCGAGAAGCTCAAGCCGAACGTGTTCTACAAGCTCAATGGCGGCGAATTCGTGGAGGCGAGCGAGTGATGCGCTACTATCTGACGCAGCGGCCACCGGCTCCGGGGGCGATTCCGGCCGGGGCGCGGGCGGTTGCGGATTACGATGAGCCGACCTGCATCCATTCGATCGGCAAAACCGCCCACGGCTGGGCGCAATACGACCGGGAGCTGACCGATCGCGAGATCGAGGATTACGAGCTGGTGCCGGAAAGGAAGTAAAAGATAATGATTCTCAAGCGTATCTCCGCGTCCATTCTCCGCCTGGTACGATGGCCGCAGAAGCGGAAACGCGGGCCGATCTGCGCGGCGTGTCTATCACAAGCCGAATGCCAACGCAGGGAAATGCCGCGTCTGGTTGGAATTCCGCTGGATTCAGATCCGCCGGAGCATTACCAAAGAATTGTTGACGTAACTCTGGATGCGAAAACAATAATGCGATTCGCCGTGCTTCCCCCGGAAGAACATTCAACGGAAAATCGGAAATAACGCGCTCGCTGCCGATGCGAATGCTTCTCTGCATGTTTATGGATTCGGCCATATCCGGCCCGGCTTTCAGCTTCACTTGAAGAACGGAAATCGTAACTGCGGATAAATTCGATACGCAGCATTCCAGAAGGAACGAGTTTTCGTCCATGCAGACCAGAATGCAATTGTCCGCACGGAGCTTCAGACGGCGCATCCACAGGGAATGCAGAAGGTTAAACAGCGACAGAAGCAGACCGGCGAGGCCCACGTATTCAAGGACTGTTTTCATAACGAACTCACCTTTCAGGAAAGGATGATCTCCATGCGGGCGAATCTTCAGGCGGCGCGCAGGGCCAAGGGCCTGACGCAGGAACAGGTTGCAAAGATTCTTGATGTTGGTCTTCGGCATTATAAGAAAATCGAAGCCGGAGATACACTCGGCAGTATCCTGATTTGGGACACGCTCGAAGACCTGTTGGGCGTTAATCAGCGTGTCTTGCGAGAAATTCATCTCGACAAAGGAGATAATCGGTAGACACGTCGAGTGTATCCGCAATTTTGACAAGAGCTTCAAGCGTGGGTTTCGCATCTCCGCTTTCGTACTTGCGGTAATTGCGTAATCCGGTATGAAGTGCATCGGCCATCTGCTGAGCGGTGATTCCTCGCTGCTTACGAATGACATTCAAGCGTTCACAAAACATAAGCGACCTCCCTAATCAATGAGTGCCATAAAAATTCACTCAAAGGTATTGACAATGCCATTATATGACACTATACTAATTACGGGTAGTGCCATTAAATGGCACCATGCAAATAAAGGAGGCAACGCAAATGACCATTGAAGAGCGCATTAAGGCAATGGAGGCGGAGATTGAGGGGCTGAAAGCCCAGGCATTGATTCAGGCGAACGGGATTGACCGCTGGCCGGACGAGAAGGCCGGGGCGCTGGCGGAAGAGCTGGGCTGGCAGCGCCCGAGGGTGTACAACGGGCTGCAAACGCCGTTTTCGGCGATCATCCGCAGCACGCTGCTGGGCGAGGAATACCGGCGGAGGCGGCTCGGGAAGCTGACCAGCGAGGAAAAGGCGGCGGCGGTCGCGATGTGGGACGAGCTGGCCGACGTGGTGCGGAGGCACGCAAAGGCCGTACAGAACAGGGAAGACAGGAGATGACAACCAAAATGAAAGACGCAAAAAACGCTTTTCGCAGCAATGTATACAACAACCGACCGCCTTATGCAGACTATGACGCGCCGCATAAGTTCGCGGCCATCGAAGCCATTGTAGCCAAGCGCCTGGTTGAACATCCAGACGCAACTTGCTCCTATTCCGGCGGTAGTGACAGCGACATTCTGCTTCACCTCGTTGAACGAGTGCGCAACATGTTCAATCTTCCTCCCGTGGCGTATGTTTTTTTCAACACGGGACTTGAGATGGAGGCAACCAAGCGCCACGTCAGGGAAGTCGCTGAAGAATATGGTGTGGGGATCAAGACCTGCCGCCCGAAAAAAAGTATCGTGACCGCCGTCCGCGAATATGGGCAACCATTTGTCTCCAAGATCATGTCCGCCGGTCTGGAAGGCGTGCAGAAGAAGAGCATTCCCCTAAGCATTGCGGATGAGTACGCAGAGGCCGAGGACAAGGTCGCCAAGCGCGAAGAGCTGCGCGAGCGCTACCCCAAATGCGAAAGCACGATCAATTTCCTGTGCTGCTGCAACAGCAAGGGAGAACCGCGTCCAAACATCCAACTGGTTATCAATTCCAGCAAATACATGTTGGACTTCATTCGAGAGAATCCAATCCCTTTCAGGGTGTCAAATCGGTGCTGCGACATCTGCAAGAAACAGGTGGCTCATGCCGTACAAAAGGGCTATGAAATGGTTATCACTGGCGAGCGCCGGGACGAGGGCGGCATGCGAAGCGTTCCACGGTCAGACAACACAAGTCTGTGCTTTACAGAGACTGCAAACGGATCTTTCCGCCTTCGCCCACTGTACTATGTTTCCGACGCGGACAAGCAGTGGTATAAGGAATTCTACGGCATCCGCTATTCAGACGCTTATGAGGTGTACGGTCTGACCCGTACTGGTTGCTGTGGGTGTGCGATATCGGCAAAGGCAATTGACGATCTGGAGCGCATTCGCCCTTACGAACCTCAATTGGTCAAGGCGGCATGGAACGTATTCGGCGACAGTTACCGCTATCGGCAAGCTTACAACGAATACAAATCTCGGCGAATGGCAGAAGAAAAAGCTGCGAAAAAGGGCGCGCAGCTCAATGGTCAAATCAGGATCGAGCAGCTTTAACCTTGACCGGGCATCCGGCACAATGGGAGGCCGGAGTAGGGATAAGATTGATCAAGTAATGAGGCATTTGCGACCGATATTTGTGTCGGCTGCAAAAGATGACAACAACGATAAATGCAAGGGAGAGGTATCATGCTCGAATACATCGCCGCATACATCGGAGGAATCGCTACGGGGCTTGTGCTGATCGGAATCAACCGGCGCAGCGTTAACGCCGCGCTGAAGAAGCAGAAGACGCAGTACGACGCGGAGCTCCGGAGCCAGAAGGAACAGCTCAACGCGGAGCTCGAAGGACAGCGCACCCGGCATGACGCGGAGCTCCGGAACAAGAACCGCGAGATCAGCCGCCTGCGGGGCGATTACAGCGATCTCGAGCGCAGCTTTGAGGCGCGCGACATTTCGCGCAAGGCCCGGGCCGAGGGCATCGAGCAGGGCAAGCGCATGGGCGGCGCGGAGCGGTTTGCCAGCGGGTTCGAATCCTCGCGGCAGACGGTCGAATTCAGAAACACCGGCAAGACGGCCTAAGGAGGGACGGCTATGAACAACGAATGGGCGGTTCGGAATTTCTTTCGCGATCATCCCGACGGCGCTTGCGCGTGCCGGACGGTGGAGTGCGGAACGCATCTGCGGTTTTCCCGCAGTGCGAGCGGCGAGTATCTGGTGCAGGAGGTCTGGGGAACTGAGAACGGTGAGGAAATGAGCGACATGGCGCGCGGTTCGCTTTCGCATTGTTTGCGATACGTGACGGAGAGCGTCTGCAGCGCGGTTTATTAGGAGGGCAATATGAAATACGCATTTGCGGCGAGTCTGGCGCTGGCGATTCTCGCGTGCTGGAAATGGTTCCGGTGGTGGAAGACGTGCGACGTGCTCGCGGACATTCTTGTGGAAAACATTGTGGAAAACCTCGATCTGAAGGAGCCTGCGGAGGCCGAAGAGGATGATTAGATGCAGCTTTTCGGACGCGGCGGACTGCTCCGAGTGCACAATGGCATCGTGCCCGTTGGACGATATGAGCGATGAGGAATACGCGGCGTACGCTGCGGACGATCTGGAAAACTGGCAGTCGCCGGAATACGGCGAGAGCTATTACGGAAAGGTGGAATACTGGGATGAGCGATAACATGAGAATCTACAACGCGGCGCGCGCCGTGCCGCAGGAAGCAAAGAAGCCGATCACCGCCGGTCGCCTGAAGGGCATGACCGATATCAACCCCATGTGGCGCATCAAGAAGCTGACGGAGCTGTTCGGGCCGTGCGGCGTGGGCTGGTGCTATTCCGAGCCGCGCATTGAGTTCGTGCCCGGCGAGGGGCCGGAGATCATCTGCATCGCGCACACGGAGCTGCAGGTGAAGGAAAACGGCGAATGGAGCGTCGCGATCCCCGGCGTGGGCGGCGCGCGCTACGTGACGCAGGAAAGCAAGCAAATCTACACCGACGATGAAGCCCCGAAGAAGGCGCTCACAGACGCGCTCAGCGTCGCGTGTAAGGCGCTGGGCATTGGAGCCGACGTCTATTTCAACAAGGATTCCACGAAGTATACGGGGCCCCAGAACGATTCAGAAGGGCCGGACGTTCCCGAGGCCGTGATCTGCGAGCGCTGCGGAAAGCCGATTACCGGCGTTGCGACGAAGAACGAGACGTTCACCGCCGCGCAGATCGTCGGCAAGGCGAAGCTCAATTTCGGCGGCTGCTACTGTCTGGACTGCATGAAAGCATTGAAGGCGAAGAAGAATGGCAGCGCTGAATGAGACCGTCCGCGGGCATATCGCGGATTACGATGAAAAGCGCGGCGAGGTAATCATCCGCGCGCCGTATTCGGACTTTGCAACGATGTGCCGCCGGGAATACAGGGATGTGGAAATCCGCCTGATCGATTCCAGGCCGCTCTCCGACCGGCAGCGCCGCTGCTGCTATGCGATGATCCGCGAGATCGCCGACTGGGCGGGCGACGAGGCCAGTGAGGTTAAAGAGTACCTCAAAACGGATTTCTGGGCCGCAGAGCTGATGAACACGGCGGACACGATGTTTTCCCTGTCCAACGCGCCGATGTCGATTGTGGCCGCGTTTCAGCGCTGGCTCGCGCGATTCATCGTCCGCAACGACGTGCCGTGCAAGAAGTCGCTGCTGTCCTATGTGGACGATGTGGACGATTACGTGTACGCCTGCCTCGCCAGCAAGAAGTGCGCGATCTGCGGCAAGCGCGCCGACCTCCACCACGCGGACGCAATCGGCATGGGCCGCGACCGGGACGAGATCATCCACGAGGGAATACCGGTATTGCCGCTGTGCCGCGAGCACCATCAGGAGGCGCATACAATGCCGCTGAAGGAGTTCCTCGGCAAATACCACTTAAACGGCGGCATCCCGGCGGATAAGACCATTTGCAAGCTCTACAGACTGAAAGCGAGGGCATGAGGATGTATACGACGCAGACGAATCAGGTGCTTCACCACCTGCGCACGCGCGGCAGGCTCACGCAGCGCGAGGCGATGAATCTCTACGGGATCATGCGCCTCGGCGCGCGGGTGTACGATCTGCGCGAGCGCGGCTACAACATCGTCAAGGACATGGAAAGAAGCGTAAACCGGTACGGCAAGCCCGTAAGCTACGCCGTTTACCGGCTGAAGGAGGAAGAGCATGGAAACGAAAGAGCTGCTTGCGGCGGTCAATAAGGCGCTTGAGCTGTGTTTCGGCGTGCATTTGTCCGAATACGGCGAGGAACAGATTACCCGCATGGCCGTGGAATTCGAGCCGGAGGATATCGTTTACAGCTTTCAGGCGGCGTGCGAACAGTACCCTGACCCGATGAAGGCGGTATCGATGGCTCCGTGCATCTGCAAAAAGCGCCGCCTGATTCGAAAGATGCTGGTGTTTAAGGAGGAAAAAGAAAATGCTGAATGAGTATAAGCCCACAACAAGTTATATAGCCATTCCCAGACGCATGCTTTACGATAAGCACCTTAAATTCTTTGATTTTGCTGTATACGCTTCAGTTATGCTCGCACCGGGCAATAACCCAGTCAGTAAAAGGGAATGTTTTGAATGGTTCCACTCTGAGGATAAAAAAATCACCAACGCGCTTAAGCGCCTTGTAAAGCGCGGCTATCTGACGCAAGAAAGCGAATATCCGCTGGACGTTGACTGGGATGCAGACGATATCTGCCGCGATGAGTACGACAAAACCATCGATCTCTATTTGTTCGATGGGCGCATAAGACTGAGGGGTGAATGAAATGGCATTTACCGGATGGCTCTCCAAGGGCGATTCCATCATTTTGAACCTTCATCTGGCGCGAATGTACGGGCTGGACGCTGCAATCCTGCTGGGCGTGCTGGCGAACGAATACGATCTCGCGGAAGCCCGGAATGAGATTGACGACGACGGCTATTTCTGCGCGCCGGTGAAGCACATCAAGGAGAAAACGCGGTTGTCATACAAGCGGCAGCGCAGGGCGATTGAATTCCTCAAGGAAGACGGCATTCTGGACATAAAGGCGAAGGGGATTCCGGCAAAGCGGTATCTCAGGGTCAGCGAAAGGCGTTTGGGCGCAATGCTGAAGGACAAAACGGAGGACAGGCATGCAGCATCAGTTTGATATCGACATCGCGACCAAATATGGGGTTAACGCGGCGATTCTGCTGAACAATCTCTATTTCTGGTGCGACAAGAACCAGAAAAACGGGAGGCACGCGCACGACGGCCTGTACTGGACGTATAACAGTCAGGATGCATTCGCAAAGCAGTTTCCGTACATGACGAAGCGCCAGATACAGGTTGCCCTCAAGGCTTTAATCGACGATGGAATGATCGTTACCGGCAATTTCAACACGAGTCCTTACGACAGAACGCTGTGGTATGCCGTTACCCATAGGGCAGAACTGACAATGCGGAAATGTGAAATCGAAAGCGCGGAAATGCAAAATCGAAAGCGCGGAAATGTTCCACCTATACCAGATAGTAACCCAGATGGTAATCCAGATGTTTTTAAAGTAAGTAAGAAAGAGAACCCCTCAAAGGCTACGCCATCAGATGTTGCGAAAAGGCAAAACTTCGACGCCCTCATTGATTCCTACACCGACGATGAAGAGCTGCGCGAGGCTTTGCGGGGGTTCGTACAGATGCGGTGTGCGATGCGTAAAAAGCCAACCAACCGGGCGCTGGAGCTGCTGTTTCAAAAGCTCGACTCGCTGGCCGGGGATACGGAGACCAAGATCGCGATTCTGAATCAATCGATTCTAAACGGCTGGCAGGGCGTGTTCCCGCTGAAGGATGAAGAAAGCCGCAAATCGGAAAAGAAGGACGATGGGCCGAAGCCCAACTGGTATTACGGATGATGGAGAATGCGTTTTACAACGAAGCGGCCGAGAAGAACGTGCTGGCCCACTTCGCGGCGAAAAGGGGCTGCGCCGATCTGATTCCCATGGTGATGAGCGAGGACTTTTATGTAAAGGCCCATCGGTCGATCTTCGGCGTAATGCAGACCATGTACGCGGAGAAGAAGCCGATCGATATGGTAACCGTTGCCGACGCGCTGGTCGCCCGCTACGGCGAAAAGAACGGCCACATTCTCGCGGACAGGCTCGTCGATTGCCTCGCTCAGAAAACGAGCGTTGCGACGGAGCACATCACCAAGTACTACATCGAAATCCTCAAGGCGGCGGCGCTGCGGCGGAAGCTATTGGAGATCGTGGACACGGCGAAGGACGAGCTGCTGGACGAGACGAACGAAGCGGCGGTTGTGCTGGACACGACGCGCAAGCGGCTGAGCGACGTAATCGTAACGAAGCACGCATGGGAGAGCCTGTCGGACGTGCTGCTGCAGACGTTTGACACGCTGGAAAAGCGCGCGAAGGGCGAGGAACCGTCCATGCCGTCCGGGATTGCGCTGCTCGACCGGCTGACAACGGGCTTTCATCGCGGAGAACTGACGCTGCTGGGCGCGCGGCCTGCGGTGGGCAAATCGGCATTGGGAGCGGCGATTGCGCTGGCGACGGCTCAGAAGGGCTACAAGGTCGGCATTGTGTCGCGCGAGATGACCGCGCCGCAGTACGGCACGCGCATTCTGGCGGGCGGCACGAAGGTCGAAAACAATAAGCTGCGCACCGGCGACCTGAATCCGGACGATTGGAAGCAGATTTCCGAGGCAATGAGCCTGTACGCGCCGCTGAACGTGTCGTTCATGTTCTCGACGCGATATGTCGAAGACCTGCGCATGGAGGTGCAGAAGAAGGCCGACGCGGGCGAGCTGGACATGTTGGTGGTCGATTACGTGCAGCTTTTGCAGACGAAGCAGAAATTCAAGGACGATTACATGCGCATCGCCTACGTCTCCAAGGCGCTGAAGGATATGACGACCGATTTCAACATCGCGATTCTCGGCCTTGCGCAGGTGGGCAGAAGCGCGAAGGGCACGATGCCGACGCTTTCCGAGCTGCGCGGCAGCGGCGATCTCGAGCAGGATGCGGACAACGTGATCTTCCTGCACCGACCGGAAAAAGCGGACGATGATTTTGTTGATCCGAAGGACAGGGATGTGTTTGAAGAGCTTAAAAAGCACGGCAGGCGGTATATGGTGATCAGCATCGCCAAGCAGCGTCAGGGCCAGACCGGCGACGTAACCGTCGCATTTGACCCGGCGAGAATGCGCTTCCTGCCGATTCACGTGGAGGGATGAGGATGCGGATACTGGCGATTGACCCGGGCAATGCGGAATCGGCGTATGTGGCGCTGGATACGAATTATGTCATTTACGACAAGGGCAAGGTTCCGAACGAATGTTTGCTTTCGGTGATTGACCTGTGCGCAGGGCAATTTCCGTGGATGGTGATCGAGCGCATTGCGTCCTACGGCATGCCGGTGGGGCGAACGGTGTTCGACACCTGCGAATGGATCGGGCGGTTTGTGCAGAAAGCGGATGAGCTGGGCTACGATGTGGATTATGTGTACCGGAACGAAGAAAAGATGGCGATCTGTCACGACGCACGGGCGAACGACGCGACGATCCGCCGGGCGCTGATCGACCGGTTTGCGAAGCACGATTTCCGTACCGGCAAGGGTACGAAGAAGAATCCGGATGTGTTCTACGGATTCGCGAAGGACGAATGGGCGGCGATGGCTGTAGGCGTGACATGGCTGGACAGGAGGCGCGAGAATGGCGGTAATCAAGGAATGCCATAGGGATTGCCCGGGGCGCTGTGAGGGCTGCCATACGACCTGTACGGCGGGGATCGCCGAGGGACTGGTCAACTGGATCGCCAGCGACAGAATCGCCAAGCAGCGCCGCGAGAAGTGGGAAAACAACGAGGCAATGTTCAAGCTGACGATGAAACGGAGGAAGAAGAAGGTGGCGGAGCGATGAAGACCTGCGAGATCTGCAAGCATGATCTGGGCGGCGATGTGTGCCGCTACAGCTGGGAGCTGGAATGCGCCGACGACGAATACCAGCTCTGGGAACCGGACGACCCGATTCCGGGCAAGCCGATCGCCGAGGAAATTGAGGAACTGTATGGGGAGGAATGATTATGGACGAGAATAAGTTGCGGAGCATGGTGTACACAATGATGAAAATCCGCAAGAGCCTGATAAACGACAACGACCTGTCGCTCAATGTGGCGGGATGCGGGTGGTACATTGCCGTGACGAACATCGACGAGATAATTACCGGCATGCTTGAGCTGACGCGGATACAGGCAATCAACACGAATGAACTCAACGCATACAAACAGATCGCACGAGAATTATCCAATTTGCTGGGCGGATATGATGCGGAAGTGCTGACGGATGAGCGGAAGGATGCGCTGAAAGCGATGGTGGAAAAGTGGCAGAAGGAGGACGAGAAGGATGATTAGCCCGGAAGAGATCAAGGTGGGGCTGGAATACTGCGGCAACTTTGGTGAGTGCATAGAATGCCCGTATTACGACATTCCGGGGAAGTGTCTGGGCACGCTTGCTAAAGATGCTTTCGTTTACATCCGGCAGCTCGAGCAACGTCTTGTTGAGGCCAACGAAACGTCGCCGCGCTGGATCAGCGTTAAGAAGCGGTTGCCGGAGAACGGACAGAAAGTCATTGCGGCGTTCCGCAATAGCGGAGGGTGGATTGTAGATCAGGCGAGATACGGCAACGGAGAGTTTGACTTTGCAAGTTGGGCATACGTATGGGACGATAATATCACCCACTGGATGCCGCTGCCTGAACCGCCGAAGGAGGGCTAGCGCATGGATGATCTGATCAGCCGGGCGGCGTTATTACAGAAGGTCATCGTTGTTGAGCGGAATTATGCTGACCTCAAAGACCTCGGCATTGCGGTACAGAGGTTACGCATGATTCCGGAGGATGCCGTTATGAACGCGCCTGTTGCGAGTGGAGACATAGTAAAAGTAATCCGATGCAAGGACTGCGTGTATTATCACGGTGGATACTGCGAGAGAATCGCATTTGTGATGAATGCGCGTTTTAACGGGACGGAAGAGGTCAAAAATCCGGACGATTTTTGCTCTATGGGAGAAGCGCATGGGGGATAGGTTAATCAGCTGCACGGTGGCGGCGGAGATGATGCGGGCGAAGGCGGATATGGCGGCTCTGGAGTACAAGCTGGTGTTTGAAGCGGCGGCGAAGATGTTTGATGTGCTTGCTGCGGCCCGGAAAAAGTCCGATCCGATCATTCGGTGCACGGACGATATCGGGCGGGTGGCGATCCCGAAGGAATATCGCGAGCGTCTCGGAATCCAGGAGGGCGACGCGCTCGAGATCGAGGTGGACGGGCCGACCGGCGCGATTGTGATGCGAAAGGTGGTTGACAATGAATAGGCTTACAACGGATAATCCGCGAAACAATTTTGAATCCGTGATGAACCTTGTATACGGCAAGGACGGCTGGCAGTACATCCGGCATGGCGACAAGGCCATGCGTACAACGGATTTCTGCCTGAAGTTGTGCAAAGAGCGCGGATGCGGCCGGGTGGACGAATGGGTTACGGAGGAAGAAAAGGACGAATGCCTTTGCGACTGCCTGTTTGAAGAGTGCCCGATCGCTACGGTTTACGCCGCCCTGAGCGGGTTTGGCCATGTGCGGAGTCGGCTCAAGATGTATGAGGATGCGGGTCTGCAGCCGAAATGGATCAGAGTAGAAGCGCAATTGCCTGAGGATAACGCAGCGTATCTGTGCCATTTTAGCGAGGGGCAGGACGTTGTATGCGTCTATTACGGCGACGGCGAATGGCTTACGATGGATTGGGATAATGTCACGCGGATTGTAACCCATTGGATGCCGCTGCCGAAAGCGCCGGAGGTGGAAGAGCATGACTGACGATCTGATCAGCCGGTCGGCGCTGCTGGAAGCGTTGAAGAAGTGCTCAATGGCCGATGAATTCGCCGATCATGGGTTAAACTGGGAGGATTTAACGCTGGAAACGATAAGGGCGGTAAAGGTGCAGGGCGCAGCGATTAAGCGAATCATTAATATCGCGCCCGCCGTGGACGCGGAGTTGGTACGGCATGGGAAGTGGCAAAAGCCGCACGGAATGATGCCGCCCGAGTATCATCATAGGCACGCTTGCTCGATTTGCGGCAACTGGGCGTTGCGAGATTTCTGTGGCAGAGAGCGACTTTCTTTGTATTGCCCGAACTGCGGCGCGCGCATGGACGAGGGGGTTTCCGGCGATGGCAAAGCGCAAGATTGACGCGATGCATGCGGAGTACGGATACGGCGGCGGGCGGTGCGAGGATTGCATTCACTGCGTGAAGCTCGAACCGCGGCCCGGGAAGCGGTATTACAAGTGCGCGCTGTACGGCGTGAGCGCTGCGGAGTCGACCGACTGGCGCTTGAGCTATCTGTCGTGCGGAATGATCAACCAGCCGTTGCCGGAGCTGTTCACGCCGATGATCGACGTGCTGAAGCGCGGGCCGAAAAAAGCGGCTATGGAGCCTGTAAACGGGCAAATGAGGTTTGAAATGTGAGAAATGGTTCGGAGGGATGAATATGGACTGGTTTCGAATTGCGCTTGCGGTGATTCTGGTGGGCGAGAGCTGCTGTGTGGCGTGGCTTTCGGTGAAGCTCAATCGGGTGCGCGAGGACGCGGACATGCTGGAAGATGTGCTGGACAATCTGATCGACCGGGTGCGGGAGCTGCGGGACAAAATGGCCGCGCAGAGCAACCCGTGACGGATTGTCACGCCTTGAGTCGGTTACAGATTGTAACCAACTGACTACAGATTGTAGTCAATTCACGACCAACTTGGAACCAATTGGTGACAATCTGTCACCGTTTACATGGGGACTGCACATCCCCCGGACTGGAAGGAGGAACCTATGATCAGGATTGAAAACGTGGAAACGTATGGATGGGAGGCAAGCATAAGGGGACTTAGAAATCCCAAGAATTCATGGGCCAAATCGGACAGCGGATGGGAATGGGTTGAAGACGAAAGCCCGATTAATCCCAATGACCCGGGAATGATGTTCGTTGTTGGCGAGAAAGATTTGACGCTGATGAAATTCCTTGTCAAGGCTGGGAGCGATCACTCCAAATTCATGCGCATGATCGGCATCAGCATGGATATTACCTGCAACCAGGTGTGGTGGGCCGAATTCGATACCTACAAGGTGGGCACGGTGCGGAATTCCTGCTCGAAAATGCACACCATCCACATCAAATCGTTTGAACCGGACGATTTCAGCCATGAGGGAATCGACGCGGTCGGCGGCAGCACAAAGGAATGCTTCCTGAACACGCTGAAGGAGCTGGAACGGCTGCGCATTCTGTTCAACGAAACCAAAGAGCGCATGTATTGGCGCGCGATCATAGAGCTGCTGCCGAGCGGTTATAACCTGCGGGCGACGGTGACCTTGAACTATGCGGTGGCGCGGAATCAGTATCACGCCCGGAAGGGACACAAAATGTTTGAGTGGCATGATTATCGCGACGCGCTTGAGGCCCTTCCCTATTCCGAACTGATTACGATGGAGGGAAAGAAATGAGCAGCAATCCGTTTGAGCTGCTGTATTTGGAGCGGCGGGCGCACATGCACACGCGGGAGAGGCTGAAAAAGGCTGAGCACGACCGCGAGCGCTATGCGCGCCGGATTCGGCTTTTGCAGGGCAATCAGGCGATCTGTTCCCACGAGCTGCAGGCGCTCCGGATGGAGTGTGAAATACTGAATCATTGCGTGGACATGCTGGAAAGGAGAATTTTGGATGAATCGCGCGGAACGCCGGGCGGCGAAGAAGCAGGCCACGAAGAAAAAGCCGATATTTCATAATCTGACCAAGCAGGAGCGGATAGAGCGCGTTTGCCAGAACGGCATTACGATCGACGATTTGAAGCGCAATTACGATGACGGATTCATGGCGGGCTATAAATTGGCTGGCGAAGACACCATAAAGGCGTGCTACGCGGCACTGTGTCTTGCGCTGCATGAAATACATGGATTTGGAGAAAAGCGCTGCTATCGCGTATTATGCGCTGCAGACAATGCACTTTGTTATCGGTTGACCGGGGACGAGCTGATTCAAGATGTGTTTAACAAAATCGGGTTGCGCATTAATTTTAACGACCCGTTTGAAAGGATACAGGAGGTAGAGGAATGAAAATCCTGCTCAAGCCCAACGGCATATTGCCCACGCGCGCGCATTCGACCGACGCGGGGCTGGACTTGTACGCGCCGTATGACTTCAAGATCGGCGTGCGCGGCTATCGGCGAATCCATACCGGCGTTTGCGTTGAATTGCCGAAGAACACGGTCGGCTTCATCAAGAGCAAATCCGGGCTGATGGCGAGCGCCGGAATCCTGACCGACGGCACGATCGACGAGGGCTATACCGGCGAGATCGGCGTGGTGCTGTTCAACCTGGGGCCGCATGCGGTTCAATTCGATCGCGGCGACAGGATCGCGCAATTGGTGGTTCAGCCGGTATTGTATCCGGAGATCGAGCTGGCCGAGGCGCTGGGCGACACCGATCGCGGCAGCAGCGGCTTCGGAAGCACGGGGAGATAGCCATGCCGCCGAGGAAGGAATTTGTGCTTACGGAGGCGGAAAGGAAGCTCGCCGAGGACAATATCCGGCTGGCCTACTGGTATGCGGGCAAAATCTGCAATCGCGAGCCGACGCGCCTGATGGGCATGACCTACGACGACTGCGTATCGCTCGCCATGGAGGCGCTTTGCCGGGCGGCGCATTGGTATCGCGCGGACGGCGGCAGCTCGTTTGCGGCGGCGTATGAGCTTTGCGCGCGGTCCATGTACGGGCATCTGGTGAAGACCTCCAGCAGCGGCAAGCGGCGCGACGCGGTGGCCATGCTTTCGCTGGATACCCTGAAAAGGGAGCCGCGGGGAGACGGCAGGACGTTTCAGGAAATCACGCTGGAGGACGCGATCGCCTCCGACGAGCCGGACATGCTGGACAGGATCATCCGGAAGGACGCAGCCACCCGGGCAATCGAGCTTACGAACGAATTGCCGCTGTATGAAAGGCGCGTATTCGTCGCCCGCGCGGTCGAGTGCAAGACTCCGCGCGAGGTCGCCGAGGCGATGGGATTGCAGCGACATTCGGTTAGCAGCATCTATACCGACGCGAAGCGCCATCTGCGGCGCAGGATGGAGAAGGAGGGATCAGCATGACAATCGAGGTCATCGACGGTCGGCCCGTGGGATATCTGACCGTTCAGGAATATGCGCGGAAGCACTTTGTGGTTCCAGACGTCATTCGGAAGAAAATATTCTTCGGAAGGATCGAGCCCTTGAAAATCGGGTATGAACTCTGGATCAACGAAAAAGAGCCGTATCCGAAGGACAGAAGATACAAAGAGAATCGTTAAGGAGGAACTATGGAGTACAAGACGAATCCGGTCAAGGCGATCCGGCAGAAATGCCTGGAATGCGGAGAGGGCAGCGCGAACGAAGTAAAGCTGTGCCCGGTAGAGCGTTGCCCGCTGTATCCGTTTCGATTCGGAAAGAACCCGTATCGGCAGAAAAGGGAACTTACGGATGAACAGCGCGCAGAAATGGCAGAGCGACTGCGCAAAATCCATCCTGCGGTGAAAACGCTCGACAATTAATCGAGGGGAAAACGCACAACCCCATTCGGACGTATATTTTATCGTCCAGACAGTCACGCGAAAAAACGCCCATAATTACAGGCGCAAAACGACAGCGGAGGGAAAGAATATGAATCAGTGTTTTTTGATCGGCAATCTTACGAAGGATGTGGAGCTCCGGACGACTCAGAACGGCGTTGCGAACTGCGCCTTTACGCTGGCGGTGAATCGCCGGTTTAAGAACGCGCAGGGCGAGACGGAGACGGATTTCTTCAACATCGTCGCGTGGCGGCAGCTGGCCGAGCTGTGCGCGAAGTATCTGAGCAAGGGCAGAAAGTGCGCCGTGACCGGCAGCATCCAGAACCGCTCCTATCAGGCGCAGGACGGCTCGAAGCGCTACATAACCGAGATCATCGCCGAGAATGTGGAGTTCCTGAGCAGCCAGCAGAATGAAGAAGCCCCCGCCAAAAAAGAGACGGCGAATAGCGGATTCAAAGAAGTGAATGATGACGAACTGCCGTTCTGATGGAGGTAAGCATGAATCCTGAAACAGTGCGTTCTATTTTGAATGCATACCGCGAAAACCTGAGTATGCTTCAGTATCTTGCGCTGCAGCTCGACGACAGAGATAATGATTTGAATATAGCGAAAGCAGAAGCAATCATTCGCGGGCCGAATACGCAGCGACTATCCGGAATGCCCAGAAGCGGAGGCACGAGTAACCCGACGGAGAAGGAGGCATTGGCCCTCGTTTCCAAGGGGCAGCATATCGACGAAATAAAAAGCGATATGGACGCGCTGAGAATGGAATATTCCATAAGGCAGAGAAGAATCGACTATGTCGAAGCTTTGATGAGCCGCCTGAACCCTCGCGAACAATGGGTGATCGAGCATCACATGATCGACGGCTCTTCGTGGAAAGAAGTGGCAAACGACTATAAGCGCGAATTCGGAGAGACTAAATCCAAGCGTGCGTTGCAAGCAATCCAGACCCGCGCCCTCGATAAGCTGTACAACGTTGCAAAATAGAGGTGCGGTTTTTGCGCGATTTCTGCGCGGAAAGTGTACGAATTTTGCACCTTGACAAGTGAACCGAAGTGTGGTATGATATACTTGCAGAAACGTGGAGCAACTGACAGATCGTCGGTTGCTCTTTTTCGTATCCGAGTCTGGTAGTGCGTTGTGCCGTTCCTTGTTCCTCCTTCCGGCATGACAGCGGGAGTGTTCGTACGGTTGCAGGATGGGGGCTGAACACACACTCGGAGAACAACACATGGAGGATATACGGAGGTGAGATCGTGAAACCCTGTTACACCGAATACGTAAAGCACGCCCTGAGATTCTTCGTAAAGCACAGGAATAATCCCCCCGCGACTTGCTCGATCGTAGATCGCGAGAACTGGCACGCTTGCTGCCTCGCTTTCAGGGAGTTCCCTGAGCTCGATCAGAATCTCTTCTCCGCCCTCTACTCCGCTCGTTCCCCTTTCCCTGCTGCGGTGAACGACTGCGCTTGTGTTTATAATATCCCCCTCAACCGTGTTTGGGATAAGGTCAATTCCCTCGAAAAGTACGTCGCCTCTTACAGGGGCCTTGTTTAATCTTACCCTCGAAAGGAGTTGTTGTTCCGTGCCTCGTTCTTCTAAAGCTTCGCAGGACGTTTCCCCTGTGGATATCCCTAGTAGCGTATCTGATATCCCCCAGAATAACGTACCTGAGGTCGTTAAAGATAAACGTCCTCGTAAGGGGAGAGGTGGTACTCATAACTTCCCTAGTGTTAGATTCGAGGCTAAAACCCCTGAAGATCGTCTCTTGGTCTCTAAGCTCCTTTCTGAGGTCATTACTGAGTATAAACAACCTAGAGTTAAGTCGGACGAGGAACTAGCCCAACGTATTAACGACTATTTCTTCCGTTGCGCTTCTTCTGGTCAAACCCCTACTGTTGAGGAATTGGCTATGTCTACGGGTTATACTATCCAGACTGTAGCAGATTGGGAACATGGGAGGAATAAGGGGTTTAGTCCTGAGACCTCTACAATTATAAAAAAAGCTAAGAACGTTTTACAGACTTTTGATGCAAAATTAGTCGTTTCTGGGAAGATGAATTTCTTGGCATACTGCTTCCGTGCTAAGAACTACTACGGCATGGTTGACAAGCAGGAATACGTCGTTACTCCGAACACAAGACCTGAGAATGAGTTCAGCGAAGAGGATATTATCAAGCGATACGCCATTCCCGGAGAAATGAGCGACAGCGAGTAAACGACTTTCAGGCTAAACGACTTTCGCGCGCAGCGACTTTCAGGCCGATCGACTTTCACGTTAAACGACTTTCAGGCCGAGGCAAAACGACTTTCAGAGCGATCGACTTTCAGGCTGACAGGCTGGCTCGCTGACGGGCTGAAGTGCTCGCCAGCAGGGCCGCTGGGTATGCATAAGATCGGCATTGTGGGCCGCGTCACGCTGGCTAGAATGGGTTTATGGGGCTGATAGCGGCCTTATAGCGCTATGGGCTGCGGCGAGGGCTGTTTATTGCGTTGACTGCTGTTGCAGGGCATAACGCCGCTAGAAGCGTTTAAACGGCTTCTAGAAGGCTTGCGGCATGTCACGCGTATAAATCCACGCGCAGCCACATAAAAGCGCTTAGACAGGCGTATACGCGGTTACAGACGTGTTGCGTATACTATGCCCATATTGCCCATATAACCGGCCTCAATGGCTGCGCGTGTTTAAGATCATGCCCATATAAAAAGCGCCTGCATTGGCCTGCTATAAGGCGATGAGACGCATATAATAACGCCGTCGGTGGAGTACCGGCGGCGCTGTTTGTCTGCAGGGGCTTCTACTTCTGAGCCAGCCCGGCGATATACGCGCGGATGATCTCTTCTATGTCTTCTGCGGTGTATTGTCTGTTGTCCTCGGTTTTCAAGATAACGAGCAGATCGTAAGCCATTGCCTTTTTAATGTCCATGCTTTCCTGACTTGTAGGCATCTGTTTTCCCTCCTCGCTTTATGGTACTTCTATTATACTATAGATTTTCGCTGTTTACAACCGGTTTTCGGTAATTTTCTATCGGTTGAGCTTAAGCAGATCGGCCAGAAGCATAAACGGGAATACCAGAATACATGCAACGATGAGCGCCATTTATTTCGCCTCCCTTTTGATGAACTCGGATAGATCGCCGAGTATTGCGGCGCGCGGCGTGCTCATACGCTGCAGGCAGGTGTAATAATGACCGTGCATTTCCTGATGAAATGCGGAGATGTTACCCGTCCAGCGCTCCGACATAAAGAACCCGCCATCATACCAGGCGACCGGAGGCAATACGCAAAGCGCTTCTTCGTAATCTTCTGCGCTTTCTTCTTTCCAGTGGCCACAAAGGTTATTTTCGTAGTTTACCAGAAGGGCCGAAAATTCGTCGTTGTCCAGAACGTCATACCCTTCTGCGATGAACTCGGCTGCGGTCTTTCCGGTGTAGGGGCATGTATTGCCATCCGGCAAATAGGTAACGGCGGAGCCGTTAAAGTTCTTAGAATTTACTACCCAGCGAATTTCGTTATTCATCTTCATATCCTCCTTATTTCAGTCGATCCGGCGCGTAGGCCTTGCCGTTCATGTAATAGTAGCCAGCGGAAAGAAGCTGCTGCATCTGCGAGATCGCCATATCCTTTAAGGCGCTGGCGTGGTCTGTCTCATAGTCGATCATGGTTGCGGGTTGCGTGTTGGGGATGATCTCGCCACGCTTGTAGGCGGTGCGGGTCTCGATGTAGCCATAGCCAGCGGAATATCCGCTGCGGTCGAGGTATTTCACGGCGTATGTATGCATGCGGGTTGCCTCCTTTTCATGCCTGTTTTACGAATTCATGCAATAATTCTTCTACAGCGGCACGCTTTTCACCGTAGGTCATTGCCGTGTTTTCCCATGCCAGAATGTCTCGGGCGCGGCTGTCGTATTCGTGGATGTTATTCGCACGCTTTCCGGGCATATTCCTATATCCGGTGCAGATGGTTAAATCGTCGATCTCATACGCGTCGAAATTCCAGCCATAAATGCCTGCATTGTAGGCAATCGGGGAATGGTTGATAAGTAGGTTCTGCAGATCGCAATAACCAGCACATACTACGCGGGTGGACGATTCTACGATGTTTTTGCGGGTTGTCTTAATCTTCATGGGGTTGTCCTCCTTTAATCAAGTGTTTTATTGATGGTTATATATTATCAAGTTTTTTATTGATTGTCAAGTGTTTTATTGAACAAAAATAAAGTTTTTTATTGATTGCGTCGCGTGTGCATAATCTTAAGAGTTTTTAGGCAACCGTATGTAATAGCGCGGATACCAGGCGGGCATATCCATAAACGGGCACCCCCGGGGGATATAGGGGTATGCCGTGGGAGCCTGGGGGAGCTCTCCGAATACCCGAAAAATCAAAAAGAAAACTATTGACAAGCGTATTCTTGATTGCTATAATACTTCTAGAGGTGAATAATATGACGGGAAGAGAAATTGTCAAGGACATCATGAACAAGGAGAATAAAACCAACGCAGAGCTTGCAGACAGACTGAGAATATCGCAGGCAGCGATGTGGGAGAGATTAAACAACAAGAAGGTAAGGGACATTCCATTATCCACGCTGAGCGCGATGTTACGCGCATTGGATTACAAAGTATGCATTGTGCCTAGAGGGCATAGAATCCCCGATGACGGATATGTGGTTGATTAGGCATATCTTCCAGAAGAGGAGGACGAGAAGATGCAAATCAACAAAGCAATTCGGCATGTGATGAAAACGAAAGGTGTCACTTTAGAATCGATGGGCAAATCGCTTCGTAAAGAGATCACGGTAAAGGAAACGATGCCGGATGGGAAGAATAAAAAAGTAGGTACTGGCGAATGGGCGGAGCTTACCGGAAACGATGTAAGTGCGCGCTTAAACAATCCGAACATGACGTTTGACAAAGCGCTTGAAATGCTGACCGTACTGGGATATGAAATTGTGATTCAGGAAAAGCGTCCCGGGCCCAGAAGGAACGATCAGATTGTAATTGACCAGACCGAGAGGACGTAGTAAACATGACGGAAAAAGAGATTCTTGTAGAGGCAATGAAAGTTCGTGGTTTCACTCAAAAGATGCTGGCTGAATCGTCCGGGTTAGCGCGTCAAAGCAATGTAAGTGAAATGCTCCGCAGCAAGAGTCTGCGTGTTGGCAATTTTGTAAAGCTGTTGAATTCGATGGGATTTGACGTTATCGTGAAGGACAGGAATTCGCGCAGCAGCGAAAACACGTGGAAGGTTGGGGAATAATAGTTTGAGATTGTAAAAGGAGGATGTGATAGAAGTGATTTGCTAGGGAATGCAAATAGGCGGTAGATGGCGGCATTGAGATTGAATAACAGAAAGGCGGTACAACGATGAAGAAACGGATTTACTTGGTAATTTCCATTCTGATGCTGGTATCCATGTCATTTCCCTGCGCTGGAATAAGCGAGAGCAGCTTTGCGTCAGGTGCTAAAACGTATCTGGAACATAATGAGGCAATGAAGGGCTGGAAGGAAGAGCTCAAAACGTGGTTTGATACTTACAAAACCCGAGTGGATAATGGCGAGCGGCTTACAGATGCCGAAATGGAACTTGTTTTCTCATATGTTGATATGGCCGTCGATATGAGTTATATTCTCGGATATGAGGGCTTGATATACACGGGATATGACTATGTATCGAATAATGAGTTAAGAAATATAACGGAAGAGTTTAAGGAACTTTGCAGAGCGGGGCTATCGCAGCAAAAATATCTTGAAACGGTAGCCATGATTTTTGAAAAATAGGAAGCCTCAAAGGCTATCTGCGAAATCCTATAAATAACGTCTTTCGATGTTTGCTGCGACAGGAGGGAAAATCGTGATGGAAAACGCGCCTATTTTCGACATCACGCCGAACATGCTGAACCTGATCATAGGGATCGGAGCAAAGCTGGGCGAGATTGACGCGGTCAGGCCGGAGCACATGAGTCCGAGGCTGAGGAAAGAGAACAGGATACGCACGATTCACTCGTCGCTGGCGATTGAGAACAACTCGCTCACGCTAGGGCAGGTAACGGCGATTCTTGACGGGAAGCGGGTGTTGGGGAATCCAGTAGAGGTCAAGGAAGTGCAGAACGCAGCTGCGGCGTATGATTTAATGTTTGAACTTGATCCGATGAAGGTTGACGACCTACTGAAAGCGCATCGTTTGCTGATGAACGGGCTTATTCGGGAGAACGGGCGATTTCGTAACGGTGGTGTAGGGATATTCGACGGGGGAAGGGTAGTGCATATCGCGCCTCCTGCGAAATTCGTTCCGGGGCTGATCGGGGATCTGTTCGAGTGGTACAGAACGTCGGATTTTCCGCCGCTGATCAAGAGCGCCGCGTTCCACTACGAATTTGAGTTCATTCATCCCTTCGCAGACGGGAACGGACGAATGGGGCGAATGTGGCATACGCTGCTGTTGGGGCAGTGGAACGAAGTATTTTTCTGGTTGCCGATCGAAGAGCTGATCAAGGAACGGCAGCAGGAATATTACGACGCGCTCGGGAAATCGGACGCAACGGCCAACAGCACGCGATTCATCGAAGTAATGCTGAGAATCATTCTGGACAGCCTGCGGGCGCTGGATCTGAGCGTGGAGAAATAGAATGTATCGGAGGGCCACGGTATGATTTACGGGTACGCGCGCGTATCGACGAAAGGGCAGGAGCGATACGGGAACAGCTTGCAGGAGCAGGTATCGAAGCTGGAATCGTGCGGGTGCGAGAGGATTTACCACGACAGCTTCACGGGCACGAAGCTGGAACGGCCGGAATTCACGAAGCTGCTTGAGGTGCTTCAGCCGGGAGATACGCTCATTGTCACGAAGTTGGATCGCTTTGCGCGTACTGCGGCAGACGGAGCGAAGACGGTGCAGGAGCTTGTATCGCGCGGAGTAGAGGTCAACGTGCTGAACATGGGGCGCGCGGACAACACGCCGATGGGAAAATTGATGATTACGATTCTGTTTGGGTTTGCAGAATTCGAGCGGGACATGATTATCGAGCGAACGAGCACGGGAAAAGCAGCGGCGCGGGAGAGCAAGCCGGGCTGGCGGGAAGGGCGCAAACGGAAAGAGCTTACGGAATTCGGGCGCTATTTAGCGCTTCAGCGTCAGCAGAAGATTACCGTAGAGGACGCATGCCGGGCGCTCGGGATCAGCCGGGCGACATGGTACGCGCGGTGCAAGGAGGCGGTGTAATGAGCTTTGGGGCGGCAGTTTTTCTGTTTGTGGTGATCATGTCGGCGCTGCTTATAGGCTGTCCGTTAATCATCAACAAGAATAACCGGGAAATCGAAGAGCAGGTTGAGCGAACAAAGATTCTGGCAGTCACGCAGCAGCATACGGGACGAATGAACGGGTACTTTTACACGGAAACGACCTTTATGCTGTACTACAGGGACGGCAGGCACAAGGCGGTAACGGTTCGGAACGGCTCTTCCGAGTATAACCTTTACATGGGCAAGCTGGAAGGATAGTTTTTTTAGGAATTCAGGCGCATGATTGCGATTGGAGGCAGTCGTGCGCCTTTTTGCGTGAAAGGCGGTGTAGGTATGGATTTAGCGGCGGTTGCGAGCCGAATCAGGCAAGCGATAGAGAAGGGGCCGCATTCAGCGACGGGGTATCAGGATTTGCTTTCGGTGTATCGCGAGCTGATTAAAACGGAACAGGGAGCGGCGGTAGAAGGGCTGAAATGGCTTTCGGAGCGGCTGGAAGGCGAAATCCTCGAGGTTGTGCGCGAGGATGTGGATACGGCAAGGAAAATGGCGACGGTGCATCGGGGGGCGCTGTTGGAAGCCGCGCCGTATGATTTCGACTCATATTGCCTGTATTTGGAATACAATCGAGACCCGGACAAGAAGTTTTATCAACCTCGGCGCAAGGTTTTGAAAGTGCTGGTTGATGATTTGCAGGACTTAGCGGACGGAAAGATTGATTTTCTTGGAATATCGTTGCCGCCTCGTGTTGGAAAATCAACGCTATGTATTTTCTTCATGACGTGGATCATGGGAAACCGCCCAGACGTTGCAAGCGTAATGTCCGGGCATTCTGACAAACTGACGGATGGCTTTTATCGAGAACTGATGTCTATCTTGAATGACCCGGAAACATATCTGTGGCATGATGTATTCCCGAATGTAAGCATTGTCGATAATTCGGCGAAAAATGAGACGATCGATCTTTCGAAGAGGAAGCGCTTTCCCACGATGACATGCCGCTCCATATCGGGTACATTGACCGGCGCTGTTGAAATTGGCACTGGTGGTGTACTTTATTGTGATGACCTGATTGAGGACTTGGAAGAATCGCTCAATCCGGTACGTCTACAGAGCAAGTACGATGCGTATTTGAATCAGCTCAAGGACAGGAAGAAGCTTGGCGCATTGGAGCTGATGGTTGGTACTCGATGGAATGTATTTGACCCGTTGGGGCGGGTACAGCAGCAATACGAAGCAAATGAACGATATCGTTTTAGAGTAATACCGGCCCTGAACGATAATGGGGAATCGAATTTCAATTATCCGTACTCACTTGGATTCGATACAGCTTACTATCGTGATATGAAGGCCAGCATAGACGATGCAACATGGAACGCAAAATATATGGGGCAACCGTATGTGCGCGAGGGCTTGCTTTTCCCCGAGGATGAATTAAAACTCTATAACGGCATACTTCCCGATGGCGATCCGGAGAAGATAGCTGTATGTGACGTTGCGTGGGGCGGTGGGGATAGTACCGCAATGCCGATTGCCTATATTTACGGAAACGACGTATATATTCACGATGTGGTGTTTAACAACGGCGACAAGACGGTTACATATCCTGAGGTCATCGGGCGATTAAAGCAGCACGTCCCGAACAAAGCGCGATTTGAAGCCAACAATGGCGGACACGAATACGCTGACCACGTAGATAGGGAGTTGCGTGAGAGTGGAGTGCGAATCAACATTTTCTCAAAGCGAGCGCCTACAACGCAATCGAAACTCGCGCGCATTATACAGTTTGCGCCAGACATCAAGAAATTCTATTTTCTTGCAGATGAGCATCGTACGCGTGAATATCGTGCATTTATGAGAGAAGTGACGCTTTTCGTACAGACGGGCAAAAATCCTCACGACGATGCGCCGGACAGCTTAGCGCAGCTTGCCGATGAGTTATACTACGGCAAGGCGACGGTTACTATAATTCAGAGGCCTTTCTAATAGGGGCTAAAGGAGGAAATTATGAAAGATTCCATCAATTTGTCGGCTGAATGGATAGGAAAGCGGTTTGGGAAATTGGTGATTACCGGGTTTGGGTACAACAGCAAACACCAAAATAATACTTGGATATGCAAATGCGATTGTGGAAAAGAGATAGAAGTTCTTCCGGGCAACGCGAAAGCGGGTAGAGTTCATTCTTGCGGATGTGCTCAAATTGAGTCTGCCACAAAGCACGGGCAGCGGAATACCAGACTCTATCAAATATGGGTTGGTATGCGGCGTAGATGCCGAGATATCAATCATGTAAATTACCCGAATTATGGCGGCAGAGGGATTCGGGTATGCGATGAATGGCAAGATTTTGAAGAATTCTATCGATGGGCGCTAGCAAATGGGTACAATAACGACCTAAGCATTGACCGCATTGATGTTAATGGGGGTTATACTCCATTGAATTGTCGATGGGCGAGCGCGAAAGTTCAGTCGAACAATCGGAGAAGCACTCGATACGTAACGGTTTATGGAGAAAAGCTTCCCGTTGCGGATGCGATCGCGAAGTATGGGAATGGTATCCGTAGAGATACATTTCTAAAGAGAATTGATAAATACATGTTCTCAGCAGAAGATGCACTAACTATGAGTGTGAAGCGGACGTGATATTTATCATTGCCATGGTGATATCGGAGTATTTTTATGCTTGACTTTTTGTGGATTCTGGGGTATAATAAAGACGAACCATAATAAAATTTTATGGAACGGGCGCATGATTGCGATTAAAAGTAATCATGCGCCCGTTTTTTTGTGTGGAAAGGAGGTCAATTAGCATGGAGGAAGAGATTGTGGCTACGTCCGTAGCGCCGTTGTTTGGCCGTACCGAGATACAGTCTTCGGTCGAAAAGGTCACGCGCAACAACGTCGTCGACGTGTTGAACAAGGCGCTGGTGATTCATCGCGTGAACTCCGCGCAGATTGACTACCTTTGGAGATACATGCGTGGCCAGCAGCCGATTTTGTCCAGGAAGAAGCAGATTCGTCCGGAGATTTGCAACAGGATTGTAGAGAATCACGCTGCGGAAATTGCGCAGTTTACGAGCGGATACTTCCTCGGCGAGCCGGTTACATACGTTCGACGCGGCGACCGGGAGAACACCTCCGGGGACATCTCGCTGCTGAATGATTACATGTTCTACGAGGACAAATCGAGCCACGACAAGGACATGGCAACGTGGATGGCGGTATGCGGCGTGGGCTATCGCATGGTGTTGCCGGATAAAGACGCGGGAAAGCAGCCCGATTACGCGCCGTTTGAGATAGATACCCCCGATCCTCGTTTTACGTTCATCGTTTACCATTCCGGGTTTGGACACAAGCGCCTCATGAGCGTTCAGCAAATTTTCAGAGAGACTGCCGAAGGCAGCGTGAAAATGATTTGCTCGGTATATACGGACACGACGTACTACGAAATCGAGGACGGCGTGATCAAATTGGAACGCGCGCATACGCTCGGCGACATTCCGATCTTTGAATACCGGCTGAACATGGCGCGCATGGGTAGCTTTGAGGCGGCGATTCCGCTGCTGGATGGTATTAACACCATCATGAGCAATCGTATCGACGGTGTAGAACAGTTCGTTCAGAGCTTCCTGAAGTTCGTGAACTGCGAAATCGAGGATAACACCGTTTCGAAGTTGCGGGAGCTGGGCGCGATCGTCATCAAGAGCGCGCAGGGCATGCCGAGCGACGTGGATATTGTGTCGCAGGAGCTGAATCAGCAGCAAACGCAAACGCTTGTCGATTATCTCTACGATCAGGTGCTCGTGATTTGCGGCATGCCGACCACTACGAAAGGCGGTACTTCCACCTCGGATACGGGATCGGCAGTGCTTCTCCGCGACGGATGGACGCAATGCGAAGCCAGAGCACGCGACACGGAACTCCTGTTCAAGCGCAGCGAAAAGCAATTCCTTCGGCTGGTGCTGCGGATCATTCGCGAAACGCGCAATTTCAATCTGAATCTGGCTGAGGTGGAATGCAAGTTTACCCGCAGACAGCACGACAATCTGCAAACCAAAACTCAGGCGCTGCTGCAGATGCTCCAGGCGGGCCTTAATCCTGAGGTTGCAATTGCGACCAGCGGATTGTTCAACGATCCGATGGACGTTACGGCCCAGAGTAAGGAATACCTGCGCAAATGGGAGTACCAAGACCCGCTGGTGGATGTTCAGGACGCTGCAGACGGAGATAACGTATGAAAACGCCTTACGGATATGCGGACAAACAGCTTATTGCGCTGAAGCGCTATGTTTCGGCTGAGTTCCACAATTCGGCCAATCTGCTCAATTTCGACGAGCTGAACGTAGCTTCGGTGAAGGAGTTGACGGATAGTCTTTATTCGCGGCTGAAGACGCGAAATGAGGTAGTGTTCCGAGCGGTTGCCAAGCATGCGTATTCCGCAGCGATGGACGAGATCGACGGTTCTGAAGAGCAGGACGGCGTTGCGATTGTCGCAATGTTGCTCAAGCGCTACGATCCGATTACGCAGTACGTGTACAAGTACGAAGCGCGACGCAAGCAGGAACGGCTGGCAGAAGCGCTGATTGCTGCGCCGAATCGCGAAAGCGCGCGAATTGCATTCGACAGGGCGGCGCGGTTGTGGTTTGATCAGAGCCGCCAATACACCGATTTGTCGGTTGACGAAGCGCGCATGCAAGCGTTTAAGGATTCCGGCATTCGACAAGTAGAATGGATGGCCGAGCAGAACGAACGCACCTGTAGCAGGTGCAGGGAGCTTGACGGAAAGGTTTTCCGGCTGGAGGATGTTCCGCAGTTCCCGCAGCATCGCCATTGTCGCTGCTGGCTTGTGCCGGTTCGCAAATAAACGGTTTTGGAGGGCAATCTGCCCTTTGAGATACTCGCAGAGAAGCGAGGTTAAACAATTCGCACACCGCAAGAGAATGCGGGCTACAAATATCGCACTGAACGACGACAGCGGAGAGAACCGCTTGACCAAACGCAGAGGGAGGCATGGAAATGAGTTTTGACTGGACGAAAGTTGACGGCTATCGAGAGGATATGACCGCCGACGAAAAGCTGGCGCTGCTCGAGAATTTCGAGACCGAAGAGCCCGCGCCGAAGCCCGCACCGGGAACGGTCAGCAAGGCGCAGTTCGACAAGGTAAGCAGCGAACTCGCTGCAATGAAGAAGCAGATGCGCAGTCGGATGAACGAGGACGAGCAGAAAGAAGCCGATCGTAAGGCGAATGAAGAGGCGATGCAGGAAGAGCTTGCCACGCTTCGCAAGGAAAAGACGCTCAATAGCCACAAGGCATCTTTCCTGTCCCAGGGCTACGACGAGGTGCTTGCTACGGAAGCGGCTACCGCAATGGCGGATGGCGATACCGACGGGGTGTTCGCGGCGATGAAGAAATTCAACGCTGCCAATGAAAAGGCGCTTCGCGTCAAGATTCTGAAAGAGACTCCTACGCCCCCGGCTGGCGACGATCCTGAAAAGGAAAAACTGAAAAAGGACGAGGCAAAGCTGCGCGAATGGTTCGGCTTGCCGCCCACTGTATAACAACAGGAGGTAATGCAATATGGCAAATACTTTTACTCTTGCACAGAGTTATCTGCCCATGCTGGATGCTGTCTATAAGGTCAGCGCCAGAACGGCGATTCTCGATTCTACGAAGATTGACATTGTGAACGGCAATACCGTCAAGGTGTTCAAAACCACCATGGACGGTCTGGGCGATTACAGCCGCAACAACGGTTATACTCGCGGTGATGTAAACGGCTCGTGGGAAACCCTCACGCTGACGAAAGACCGCGGCCGTTCGTTCATGGTTGATCGCATGGACAACGAGGAAACGCTCGGCATGGCGTTCGGCACGCTTGCGGGCGAGTTCATCCGGACGAAGGTTGCGCCGGAGATCGACGCGTACACCTTTGCGAAGATTGCGGGCACTACGGGCATTACGACGGCGACCGCTGCGGATATCACGGTCGGCACCAGCGACGTACCGAATTTCGTTGATGAAGCCGAACGCAATCTGAACGAAGACGAAGTTCCGGTTGAGGGCCGCATTCTGTTCATTTCCGAAACGGCCTATGCTGGTCTCCGCGCGAAGATCACCCGCACGGTTATGAACGGCGAGCGCGGTATCAATACGGAAGTTGAGACCTACGACGGTATGCGCATTATCCGCGTACCGCAGAGCCGCTTCTACACCGCGATTACCATGTACGACGGCAAGACCGCTTCCGACGGCGCGGCTCAGAATCCGACTCCCGATCAGACGGTCGGCGGCTATGTCGGTACGAAGACCACGGGCTATAAGATCAACTTCATGATCGTGCACCCGTCCGCGATGACCAAGGTCGTAAAGCATGCGCTGCCGCGTATCTTCTCGCCGGAAGTCAATCAGGACGCGGACGCGTGGAAGTTCGACTACCGCGTCTATCACGATACTTTCGTGTACGAAAACAAGGTCAAGGGCATTTACCTGCACCGTGGCGCGACTGCCCTGTCCTAACGGAGGGCGGCAATATGGCTG
>ERZ1034915.293-NODE-293-length-35181-cov-21.416728_pt1 | contig 35181 bp, 56 predicted proteins | sample MGYA00520592_ERZ1034915 | MGnify/ENA primary metagenome ERZ1034915 (study PRJEB33766, sample SAMN09781787) | gut metagenome | biome: gut microbiome | host: Homo sapiens | place: Madagascar | study: EMG produced TPA metagenomics assembly of the PRJNA485056 data... | reverse complement strand
AGTGGCGGCCGCTCGAAATTTTAAAAGCCCCGGGGGGCGGGTCGAGGCCTACGGCCTCTGCCCGCACGCGCCCGCTGCGACACCCACACGCACCCGACCGCACGCCACCGCGCAGGCGACGTTGGTCATCGGGAAGCCGTCCAGTTTTCGCGCTTCTGCATCAGCTGCTCCCGCGCCGTCTTCTGGTCGTGGTGCCGCTTGCAAAGGCTCTGCAAGTTCGATGACTCCACGAATTTCGCCCAGTCGCCGCGGTGCGGCTCAATGTGATCCACCACCGTGGCCCGCGTCCGGCTGCGAGGGTCGCCTGCGTCGTAGGCCTGCGCGCACACGCGGCAGAACGGCTCCCGCAGGAGCTGCGCCGGCCGAAGGCTGTCCTTCCAGATCGGCAGGTTATACCAGGCGTGATAGTCCTCGCTGACGCGGCGCTGGTGCTTGGGCCTGTGCTTATCGCACCAGCCGTCCCGCGTCAGCTCCGAGCATCCGGCGTGCCTGCACGGCCTCAACGGCCTACCCGCCATGGGCTATCACCTCCACGGTCAACGGGCAAAACAAAAAGAGCCGAGACCAACAACCGCGCACACTCTGCGCTGTCATCGGCCCCGGCTCTCAAAGCACTGGCCCTCATCCATGTCCACGATGTACTCCCGCTTGCAGTCATGGCAGAATGCCACGATCCGCCACGCCACGGCGTCCTGGGGTACCTGGATCACTTTCTTGTTCCGGCAGCCAGCGGTTGGGCACCGCAGGAAGCCGTTCTTCACTGTCAACATTCTACCATGTTCCTTCGCATCTCGCAAGGCCTTTTCGCTCCTTTCGTCATTTGCTGAACTATATTTCAAGTCTTATTCTAAGAATCAAGCGCTTATTTCCGCTTCGTCTTCCGCTCAGCATCGATGGCGTCCAGCGTGGGCCGCAACGGATCCTGCTTGATGTACCAGCCATAATTATAATGCCCGAACTGGTTGTCCACATAATTGCCGCCCTTGCAGCGCGGGCACTCCGGAAACGGTATCTCTCCGCTGCTGTCCTCCCACCGCTCAGGCGGCGGAAGCTTTGCCGTCAGGCTGCGGCTGGCCACCCACGTCCGGGCGTCGATGGGGATCACCACGCCGTCGGTGCGCTCCTTGCAGTAATACTTCGCCGTGCGCCGGTAGGTGTCATATGGCCCCAGCAGCAGCGGCTTGCCCTCCACGAAGCCGTTGGTCCACAGATCCTCCATAGCCAGCGGCGGAAAGTCGCTGTACCGCACCGTCAGGTGGATGTGGTAGCGGTGGTCGCCGTGCTTGCCCTCGATCAGATAGACGTAGTCGAAGGGCTGCCCTCGCCACCGCTTCAGCTTGTAGAGGAACCGCCGCCAGGCCTTCCGCACCTCCTTGAAGGTGGGCGGCAGACAGTCGTCGGCAAAGGTCAGCGTGTAACTCTGCCCATCGAAGCCGAACAGCGCCAGCAGCAGCTCCAGCCGATCTACCCGGCTGCGGCACACGCTGGAGTCCCGCGGCGGGCGGAGAATCCTGTTCTTCTCCGCCCGGGCATAGGGACTGTCCAGCCTGCTGAGCCTTGGCCGGATGGCGCGGGACTCCTTCACCAGCGGCCCCGCCACCTGCCGGCAGCACTGCCACCGCAGGCCCTCACTCATGGGCCACCTCGCCATACAGGGCGCGGCGGAGGAGATTGGCCTTGACGAGCCCGGAATTGCGCGACCACTCAGTTAGCGCAACCCGCGCCATATCCCTGAACACATGCTCCCAAGCCTCCACGTCGGCGCGGTACGATAGATTCATGATTTCGCGCGCGTGGCGTGCCCAGTCTTCGGAGCTATTCCGGTCATATCCACACGCCATCAGCAGCTTAATGTATCGTTTTCGGGTCATTTCCCACCAAACACTTTCTCCGGATACCGCACTTCCCAGGGCTGGAAGGCGCTGCCCATGATGCGCGCCAGCTCCCGGTCGATACAGCCCTTGGTATAGTCCATATTCGCGTCGCCCTTGGCGTTCTCCAGACACAGAGAGGCGTAGGCCTCGAAGGTCTCCCGGAACTTCTCCAGAAACTCCGTGGCCCGCTTCTCGCCAAAGCCAAAGTCCTGCCCCAGCGTGATCAGCGCCATGTCCTCGCACTGCTGAATGGTGAACAGCCGCTGCAGGTGCATGTTCTGCCGCTGGTTCTCCTGCAGCTTCCGCAGGAATCCGCTCTGCTTACCCATCGCACGTCACCTTCGACTTGTCCGGCAGCTCTACGCGTGGCACCGCCAACCGCTGGCGGTGTTTCAGCACCAGCGCCTTGGCTTCCTCCAGCGCTACCGGCGAGAAGTCATCCTCGCAGCCGATGGCAGGCTCCAGAGCGCCAGAATCTCCCATAAAGGAGAACTCGTGCTGCACGAAGTCGTCACCATTCGGGAATACAAGTTTCCAACCATCAAGCAGCGGCACGATCTCCGCGGGAACATCTTGGCGCTTACAGAAAGCCAACAGCGCCCAGATCTCATAGTACTTGTCGCCCCTTAAGCTCTGTTTGACCCGCTCCCGCAGCGCCATGATCTCATCGGCGTACCGTGCGCAGCGGTCAACGTATTCCTGAAGCACATCGGCGCTCTCTCGCAGAACGGCGCAGCCGTGGACGCCGCAGTTATGCTCGCGCCCGCAGCCCATACAGGCCAGCGAGCCGGTCTCCACCTTCAGCCGCTTCAAGTCCGCCAGCAGGCTATTCACTCTGTCCGCCACCTTCACATCCTCCTTCCAGCTTGTCCAGCGCGGCGGCCACAAGCCGCCACATTTCGATGGGGAATCGCTCCCGGTCGCACATCCGGGTCAGCTTGTCGGCGTTCACGTCGCCGCCGCACAGGGCCGCCAGACGGCCCATGCAGCCCGGGCCCCACTTGGATCGGTATGCCACCAGCCGATCAGCGGCCTCCCGCTTGAACCGGGCCGCCTCCGACGCGCCGGAGGGCCGGGCCGGCGCAGCTTCACGCGCAGCGCTCACCGTACCCCCCCTTTCCGGCGTGCCCGACTTGGGCACATCGCATAACGGCACATGGACGGCAGGCTTAGCGGCGTTCCGCAGGGCCCGCTGGGCCAGCACCAGCAGCTCGATCTCGTCGTAGCCGCTATCCATGCCGCGATCCACCATCCGCCGCAGAAAGTTGGCCAGCGAGGCGCACTGGTCGCGAGTCAGATCAATCGCCGTCACGCTGCCGCCCCCCCCTCAAACACACGCTTGATCACTTCATCCGCGCCGGGAACCATGTCGACGCTGACACCTCCGGATTCGCGCGAGGTGGCCCAAACGGGAGCGCTACCAATAAGCGCAGTCACGGAACCGCGGAATACCGCCGCGCCCAGCGCGTCCCGGCGTTCCAGGCTGCGGTAGATGGCAGCGATCGCGCGGACGGCATCAATAGCAATGTCAATCGCGGTTCCATGGACTTCCTGATGGACATGCTCATTGTCAACTGTAAGTTTAAGCATCATTCTCCTCCTTTTCCACCTCCGGCAGCCGCAGCCACCGAATCACTGATACCTCAATGTCGACTCCGCCCTTCTTGAAACGAAACGCCATGCCGTCCCAGTAGAGCAGTCTCCGCAGCCCCACGCCGTCTCCGACCTCCACGTCCGCCACCACCTCGCACGGCTCGGGCGGTGTCAGACCGCCGGGCATCCACGCCGCCAGCGTCATCTGGCCCGGCTCCACATCCGCCGGCCGCAGCTGATCCGTCAGCCCCAGCAGGTAGTCGGTGGAGCAGCGCAGTGTCCACGCCATGCTGGTCAAGTCCTTCGTCCGGTACGGGATGATCTCGCTCAGCCCGTAGTTGCTCATGTTTTCCGGGATATCACCCTGCGAGATTTTCCTCAACACCCCAATTTTGGCCAGAGACGAGTAGGCGGATTCCCACTTCGTATCGTCGCCCAGCCCCGCAGCGTCGGCGGCATGGACGATCCGCGCTGCGTCCGCCATGGCCTTCTGCACGGCCTTGCTGCGGGCCTTGGCGGCCTCCCGCTCCTCGCTGTCCTTCCGCTTGGCCTTGGCCTTTTCATAGATGGCGCGGGCCTTGGCGCACATCTCTGTGCAAGCGGCGCCGCATGCGCCGCCGTCCACCCTATGAGCACCACCCGCGCTGCACTCTACGCAGCACTTGCCGCCGCTGCAGATCTCCCAGCTGCCGCATGTCAGATCGTGCCGAAAGAACTTGTCCTGATGGGTGCAGGCCCCGCCGTCGGGGCATCGGAAGGCCACCGCGCAGTAGTCGCGCTGTCTGGATTCCAACCGGTCGCCCATGCCGCGGATGGCGTTGGCCGTGGGCGTTTTCTTGGGGCAGACCCGCTTGATCCGCTCCTGCACCTCCTGAGGCAGACCGGCCAGCGCGTCGGCGGTGTCCTCCGGCAGATCGCCGGCATCCCACAGGGACTTGTAGCAGGGAGCCAGATGGGCCTCGATCTTCTTCAGCCGCCCCAGCTTGGCCCGCTTGATGTTGCAGGCCTCCGCCACATGGTCGATCATGCGGCCGGGGAACTCATAACCCTGCTCCTTCAGCTGGTAGAAAATCTCCTCCAGCCGCGCGGCCTGCTTGCCGATCTCCGCGTTGGTCAGCACGCGGGTGTGAGCGTTGGCGAAGATCAGCTGCATCTCGTAGACCAGGGCGTTCCCGCCCGTTTTACGGATGCACGGCACCTGCCGGAACTTCTCCTTGCCCTCATCCACCAGTAGCTGCAGCGCCGCCCGGCGCCGGTGGCCGGAGATCAGCACCACATGGCCGTCCTCGCCGGGCCGCACCAGCAGCGGCTGCTGCAGGCCCACCGTCTCGATGTCCCCGGCCAGATCAGGGATGTCCCGCAGCTCATAGAAGTTGCCGGGGTCGCTGTCGATGAGGCCGATGTCGATGTACTCGATCTGCTCGCGGCCCTCCGTTCCCGGATCGGGAACATCGCCCGCCAGCGCCCGGGTCAGCTCGCCCAGATCAAACTTTTTGGAAGCTCTACCGGCCATCCGGACCACCTCCTCTGCGAGCCCCTCGGCTGCAGTAATCGCCTTCACAGATGCTGTAATCGTCACGGAGATCGCACTTGAGTCCGACAGCGTAGGCCTTGCCAACATAGGGAAGAACGTCCGGAAGCATAAATTTGTAGTCCCTGCACCGCACCACCGGCGCCGCATCGACAGTCGGAGCGCTGTCCAGAAGGTTGACAATCATGTCGAACTTCCAATCCTCAAGTGCCCCTCTGCGCGAGTCGGCCTGCGCGCGCTCATACGCCGCATCAGCATCTATCAGTCGCATCAGCCCGTCACCTCCTCGCCCAGATATTCCCCGACCCATGACCGGTAGTCCTGAGCCGCGGCGCTGCGGCTGCTGTAGTCGGCAATGGGCTGCCGCATGAAGGTGGACTCCGGCACCTTGTCCGTGCGGCGGATCACCGTCCGGAACACCGGCACGTCCAGGCTGCGGATCAGCGCCTCGCCCTGCCGCACCACGTCGGCGCTGTGCCACTGGGTGATCAGCACACCCGCCACGCGGATGGCGTCGTTGGCCCGCTGCAGGCTGGCCAGCTGGTCGGCCATGTCCCGCACGCCCCAGGCAGAGAACCCGTCCACCAGCATGGGGATCACCACCTCCTGAGCCGCCGTCAGCGCCGCGATGCTGGCCGCCGTAAAGCCGGGCGGGCAATCGAAGATCACATAGTCCACGCCGTCCTCGCCCGCCGCCTCGGCGAAGTCGCTCAGCGCGCCGATGTCCTGCGGCGCGTCCAGGTAATACTGCACGTCCAGCCGGTACAGGGCCGACGAGGCGGGCAGCAGCCGCACCAACCCGTCGGGATCCACCGGCACCACGTTGTCGCTCCACAGCGGCTCGCAGTCCCTGGCCAGCACGTCGGCCACCGTGGCGGCGTCCTCCGCCAGCTCCGGCAGATAGAACCGCGTCAGACTCGCCTGACCGTCGCAGTCTACCAGGACAACGCGCTTTCCGGCCCGGCGCAGCACATCGGCCAGATTAAGCGCCGTCACCGTCTTGCCGACGCCACCTTTTAGGTTCATGATTGCGATAGATTTCATTGCTCCCATTCAACATCCTTCTTTCTGCCCGGGTCAGACGCACCGTCTCCCGGTATGTGTAATATGCCGTCCGCCGCTCAACCACGGCGAAGCGGTACTCTGGATGGATCCACACCACGACGCCCGGCACAGGATCGGTGCGAGTCTCTGTCTTGTTGCCATACCGCAGTGCCGCGGGCACGAAATGGATCCGCTCTCCAACGTGCATTTTCAACCTCCTCAAAACGGCATTGTGCCGTCGTCCTGAATTTCCTTAAAGCTGACCTGGTCCGGGTCTGGCCGCTTCCACGCAGAGACGGGGGCTGCTACCGGCTCAAAGGTCTGAATATTGCCGCGAAAAACCATTTTCTTATACCAGCCGGCCCGGCCGTCCTTGTTCTTGTCGCACTTCAGGACGCGGCGCGAGTTCCGATCCTCCGAGTCCTCCAGATACAGCAGGAATATCACATCGGCGTCCTGCGTGATCTGCTTGCTCTCGCGCAAGCTGTACATGGTCGGCGCCTCGTTCTTTTTTCCTCCGGACTCAGGCGTCAGCTGGCTCAGGGCGACCACCGTTATTCCCTGTTCGTGGGCCATGCGCTGCAAGCTGCGAGAGATCGCGCCAACCTCTTCGGGCCTCGACCATCCGCGCCGGCTCTCCGGCTCGATGAGCTGGATGTAGTCGATGAAAACCACGTCGTAGTGCCGGCTCATGGCAAGCGACTGAATATCTGCCGGAGTAAATCCGGATGTCTGCATGATCTCAAGCCCGCCATCCGAAAGCTTGCTGGCGGCGTAGGCCAGCTCCTGCCAATCTTTTTCACTCAGCGTGTTTTTCTTGATGGCGTCAGAGTCCACCATGGCACGTGCGCACATGATTCGGTCGGACAGCTTGTCCTTGTCCGTCTCGTAGCTAAAAAAGCCCACGCGGTACTTCTGCGCCATACGCAGCGCCATGGACAGGCCTAAGCTGGTTTTACCGGCGCTGGAGTAGCCACCCAGCACGCAATAGTCGCCGCGGCCGGTGAACACCAGATCATTGATGAAGCTGAAGCCCCAGTCTATGTACTCGGCGGCCTTTTCGCCGCTGTGGCGCCGCACGAAGCTGTCCCAGATCTCCCGCGGTCCCCAGATCTCCACGCCTGACTTGGCGCTCATGGCGGCGTTGGCCTTGCTGACAAGATCCTCACAGGTGTCCAGATCCTCCGTTTCCGTCAGCGCCCGGCCAATCTCGCGCAGGCGGTACACGACGCTATCGCGCCGAAGAACGTCCACGTAGGCCATTGCGTTGGCGCTGGTGGGCGTCATCTCGGCCAGCTGGACAAGAACCTTGTCGTAGTCCGACGAGCCAGAAACGTCACGCAGCTGCGCACCGACGGTCACGATGTCCACCGGCTTGGCGGCGTGGAACAGCTCCCGGATCGCGCCGTAGATGGTGCGGTAGGTGCCGGAGACAAACATCTGGGCGTTGACTTTGGCCAGCACGTCCGCAATGCAGCTGCTGTCAATCAGCATGGAGCCTAAGACGGCGGCCTGGGCGTCGATCAGACGCTGCACCTGAGGGTCCTGCTGCAGGTTGCTCATATCTCGTAATCACCCGCCCTTTCCACCACGCGGCTATCCGGGCGCGGCTGCGTCTCCTGCGGCACCTCCGGCATCTCCAGCACGCCGCCGTTGCGGCGGATGCCGTTGAGCCAGACGGAAACCGTCTTGACGCCGTAGCCTCTGGCGTACTGCTCGTCGTATTTCAGCTTCGCCTTGAGCCACACGCCCATGGTATCGATCAGCTCAGGGGAGGGCCTCAGCGCGTTCCATGCGCGCCGGGCGTCGCTCTTGTCGCCCTTGCTGGTAGACGTGCCGTCCGCCTTCCGGATCACCGGGTAGAACTTCCAAAGCCCCTCGAACCGTTCCGGTTCCCATTCCACCTTTTTCCGGGTCTTCCCCCCTTGGGGGGTAAGGGGGGTATTATTCTCTGTATTATTCAACATATTATAGACTCCGCAATTTTGCGGAGACCCCCTCCACAATTTTGCGGAGACCCCCTCCGCAATTTTGCGGACACCCCCCACAGCTACACCTGCATAAATTCGCCGCTCGGTGCCGCCTCCGCAAGGCGCCATCTCCACCTCGATGTGACCGGCGTCCCGCAGGGCGGAGACCAGCCGGGTCACCGACTTGGTGGCCCAGCCGAACAGCTGGGCAAAGTACTCGTTGGAGGCCCAGCAGTAGCCCTCGTTGTTGCACAGGGCCGTGATCTCGCCGTAGAGCAGCTTGGCGTTGGCGGGGATGTTATCGTCATAGCGCACGTCGGCCGGGATCACCGCCCAATACGCCGGACGTTCTAAATTTTCTGCCATTTTCCCAAATTCCCCCTTGCCAGTTCAGTGTTTTTCTGCTACAATGATGGTGTTCTCATTCGGCAGATTTGATCTGCCCTGACCGCTTTTCGGTGCCAGCCGAAAGGCGGTCTTTCTTTTTGTCCAGCGCGTCCACCAGCCGCATGACGGCCTCTGCCATGGACCACGCGCCGATGATCGCCGCCGCGTAAAGTGCCCAGTCGCCCACACGTCTCACCTCCTTCTTCAGTTCATTCCGGCACCGCCCACTCGTCCATCTGCTGTGCGTAGCAGACCGGACAGAGGTAGCCGATAGTCTTCACTATGCCGCTGCCTTCCCGGCGCAGCATACACACGCTGAGCTTCTTGAGCCGTTCCTGCCCGCACTTCATGCACTGGCAGATAAAACGCTCATCGGCGCGAATGAGATCGCACTCGTAGTCGTAAAAGCCCATCACGCCTCCTTCCTTCCGCCCTCTGGCGACTGTTCTCATGCCCGTACAAACCGGGCCAACTCCTCCTCGCTGAAGCGCAGCTGCCGATCCAGCGCCCGCAGATCGTCCGCCGTCCACGCGCCGCTGTTGATCTTTGTGCTCATGGTAGACTCGTTCAGCCCGATCTTTCGGGCCAGCACCGCCTGGGACGGAATATCCCGTTCCGCGCATTTCACTCGGATCAGGGTGCGCCGCACCTTGGCACGTTCCCGCCCTTCATCCCGCAGCAGATTGACCTTCGGCATGGTTACACCTCCTTCTGCGCCGCAAAGCGCAGCTCGTAATACGCGCGGTTCAGCCGCGCCGCCAGTTCCATCATGGCGGAAAAGTCCGCCGTCTCCATGGCGTCAATGTGGCCGTCGGCCACCATCCGCAGCAGCTTCCGGTCGAATTGCCCGTCCATGAATTCCAGCACGCCGCCGATGAACGCCGCCGCGGCCTCCGCCAGTGGGCGGCCCACGTCGAATGCCGGGATCAGTGCGCTCAGCGCCTCCGTCTGTTCCCGCAGATACACCGCCGGCAGCCACTGGGCGTCCAGCACGGCCGCCAGCGTCCCCAGTGCGTCCATGGACGCCGTCCTGGCCCCAGACTCCCACGCCCGCACGCTGTCGGCGCTGTAGCCGCAGCGCTCGGCCAGCGCTTCCTGCGTCAGACCTTTACCAAGACGCGCCCTTTGGATGGCATTTCCCGTTTTTTGGTACATGGACATTCGACCCTCCTTCCGTTATGCTTGACCTAAACGTTGGGACATTACTGCGCCAGCCTGAATACCGAGTAGCAGCGGTTTCCCTCTTCGTCAAGAACGTCTTCGACCTTGCAAAGATGAGACAGTGCCTCACTCATTGGAGACCCGTAGGTTCCGCGCTCCCATAACCCGGCAGCCTCTGCCATTTTCCAAAAGCAGCCGACTTCGATACCAGCGTTGGGGCCGAGGAAGGCACAATACCTTCTAAATTTCGCCTTGATGAAATTCTCGCACCATTCGACCTTGATGTCGACCTTAAAGGTCTTCTTTGATGCCATCTTGGGTACCTCCTTTGTTGTTTGGTGTTCAGTGGCGCAGGGCATCATATTTCGCCCGCGATTTCCGCCTCAACCACCGCCTCAACCACGGCGAGATTCTCGACAGCGGCGGCGAGGCTATTGAGCAACGGAGGGAGTACTGTCAAGTAATAGTCGGCGCTGCCGTCGGATTTCACGCTGTCACTGATGTGGGAAACAGCCTCGTTAAGCTGCTTTTGGGCAGCGACGCGGCGGGGGTCGCCCATAAAAGCAAGGTTTTGTTCATTGGTCAGCTTCATGGGATATCCTTCCTGCCCTCGTAACCTCCGGGGCGGAGATCCTATGCTCAGGCACTGGCCGTGCCCACCAGCTCATCCAGCGTGCAGCCCAGGGCCTTGGCCAGCGCTACCGCCGTCACCAGCGACGGCACCTTGAGCCCGTGCTCGAACTGGTTGATGGCCGCCGCCGATACATCGCACTGGCGGCCCAGCTCCGGCTGCGTCAGCCCCTTGGCCTCACGCCGCCACCGGATGTTATTGCTTAATTGCACATGATCACCTACCTTTAACTATGGTTAACTTGACAGGGCGCGAAAACGGATGGTACAATGGGAAGGGAAAATGAGTAAAGAAAACCATCGTACACATCCGTGTCTGCGCGCCGGCGTCACCCGGCAACACAGGGGCGTTTGCCTCCGTGCCTGGCTTTGAGTGCGATAGAGAGGGATCCGATTCCAGGAAAACACAAGCGGAGGACATCCGTCCCGCGGGCCTGTCCGCCCGGGGGATGATTGGATTATAAAACCAACTAAACCAACTTGTCAACACTATTTTGCGAACTTTACCAACTTCTGATAGACTGCACAAATTATGTGAGGAAATTTTATGGCTTTTTACAATAATTTTGTTGCCCTGTGCAATTCAGTGAACAAGTCGCCGACGGCGGTCATTTTGGAAATTGGCTTAGAAAGATCGTCCGGAACCCGTTGGAAGAAGGGCGGCCTGCCGTCTGATGCCACCGCGCTCCGCATAGCAAATTACTTCAAAATCACAGTAAGCGATTTGATGGGCGACGAAAAAAGCCCCGCCGAAAACGACGAGGCTTCGCTGCAACCGATTGCGCCTCACGAACAGGAACTGCTCAATTACATTCGCAGTCGTCCGCCTGAGGAGCAGCCTGCGGCGTGTCAGGACGCCGAGGCCTTTCTGCGTTTCCGCGCAGAAAAGAAATAGTTTCTTGCACAGCAAGTTCCGGGTCTTTGATGCTGCGAAGTAGCTGGATCAAACGAATTTCGCTTGCTGTCATGATATGTACCTCCAATGCAAATTTTGAAAGGGTGAGATATTTGAAGTTTAGCGAATTTCAGGAATATCAGCAATTCACAAAGCCCGCGGAACTGCACAAGGCCATCAATACGCTGCGCGGTCTAGTGGCCGGAATTAACTCCGACAGTGGCGCCAGCGAAGCGGAAATGGCAGAGCTGACGCACTGGTGTGAGCTGCACTCGCATTTGCGCGATCGCCACCCGTTTTCGGAGCTCCTGCCCGTTGTCGATGCCGCCTGTGCCGACGGTGTGGTAACGGAGGACGAAGCAAAAGACATCCTCTGGTTGTGCAACAATTTTGCTGACAGCAGCTCCTACTACGACATGACTACATCCTCCATTCAGTTTCTATCCGGCCTCGTGCACGGAATCATGGCAGACGGAGAGCTGAGTGACAGGGAAATCGCGGCGCTGTCCTCCTGGGTGAATGCGAACGACTTCCTGGCCGGCACATACCCTTTCGATGAGATCCATGGCATGCTCTGCGCCATTCTGGCGGATGGGAAGATCACCGAGGACGAGCGCAACCAGCTCATGGCGCTGTTCAGCAATTTTCTCGACTTTACCTCGTCTTTCAACCTGACCCGTGCCGACTTTGACGATCTGCGGGAGAAATACAGCATTCCCGGTATTTGCGCCGCGTGCCCGGACATCTCTTTTGAGGGGAAGCTGTTCTGTTTTACCGGAGAATCGCTCCGCGCAAAGCGCGCGGAAATTGCCGACGTGATCGCCGATCTTGGCGGAACGCTCCGCTCCTCTGTGTCGGCCAAGACTGACTATCTGATTGTAGGCAACTCCGGAAATCCCTGCTGGGCGTATGCTTGCTATGGAAGAAAAATCGAGGAAGCTGTCACCCTTCGACGTGCCGGTGCAAAAGTTGTTATCGTAAACGAAACCGACTTCTGGGACACCGTCGACGACAAGCTTGCCGGAATCGAGGAATGAAATGAACGATTTCAAATACTGCATAAACTGCGGTCGTCAGCTTGACGCCCGCGCCAGCTACTGCCCCATCTGCGGGCAGGATCAGACCAGCACCCGTGACCCCTACAAGCGCGGCCCGGTCACGCAGCGCGATCTCCAGAAGATGGCCAACCGCCAGAGGGCCGTCGAGAACCGTGCACGGGGCGTGGCCTGCTGCCCCAAGTGCGGCAGTACGTCCCTGTCCGCCAACACCAAGGGCTACGGAATTGGAAAGGGCATCATCGGCGCTGCCGTTCTTGGCAATCCTATCGGTCTGGTGGCCGGCAACATCGGTCGGCATAAGGTGCTGGTCACCTGCCTCAACTGCGGCCACCGCTTCAAGCCCGGCTGGTGACCCGTGCCCAACTTGAGCACAAAATAATTTGAATAGGCCCCGCCGTCTCCGCAACGCCGGCGGGGCCTTGCATCCGGCCCGCGCCACCATCGCTTGCCGGGTGCACGTCCAGCGTAGCAACATCGTGTCGGGTAGGTCAAGCCCAGATATGGGTAGTCGACAAAACTCGACGGCCAAAATTCGGGCCGGGCCTACCCAGAAAGGGGTCGAAAGGGAGAAAATGGAAAAGAACTTGCAAAAAGTATGCCGAGAAGCGCGAGACCGCCTCAATTACACCAATCAGGACATCGCCGACGAGACCGGCATCCCCCTCTCCAGCGTCAAGAACTTTTTCGCCGCCACGTCCAAGGCGCCCAGCGCCATCAGCGCCGGGCTGATCTGTAAATTTCTGGGCGTCTCGCTGGACGATTATTTCGGGATTATCCCTGCCGAGGATACCGAAGCGCAGCTGCGCCGGCAGCTAAAGGAAGATCATATGAGCAGCGAGAATCAGCGCCTGACCGAGGTCAACGGCCTGCGGAAAGAACTGGACAAAAGCCGTCTGTCGACGATCCTTGTCCTGTCCTTTCTGTGTGCCGTCCTTTCGGTGGCGCTGATTTTCTATATCGCGGTGGATTTCCGCATCAAGGACGCGGGCTTGATTCAGGGCGGCGAGGTGGGCGTCGGCGCGTGGGTCATCATCACGCTGGTGGCCATCGCCTTCGGCGTCATGATCTCGGCGCTGTTCTCCGCCCTGCGCTACGCCCGCCGCATCGCCTCGGAGGAAAGAGGTGGCGCACAATGAAAGTCCCTAAGGCCGTCAAGCTGCCCTCCGGCAACTGGCGGCTCAGTATCATGATCGACGGGCAGCGCATCTCCATCACCGCTGCCACCAAGAAGGAGGCGGAACGCCAAGCAGCTGCTCTTAAGAGCGGCGCAATCCAGGCGAAGGATCCGGAGCCGGAGGCGCTGACGCTCACCAAGGCCATTGACGGATACATCAAAAGCAAAAGCGCCGTCCTGTCCCCCGCTACCATCCGGGGCTACAAAACGACGCAGAAACACCGGTTCCCCGGCCTGATGGGCCGGGACGTGCACACCATCACCAAAATGGACGTGCAGATCGCCGTCAACGCCGAGGCGAAGAAGGTGTCCGCCAAAACCGTGGCAAACGCCTACGGGCTGGTGCGGCCGGTACTGAAGGAGTGTGGCGTGGACGTGTTCGGCGTCCGGCTGCCACAGGTGCAAAAGCCGGTCAAGAAATATTTGCAGCCCAAGGACATCGGCAAGCTGGCCCGGGCCGTCCAGGGCGACAGCTGCGAGGTGCCCATCCTGCTGGCGGTCTGGCTGGGCCTGCGCCGGTCGGAGATCGCAGGGCTGTGCTGGGACTGCGTGGATCTGGACAACAACCTCCTGCACATTCGCCGGGCGGTCGTCCCGGACGAAAACAATAAGTGGGTGCAGAAAGACACCGCCAAGAACCTCAGCAGTCAGCGCGCTGTGGACTGCCCGGACTATATCATGGACAAGATTCGTCAGCTGCCCCGCCGCGCCGACGGCAGACTCTTCCCCATACACCCGGACACCATCCGCAAGCACGTGCACCGGGCCTGCGCCGCCGCCGGTATCACCGACACCACCGTCCACGGCCTGCGCCACACCAACGCCGCCGTGATGAAGGCCGCCGGCATTGACGACCGCTACGCCATGGAGCGCGGCGGCTGGAGCTGCGAGAGCACCTACCGCAAGACCTATTCCTACGTTTTCGACAGCGACAAGGCCGACGCCAACAAGGCCATCAACGACTACTTCGCCGAAAAAATTACTCACGGAATTACTCACGAAGGAAAACATGGTAAGTGATATCACTCCGCATGGCCGTTTTCTCGGAGGGTTCAAATCCCTCCTTCCGCGCCAAATCAGAAAACCGAGGAACCGCAACGGTTCCCCGGTTTTTCTTGTATTCATACGGGTTTGCGGGCTTCGCATTATCCGCCTACCGTGCCGATTTTAGGCCGGTCGTTTGCGCTTTTGGCGAAGCAATTACTCACGAATTACTCACGAGGCTTTCGTTACGTCCCTCGATACATCCCCTGCAAAGTCTTGACCTCCGCCGCCTTGTCGATCTGCTTCTGGTGCAGATAGTCATAGACGGCCTTCATGCCCTCGGGCGGCTCGCCCTTCTCCTGCCGGTACTTCTCGATCAGTTTTGCCACCTCGGTGTGCAGCATGGTCATGTGCTGCATCTCAGCGCCGGAGAGATCGAAAAACACTTTAGACAGGTTGGGGTTGGTGTCCTTGTACTCAAGCGCGCACTTGGCGTACTTGTGGGCGTCGCCGATCTCTTCGTCGACCATCTCAGACAGCTTCTGGATCAGTTTCATGGGCTTCCTCCTTTTCTGAATTCTCTTCCGGGAGCGCGGCCCCGGCGACCTTTTTCAGGCCGCCGATTGCCGCGTTGCCCACCTGGTTGCCGATGCTGCGGCCGGTCTCCGTGGAGACCATAGCGCCCAGCAGCATCCCGACTAACAGCTGCAGCATCATGACCACCTCACGCGGTCTTGACCCGCAGCGCCACATTGTTGACGGTAGCACCGCCGCCGGACAGCACCAGCGTCAGAGACGCGCCGACTGCGCAGCACGCCTGCCGTACAGAGGTCGGGAAGCTCAGAACCACCTCGTCACCGGCTGCGGTGGCCGTGGCGGTAGCGGTGGCGCCGGGATAGGCCACGCCGTCCTTGTACAGCGTCGCTGTGACAGCGCCCGCCGCCGTGGGCGCCAGCGTGATGGACACATCCACGTCATAGATGCCGTCGCAACCGCGGCCGCCAAAGATGTTGACGGCGTTGCCGTTCAGGCGGATGTCGCAGCCATGCTGCCGGATCGTGCTGCCCAGAGGGATCACACCGCCTTCGGCAACAGTGACAGGCGTCTGCATGGCGGCGTACAGGATAGATTTACAAGCCATACTTTGCTCCTTCCTAATAGTCGGGCGGGGCTGTTGCCCCGCCCGTTAGCCCCAAGCAGGGCCTTGCGTTTGTGCTTACAGGGTGCTGCCGTTGCAGCTGCCGCAGGTCGCGGGGATCACCTGACCGGCACCGGTGGCCGCCACGCCGTACAGCGCGGGCTTGGTCAGCATGCGGCACTCGATGGCATCTAGACGGCGGTCAAAGCCGCAGCAGAATGCGGACAGCTTCTCGCTCAGGGCATCGGTCTGCTCCTTGGTGAAGATGCCGTTCTTGAGATTCTGGTTCTCCATCTTCAGATCAAAGATGGTTTCCTGCAGTCGCTGCTCATAGATGCGGCTGGCCTGGCTGGTGATGGCCTCGGTGCTGGCGTTGATCGCCATGCGGGTGTCGTTGCTTTGCTGCTCGATCAGGTACTGGGTGTGGGCGGTGTCGATGATCTCCTGCTTCTCCACCTGGCAGTTGCTGACGCGGCTGCAGCCTCCGTCAGACACTACGGCAGGCATATTGCCGCGGCCCCAGCCGCCAAAGCCGTTGCCGAAGATGGCAAAGATCACGATGATCACGAACAATACCGCGATCCAGCTCATACCGGAACTACGATCGTCCATACTACGCCCTCCTTTCTCAAAAAATATTTATTCCAGCGGCTACTTGAGCCGGGGGAACTTTGAAGAACCCTCCGCTTTCGCGTTTTGAGGGCACTGTGAGCCGTTCTGCCCGGCTCCAACGATTCTATCGGCGTCCGCCTTCAGAGCCTCCGGCGTCGTTCCCAGCAGGCCGCAGATGGCCCTTGCCTGCATGGTCTTGCCGTAGCGCTGAAAAATGCTGTTCACGACGCCGGAATCGATGCCCAGGCGACGGGCCGTGCTCTGGCAGCCCTCCAGCGTGTCAGCCGTGCCGCTGATCTCCTTTTTCGCCCGCTGCACCGCGCTCTGCAGGTTGACTCCGGGAAACATCTTCCCGATGGATGCCAGGATCTGCTCCATTCCCATTTTCTTTCATCTCCTTGATCTGGGCCGTCAGGCCCTTGATGATATCGGACATGTCCGCCATGGCGGTCTGCATCTCGCTCATAAGCTGCTCCTGCGTCTTGGGCGGGGTGATGACACCCAGCTCCACCAGTTTGTCATAGTACTGCTGCGTAGTGCCCTCCAGCTCCGCATAGGCTGCGCAGGTCTTACCGATGAGCTGTTGCTTGTTGCCAAAGTAGTCCGTCTGCCAGATGTCGCCGCCGTCGATGAGGCACATCAGGCAGGGGCTGCCGGAATATCCGGCGATTGCAAATTCATTCACGGGCCGCACCTCCTTGTTGATAAAATCATAAAACAAAAAAGACCCAACAAAGGGCCTGAAAAGGGTCCCTGTTGGGTCTTTCTTTCACTTGTTGTTAACGGCGTCTGCGATTTTGCGGTAGCCTCTGCGCCTGCACTTCTTCACGTATTCCTGCGACGCGAAAAGCCGGTCGGCCACCTGCTGGCGGGATTTGCCCCGCACGTCGCACTCGATGATGCAGAACGCCTCGTCCCCCGGCAGTTCCAACCCGGCGATGAACTTCACCGCCCGTTGGGGTGCCATAGACTGTAGCTTTGCCCGGATATCACGATGTGTCGGATTCATAAACGTTCCAACGCCGTGAGCTTGCGGAGCTTGCGCGGAGACGGAGGGCGGCGGATCGTAGCCTCGCGCCTCGCTCAGATGTACGTTACGCCTCGACGATGAACGCCTCCGGCAGCACCTCGCGCACCTTCGCCAGATACGCTTCCGCGTTCTCTTTGACCTTGAACGCGCCCACCTGCACCCGGTAGATCGTGCCCGAATCGGGCACCGGCTCCGGCTCTACGTCAAGCCGCTTGTCCGGCGCGATGTACGGGATGCCGAAGAACTCGCACACGGCTTGACAGGTCTGCTCCGCGATGGCCTCCATGTTGTCGATCAGCCACTGGGCTTCCTCCGGGTTATCGTGGAAGCCGAACTCCGGCAGCACCGCAGGCATGGTGGGCACCCGCAGCTCATAAAGGCGCGTATCCTCAATAAGCCGCTCGGATGTGCCGGGCGACATGGGGGCGATGCGATTCTGAATCAGCCGTCCGATGGCGCGGCTTTTCTCGCTGGGGTAACAGTGCACCCGCGTACCGGCCACCTTGCCGTTAAAGCCGTTGGTGTGCAGCGCAATGTGGAGATCGGCAGGCCACTTGTTGGACGCGCTGACACGATCATACATGTTGCCATACTGCGCGTTGATCACCTCGAAGCCGCAGCGCTTCAGCGCGATTTCCAGATAATCGGCACAGCGGCCCATCTGTTCCTTCTCGTTGGTGGTGTGCCCATTCCACAGCGCTTCGCTGGCATAGACGTTACTGGCCCGATCCTCGGGGCTGAGAAAGATGTTAGGCATTGTCGCCGCCTCCATTTACCTTGGTCTTGTTGTACTGCGCCGTGGAAATACCCAGAATCGCGCCTGCAAAGGCCGTCACGGCGTTCAGCGTCAGCACCACATCGTCGGGCCGGGGCCAGCCCCAGACGGGAGCCAGCGCGGCGTACAGCGTGGCAATGGCGGGCAGCACGATCATGACCACCCATTTCAGCACATCATAGATTTTGTCATTCAGTTTCATGTTTTTGTCCTTTCCGGGCTTTTGCCCTGTCTGTTATTTTCGGATCGGCAGACGGCGCACCTCTTCCATCACGCGCTTGGCGCTGCCGTTGCCTCCCATTTTCTCGTATGGAGCATATAGATAATCGTTAAGGTTTTCGTATTCGTCCTGCGTGATCTCACCGCGCTGGACGTAGGTCATGCCCAGATGGATGATGCGATCATGGGCCAGCCCCACCAGCATCTTGCGCTCTGCATCGTTTCTGTCCGCCCGTCTGCCCACCAGTGCCCATAGGCCGCCGCTGGTCAGAGCCGCCACGACAATGGCGCTGATGGCGGGGATAATATACTGCCACATATCAAACCTCCTCCCAGCCATAGACCCCCGGCGACCAGACATTATTGTCCACGGTAGACTGCCAAGTTTTACCCTGATACGTCACCTTATCCCCCTTCATGTAGGGGTTGGTGCTCTCAGGTTGCTGCCACTCAGGGATCACGGTAGGATCGGGGATCAGTACCTTTGCCCACAGGCTGACAGCGGCCTCCGGTGTCCAATCTCCCTGCGAGGTATGCCCCTGCAAGCACTTGTACAGCACACCGCTATACAGGCATCTGTCACCGGCAGTGTAGGCCACGCTGCCACTGCTCCACGGGCGATAGATCATCGGCGCTTTTGCCGCCTGCTCATCGGTCAGGACAGCCGCTGCCGCATCCATGCTGGCGCGAAGTGCCTTGGCCTGTTCCAGAATGTCAGTTCTCATATCATTCCTCCGTTTCGATACCAAGGATTTTCAGCGCAGCTTTGTACTGCACCGCCTCCGCAGACGTTGGCTCTACAGGGGCAGGAGGCGGCAGGTTTGCCACGTCCTCTGCGATTTCCGCCTCACTACGCAGCGCGCAAGCGCCGCCCTCGTACTTATACCGGGGGATACCATCTTCTGTGTAAAGCTGGTCGAAGTAGTGAGCCTGACAGAGGTTGTACTTATCTCCGTACCCCTCGTCTACATACGTCCACTTGTCGATGTTGTCAATGTTGCCCATGGTGTAGCCGCCCTCGCAGCGCGTCACGCAACTGCGCTCATCCAGCAGGACGTATACCCGGGATTTAGGTGTTTCGATGTTGTTCATGGCAAGCCTCCTTTACAAATCTGCGCTCAAGTCAATGTAGCTCTCCGAGGTCGTATCATTGTTATCCCCGGAAATAATCACTCCAAGTCCCGCTGTAAACTCAGACGAGGTGTTTGTGGTAATATCCAGTGAGCCTCCATTTTTCGCCAGCAGATCCCTCACTACGGTTTTCACAGCAACGGGAGATCCCCCGGGTATATACGCCATCATATTGCCCCCGTAGCCTACCGCTGGTGCAATACGCATATTCAGCCCAGTAAGAACAGCTCTTACATCTGTGTTATTTCTTACAATCCCATTAAACAACACGGCTTTACCCGCTGCGGAATATCTGATGTAATACCGCTGGCACCGTCTCAACTGCTCGCCGTAGTTAGGAATCTCGTTCAGTACCCACGTGTTGTTTTCCTTATGTGCTAGCGTCTGCTGGGAGCCAAGCTCCAGCTTGACGGCCTTGATTAGGCATGTGCGCACGGTCGTAGCATCGTTCGCACCAGGATAAAGGAACGCAGAGAAAGAATCACCCGCGCTAATAGCTGGTGTCGCTGTAATCTGCACTAACTGAAAATCTTCTGATGCCTGAGCGTCCTGGGTAATTAAAACGCCGGTTGTTGCATTATACAGGGCAAGTCGGAGATTTCCATTAGGGTTTTTAACCAAAGCGGAAAATGTAACAGCGATTCCATTCAGACTTTGAGCGTCCTCCACTCCCTGTTCCAGTCTTTGGAACTGTTTCCCAGAGACGGAGATACCGCCGGTTGCAACAGCAACGGTAACATCTTCTGCAGACCCACGCCACCTATCAATCCCATATCCTACGCCTGTATAGCTCGTCTGCCCTCTCTGATTGACCGGATTACCGAAGTACCAGTTGTCCAGCAGATTTGGGTTACATGGAAACGCTTTGGTGGCGATGATGTTGCCGTTGATGGAAATGTTATCGCCGGGGGTCAAGATCGGCTGCTTTTCTTCGTCCAACGTATTCAGCTTTGTTTCCACGCTGACGCCACCGCTTGTGGCAATGTCCGCGGCGGTCAGTGCCACGTTGCCGCTCTCGTCGGGGGATTTGTCGTTGACGGTACTGACAGACCCCGTGCCGTCAATGCCCATTCGCGTCACGGAATAGCTGACAGACGGACTGCCGGTGTTAAACGTGGTGGTGACCCGCGTCCACAAATATTTGCCCTGCGGTACGGTGGGGATTGTGGTGCTCCAACTGCCGCTGGGGACGATCGTCCCGGAATCAGATACCATATACTCCACCGTTGTACCCGTCACAGTGGCGGCGGCTCCGGTGTCGCCCTTTTCTCCCTTGATTTGATACCATGTGTATTGCTGCCAGTCGTCCGGGGCTTCTGCTGCCGTGCCGGAATATACGCCCATCCACGCATCCGGCAGGTCGCCCATACTGTGGCTGGACGCCGTGGGCTGCTGGCTGGCGTATTTGATCCAGACGTGACTTGCCTCGCCGGTATCACCCTTCGCGCCGTTGGCCACCGCGAACGTAAAGTATGTGCCGTCCGACCGGGTGAAGCGGTACGTATCCACCAGCCCCACCGTAGACTGCTTTTCAAACGCTGTCAGGCCGTTGCCGTTGGTCACGGTAAAGGTTTTCGTGGTAGTGTCGGCCAGCGTAATGGTGTAGGTGTCCACAAGCCCATCCGTACCGGTTTTGGCAATATTGGAAATACCGCCGTGACCGTCAGCCGCCGCCGTCAGCCAGTTCAACAGCGTCTGCCCTTGCAGGCGCTTTGCCGTGCCGTCCTGTTCCAGCACAAACATGTCCGTTGACTTGATCTGTTCCGCTGCTACCAGCTCGGATATCGCTTTATCAGCCATTGTCAGCGTCCTCCTTGTCCTCAGTATTCATCGCCGCCGTCAGCGCTTCCAGCGCATTGATGCACGCCAACAGCCGGTCAAGGTTGCTTTTGCCCCGTACCTCCACACCGTTCAGCGTGGTGATGATGGCAGATAAGGTTTCTTTCATGTGCATTATTTCTCCCCCTCATACGGTCGCCGCAGCGCTACACGCACGGCGCTGGAATCGTTGTAGGCGTATTCAACGCCGATAATCTTCGTGTATCCGTCATAGACTGCCGTTTCTCCGCCCGCAATGTATTCCATGTGCCGCGTGTTGGCGGACGCGCTGAACGCAGTCAAAGCGTCCAGCAGTGTCACGCCCAGAATATCCACGTACAAGATGCCAACAGACGCCAAGCCGCAGAACGGGCAGTCATACGCCGTGCCGTTGGCAATTTCAAACTTTGGCATGTTATGCCCTCCCTATCACATACGTTGCCGAATCTTTCTTCATGGTTCTGTAGCTGTCTCCGTTGATCGTGAATGTATTGCCCGCTACTGTCAGAGAAGAAATTTCTGCGATTGCCGCGTACATTTCTCTCGTCCATAGGCTATCCGCTTGCGTTTTGCCTGTCACAACCTTATTGGCGTAGATCACGTCCGCAAAGTACCCGTTGATGGTGCTGTTGCAGGTACTGGGATAGATGGAGCCGGAGGAAATATGACGGTTTACGATGGCATCCGTCCCGATCTGGCCGCCGCCCACTGAATAGCTGGTCAATCCCGCGCCGTCAAAATACCCGGCGCTGCCGCCGTAGTCGATGTTTCCAGCCTGCACCGTGCCCAAGAATTTGCCGCTGTAGGCCGTCAGGTTGCCGCCGCTGTCAACCTTGAAATACTTGCCAAGCTGGATACCGTTTGGGCCAAAATAAATGCCGTTGGTATTCGTGCCGCCCCATGTCTGGCCGTTGGTACTCAGATATCCGTCTTTGATCGTCAGCCCACCGATAACGCCGCTGGTGGCGGTGATTTTTCCCGTAACGCTCAGCCCGCTTTTATCGGCCTTCAGCACCGTACCGCCTCCGCTGGTCAGCGTCCATCCGTCCGCCGTAAGGTTCCAGCCGAAGCTTGCACTGTTGCCGCCGCGGCGGCTCACCTTGGCGCTGATCTGGTCAGCCTGCAAGTTCAGCGCAGCCGTCAGCGTCTTTGTGTCGCTTTCCCGCGCCGTTACCTCCGCGCTGATCCGATCGGCCATGATCAATAGCTGCGAGGACACATCCTTGAACTTTCGCGCCACGCGCCGCGTTTCCGGGGATTTGTAGGGCGCCTCCTCGTTCAAATCCTCATTGGCCGGGGCAGAGGGAGTAGCGCGCATCAGGGAGTTGAAATTGATATCCACCGCATAGATGCCGCTGTAGATTTTATCAAGCGTAATCGCATCCCCGATCTCCGCAGCAGGATCCAGTAATGCGTCCTGCGCCGCATAAGGCTGATACTGGAATCCTTTCAGTCGCGCCAGAATGTCCTCACCGATCTCCTTGGTGATCCACGGACTGGTGACATCAATATTGCGCCCGGAACCGGAGCCGATCTTCACACCCTCGGACTCCTCGTCCACATACACAGTCACCGCAGAGATGCCATTCATCGCCGGGGACGATTCGATGCTGCTGGCGGCGCGCCCCACCTTGAAATTAGCGATTTCAGACAAGAATCCTCACCCCTCCGAATGTGATCGCGTACCCGGTGTTCGTCACCAGATACCGTGTCTCGGGCGGAATGCCGTTCAGCGCCAACATCCGCAGCTCGCCCAAGTCCGTCATGAGCCAGTTGGCCCCATACATGGCGGCAATATAGCCCAGAACCTCCCGGCAGGAATAGCCGGAAGGATACTGAATCGCGTAGTTCCTGTTCAGCACCTCCCACGTTCGCGTGTCGATGCCCAACCCCAGATATCCAGCGATCTCCTGTACCACCTGTCGATCTGTGGCAGGCCACCCCAGTGCCGTCTTGGGCGGATAGTCCTTCTCGGTCGTCAGCATAGCGTCATATCCGGTCAGCGACAGGGTGGGGAATACGCTGTCCGGGTTCAGCGTCTCCCGCTTGTCGAGGTAGTACACACCCTTTTGCAGCCACTCCGAGGTAAGCGTCCCGTCCGTCAGCCGGACAAAGGGGACGATTCGTGCCCGCTTGGGGATCTCGCCCAGCGGCACCCGCATCTCCACCGTGATCTTGCTCGCCACGCAGTTCCCTACACCGGGGGTGTCGCCGGGAAAGATGGAGTGAGAGGTCTTCATGGTTTTCAGCATGCCCTCCCGGTAACCGCCGTCTCCGCCTGCCGATCCCGTCAGGATCGATATGCCGCCGAAGGTGATACACTCGCCCTGCTTTGTGATCAGCCGCGAGCTTTCGCCTATGGCCACCGAGACCTCCGCCCAGTGAGGCTTCTCCATCAGCCGGCGGTAGGTGTCAGACACATTCTGCATACCGTCACCTCTCGATCAAGGGGAATGTGATCCCGCTCCACCAGTCATCGTCCGGCTTCGCCATCAGAAAGCTGGCCGGATTATTGTTGCTGTACATGGTTACGCCGCTGCGGTAGCCGAACATGGGGTCGTAGTAATCAACGGCAACGTACTCAGGAAAGATCGTATTCAGCACCAGCTTGGCTTCCGTGGCCGTCAGCGGCCGGCATGTCACGTCCAGTCTGATCTTGGTCGCTACTCTGCCGCGCTGCATCTGGCCATCCATGGTGCGGCCGGAGTTGGGAGCGTCCACATCTCCGCGCTGCCATTTCACGCCCTGCTTGGCCACAAACGGCATGAAGTTTACCCCGTTGATAACCAGTTTCATTTTCATCGGGCACCCTCCTTATCCGTTCATTCTGGCGGTCTCCCGCTGCTGCCGTGCGATATACCTGCCAAGGTCAAACTCGCCGCTTCCGCCATCCTGCTCCCGCATCGCACCGATGATTTGCTGCGCCACGGCGTAAATGGCGGTCACCACATCGTCATTGGCTTCCCTCACGCCGTAGGTGATACCCTCTACGATCTGGTCGTTGTTGGCCACGGCCGCATGGCCGCCCATCCGCCCCACCATCTCCGGCTTTCCGTTCTCATTGGCCCAGAACAGTCCTGCCGACTGCATCACGCCGCCGCTTTCCAGCCGCGGCAGAGAGACCGCGCCGATCGTCCCAATATTGAACCCCAGCGTTCCGCCGCCGATTCCCGGCACCCAGTCAGGGATTTCGATCTGGATGCGGTTCAGCTGCCCAATCATCCAGTTAATGCCGCTGATAGCGCCGTTAATAACACGCTCCACAGCACTCAGTATGCTGTTGCCCTTCGACTTGATGTCGTTTACCACCGGATCCAGAAGATTACTCTGGATCCAGCCGGGGACGTCCGAAAAGAAGTCCATCACGCCCTGCCACGACGCCTGCAGCGCATGACAAACGTCGCTCGTAAACGTCTTCAGAGAGTCAAACTTGTCCATCAGGCTGCCGATGTCGCCCATCATGCTCAGGGCCTTCAGCCCCAGGAAATCGCCGATCTCGCCGATGGCGTTGTAGAGCCCGGTGGTGTCCACCGTCTTGCCGCTAAAGAAGTCACCCACGGCGCGGAATGCGGTACCCACGTCGCCCTCGATAGCTAAAGATATCTCCCCAACCCGCGCCGCCAGCGGCTGCAAGACATCATCCAAAAACCAGCCCACCACAGGCTCCAGCGCGCGCAACGTTTCGCCCAAAGCATATAGCGCATCTGCCAAAAGGTTGATGCCAGAAGGCGCTCGCTCATCGATCCACCACACCGCCAGAGGCTCCAGCACCTTGTTATAAGCCATGCCCAGATAGTCGCCGATCGCGCTGCCTAGATTTTTGGCTGACTCCTTCAATCTCCCCCAGGCGGCCTCCAGCTTGGAGAAATCCATTTTGTCCACGGTCTCTTTCAGTCGCCGCAAGATCTTCTCCAGCGCCGTGCTGCTCTCACCCGCCTCCTCGGCGGCGCTCCAGTCGATTCCGGTGATGCCTCCGCCAATATCTGCAGCGCCGCCCGCGCTGCCTCCGCCGCTGCTGCTGGACGCGTCAGAAACCTCGCTGGAAGCCTGCAGCTGGTTCAACTCATCGATGCCCAGCGCGCTCAGCTTCTGGGCCGCCTTGGCGGCCTTTTCCGTATTCTTGGCCGCGCCGCCCATGGCGTCGGACAGGTTGTCGCCCGCATCCGCGGCGTCGTTGATGCCGCCCGCCGCCGCGCCGATGCCGCCCCCTGCCGCCGCCACTGTCTTGGTCTTGGCGCCGAACACGTTGGCAATGGCCTGGGCCACCCGCCCGGCCCACGCCGCGATCTTCTGCAGCACCGCCACCACCGCGTTCAGCAGCGGCAGAAACGCCGTGGCAATGGTCATCACAGCCTTGCCGAAAGCCTCCTGGATGTCGCCCAGGGCGAATTTCACCTGCTGCAGCCGCCCCGCCGGCGTCTGGGCCAGCGCCTGGTTCATGCCGCCCACGGATTCCTCCACCACCTGGGCCAGCACCGCGGCCCGCTGGGCTTCGTCGCCGTATTTCAAAATGGCCTCCTGGGCCGCCGTGAAGGAATAGCCGTACCGGCTCAGTGCGCCGGTCTGGCCGTTCATCACCTTACCCAGCATGGTGGCGATGTTGGCGGCGTTCTCGCTGCTGGCCGCCATGCCGTACTGCTGGGCCAGCATGTCGTTCATCACCGGGATCAGTGTCTTCAGCGAGTCGCTCAGCCCCAGATATGTGGCCAGCTCCACCGCGCCCGCCTTTGTCACCTCCGCGTCGATCACGCCCAGACGCTGCTGGGCGTCCGCAAGATCCAGCACGCTGCGCCACTGTTCCTTGGTGGCTCCCATGGTGTTTTTCATCACCTGGGCCAGCGCCGCGTTGTTTTCCTGCACCTCGTTAAAGGCCGCCGCCGCGTTCTTGGCGGCGCTTACAATGCCCGCCAGGCTCACGGCGATGCCCGCCGCCCCCAGCACCTTGTTCATGCCGCTGATGGCGCTGTTCAGCTTGCTGGTGGATCGGTTGATGGCGCTCATCATGCTGCCCATGGACTGGCTGGCCTTCTTCGACTGCGTCGTCACCGCCGAAAAGTCCGCACCCACGCGCAGCATCAGATTTTTGATCACACCCACGGTGTCCACCTCCTTTCTGTCAATTCTCCTCGCCGCCAAACATCCGGTTCAGCGCCGCCACCTGGCGGTACAGGGCGCCATCGTCCATGTCCCCGCCCTTTTCACAGCCTCCGTGGCGGGGAAAAAGGGTCTCCAGCGCCGGAGCGCGTTTGGCGAATAAACACGCCCGCAGCGCCATGGCCATGCTGTAGATGTTGGCCTCCGTCAGCTCCTGCTCCTGCCGCCGCAGCTGCCCCGCCGCCTGTGCGTATACGTTCAGCTCGCGGACGGTCATCCGCTCCCACTCCGTGGGAGACAGGCCCACTTGGGCGGCCAGACTCAGGCTTCTTTCCCAGCTCCAGCCGCCGCCGGAGGGTTTTCCTCGCCGTCAGGCGCCTCCTCAGCGTCCTCGTCGCCCTGCAGCGCCTCACTCACGGCCTCCACGGCTTTGGTGTAGACCTCCAGCACCGGCAGCTCGTCCAGCATGTCCTCCACCTGATTTGGTGTCAGACTGCTGTCCTGCACCGCCAGCATGCAGTACACCGCCGTAGCCATCAGGTCGTAGCGCTGCACGGCTTCCCGCAGATCCGGCACGCTGACCCGCGTCAGCGCGCAGAACTGCCGCATGGCCTTGTGGCTGAATTTCAGTTCTCTGGGCTTATCCAGATTCAAAATGACCATTGCCTGCCCCCTCCTTACACGCTGGTCGTAGCCGCCAGCGTGGGTTTGCCACTGACCTTCAGCGTCGCATCAAAGGTGATGGCGTCGTCCACGTCCGCGGCGGTGGTGAACTTGGTCACGCCCGCCTTGAAGCTCCAGGTCTTGCCGATCTTGGCGGGGAATACGATCTCGCAGTCCACCACATCTCCGCTCTCCATCAGCTCATACATGCGGGTCTGGCCGTCATCCTCACCGTCCATATAGCCGCTCACGGTCACCTCGCCGCCATCCTTGAAGCCCGGCAGATACTCCCGGTAGCCGTCCGTGTTGCCCATGTCGGTCACTTCCACCTCATCGGCGCTGGCGTCAATACCGCTGACGGATTTCAGGCCGCCCACCTCCACCTTGGTGTTGCCGGTCTTAGCGGCGATCTTCAGCTTGGTGCCTACGCTTCTGCTCTTTGCCATGGTTTATTCTCCTTCCTGATAGTCGATCCGCAGCACATACGCTCTGCGGAATTTGTTCACTTCCATTTCCTTCAGATCGGGACTCTGCTGGCTGACGCGGACCCGCTCGATATACACGCCGCCCGCCTGCACGCCCCGCAGCCCCTTCACGGCGGCCGCGGCCAGCGCGGCGGTGGCCGTCATGGCGGTGTAGCTGCCGGCCACGATGTGGATCTCCACCTCCGCCGTTTCCAGCCCCGTGCCGCCCTCCAGCACGTCCTCCTCGCTCCATGTCCTGACGCGGTAAAAGGCGAACAGCGGCTCATCCCGCAGCGCCTCCGCCGTGTACACGTGGCCAGAAAGACCCTTCACACCCTCCAGCGCCGTCTTGATAATCTGCTCAAGCCCCATGCCGCTCTGTCCACTCCTTCCGTATCGCTTCGTTGAATTTTCTGGCCATTTCGGCCCTTACTTCGCCCCGCACGGTCTCGCCCTCCTTGGCCATGAAGTGGAATCCCGGGAAATAACTGATGCCGCCGCCCTTGCTGCGGGTCAGGAACCCATACTCCATACTGGCCGGATAGTAGGCCTTGGAGGACTTGCCCCCTGCCTCGCCTGGGTTTTTGATCGGCCGCTGCAAATAGGCGTTCAGCGCCGGATCAAAGATCACCTCATACACCTTCTTACCCTTGTGGCGGCTTTTTTCCCGCTTGGTGCGCAGCGCCTTGCGCATGGTGCCGGTGTCCTCCGGCATCGCGCCGCTGTTTTTCACCGCTTTTCGTGTCACGGTTGCGCCCCGTCGGGCCGCCGCCGTCACGATCTTGGCCGGCAGCGTCCCCATGGCGTCAAAGGTTTTTTTGGCCTCCTTCAGATCTCTCAGATCCACGCTCACCTGGAATTTACCGGCCACCGTTCACCTCCTGCACCATCAGCAGCAGGCTCTCGTGCCGCTCCTCCCAGTCGATCACCGACTGGATGTAGAGCTTCCGGCCCTCCAGCAGCAGCCGCATCCCAGGCTTGATGCCGCCGCGGTAGCGCATCCGCACCTTGTGGGTCACCTCGCTCTGGGCCTGCTCCGCGGCATAAAATTCCTTTCCGCTGATGGGATCCACCGCCGCCCACATCACGCAGGCCGTGCGCCAGTTTTTGTCGTCCTGCCACCGGATGTCGCCGTAGTCGTCGGCCTCTCCCACGTACCGCTGCACCACCACACGGCGCCGCAGCTTTCCCGCGTCCAGCATTCCTATCTCCTTTCCCGTGCCCAATTCGGGCACGAACCGAACAGCGCCGGAGCCGCCCCACGGCAGCCCCGGCGCTCCTCTCAGGTCTGCGTGGGTCTCGTCAGCTTCAGCTGGGTGATGATGGGCCGCACGCCCAGGGGCAGCGGCGCCTCCGTGCCCACCGCGTCCCGGTGGTCGTAGTAGTGCAGCGTCAGCGCCCACAGGGCCAGATCATATTGCGCGGCCCTTGCGCTGCCGTCCTTACCCCGTTCGGCGCCCGCGGCGGACAGATACCCCGCCGCCGCGTCACACAGCTGGCCGATCAGTTCATCGTCCTCGTCGCCGTCCACCCGCATATAGGCCTTACACGCGGCGATCTGTATTTCCGTCGCCATCTACGCCACCCGATCAGCCACCGCCGCCGCCCTGGGAGGCGATCTTCTTCTTGAGCACGCTGAAGCCGTGGTGCCGGATCAGGTTGCCGCCTACCATGGCGTCGCCCAGAATGGTCAGCATACGCTCCACGGCCTTCACGCTCTCGTCCACCCGGACGGTCATGGGGCCAAACAGACCCAGCTCGTAGTTCTGGGGGTCGCCGTACAGCATGGTCTCCGTGCCGTTTACCGTGGCGTCGGCAAAGCCCGTCAGGGCGGATGCCAGGTTGTAGGTGTAGGCACTGCCGCTGTCGTCGATGGTACCCCAGTTGGCGCCGGGGTGGCTCACCTTGAACACCCGCTCCTTCAGGCTGTTGCGGATCTTGCCCAGGGCCTTCAGGTCGCTGCGCTTCAGATACAGCTGGGCGTTCTCGCCCACGCCGTCCTCGTCGCCGTAGCTGTAATACAGCTCGTCCAGAATATCCTCGTCCAGGGCGGTGGCCTCCACCGTGGTGTAGATGGCGGTGCCCGCCTTGTTCTTGGCGGTCTTGATGCCGTACATGGCGGGAGTGCTCTGGCCATCGCCGTTGTAGATCAGCGTGCACACCTTCTTGCGCATGGCCTCCATAGCCATGGCCTGCACCTTGGCAAAGTAGTCCGCCGGGCTCAGGCGGCTGATGTTGCGATCCACGTAGGAGGTGACGTTCACCTCATAGGGCCGCAGCTCCGCGTAGGCAAAGGTGGGATCGCTGGCCGTGCGGGCGGTGCCCGCCAGCGTAGCCACAGCGCCCGCCTGGGCCTCCAGCGGGCTCACCACATAGGGCTCCAGCCAGCCGCCCATGCCGTCCAGCGTAATCACACGTACCTGGTCGATGATGCGGCTCACGTTGCCGCCGATGCCGTCGCGGATATCGGTGCCGGCGCCGGTGGGCTCCACCAGTGTGGTGGCCGCCAGCGTGGTGGAGTTGCTCACCCGCAGCCCGCGGCGCAGCTCGTCCGCCGTGAAGGTGATGGCCCGTCCCTGCATCAGGTCGTTGCCCCGCTCATTCATCATGTCGGTCAGCTCGCCCTGCTGCATAGGTGTCTCGTCCACGCGGCGCTCCTGCTCCCGCACCAGCGCCTGCACGCTCTCGATCTGGGCATTGATGTTGCCCACATGCTCCATGGCGGTGTCAAATGCCGTATGGTCGTCGGCCTCCAGCGCCCGCTGGGCCGCTTCCAGCTCACGGGTGCGGTCAGCAGCCAGCTGGATCAGTCTTTCTCTGGGATCCATAATTCACATACCTCCTGCAAATCTCAGTTTTTCCACGGCCAGCCGGCCTTTCGCCTGCCAGCCCATATCTTCTTCCGCACCCTGTGCGGTTGGGATACTCTCCTGGGGCAGCGCCGCCACAGGGTGGGCGGGGTCTGCCTCCCGCGCCCCGCTGCGCACCAACTGGGCGTAGCGGGCCATCAGCGCCTGGGCGGAGCTGCCGCCCGCCGCGTTGGTGATGGTCAGCCCCGCCTCAGCCCACGCGGGGGCCGTCTCGTCCCCCTGGGTCATGATTTCGTCGGCAAGGCCGTGCTCAACAGCCTCCTGGGCGCTCATCCAGCGCTCCTCGTCCATCATCCGGCCCAGCTCCTCGCGGCTGCACTTTGCGCCGCACCGCAGCTCGTAGGCATTCAGGATGCTCTCTCTGGTGGCGTCCAGCAGCTGGTGAGCCTGCTCCAGCACCGCGGCGTTGCCCGCCACGCGGATGGCGGGGTTATGGATCATCACCTGCGCCACCGGACTCATCCGCCGCACACTGCACCCCTGCAAAATAGTGCTGGCGGCGCTTCCCGCCAGGCTCTGCACCTCGGCCACACATTGGCGGCCGCTCTGGCGCAGCAGGCTGTAGATCTCAAATCCGGCCCACACCACACCGCCGCCGCTGTTGATCTCCAGCGTCAGCTCCTCGCCGTCCTCCAGGCCGCTCAGCGCCGTCCGGATATCCGCCGGCGCCGTGGACTCCAGACCGAACCAGTCGTAGATCCACTTGTCGTCGCTCATCACGATCTCGCCGTTGATCTGCATTCTCATGCGCTATCTCCTCCATTTCCTTGCGAATTCTCACTGTTCCGCCTTACGCTCAGCTCCCGCCACAGCGCCAGCGGCACATAGTTCAGGCTGGCCACGTGCTCGTCGCCGCCTTCCACATCCGGCATGTCCTCCAGCGCCAGCACGTCGTTCACGCTGTAGGCACCGATGTCGTGCATGGTGCGGTACCAGTTGCCGCGGGCCGTGCTGTCGCCCCGCAGCTCCGCCATCATGTTCATCCGGATCTCCAGCCCCTCGGCGACCTCCCTCGGGGTCAGCAGAATACTGGTGAATGCCTGCTCGTAGGCCGTCACAATGGGGTGCAGCGTTCCGGTCACATACTCAATGGCGTTCTGCTCGTTGCTGTTGTAGCTCTGTTTGCCCTCCTGCAGCTTGTAGAGGGGCACGCCAAAGAACCGTGCGATGTCCCGAATGCTCAGCTCCGCGTTTTCCACAAACTGGGCGTCCTTCTGGCTCACCGAAATGGGCTTGTATTTCAGGCCCATGTCCAGCACCGCCACGCGGTTGGCGTTTCCCGGGCCCGTGTGCCGCCTCTCCCACTCCTCGCGGATGGTGTCCTTGATGCTGACCTTCCGCGTCGTGCCGTCGTCCTGGGGCTCCTCGACGAACCCGCCGATGTCGGTGTCCGTCTCCAGCACGCCGCTGGGCTGGCCGCCGTTCACGTAGTAGCTTCCGTTCCAGGTCTGGGCGGCCCGGGCCGAGGCGATCACCTCACTGGCCCGCTCCAGCACGCTGATGCCCAGCCACCCGTTGCGGGAATAGGCCCGCACATGCACCATATCCGTCCGCCTTACCCGCCGCTGGGCGCCGGTGAAGGGGTGCGTCACGTCGTAGTACACACTTCCGTCACTGCCCAGCTGCGGCGACACGTTTTGCCACGGCACCGCCACCAGCCGCACCGGCCGCAGCGATCGGGGATCCCGCTCCACCAGCATGTAGCCGTTTCCGCCGCACAGGCGGCTGGCCTCCATCAGCTTCATGGCCTCAAAGCTGGTCTGCACGCCGTTGGCCCGCAGCCCCAGCAGGGAGGCCAGGGGATGATCCTGCCGGATCAGCCGCGTGTTCCGGTCGAACACATACATGGGCAGCTTGGCGATGTCGCTGGACAGCACCTCCACGCACCGGTCAACGGCGCTCAGCTTCATGGCCGCCCCTGCCGACGTGTCGGCGTAGGCGCCGCTCAGCCCCGCCGCCTGCAGGGCGGCCACCGTCACGGCGTTTCTGGGGCCCGTTTTCTGGGGGGCGGCGCCCATCAGCCGCCGCAGGCCGCTTGTGATCCGGTCAGCCATTGCCGCCCTCCTCTCCGCCCAGGGCGCTCACCACGCCCAGCGCCGCCAGCTCCGCCCCCAGGGCGATCACGCCCGCCGGCAGATAGATCAGCGCCACGCCGGCCGCCACCAGCAGCAGTCCCGCCGACAGCAGCGCCAGCGCCATCCAGTCCTGTCGTTTCATTCCAGCCTCCTACATGCTCCACCCGCCCTGACGGATGCGATCCGCCAGCGTGGGGTTATTCCGCCGCAGCAGCGCCAGCGTCAGCGCGTTCATGGCCGCCGCCACGGGGTCGATCCGTTCTGTGTCGTCCTTGTGCTTCTTACTGAGCCGGCTGTCGCCGTTGCCGTTCACGGTCTCCACCGCGTTCGCCAGGCACCACATAGCCAGCGGGCTCTCCTCCATCACCAGCTTCCCCTGCACCAGCAGGTCGCGGAAGCCCTTCACCGCCAGGTTCTGCCCGCTGCAGCTCTGGAAGATCTCCACGCAGAAATCCTCGTTATTTCGCCGCTGGTTCATGGCGATCGCCAGATCAGTGGCGTTGTGACCGTCGTAGCCCACCTGGGTCACCTCCCAGCCGTGATCCTTCTCGCCCGCCACGATCCACTCGTCCACAAAGGCGTTTTCCGTCACCGCGCCGGGCGTCAGCGTCACATAGCCGCCCCTGGCCCATGCCGTATAGGGCACGCGGTCGGTGTGCTCGTGGCGCGTCGCGCCCTCCTCCGGCATGAATGCCTGCATCTTGATCGCCACCCGGTCATCCGGCAGCAGCCACACCGCCGCCGCGCCGCTCAGGTCGATCCGCTTGCCCAGGTCAAAGCCGCACCAGCACTCCCGCCCGTCCGTCAGCGCCGCGAAGGCCTCGCGGCCCACCTGGGCGCGTCTCGCCATCGCCAGCATGCTCTCGTCCAGATAGCGATTCACCGCGCCGGTCTGCCACTTGTCCATCCGTCGGGTCAGAAAGTTCCGGATCTTGTAGGGATCGTTGAAGGCGTAGGCCGTGGTATACTCGCTGCGGATCTCGTCCAGCAGATACCTGGCATACTCGCTGCCGTACCGCAGGCACGGGTTGGCCTTTGCCCAGCAGGCCTCGTTGTGGGGGTCGTCCCCGTCGTCGATCTCCCGGATCATGACGAAGTAGGTCTCATCCATGGGGATGTCGCCCCGCAGCATGGCCTTCAGATTCTCTTCCTCGGCGTAGCAGGGCTTGCGCTGGGCGTCGTCTCCCGCCGTGGTGATGGCGTCCAGCAGGGCCTGAGGCCGCTTGCCGAAGCCGGATTTGCCCACGTCGTAGATCTCCGAGGTGGGGTGCGCGTGGTATTCGTCCACTACGAAGTAGCTGGGGGCGGCGGAGTCCTTGTTCTTCGTGTCCTTGCTCAAGGCCCGCATAAAGCCGCCCCGGGTCAGATGCACCACCGGATTGCTCCTGGGAATCTTCAGCCGCTTCCGGATGTTGGGGCTGGCCTGGGCGATCTTCTTGGCGTCGCCGAACACCCGCATGGCCTGCCCCCGGTCAACGGCGGCGCACTCCACCTCCGGTTCCATCTCGAAACGAGCCAGCTCCGGGTGGTACGGCGGATAAATGACATCCGCGCACATGTGGTAGAGGCACTGTCCGGATTTCTCCGTGCTCTTGTAGTTGCCTCGCGCCCGCTTGTTGTAGCTGACCTTGAAGCGCCGCGCCCCCGTGTCCTTCTGCACCCAGCCGTAAAGGTTCGCCAGGTCAAACACCTGCCAGGGCTCCAGCGCGATGGGCTTTCCCGCCGCCACGCCCCGCACCTGGATGCATTGGCCGAACCACCGCAGAATGCGGTCGGCCCGCGTCACGTCAAACACATAGGGGAAATCCTTCTTTCCCTGCCGCTTCAGGTCGTCCAGAAACCGCTGGCAGGCCAGCCGCTCATACTGGCAGCACTGCTCCTTCAGCCGCCCCCGCACCACCTGTTTGGCATACACCGCGGCGGCGTGGTGCTGCCCCGTCTGGCGCTCCGGTCGTGCCGCGCCCACTGTGCATCCCTCCTTGCCAGAAACAAAAAGAGCACCGGCACACACTCCCCCATGGGGAATGGCACCGGCGCTCAACGCCCTGGCCCAAAACTTCTATATTCCCGTGCCCAATTCGGGCACCGCTTTGCCCCAAGCCTCCCCTGTGTAAGGGGAGGTGTCGCGGCGTAAGCCGTGACGGAGGGGGTTGTCGCAGGTCGGGGCGTTGAGAAAACATGCCGGTGGCATGTCTTTAGCCCCGATCTCGGCGGCTATGCCGCCGCAGCATCCATCTTGATTTGAGAGCACTACGGCCCCGCCGCCGTTACCCATACAGATCCGCGTCCGGATCCACCTCCACGGCCGCCGCCCGCTTCCGGGCCAGCTGCGCCCGCCCCGCGGGCGTCAGCCCCAGGTCCTTGGCGTAGCTGAGGATGGATTTCTCCAGCTTCTGCAGCTCCGTGGAGAGGGCCGCCGCGTCCTTCGGCTTGATGCCCTTGCCCCGGCTGGCCTTCTGAAGTTTATCCCGCCGGGAGAGCATGGCGCAGTAGATGGCCATGACCTCCGTGTCCAAGCTGTCCAGCAGCAGCACGTTGTCCATGCGCCCTAAGATCGCCGCCCAGTACCGCCGCGCCGCGCCGTCGCCCTTCAGGAGGGAGGGCGGCTTGTCGGGCGACAGCTCCACATGGGTCAGCAGCTCGCCCTCGGCCTCCGCCCTGGCGGCCGTCTCCGCCAGCGTCAGATGCTTTGTCATGTTGTCCAGCACCTTCCCAGGCGCCGCCATAGCCCTCACGTCCTTTCCTTTCGGCGGGAGTCTGCCGGACGGCCGTCCCCGGCCGCCGGCGAATGAAAGGAGGATACTCCCGGCCGAACTGCCCAGGCCCCGAACCCTGGTCAGCCGCCCGGCACACTCCCGCCGCCATATCTCCGCCCCGAGCCTGATTAACTCCGACAATACGCCCCGAGCCAAACAGCCTACGTCAATACGTCGCGTGGCACGCAGCCCTTCGGCCGCCCGGCTCAGCATTCCATCCACCCAGCCCTCAAAC
>ERZ1034915.289-NODE-289-length-35685-cov-9.606960_pt1 | contig 35685 bp, 51 predicted proteins | sample MGYA00520592_ERZ1034915 | MGnify/ENA primary metagenome ERZ1034915 (study PRJEB33766, sample SAMN09781787) | gut metagenome | biome: gut microbiome | host: Homo sapiens | place: Madagascar | study: EMG produced TPA metagenomics assembly of the PRJNA485056 data set... | reverse complement strand
GTTTACGACGTTCCTCGGAACGCTCGTGCCGCAAGGCTTTGTTTTTGACTACACGCTTTTGTGGTCAACTGCCGTAAAAGTCTTTTGGGGGTCGATGTCGTTGTACGCGGGCGGCTCTTCGGGTATAGAATATATCCGTCAGGTGCTTGTCCCGGCGGTAAACGGACGTGTAGATTTCGTTCAGCAATTCCTTGAAACGCTCCCGAAAAAAGAAAACACAACTATATGATTTTTAAGCCGTCTTTTTAACAGGACGGCTTTTTTTATTGCTAAAAATATGAAAATTTTTCAAAACACCTTAAAATTAGTTGACATTTCGTTTCAAACGTATTTATAATGCTTTTTACGGAGGGAACGAAAAATGAGAGGAATGAGGTATTCTGTAAACCAAAAGAGGCGCGCCTTAAAGATGTGGCTTGTGGAAAAAGTAGACGTAAAGAAAGTCGCGTATAGGATGAAATGCGACGAACGCACTCTGTGGCGTTGGAAGTCAAGATACGACGGAACGGCAGAAAGTTTGCAAAACGGCTCAACCGTCCCACATACACCGAATCCGAAATCTCACACGGCAAAAGAAGTGTGTGCTATAAAGAGAATATTCGACGAAAACCCGGATATAAGTTATGCAGAAGCATACGGAATATTGCGAACTGAATATGCGTATTCACGGACATATTTCGGTTTTTGGCGATATGTTTCAAAACACGGAATACGACAGCCGAAAGAGATTGTAGAGAAATACATCGAGCAACCATATTCCACGCCCGAAATGTTCGGAGTTAAAATGCAAATGGATGTAAAAGTTGTGCCGCGTGAATGTAAAACGGGTGTTTTTAAGACCGAAAAGGAATATCAATACACGATAATTGACGAAGCAACGCGTGAAAGGTTTATCTATCCTTACAAAGAGCAAAGCACGTTTTCTACTGTCGATTTTCTCAAAAGAGCGTTTGTGTATTTCGGATATTTGCCCGCAATAGTACAGACGGACAACGGGACGGAATTTACCACGCCAAAAATAGCGAAACCGGGGACGGTATGCTTGGTGGATAAATTTTTAGCAAAATACGGAATTAAGCACCAACTTATCCGCCCGAGAACGCCGCGGCATAATGGCAAAGTAGAGCGTTCGCACCGGACAGACCAAGAATGTTTTTATAATCACTTAAAATATTCGTCATATGAAGAATTGCAAGAAAAAATGGCGGATTGGCTGAACAGATACAACAACCGACCGCACTCATCGTTGAGGAATAGTGCCGGCAAACGTGTGTGGCTTACACCTCTCCAAAAAAGAACCGAGTTATTAGCGCAATACAAGGCGGTCGGCTTTAAGAACGAAAACGACGAAGAGTACAGTATACGATTTTTGAAAAAAGCCGCGTAACTAACGCTAAATCCCACAAAAGAAGAAAACCCCGCATGTCGGGGAATTTCGGCGTACAAAAAAATTCGTACAATTGACTTTTTTCTTGTGGTATTGTATAATCTTCCTATGCCAAGCAATGACAAAAGCCTGTTTTTCGTCTGTTTTAATGTGTTTCAAAAAAAATTTGAAAAAATTTCAAAAAACTACTGAAAAATGCTTGACAAATCACATATGTTAATATACAATAGACTTGTCAGTTAAAGGCAAGCAAAAATGATTAAATTCAAAGTAGGTTTACCTTAACTGGTAAGCCTATTTTTTTATACATTCAAGGAGGTAAGCATGACAAGAGCAGATTTAAAGAAAGAGAAAAACGGGAAAGTCGTAATCGGCTTGTGGCTCAATAAAGAAACCCACGCGGCGGTAGAAGAAGTGGCACGCAAGCAAGAATTGACTTTCAGCGACATTGTGCGAATGGCTCTTAAAGAATATGTAGCAAAGCACAACAAGTAATTTTTCAAAAAAGTCAATGGAGGATAGAATAATGACTAACGAAGAATTTATCAAAAACTTAAAAACGGAAGAACTGGCGCGTGTGCTTAAATACGCAACCGATTGTCGGCATTGTCCGATTCGCGCTTTCTGCAACAAAACCGATTGCGAAGATTGCGAAGAAACGTGGTTTCGTTGGCTGAAAGCAAAAAAGACGACGGAGGACTTGAACAATGATTGACGTAAGCGATATATGCAGAATGACGCTCGAAGCGGAAGATATGCGCTCGAAACTCGATTGTTGGAAAAAGACCTGCAAAGAAAAGAGGCTTGCTTTGGAACAAAACGGAGCGTGGGACGGAAAAGCGTGGGAAACGGCATATGACATCGGAAAAGCCGTTGAAAAGGTAGATTTCATTATGACCGACTTGCTCGGAGAAATGGACAAGCTTGTAGAACAAATAAAAAAGGAGAGTAAATAAAATGTACATGGTAGTAATCAGACATGGGAAAGCATGCAACGCTTACATAAAATTCGACGAAAAAACGGCGTTGGCTAAAATGAGGGAAATCGCCCTGACGAGGAACTTTGACAAAATCGTGTGTGTAAAAATGGAGGGGAGCGACATATGCGTAAACTCTTTGAGATAAACAGCGATATTGAAAAGTTGCTTGATAAAAACGCCGTCATCGTAATGGGCGAAAACGGCATAGATACGGAAACGGGCGAGGTGTTCAACCTTGCGGAAAGACTGAACGCTTTGACGGTTGAGAAGAACGAGAAAATCAAAAGCGTTGTCGTGTATCTCGACGACCTGAACGGCAAACTTGAAAGCATACGAGAGAAACTCGACAACTACAACAAAATCAAAAAGTCGCTCGAAAGAGAGATTACGGGCTTAACAGATTATCTTCTGTTTGCGACGGACAAGCAAGGTTTTAAGGACGACGAAATCGAAATGAAAGTCAAAAAGACTATGCGGTGCGTGCTTACGGACGAAACGCTTATTCCCGAACAATTCATTAAGACAAAAACGGAAACGAGCATTTCCAAAACGGATATTACGAAAGCGATAAAAGCGGGCGAAACCGTACCGGGCGCAGAAATGCAAGCGAACTACTCCGTGCAGATACTGTGAGGTGACATATGGACAACTTGGAATTATACAAGGGCTGGGCAAATGTCCCAAAAGAAGCACAAAAACCGTTCGATAACGGCACTTTCAAAGGAACCGACATCAATACAATGTGGCGCATAAAAGTGCTTACGGAAAGGTTCGGAGCCTGCGGTGTCGGTTGGTACTACAATATCAAACGCGTATGGAGCGAGAACCTCGGCGACCAATGCGGCGAAATCTTATCGTATGCGGAAATCGAACTTTTCATTAAACACGACGGAGAGTGGAGCAAGCCTATCGCGGGTATCGGCGGCAATAAAATGCTGAAATACGTTCGTAAGAGCGAAGATTTCCGACCGAGCGACGAGGCGTACAAAATGGCAGTAACCGACGCTTTCGGAAACGCTTGCAGAAACCTCGGAATCGGCGCAAATACGTATTGGGAGAATGATAAAACCAAATACACGGAAGAGCCGAAGAAAAGCAAAGAAGAGTTAATAAAAGACGACCGGGCAAAATTGATTGAAGCTAATAAGCCGCAGGATATGACGGTAGCGGAGTTAAAAGCACTTGCTTCCAACCATAACTGTCTTAAACTATCGGCGGCAACCGAAGCGGACTTCAAGGCGTTCATCAAGGAGTTGAAAGAATGGAAATCATCGACGGAAGAGTAAAGGACTACGACGAGCGCGGAATACTCACGGTCGTTGCAGATTATCCGAACGCCGAGCGGTTCATAAATCGCGACTTCAAAACGTGCCGAATCGTCTTAAACGATAGCCGGGAAATATCCGCCGAACAGAGAAAAAAGGTATACGCGCTTCTAAGCGAAATATCCGAGTATATGGGCGAAATGCCCGAATACACGAAGAGATTGTTCAAACTTAAATTCATACACGACACGATGAAAGGGCTTGCAGACGGCATATTTTCGCTTTCTGACTGCGACGTGACTACGGCAAAGGAATTTATCACCTATTTGATTGACTTCATAATAGCGCACGAAATTCCGACGAGAGTGCCGCTTGCAGAACTGTGCGAAGATGTCCAAAAATACGTTTACGCTTGCGCAATGCAAAAAGTCTGTTGCGTATGCGGCAGGAAAGCCGACTTACACCACTACGACGCTATCGGGAGCAAATACGACCGAAGCAAGGCAGTGCATGAGGGGTTACGAGCGTTGCCGTTGTGCCGGGAACATCACACCGAAGCGCACAACGTCACGAAAGAAGTGTTTTTGAAAAAATACCATATCGAGCCGATAGTGCTTGATAAAAAACTGTGTAAAAAATGGAGGCTACCGTATGAATCTTAAAGAATTGAGGAACAGTGTCGGCGTACGTCAGAGCGAACTCGTAGCCGCGCTGAACAAAGAGGGACTACGAGCAACCGAAGCGGACATCTCACGCATAGAGAACGGCATAATCGAAACGTACCTGTTTTTAGCGTTCAGAGCCGAGGAACTGCTCAAACGTAAAACTGCACTCCCGAAAGCAAAAAACGCAACAGAGGCGAAATTTGGAAGTTGCAACCGCATTGCCGAGCGAGTTATGGAAAGGATAGAACAAAACGGCTTTACGAATTACGAAGATTTGGCGATGACGCTTATGACGAGCGATAAGCGCGAAATACGAGCGGGTGTAATGGAAACGCGTTGCGCTTATCCGATAATCGACCGTGAGGGCGGCGGTTGGGCGTTGGCAACAACGATAGCCGACTGCGACAAGCAGATAGGCATTTACGAGAAAAAGAAGCGTGTGTACTCTTATCAGGAAACGCCGCTAATTGCTAAAAAGCACGAACTGCAAAAGGAGAGAGGTTAATGGAAGATTTACAGCAAAGTTTTTATGCGGTGATACCTGCGGACGTGAGATACGACGTGCGGCTTACGGCGAACTCGAAACTGCTTTACGGCGAGATAACAGCCCTCTGCAATATGCACGGTTTTTGCTGGGCTAAAAACGAGTATTTCGCCAAACTTTACGGCACTTCCGAACGCAGTATTCAACGTTGGATAGACACTCTCGTTTCGTGCGGTTACATCATCAAAAACTATCTTCACGACGAGTGCGGTTCTTCCTCGGAAAGGTGCATTTCGATACAAACGTATCGATTGTCACCCGGTGACAAAAATGTCGTTTACCCCACGACAAAAATGTCGCCCCTTAATAAGGATGAATATTTTAAATATTATAATAATACCCCCAAAAGCCCCCAAAGGGGGATTTCGAGTGAGAGAACATCTTTTTCAATCGATGACTACGAGTTATCCGAAGCTATGAAAAGCAAGGTTAGCGAGTGGGTCGAGTACAAGAAAGAACAGCACAAATTCAAGTATTCGGAGCAAGGCTTCAAGTCGTTTATGAAACAACTTCAAAACTACATAGAAAGTTGCGGAGAAAACAACGTCATAAAGGCGATAGACGAAGCAATGGCTAACGGATATAAAGGCGTTGTGTGGGATGTCCTGAAACGCAAAAAAAAGGACAAGCCCGAAAAGAGTTACACGAGCGAGCAACTCAACGGAATGTTCAAGAATCTTGATTACGAGGACTTGTGATTATGGAAGAATTAGCGTTCGTGTTATTCTCCGAAGCGTTCATCTTAACGCTTTACGGGATATGGAAAGTCAGCGAAAAAATAACGAATAAAATCAAGGAGAGAAAAAGAAAATGAACAAATGCGTTTTTATCGGGAACTTAACCAAAGACCCCGAGGGCGGCTCGACTACAAGCGGGATATCGTATTCGCGCTTCACTATTGCGGTTAATCGCAAATATACCGATTCCAACGGTGATAGAATAACGGACTTTATCCCGGTAACGGCTTGGCGAGGACTTGCCGACAACTGCAATAAATACCTTGTCAAAGGCAACAAAATAGCCGTCGAGGGTCAATTGAACGTTTCGACTTACGAAAACGACAAAGGCGAAAGACGAACAAAGTTCGACATATCCGCCGATACGGTCGAGTTCTTATCTCCGAGAAACGAGGATAAACAGCCTGCGGAAGATAAACATACTGCGACGGTTGCGGATAAGAGCGAAAACAAAAAGTTTACCGACCTGAAAGAAGCCGAGGATGATTTTCCGTTTTGAGTAAGCGATACATATACAAGGTCGTCGTAAAAAACGGCGATAAGGTTAGAACGGTTTTGTCTGTTCGAGCAATAGCGGATATGCGGTTTGTCAAGCGTTGGTATTATCAGAAATATCAGCAAAAGGACGGCGACGTGTTCGTGATTTGCTCGGACGAAGAGGCTGTGTGGGAGGCAATGAGAGGATGTCAGAAAAGCGAACCAAAGAAGATTTAAGGGAATTGCAGGCGTTGCCGCTTGACTTGAAAATTCTCAAAACCAAAAATCGCATAAAAGAGTTCGTTGATTATTATGGCGGCATTGATTATTGCAGAATTTCCACGAGCGGCGGTAAAGACAGTACGGTGCTATGGTATATCGTCAAAGAGTTATATCCCGAAGCGAAAGGCGTGTTTTGCGACACAGGACTTGAATATCCCGAAATACGGCAGTTTGTTAAAACATTAGGCGATATTGAGTTTGTTCGACCGAAAATGAGGTTTGACGAGGTTATAAAAACATACGGTTATCCCGTTATCGGCAAAGAAGTGGCGGACTGTGTTTACTGGGCAAAAAGAGGGAACCAAAGCAGAATTGAACGCTTGAACGGAACGTGGCGTGATAAGAACGGCGAACTGTCTATGTACAATGTTCCGAAGTACAAACCGTTGCTTGACGTTGATTTCAATATCAGCGGGAGGTGTTGCGGAATTATGAAAGAACAGTCGGTCTACCAACTTCACAAAGCGACAATAACGGCTGTAATGGCAGAAGAAAGTCGTATGCGGTTGTCGGCGTGGCTGAAAACAGGGTGTAACGCTTTTAAGAAAAATAAGTCAAATCCGATGTCGTTTTGGACAAATCAAGACGTTTTGCAATTCTTAAAAAGTCGCAATATCCCGATAGCAAGCGTTTACGGTGACATTGTGTATAAAGGCGATGACGGTATGCTTTACGAAAACAGCATATGCGGAGGCAATCTCTGCACAACGGGCTGTCAACGCACAGGTTGTATGTTCTGCGCGTTCGGGGCGCATTTGGAAGAAGAGAGCCGGTTCGTCCGCTTAAAACAAACACATCCAAAGCATTACAAATACTGTATGGACGGTGGCGAGTATGTAGACGGCATATGGCAACCGAACAGCAACGGCTTAGGAATGGCGCATGTATTAGACATGTTAAACCGCCTTTACGGCAAAGATTTTATTAAATATTGAGGTGATTAAAATGAGGGAAATAATTTTTCGCGGCAAGCGGATGGATAACAACGAGTGGGCGTATGGTTATCTTGTAGAAGCAACAAACGTGATTACCGACAAAAAAGAAACATTTATATTCGAACAAGACGCAACTTATTTTACTCATGGTGAGTTTGCTTGTTCATTTGAAGTCAAGCCTGAAACCGTCGGACAGTTTACGGGCGTTATAGACAAGAACGGCAAAAAGGTTTTCGAGGGCGATGTAGTGGAATACGCCGGAAGTTGCGGCGAAATTGTTTTTGTCGAACGCCGAGGGGCTTTTATGAGCAGAGAAAGAGATATGTATTGCGAATGGCTTTCAAACCTGCCGCAATATGGAACGGGCATAGTTGAAATTATCGGCAACATTTACGACAACAAAGAAATCTTGGAGGATAAAGAATGAAAAGAGTAGCAATTACAGACACGGCGTTCGCAACGCTTATAAGAGGTGATTAAAATGAGGGAAATAATTTTCAGAGGAAAAAGAGTAGATAATGAAGAATGGGTGTATGATAACAGCGTTTTGTTTTTCGCTAAAACAACAAAAATTTACGGTGCATTAAACAAATGGCGAGAAATAGAAGTTATCCCCGAAACTATCGGACAATTTACAGGCTTAACCGATAAAAACGGCAAGAAGATTTTCGAGGGCGATTTTGTAGCGACGACGAGAACATTTGACCACCGCATATATGAAGTGCGTTTTTCCGAAGCCCGTCGTGGTTGGTTTCCTTTCGCTTGCGGTGACGGTTGCGGTTGTTGTGAAGATGAGGTCGAATGTCCCGAATATGTAGAAATTATCGGAAATAAATGGGATAACAAAGATTTGTTGGAGGATAAAGAATGAAAAGCGTTTTAATATCAATCAAACCGCAATGGTGCGAGAAAATTGCGAGTGGGGAAAAGACAATCGAAGTGCGGAAGTCCGCACCGAAAGAAGTCCCGTTTAAGTGCTATATCTATTGTTGCAAAGATAATGCCCAAGAAATCGTTCTGTTGAAAGATTGGAAAAACCGTTTCAGTTTTGGCGATTATCGGAATGCCGACGGACATTTTTACGACGTCGCAAATAGAACAGTAATCGGCGAGTTTATCTGCAATAAGGTTGATGAGTATAAATACGATTACGGGTGCGGCTATTATCCCGGTGACGGCGTGGACATTGATGACGATACGATATTGGAAACGGCAATTAACAGAGAGGATATAAACATTTACGCAAAAGGCAAAACCCTTTACGGTTGGCACATCTCCGACTTAAAGATTTACGATAAACCGAAAGAGTTGAGCGAGTTTAAGAAATCTTGTCCCACAAAAGAAAAAGGCGATTGCTTGGCTTGTGATTGTTTGGCTGATAACGATTACGGGGGAATTTGCACGAACTTTGTAACCCGTCCACCACAATCGTATATGTATGTTGAGGAGATATGTCTATGAACAAAGAACAGCAGATAGAAGAAATGGCAACATTTATTCACGGTAGACGTGATAAAAACGGTTCGGAAAAGACTGCGAAAGCCCTCTTTGAAGCAGGTTATCGTAAAGTCCCCAAAGGTTCGTTTATTTGTTCCGCAGATGAAACAAATCTGGATGTAGAAGTTTGCAATAATTGTGGAATGCAACAAGCAGATGAGTTGTTTGAACGAGATAAAGAAATCGAACGCTTAGAAGCCGAGAACAAGCAGTTGCAAGAGCAATTAAACTCCGCTAATGCGGGCAACGTAAATTGCAGTGGTTGCGGATTAGTGGGAACAAACGCCGTCAAAGAGTTTGCGAGAAAGGTAAAAAAATGTAGTTATTGCGACAATGATTTTATGGACGGAAAATGGCACAGATATGTGTTCGTTGACGATATCGACAAACTGTTAAAGGAGTATGAAAAATGAAAAAATTCAAAGCAATAATTTTATGTATTATGTGTGTAATGCTGTTGGGGTTGTCCGCTTGTGCGACCGAGAGTTGTAACAAAGCAACGACAGTTCGGGATAATATCCAAAAGCAGGCAAATAACTTTGATGTTTACCGAAAGATGACTTTCATCAATCTGTATTCGGACAAGGTTTTATATTCGGTAGAGGGCTATTTTTCGGTGCAAACAACCTATTCAAACGATTATCAAGGACAGCAAGAAATCGGGATTTTGATAAAAACGGGTGCCAACTCGTACCAAATGCACTATTTTAGCATTGCCAATAATGTTTGTTACGTGATTGAACAGACCGAAAACACTTCGACAAATCCGTATCGGTGGGAAATAAAGTGGTATGTTCCGTTGCCGACGTCGGATGTAGCATAGGAGAGAAAAATGAACGATTATAAGAGGTTGACAAAAAAAGACTGGGCGAATATGAACCTTGAAAAAGAGTATGGTGATTTGCACGTTTACAAACGCCTTGCGGAGTTAGAAAATAAAATCGAAAACGGATTGCTTATTGAACTCCCGTGTAAAATCGGCGACACGATATACGTCGTGCCGAGCGAAGTAAATTTCAGGCTTAACAAACTTTTTCACGGCGGTGAGTTAAACCATGTGTATAAACAGCCTGTTTCGAGCATTTCTGTTTATCCGCATGACATAGTCATACACACTTGCGACGACGTAGAAATGGTGTGCATGAAGATGTACGGTGAATCGTGGTTTTTGACCGGAGAGGACGCGAAAAAAAGATTGGAGGAATTGGAAAATGCAAATATGTGAAAACAACAAAGATTGTTACTATAAGCAAGAAACAGCCGAATTACTGCAAGAATTGGCTATTGAACGCTCAGAAGCCGAATTTCAGGAAAAGCGATACGCGCGGTTAAAGAAAGCGTTACACACGAAAAACAAGAACGAGCGAATCGCCGGCGCGAGAAAGTTCGCGGACAGGCTCTGCTACGAGGTTGAAAACGATGTCGTTGCCGAGTATATTATGCAGGTTTTCCATAAATGGCTTAAAGAGGTCGAAAATGAATAAGCCGCATAGAAAAACGAGTTTCCGAAATTGCAACGAATGTACCTATCGATTGACAAAGCAATGCTTCAATTCGATAAGTAGCAATACTTGTTATGAGGGACACAAACAATACAGCCGCATAAAAATGACGGCGGACGAATTAAAGCGTTTACGGGAGGCGTTAAATGGACAACGGTAGAAGAAGAGAGATTGAAAGGGCGTTCTATGATTATCAAAAAAACCGTATGGAAGCGGCGGAGTACATATCGGACTTATGCTCGACCAAATCCCCGGTGTTGGAGAATTTAGGTCACGGGAGCGGCATAAGCGACCCGACGGCGTTATCAGGAGTAAAACTTGCCGAGTACAAAAAATACCTGTGGTGTGAAGTGGTTGAAAAGACCTGCACGACGTTCCGCTTCGAGTACGAATATAAACTTATCAAACTGCGGTATTTCAATCACATATCCCGAAACAGCGTCATAAGTTACCTTAACGTGTCGGAACGAACGTATTGCTATTGGCTTGACAGAGTGCTTATAACGGCGGAGCGTTGGGCGTACGAGTTGGGCATTTATGCCGACGAAAGGTAAAAAGTGCAAAAAGTTTGCACTTTTTTGGAGAAAATATGTGTTATAATGGTAGCGTGAAGAAATATAAAGCGACCGAAAAAGGAAAAGTCGCGAAAAGATAAGCGTTACCATTGACACATAGAGAAATATGTGTTAAAATACAAAGGTAATGCTTTTTTGTTATGGAGAAAGCATTATGGCGGAAGAGTTTGTTAAGACCGGACTTATGGACGGAATGGGCGAGAGCGACGAAATAGAATGTTGGATAACGGTCAAAGGCAATCACGTTCCGATAAAGAAAGGACAAACTCCGAAGCAGGCAATCAAGCAGGCTTTCGGAGAAGCGGAAAAAACGCCCGAAATGAAGAAAAGCGGGCATATGGACGGCTTGGGAGAGCATAGCGAGAAAACTTCGGATGACACCGCCGAATCGGGATATAAAAGTGTAGACACGAAAACGTTCGTAAACACGCTGGCGGAAGCAAAAGCGACGGTAGACCCAAAACGAGCGTGGAGAGTTTCATCCCCGAATAGCGCAGTGTTTGACGAAGAACATCCGAACGCAAAGAAATACACCACTCCCGGCGGAAGCACCGTTGCAATAACGCCCGACGGAGATATAGTGGCTCTTTGTAGAAACGAAAACGACAGTTTGCGCGGCTGGCAGTTGATGAAATTTGCGGTAAAGAACGGTGGAGTTAAACTCGATTCTTTTTCGGGTAACCACGAGTTTTACACTAAGAACGGCTTCGAGCCTGTTTCGTGGACACGTTTCGTTGATGAAGAAAAGGTGCGCCCCGACGATTGGAAACCCGAATACGACAAAGAACCGGTTGTATTTTACAAATATACAGGCAAAGCGACAAACGAATCAATCGAAGATTTTAAAAACAGAGTGCCGGAGAGCAAAGATTACTTTGCGGCGCAGAAAATGAGAGATGACCAAATAGGAGGTAAAGAAGAATGAAAAAAGAAGTTGCTCCTACATACGAAGAATTTTACAATGCAGTAAAAAAAGAATTTTGGGGTGGGTGGAAGAAACTTTCCGAAAAGGAAGTTGATGAATATTTGCATTCGGAAGAAGAAAAAATCCACCGCGATTATCAATCGTATTTAAGAAGATTTAACAAAGGCGAAATTGGCCGTATAACGTTTATGATAGGTGGCGTTGGAGCGGTTGGGAATTGTCTGATACTGATGTACTAAGGAGAAAAAGGGAATGAAAACATACTATGTATACGATACGCAGACGGACGAGTTTCTTTGTGAGGTGCGTGCTTGGTCGGTGGTGGACGCCGAAATAAGAGCATGCAAACAATTGAACAAAGGAAGCGACGACGTTTATGCGTTCACGGAGAAATTATACTAACTAAAAACAAAAGGAGCAGACAAAAAATCTGCTCCTTTTAATATTACTTTTGCAAAGATTTAAGATACTGTTCAATCAGAAAGAGAATATATTCGGGCGGTTTGCGTATACCCTGTTCCCAATGGCGGATTGTTCCCGCCGGGATATGTACGAGCGCGGCGAATTTGTCTTGACTAAGCCCGGTGCTTTCACGTAGTTGTTTAATGGTCATAGCTTTATACCGATTGAATGAACTTATCGCCTTGTGCTTCTGCAACGGTGTTATATTCGGCGATGTCACATATAGTATCTGATTGCTCATCTTCATCAAGCTCATTCCAATTTTCAGGAACTTCATATTCGCGAATTTCAACCTTACAGTCGAAATCGCCTTTGGGTATATAATCGGCGTAGAAGTTAAACGATTCTTTCGCTTTTTCAAGATTTGTACCATTGTACTTTACCCATTCATCATAAGTGCCTGTTCTCATTTCAACAACTTCATAATACTTCATAAATTACTCCTCGGACGATTTATTCGTCCTTTTTGTTTATTTGTCTATATTATATACCATTGGAACATATTTGTCAAGCATTTTTTAATAAAAATCTAAAAAAAATCTAAAAAAACAAAACAATCTCAAAAAAGGGGTTGTTTTTTTATTTGGAGAAGAACCTATGGATGAATTTAAGAAAATCGGCTTAATGGACGGAGCGGGCGAAAGCGAAGAAACGCACGAAACCGAAGAAACGCACGAAACCGCGAATAAGTACCGTTTGCCGTTTGCGTTATGCGAACAAAAGGGAATAGCGATACAAAAAGGTTGGACACCTCGTGACGCGTGGGAGGCTTTGAAGAACGCCGGGCATATCGGAGAAGTAGAAAAGGAATACAAAGAGTTTTACGACAATTTGAAGAAAGACAAGACAACCGATACGCAACCAGACAAGCAACCTCAAAAGGAAGCGGCACAAAACGAAGCAACGAAGAAAGAAACCATGTATTCGGTAGTTCAAAACAATGAAACGCATGCAAGAATACACAAAGATAAATGGAAAGCCGTAAAACCGTACAGCTTAAAAGAAGTGTGGGTCAATCCGTCTAAATACGGTATTGGCTATTACTTTACCGCAGATGTCAACGGCAAACGCTTCTTTGTATCGATAGACAATAAAACCGCAAATGACCGGCATTGGTACGATATACAAGAAACAAAGGGCGGAGCTTTCAAAATCAACGCAAACGGCTATTTGTATCTTGATGACAAAGGTTATGCAAGATACGCAATTAAAGACTTAACAGAGTATGAGCAATTAACTCATAAATACGTTTATAAGGAGTAAACGATTATGGCAACAAATTTAACACGCGAAGACATGGAACGCATGATGAGTGCGAATCCGAGCATGAGAGAACCGGAAGAAGAGATAAAGGAGAAAGTCTATCCAAATACAGCAAAAGAGCGCGTAGAGCAAGAGTTAGACGAGTTACACGAAAAGATACTTAAATTGACTTGCTTTCTATACGGCAGAAAGATACCGGAACGCGTTGTAACGCCTGAAATGCGTGAGCTTATGAAACAACAGCTCAAACACATGCAAGCGTATGCAGGAACGCTTCAAGACCGTTTAATCATATGGGATTTTTACAAAAACGAACATAAGGAGTGAGAATATGGAAAAAAATTTAACACGCGAAAATGTAGAACGCATATGCAGAAAGATAGCGGAGCGCGTCGTAACGGCTGCAATGTACGCGGTTATGGGTGAGCAACTCAAACACATGCAAGCGCATGCAGAAATGTTGCAAGACTGTTACAAAAACGAAGATAAGGAGTGAGAATATGGAAAAAAATTTAACACGCGAAAATGTAGAACGCATATGCAGAAAGATAGCGGAGCGCGTCGTAACGGCTGCAATGTACGCGGTTATGGGTGAGCAACTCAAACACATGCAAGCGCATGCAGAAATGTTGCAAGACTGTTACAAAAACGAAGATAAGGAGTGAGATGATGTCTAAAAAGAAAAATTCAGAGCCGAAGGAGCGGTACAGAGCCGAATGGTTAGGGCAGCCATTAAGCACAGAAGTAGCACGAGAAAGAGGCTCAAAGGGCGGTATTGCTTCGGTAAAGGTTCGTAAAGAGAAAAAAACGCTAAGAGAAACGATGAAATTGCTTCTTAAAGAGCAGTTCAAATTCAACAATCCCGTAACGGACGAGTTCACAAGCGGCGACGGCTACGCTATGTGGTGCGCACAGGTAACGGCAGGCGCATTAAAAGGCGACAGAAAGTGTCTTGAATATCTGCGTGATATTATCGGGGAGAATCCGTCCACCAAAGTTGTTGGTGCAGAAGAAGAGCCGCTCCGCAAGGTTGAAATAGAGTTTGTAGACAAAAGCAAGCGTTCTAAAACGGAAACCGACCCGAAAATAGTCGGAGAGCAAAGTCCGACTGTCAGCGATGAAAGTTGAGATTGCGGACGTATATGAACCTGCGTTCGATATGTCCACGCCGAAGTGCTGTAAAAACTTATGGTATGCACCGAGAGCGTGCGGCAAATCGTCGGCGTTAGGTCGTATATTGTGGCTGTATTACATTAACTTTCCCGATTATGACGTTGCAATAGGTGTAGACAGTCTTACGAACGCGGGCGACGGCGTATTAAGCGAGTTTCAGTCTTTCCTCGAAAGCGAGAACCTTGCGGACGATTGGATATTTAGTGCCAAATCGTGCTATATGAAAGGCGCGCGTAATCAAATACGCTCGTATGCTGTTCAGACAAATAAGTTAGACAACGTGAACGCAACGAAGTCGAAGAAGCTCATACGCCCGGTATCATTGTTCGTAATGGACGAAGTGCAGAAGTTGCATAACAAGGGCATTTTGGATAACTGTTTATCCACTTTCTTACGACAGATGAAAGCAGGGCATAGCAAGGTTATTCTTGCAGGAAACCCCGACCGTGCGGCGATGTGGTTTGACGACTACTACAAAGTCAAGTCGGAAGATGACGAGTGGACGGTTATAAAGCCGACATATCTCGATATTATAGCGTGGCTTCCCGACGCACTAATTCACGAAATCGAGATGATGAGAAAAACCGACCCGGTGTCGTACGCTCAAATATACTTAGGCGACCTTGACGTGGCAGGCTGGGAACAAACGTTTCATTCGTTTATCGAAAGAGAGCATTATATACCGAGAGAAGAGTTGCTTGCCGCTCCGCAAAAAACGGGCGATATGCTGCACTCTATCGTTATCGGCATAGACGACGCGGAAAGCAAGGACGCAATAGCGGGCGAATCCGTTATGGTGCAAAGAAACGGGAATATGAAAGTCAACGAGGGATTGTATCGCTCTTGCAAGGAACTACCCGTAAAGCCTGCATTAACGGAGCGGTGCGCTATTGTAGCGGAGTATCTCGACTACATACAGGCGCACTTCAACCCCGAGCGTGCGATACCGATAATAATGGTGTTCGACTGCGCAAGCGGTATGTACAGACAAATGGCGGTTATGAAACGGACAGACCGCAATTTTATGCGTTGGAGAAACGTGTTATTAAAGCCTTACACGACCAAAGGCGAGAAAGAGGAGCAATTGGACGAAGTAAACACGGCGTTTGCGAACGGGATATTAAAAGTCGTAAACGTAGACAGGTATTCGCCGAAGTATTCAAACGCTATGCTTGTCAAACAGATAAAAGCGTTGCGGTACTTGGACAACAAGAAGATAGACCCGACCATTCCGAACGACTGCACGGACGCATTGCAGTACGCGGTTATGACCGTGCTTGCGAATCCGTATCGTTTGTCGTTCCCGGAAAGACGCGCTATTTACGACGCGGACAACGGAGCGGAAGCGTTCCTCGAAAAACTGAAATATGGAGAACTTTAATGAGATTAAGAGAGTTTTTGAACGGCGATATAGCATATACGCGTGCGGAGAAAGAGATACGCGAATGGGTAGAAAAATCATACCCGGGAATAAGCATAGAGTTTTACCCGCATTTGGAGCTTGTGCGAACGAATAAGCGTGCTATATCCGAAAGACGTTGCAGAAAGATAACCGAAGTGGTCAATATCAAGATAGGCGAGATATTGGAGAAACATTCGGAAGAAATCTATATCGGGGAGCGGTTAGACCGTATCTGGAAGAAACACCCCGAGTTTGACGCGGAAGTTGAGAGTATAGACGACATAAAGAAAAACCCGCTCTTTCTCTCGTACCTGAAAGAGCTGATAATCTGAGGTGCTTATGGAAATTATAGACGACAAAAATTTTATGCCGCTCGGAGTTGGGAGCGAATTATCCGCAGACAGTTTCAAAGTCGTGCAGTATTCAAATACGTACTTGCTTGCCGCTCCGCGTTATTACACATTTTACGCTTCGTATATCAAGCCTCTTGTCGGAATGTATACGGGCTGGATAGAGGGCTTTCACAATCTTGAATACGGCGTTATACCGACAAAATTCTTGCAGAAGATAGGCAACGGAATAAAAAGCCTTTTGTTTTCAAACCCCGTCGTACTTAACTCGTACAATCCCGACACGAACAACATAATCGATACGAAGTTCAAGAAAAAAAGCAATTTCGACAATGCAAAAGTCGAAGCGTACGATTTCTGCGAGGCAGGCGGTACGGGACTGTTAAAGCTCAATCGCGACGGTAACGGCGATTTGCGGTTTGAAGCAATACCAATGGACAAGTTCTTTATCGAAGTTGACGGCTACGGAGACATAGAGCGCGTTAAGTGCTTTATAGCGACTTATCACGACACTATATCGGCGACGACAGAGTATCACTTATGCGAGGAGCGGTTCTTCAAGTACACGACTATCGGAAGCGTTAAAAAGCGTTTCCCAATGGTGCATTATACGGTTTATCAAACCACGACGAATATTACATACGACGCTGTTCCGACAGACCCCGTTCGTTGGGCAGACGTTCCGCCCGAAGTAAGAAACAGCCTTAAACGCGATTACGGCGAAATCGATATAGACAAAACCGACGCATACACGATGACGAATGATTCGTCAAGGCAGTACGCTACAATGTGGCAGAACTGCACGCTGTTGCCGTTCGACGACGATTTAGGCGTAAGGCTGATAAAATTCACTCGTAACATTCCGTCTTTTCCGAAAATGCCGTTCGGTATGCCGCTTGCGGACTTTCTGCAAAACGAACTGTATCAATATGAGCAGTTAAAGTTCTTCGAGCGTGTGGAAGTATATACGGCACGCGCAAGGGTAATGATGGACGACTGCAACAGTAATCCGAACGACCCCGAAGAAAGACGGCGTGCGCTTGACCCGATAATCTTCAATTACTACGAGAATTTGCTTAACGGCGAGAAAGACGGCAAGCCGCTCCCGATACAGCCTGAACTACGAGCGGACGAGATAAAAACGCAAAAACAGAATATTTTGAACGACACGGCGGCGGCACTCGGGTTATCGAGTACTACGATAGCAAGTTGGTTATCAGACGGCACGACACAGAAATCCGCTACGGAAATCAAAGCGGGACGAAGCAACACCGAAACGTTCATCAAAGACAAGATAGGTATCATATCACAGCCCTTGCAGGACTTGATTGATATCTATTTTCATTATTACGGGGTCGAGGCTCCCGAAATGCGTATTATGCCCGTAAGCCAAGAGATACAGGCGGAAGAGATACAGCAGTACGCAGAATTGTACGACGGCGGAAAGGTTACCGCTCGTATGCTTGCGGAAAAGATACTCGGCACTAATTCGTACAGGGAAACAAAAGACCTCGAAGAATTTATTATTTCTCACAGTAACAAAGCGCAAATGCCAATGGGCGGCGGTTTACCGCAAGAGAGCGGAGCGGCGGAGAACCCAAAACCGACGACCCAAAACACAAATGCGACGTTAAATAAAACAGCACAAGGAGGGCTGGCTAATGGCACTGATAAAATCAATGTTGGATAAATTGATTGCCGAACTGAAAAAAGCACCTCCCGAGGTAAAGAGCGAACTTAAAAGCGCACTCGGCGAGGAAACCGTAACCGCTCCCGAAGTTAAGGAAGAACCCGAAAACAAGGTCGCAGACCCCGTACAGAAAACGGAAGTCAAGGGCGAAGTTAAGGAAGAAACCGAAACGGACGGAAACGGCGAAAACAGCGCAAAAAAGGAAGTTGCAACCGACGAAACGCAAGCAACCGAGGAAACGACCGCAGAAGAAGAAACGCCCGAAAATGGCGAAAATACGGAGCCTGAGGAAGAAACCGAAGAAGTTACCGAAGAAGTTACCGAAGAAGAGGAAACCGAAGAAGAGGAAACCGAAGAGGTTGGAACGGAAGCTCCCGAAACGGAAGAAGAACCGGTTATGCAGAAAGGCGTTGAAGCGGACGAGGGCGACGACACGGGCGACGGAGAAACCGAAGCGATAGCGGAAACCGCTCCCGAAGAAACCGAAGAGGTTGCCGAAGAGGTTTCCGACGACATTCCCGAAATGCGCAACGAACCTGCCGTAGAAGAATCGGACATGCCTGCCGATTACGAGGCTATTATTGACGGCTTGAACGCGAAAATACTTGCGTTACAGGCTGAAAATCAGAAGTTAAAGGCAAAAACCGAGGGTGCGTTCGGGTATTCGTCCAAAATCGGCGGAGCGGTTAAACATAACTGCCTGTATGACGATTGCGACGGATTGAAAATGCACAAATAATTTTTCAGGAGAATAAAAAATATGTCACTTTTTAACCTTAACAACCAGCAGGTCGCAAAACTGGTATCTAAAACCGTTTACAAGAATCTGTATCCGGATATCGTTCACAAGGACGGATTCGGTATCACCGACAGATTTATCACCCCCGACCAGACCAAAGCCGCAATGATTGATATTTTCGTCCCGATTCCTATCGGCGGCAGATTCCGCATGCGCGGCGCAAGCTCCAACGGCGAATGGGCTAACACCAACAACGCTCCCAACGCGAACAAACAGCGTAATCACGTTCTGTCAAGACGTTTCACTATCGATATCCTCAAAAGATACGACTTTAACATTGCCGTTTCTGAGGACGAAATCGAAATGACCGGAGCGGCAAGCCTCAACGAATCGTTCGAGCAGATTTGTCGTGAACAGATTGAGCAGGATATTGCTATCAACGTAAACGGTTATACGTTCGCGGCACAGTTGTTTGCGTTCTTCACCGAATCGTTCGCGGCGGCTTATGCAAAAGGCTCTTCGGCTGCGGCGACGGATATTACCGACGCAGAAGTCAAAGCGGCACTCGAAAAGTACACTTACGATTCGACCAACAAGACGGGCGCAATCCGTGCGTTCAAGATTTCCAACGCAAAAGTAAGCAAAGGCGACAGCAAACTGTATGCCGACTACTTCCCGGCAGACGCAAGACAGGCGTTCCTGTTCGACCCGATTTACCTTGTAGACCTTTCCGAAACCGCTTCGATGTCTGCTTCCGACGTTGCAACCCGTATGCTCGCAGGCGGCGGAATGAACGCGTTCACTTCCGAGAAAAAGACCGTTGCGGACTTCCAGAAAGGCTATGTCGGTTGGCTCGACGGTATGCCTCTGTACGAAGTAAGCCAGCAGGTCAAAAATTCCGCTTGGTATTACTTGGGACTTGACGATACCGACGACGCAACCGTAATAGGATATCTCAACGATATTCAGGCAATGATTGCGCCTGCAAACGCAACCATTCGCGGACTGCGCCCCACTTCGTTCAAAACCGTAGACGACCCCGATACTCAGGGCGTCATTATTCAGCCTAAGGTCAATATGGGCGTTCGTTGCCTTTCCGGTACCGCTCTTAAATGCGTCGTGTCCGGTACCGAGTGGACGGGTGCCACTTCCAACGTGGACAACGCAAAAACCACTATCGTTGCTATTCTCAAAGCAATCAATATGGTTCTGCCCAACCTCTCGTACGACAACGACAACAAGGTTGCACAGGCTTCCACTTTGACCTCTAAGGCGGACGGAACTCAGACCCTTGCGTAAGTTAAACCTTTTCGGAGAAGATACAAGTCGGCTCGTCGGTGTGCTTTACGGGCATAACGGGAGCGGAAAAGTCTATAACTATTTAGGCAAAGAAACGCTCAGAACGGGCGACTTGGTTACTCCGGAAGTTACTCACCCGGTATCGGGTAAGACTTACAAAACACTCGGCAGAATAGTGTACACGCGCGACGCAAACGGTGCGCTTGCCGAACAAACACTCGACAAATTATCCGACGAATTTGTTATGCTCAAAACATTGGGTTCGACCGACCAACGGTCACTGCCCGGCTACTACCCCGGGTGGGGAGATGACACAATGCACAAGCTTAACACTTTCGGCGAATAATTACTCTCCATTTTCCCCTATTAAAGGAGCGGCGGTTTCCCTCAATTCCCGTCGCTCTTATGCCGTTAAGAGTATAGCCGTGCAACTCGGCAAAACGGCAACAACACACGGAGGTTTATTATGTTAGATACCACATATCCGCTCAGCGACGACGCAATGGTGTACGACTACACCAAACACAGATACATACTCACGCCTGAGTACGTGCTTAACAATCTCGGCATAGACTTATACGAGAAAATGGGCGGCAAACGTACGGTCAACACGACTACGGCTATAAACGTGCTTTTGGATAACCGCATTTCATTCAAAATTTATTCGGCGATATACGCTCATCAGGACAAGCAACTTATGGAGTATATCCTTGCAAAAAGTCCGTCGGCGCGTAAAGTCCTGCTCGAAGCAATGAGTAATCAACTTCTCGACCTTGTAACTTACGGCGAAAAAGAGAAAGAGCAGGTTTCTCAAACCACTTATAACGCGCTTTTACAGCCGATAGACGAAACGGGCAAGTCGGTTTTGTATAGGATTTACAGAGGTTTTTTAACCTACATTCCGACTTACGAAGAGGGGCATTATTGATATGGATATAACGGATTTTCTCGCTCACGACCGCAAAAAAGAGTTTTTGGTCGGGTATTACAAAAACAGCGAATCCGCGCCCGAAGCGTATTTTGAGTACGGCATAGAAAGCGACAAAACAACGGCGTACAATATGCTTATCAAAAACGTTATGTCCGCAAGGTCGAATATGATTATTCATACGACGTGGGATATGGGCTGGGACACGCTCGGTTTCGTCGAATTACAAGACGGCACCGATTGGCAGGTTGTAGACTATACTACGAGATTGACAAAACATAATCCTAACGTTTTACGCATTATAAAGAGCAATCCTGCGACGGAATACGTCTTGTCGCTCGTAGCGGTAGACAATCCGTTGAAAAAGTTCAGAAACGAATATCAACTATACAGGACGGGCGTGACGGTTAAAGTCAACGAATATCACATCCCCGAAAAGTACATTCTGCAAAACGGCGACAAGATAGAAGTTTTTGGTTATGTCCAGAAATTCAACGTCAACGACACAGAATACGATAACGGAGCGGACATTATCATTAAAAACCAAAATATCAGCATTTCGGGAACTGGTTCCGCAGTAAACACTATTTCGATGAAAATACTTTTCAGACAAACCGATTAAGTACCGAAATAACGCCGAAAATCAGCCCGTAACGGGTTTTAAGGAGAAAAACGTGAAATGGTAAGAAAAATATTTGAAAGAGGTTGCAACAATGCTTTTTCCGCTTTTCAGGACTATGTACCCAATCCGAAAACGAGAGGAAGCGGATATTATATAAACAAGTACGGTCACAGGTGCAAATGCTCGACGGGAAATATGGCGTTTAATGCGGCGAAAATCGAGTTCCCTTATCGTGGATTATGTAAGATATATATTGACGAAAACGTTGCGCCATATGTGCCGTATACCAATGAAAAGTGGATTTCGCCGAAGTGGAAAGGCAAGAAGAACCCGAACGAGGATTGGTTTGGCAGAGCAACGTGGATTGTGGCAAAAAGTTTGGCGCAACAGTTCAGAGGAACGGTAAGGAGAGCTAAATGATTTCGATACAGACAATAGCAGAGAGATTAACGGATAAATTAAACGCGCTTGCGCCCGAAAACGTAGAGTTCGTGATAATGGGCGACGGCGGCAGTTACGTTCCGTCGATAAGAAAGCCGCGCTCGAATATCGTCATACAGCGTGTAGACGGCGAAGCGGATATCATATCTTCGACAATTACGCCTGTTAATGGCATAATTGTTGCAACGCAAACGGTGGGCGTGTCGGTGTGCGTGCGTATCGATAAAAGCAAAGGCTTTGACGAAAGCGTGAGATATATTCGTGAAGCGATAGCGACGTATATGAGTACGCCCGACGTATTCAGCTATACTGTTTCCGACGGCAAAGGGGCAGAGCAGACTTACACCGTGACTATGTACGGCTCACAGCCCGAAGCGGGTTCGCGAGAAGTTCGGCAGAATTACGGCGACAGTATTGACTATAACTGGGTATGTAACTTTGCAATTGTACAGAATGGCGTAAACAGCCAGAATCAGTCGATAACGTTCGAGGGACAGCCGATACCGTTCACGAGCCTTGTCTTAGCAAGAGTACCCGTGACCGACGGCGGCGCGTTCAGTAATACGAACGGCGTAGCGAAGTCGTGGCACTCGACTACGGCTTTACAGGTGACCGTGACGGTGCCTGCTCTTACCAACAACAACCTTACCAAAGAACACGCCGACTATGTGATAAACGGCACCGAAAAGGTTTACGACGTAGTGATTAAATTCAGCGAACTTACTACGACCGACACATCCGGCAACACGACTGTCAAAGAAAACGCCAAAAGAATGATTTTTGATGTGGGAAATATCACCGCACAAGAAATAAATAACGTTGGTATGGAAATAAACCTGTTGGAATACTTCGAGCCGAGCGTTACAGAGGAGGCGTGATATGGCAGACGGCAGACAATACACTATAACCATATACGACAAAACATCAGGCTCGCTTTCTCCGATAGCGGGTTCATATGGCAAAAGTAAAGATACAAAAGAAAACAATACCACAGCAAAAGATTTCTTAGTTCGTGGTTGGATGTCGCTCGAACAAGTAGCAAAGTATGCGAAAAGGGCAATCTCACACGAAATATCTATGGTAAGCCTCCGAACGGGCGAAACCGAACGACAACAAAAAATGCAGTTTACATACGATATTTTAGAGCGAGTATGCGGAACAGCTATGAACATCGGAGTTGGCGCGGCTACGGGGAACATAGTGGGCGCGGTAGTTGCCGCGGCATATGAGGCTATAAATATAGCAATAAATATCAAACAAAAGCTTGACCGGTATGACACAGCAAGAAGTTTGGAGAATATGTCGCTTGGCTTAGCAAGAGCGCGGAGCGGCGATTCGCTTGCTTACATAAACGGTGGAAGATAAAAGGAGAAAAGGGCAATGAAGAAAAAATCTTTGATAATTCTGTTTGCCGTCGTTATTGCGCTGATGATATTCCCGATACTATGGCAAATACAAATAGTCAAGGACTACAAGTACGAGTACGAATGGCGAAATGAGGCATATGAGCAGGACGTTGCAAACGGCGTTGTTCAGGACGAAGAAAAGATGAACGCGTGGCTTGGCAAATATAAAACTAAATGGGTAATGCAAAGCGTAGTGCTTGCCTTGCTCGTTGTAGGCGAATTTGCTTTAATATGTGTCGAAATAATAACCATATTCCCGAAAATACTTTTTCCGAAAACTACCGCTATAATACTGCTATGCGTAGGTGCTATGTGCGCTATATGTTTATTCCCGCAAGGCGGAAGAGCGAAACAAACAAAGCAAGAGTATAACTCGTGGGCTAAACTCAACACCTGCGGACTTGCCAACGTCGAAAGGGATAGACAAACGATGATGAATATTTGGGGCAACACGCTCACGGGCGACATTATCGCCGAAATATCCTACGGTGTTCTATGTCTTGGAACACTTGCGGGCGTGTGTATCGTGTACTCCGAACGGCTTCTTTTCTACAAAAACGCAATCACGCACAAAAACTTCGTAAAAACGGAAGAAAAGCCGACATTTTACGAAGAATTGCCCGATTTTGACGACGCATACAACGAAATTTTAAGAAAAAACGAAAAACAGGGCTAAAACGCTTGACTGATAGCAAAATATATTGTATTTATATGCTATAATTCATTTTATAGAAGGAGAAAAACAAGTATGAAAAAGAGGGTAATTTTAGGCGTTATTTTGATAATAATAGCGATAGGTGGCACTATTGTTATGAATACCGCAGGGATATTCAAGGGGACACCGTATTATACCGATAAAAAAACCGCAGAATACGACTCCTTTTATATTTTTTACAACAATACATATGATATGCGAACTTATATTAACGGTGAACTCAAATATAGTTCGAACGGATTTTACAAAAAAGATGGTACCCATATTGAAGTTGATGAGGGCTATCAACCTGTATGGATTAACGGTGGCATCTATTATGACTCCGAACGAATGATGACCACGCCAGGAACTATAACCGCATTTGTATATAGGCGAGGTGAAGACAAATATATAAACCAAACAGCCATTTGGTTGCAAATAGGTTTCGGGGCTGTATTGATAATCGGTATTATCGAAATAGTAGTCGCAGGAATGACCAAGAAGAAAAAAAGTTAAAACACGAGCAAGTCGAAAGGCTTGCTTTTTTAATAGGAGAAAAAAATGGAACTACTAAAATTTAACAGATTAAAGGTCTTAATTGACGGCACGGATTACACAAATCACGTGCCGTTTCCTTTTAAGTGGAGTGCGCTTTTAGACGAACAACTCGACGAAGCGGCACTTGAACTTATGCGCGTGCCGATAGACAACTTTGAACCGCTTCTCGATGTCGTTGTAAAAGTATGGAACGATAGCGACGAAACAAGAGTTATAACGCATAATATGTTAGTCGCAAACGATGAGGCGCACGAAATCCCGCCGGGAAGCGGAAAGTACAATCACACGTTGTATCTGATAGAAGAAACAAAGTATTTAGAGGGATTTTACGTTCGGTCGCACGGCTATGTAAATACTCTCAATAATTATTATACCCCGATTTTGAAATCACCAACATTGCGAGCATATAGCGGAGATACAGCGTCGGGAACGGCGGTCGGTTCAATTCGATATTACAATGTTGCTGACATCGGGTCACCGTTGCTTGAAACGGTAGTCCAAATTCCGACTTGCAGACAAATTTTAACACAAAAAAACGATTATGCAATTACACTATACGATAAAGCGGTTGCACCGGTCGAGGATTATCAAAAAAATTACATCTTGGTAGAGCAAGGCGGCGAAATTGTCTTTGATTCAAGAACCGATACGGATATAGATGTAACTAAGCTCGGCACAATAACCGTCGGTTTGTCGTTGGGTATGGTAAATCTCGTTTATAACATATATGGGAGCGTAAACAACGGCACCACATCATCGACAGCAAAGATAATATCGTGTGCTTATACCTATGCGCTAACAGTTGTTGATACAGCCGCTTTGCCGAAAGCTTGGACTGCTCGTTCGGTAATAGAGCGGGCTTTGATTTTAGCCGAACCGCTCCGTGAGGGAGATTGTCCTCGTTTTTGGCTTAATCCGACACAAGCCGCAGAGTTTGAGAAAATTGCAGTTCCCGAATTTCAGTTTACTCAATCAAATCTGCGCGAGATATTGCAAGGCATAGGGCAATATATACACGGCGAGCCGAGATTAAAAGGACACGAAATTTACTACGATATGTACGGCAGTTCGGAACAGACCGAGCCGTACAGCGTATATGCGGCAAAGGAAGTATCACGCACTCTCGACAGATACACTACAAATATCGACAGTAGCGTAGGCAACCTTGTAAATTCTCTCGGATATGCAAAGGGCGTGTTTGTAGAGCCTTTTGCGGGTGCGGCACTGTCTATGCGTTGCGAAACGATGTATGCGCGAGTAACCGAAGATAATATGATATTCCCAACGAAATTCGCGGTAAACAGCGTTGAGAAGTTTGAGTATTACGACGACACAAACAACAAATTTTGGGATATCACGCCTTATGTTTTTGAAACGGCAGATTATAATCAGATGTCATCGTATGAGGACGCATACCCATATGCAAAAGCGTATGCTTTGTATTACACAAGAGGCGGACGAGGAATAAAAGGTTTTAATTTCAAAGAAGAAAATGCAATTTCTCCTGTCTTTGAGAAATATTCCATAGTTAATATACTTACAGCTGTTATGGGAAGCAATCCGAATATTTCATTATACCCGAAAATGCAATTCCGCATAACCTATCAGGCGTTTATGCCGGCGAGAGTTCAGCAGAATAAGTCGCTTGTTGTAGCAAAAAAGCATTTCACTACCGCATACAATCAAGGACAGAACGTTGTTGAAAGCAGATACTACGGAGAAAATCTCAAAGGCGTTGTCGCTCGTTTGGGCAATGTGGATAAGGCTGTAACGGTGGTAAAACAAGGGCTTCCTATTATCCCGAAAGTCGGCACGCTTTACGATGACGATTATTACATTTCTACCGTTGCCGTCGAGATACATCCGCAAACGACAAAAATAACGCTTGCGCTTTCGCAAGACTTCAACAGGTATTCGGCTTACGTTTCGCTCAATAGGCAAAAGCGACAGTTCGAAATAAGCGAAAAGGCGGCATATGAAAGTACAGTTTCATATCGTGATTACTGTATAATCGGCGACAATGCTTCTGTATACGGTGACGCGCTTGCTTCCATTAGTAATGTTGTAAAGTTTATAAATAACCCTGACGAAACAGACAAAAGTTTAACTTTGGCAATTTTCGAGGGTTTAAGCAAAAACGATAAGACATGCGGTAAGCGTGCATTGGCTGTCCAAGCAGTCGCTTCCGGTAACGCCGCAGTATTTTTAGCTAAATATGCCGATAACTATTCTGCCGGCGATTCGGCACTTATGATTGATAATAAAGCCAAAGGCTATTTCCAACAAGGAGTTCAATATACCGACGCTCTCGGTAATATTGAAAAATTACGGCTTGATTATTATACCGGAGGCACTCCGCTTGCAGACCATGAGTTCGACCTTGCAAGTTCGTTGCCGAGTACTAAATTTTTACAGCCCGACGGGTCGCCGCTTATAACTACGGGCAATAATCCGTTATGGGTTAAGAAAGGTTCGACGGAAAGTTTAGGGGTAAACTACCAAATAGATTTCGTAAGCAATCGCCGAAGCATTATTATCGGAAGCGGATTTGCAAAGTACTGCTCGCTCGTGAACGGATATGACGATTCGGCAATATGGTTGTGGATAAGCAAAAAACGGTTGAATAAATTCGAGAGCATATATGATATTTCGCAAAGCTTTCGCATAAGCTTCCCGGGCTTTGATATTTCCGCTGACGGACGCAGGGCTTTTTTCAAGCCGTTTGTACTTACGGATAATTACGGCGATATAAAATCGTGGGCATTGGTTAAAAACGGAGAAGTTATTTTCGGTGAAAACAAAACTTATATTGTAAATGAAAACATATTTGAGGGCTTGCAAATAACAATGACACACGACTATTTACAGCCCGCATATTTACAAAAAACTACTGCAATCGTTTCGGTCACTCCTACAAGTGCCGGCAAAATGTTTGCGGTAGATTACACCACCGCATATGACAATAGCGTTTGGATAAGTACGGATAAATTTTCGGCAAAACAAGACGAAAACGGTATATGGCATGTGGTCGGGAAAACCTATCATCCAGATACAGTAAACGTAGAATTATCAATCTTTACATGGAGGTAAAAATATGGACAAAGAGAAGATAGCACAGGCAATACTGGCGATTCGCGGAGCGCGTGACGAAGCGGACACGATAGCGGAATACCTTGCGCGATTAGCCGAGCAACCCGATACGAGTGAAATCGAGGACGAGTATACGGAGATTATCGGCGACGAGTTTAACCACATTATCAAATTCACGGAGTTAGCCTCGGAACTCTGCGGAATAGATATACCGGAGGACTGATATGCTTATAGTACTTGACCAAAATTACCGTCCGATAGCGACGAGCGATATGACCATAACGCAGGGCGACGCGGCACTCGGCAGACTGCTTGTCGTCGCTCCGCCTGCGGTCGGAATTGCGGCTTCGTTTCAATTGCCCGATGAAACGATAACGCAAAAATATCCGTTGTTTATGAACCCGGCAAAAGTTCCTGACGAAGTGGATTACTATGTGTATTCGCTGAACGTAAAGAGCAATATTTTTTCGGGCGTTTCGGGTAAACTGCTGATACAACTTTGGATATCCATACCGTACGCAGACCCGAACCAAGACTTTACGTCTATTACAGGCGCGGCAGAAACGGCGCAAGAGTTTTCTGTTGACCCGATAGAAATGAACGTGCTTCGAGGTGCGGTAACTATCCCGCAGGTCGGCAAAGACATACCCTCGGACGAAACGTGGACGGCTCTTTTGAACGGCATTGCTACTCTCAATTCGGTAGTGTCGGATATGTCAAAACATTCCGTCAAAGCGATTTCAGGCGTTGAGAACATGTGGACGCTTGGCACGGGCTATTACAAACTACTTGTCGGAGGGCTGATAAGACTTAAAAATTTAAGTACCACAGACGCGTTGTGGGACAAAAACGAAGATATGCTCGTGTGGGTAGACAACAAAACGGGCAAGAACGCGACGTTTATCGCGATGAACGCTCCAAACCGGGACAGTACGGGAGGAATGCCGAGTAATCCGACATTTATCTACGGTTATTCATACAATAACGGTTCGGCTTATTCTCGTAAAACTTTCGAGCTTAAAACCTATGCTGAACCATACACGGCAGGCTATGGCATAAATATAACCGGGCAAGAAATAAGCGTGTCGTTGCCGCTTGCGGAAACTCAAAGCGTATAAGGAGGCATAAATGGCAGATTGGATAATCAAAGATACAACGCTCCGAAGAATAGCGGATAAGGTTAGAGGTCTTAACGATTCGGGCGCAAAAATGCTTGTTAAAAACATAGCAGATAATATTCCCGAAAAGCAGGATAAGAACGTTTCTATAACCGAGAACGGCACTCAAACCATAAGACCCGACAGCGGTAAGATTTTGGGTGATGTCACTATCGAAACAAACGTCGAGGGCGGCAATAAACCCGAACAGGCAAAGACGATAAGCGTCACTGCAAACGGCACGCAGACCGTCAAGCCTGATACGGGCAAAACGTTGTCGCAAGTAACTGTAATAACCAATGTCGAGGGCGGCGAAGTTATTTTGCAAGAAAAGACTGTTACACCTACGCAGGAGCAACAGCAAGTCCGCGCAGACCCCGGATATACGGCTTTAAGCCAAGTTACCGTTGAGCCTGTATTAACGGAAGAAAAAACCGTTACGCCTGCCGCAACGGAGTTTTATGTTTTGCCGACTACGGGTAAATACCTTACTCGTGTTAAGGTAAATGCCGTACCGGCAGAAGAGAAAACTATTACCGCGAACGGAGAATATATACCGGGGGACGGGGTTTTTTTCTCAAAAGTGACTGTCAACGTGCCGAAAGCCGAAACGCAGGTTAAGACGGTAGATATTACCGAGAACAACAAGACGGTATATATTTTCCCCGATTCGGGCAAAACATTAAGTCACGTTGTTGCAAACGTAAGAGTACCGGGTACGGATTTCGGGCAAGTCACGGCGGAAGCGGCAGATGTACGGCAAGGCAAGGTGTTTTTTGATAAAACCGGGTCAAAAACATATGGAGCTATGCCGACATACAACGGCGAGTTTTTTGCAGGGCTATATCCTCCGACAATTTCCGTAGCGAGCAACACGCTTATGTGGTCGGCAGTTGAGGGCGCGGAGGGTTACAGGATATATAAGCAAGTATCTTCTTCCGAATGGGAGATGATAGCCGAACAAAGCGCAACAGAATACAACTTGCTTAATATGGCTGTCGGAAATTATACATTGTATGTAACAGCATATGCGGATATTCTTGAAAGCCCGAACAGCAATATCGTACAATGGGTAAAAGCTTCTTTGAAATACGTACTAAGCAATATAAGCGTAAAAGACGCGCCCACATACTTTACAACAAACACGCCCGCAACGATAACGTTTGAAAGGGCGTTCGGCTATGTTTTGCCGACAAGCGTAACGGTAGATACGGCGCAACAGAACTCTTATACAAACGGAGTACTTGTCATATCTCAACCAACGAGCGCAGAAGTCACAATAACGGCAAGCGGCATAAAAGATACGAGCGCAACGATAGAAGCGGGCAGTTATCAGTTTGCGGCGAAAATTGCCGCTATAAAAGAAACTCTCGAAGAAACGGTGAACTTCACCTATGCTTCTGCTGGCACAACGAATACTTATACGGCAATAGTCGCACAACAAAACGGTGCGATTGTATTTAAGAACGGCGATACAAACGAGCAAGTGTATAACGGCACGACTTGGAATACAACTGCTCGGACTATTACAGTAACATCGACGGCGCATGTAAGTGCTGATTTCTTAGAATGGTTTAACAATGCCATGCAGAAAAAGCTTTCCGCACCAGTTATACGAATTACTTCTGACGGGATTATATCGTGGAGCGCAGTGAGCAATGCTACTTCTTACGATATTCGTGACGGGGCGACTGTAATTGCGACAACGACATATACAAACTTTGATATCAACCCGTATGGCAAAACAATGGGTGCCGGTGAACACAATATTACAGTCGTAGCAAAGGCTGATTACTTCTCCGACAGCGTACCGAGCAATACTGTTGTTTATACAGTATACAGTTTAACCACACCTGCAAACGTACAAATTCAAGCGCAAGGTTCAGACGAAGTTTTGTCTTGGGATTACACGGATAGTAACGCTACGGGAGCAGACATTTATGAAGAAACCACACAAGGCGTTTACACAAAGCTGGGTAGCGTAACAAGGGACGACAGTTCTCCGCAGTATGTAATTTCCTCAACGGAAAGTCTAAGTATAGGGTCACATAATTATGTCGTAAAAAGCACCAATTCTGTTGGGAAATATGCGGACAGTGCGTATAGTTCCCCGGCGACAGTCGGAATATACAAACTTGCGTGGAACACTATCGGCATAGTAAAGCCGTCGAGGAATGTTATTGCCAACAACGAAACTTATACAACCACGATAGTTGCCGATAGCGGCTCGGAACTGCCCGAAACGATAGACGTGCAAGGTGCTTCGCACACGTGGGACGCTACGAGCGGACTGCTCCAAATATCCAATGTAACGGCTACATCGTATCAAACGGGCGTTACTGTAATTATTAACGCAGTCGTAAATGCTAAGATTGAGGCAGGCACATATTATTGGATAACCGACCCGACGTTATCCTCAACGTATATAGAAGCGAATTTCACGTTCAAGAGCGGCGGCACGACATACACAAAGCTTTCTTCGGGTAACGGTGATTTTATCAAGTACAACAATACTACCGTGTATTCAATGTCAGGCGGCGCGACTTGGGAGCCTGAAACCGCAAGAATTATCACAGTATCTTCCGACCAATATATACCGCAGACGGCGTACGACTTCTTCTTTGCGAATAGCTTGAAAAAGCAATTAAGCACGCCGACCGTTAATGCGTATAATTACGAGATAACGTGGAGCAAATCGACGGGCGCGACGGAATACGAAATATACGTAGACGGAACAAAATTCGGAAGCGTAAATGATATTCACGATTTCGCGCAGGCTAAAAAAGCGGGCATAAACTTTAATAACAAAGCTATTACTTTCACAAAAGGCGGTTATGATTACGGCGATTTCGCGAGCAAATATGCTCGAATAATGTTTAGCAACGGCGGGTATTTCCAAATATTCTGTGGCACAAGCAACACGGGTATCACATTGAAGTGGTCGGAGCCTTATCAAGGCGGAATGTTGGAAACGGTATCCAGCAGTTCGTTTAATTCGGATATACCGTTTACTTTCCGTGACGGGTCAGGTGATACCGGCAGTGAGGTATATGTAACGCAATTCCTGCTCGGAAGCTCGACAGATAGCATGCAGGAAATAACACCCGAAGAGTTTGTTGCACACATAACGCTCACGTTTAATATGTAGGAGGATTTATGGCAAAATATGAAGTACCGTTGGAAAATCCGACGGGTGTAATCTTGCAAACAGAAAATAAGTTTTGCGACGGAATAATAGTCGTAAAACCAAAGCTTCAAACAAAAACAGTATCGCCGTCCGCTGGTTCGGTAAGAGCCGATGACGGGTACTGCGGATTGTTAGAAGTCATAATAAGCGGCGCAACGCGTGCGGCTGTCACACAAAAGGTTGTTGAACTCTCCGGGACTTCCGGGGAGTTTTCAATATCCGATTATGCCGATATTCTTACAAATACGGACATAGCTGTTGACGGCGTTGTGTTTACTTATCTTGGCGGCGACGACGAAAACAAATGTTATGCCGCATATGACGTTACTTCGTCAACGTTGAAAGTCGTTAAAACTACGGGCAAATCGTGGGTTTTAACCACATATACGGTTTAAGGAGGAAATTATGGCTGAATTATGGGCATTAAATGAAAATATAGTAATTCAAAAAGATTCTCAGATTTCGGGAGGGATAATGTTTTCATTGGCGGCAAACACAAGTGAGGTGTTTACAGAAATACAACTTGTAAGCAATCGATTACAATATATCACAAGCGGAGGTGTTACAGTTGTTGTTGCAAATCGAAACACAGACGGCAACTATCTGGCTAATCCTTTTGTCTGGACAGATGATGTATACCGTGTACTTCAAATTAACAGTCATACGGCGACCAGTAAAGCCTATGCGTGGATTCAAGAACATGGCACAAAAGTGGATTTCGCGGCAAGCTTGATTGCTATTGATGAAACGAAATATAATGCTTTATCTGTCGGTAATCATACCGTGACAATGAAAGCAAAAGGCGCAGGATATGCAGATAGCCCGTTGTCATTAGGTGCGGTGTTTAACAAAAAGGAGTAAATTATGAAAATAGCAGTAAGAGATACGCAAGCGGTCATCGTGGATAATGCACCGCTTGTTGTCGATGTAAGAGAAAAAAATTACATAGATGTTGAACTTCCGGACGATAAAGCGTACTTTTTCGGCTTTCACGGAACAGTGAGCGAACGCAGAGAAGTTATAAACGGTAAAGTCGAACTGCCGCAAACGTTTTTCACCGAACAGACGATTCAGGTCGTTGTGTATCGCGCGGACGGGAACGGTTTAACCGCAATTCCGTGCGAGCCTATAAAAACCTATCGTGTAGAAAACAAAGAAATGTTTCTTATGCGCATAGAAAACGCAATAGGACAGGGCGACGTGAGGGACAAAGCGGTATCGGCAATGGCGCAGTGTTATGCTATGGCGGAAGCCCTGACGTCGGCGTTACAAAAGGTATCGAAACTCGAAAACGAAGTCAAGGCGACAAAGAACGACCTTGCAAACTTCCACAAACTCTATGACGAGAACGTTGCAAAGATAAACGATGTCATTCAGCGTGTAGAAAATATGGAAGCCGATTACGACATTTTAACAAAATAACGGAGGTATAAAACAATGAAAAAATTAACCATTATATTCGCTATCCTTGTGTGCTTGTGTTTTACTGCGGGCATTTCCGTCGCATACGCGGAAAATACGCCGAATTTGCAAGTTGCAACCGAAGAAACGGGACAAACCGAGGAAACGGACGGAAAGACCGAAAACGGCTCTACGGGCGAAATTTCGGGCGAAAACGAAGATATAAACAAGGGTGAAGAAACACCCGGCGACGGTTCGGGCGAAACTCCCGGGGATAAGCCGAAAGAGGACAAGCCCGTCGATAAAGACGCACTGCTCGAAGAACTCATTAAAAAGGTTGACGAGCTGATAGCGGAGAAGAACGACGAGGGGCTTGATAAACTATGGGAAGTAATCCGACCTTTTGTTATTTATGTTTTGTCGGCATTACTCAGCGGCACTATAATTGCAGGATTTATAAGCAGAGCGATTGCTAAAAAATATGATACGAAAGCGATTGCGAAATCTGTTGTCGAAGATATAGCGAATAAGGATATTTCCGTTGACCTCGAAACTATGACGAGAAAGGAGATAATGGCTATCGGCACGGCACTTAAAGCGAATTTACAGGACGGGCTTGCAGGCGTTGAAAATATGCGCCGTTCGCTTGCGCTTGTGTGCGGTGCTTTGGCAAAATCTAAAACTTTGACGCAGGAAGAGCGGGAAGAACTTGCCGCAGAAGCGAAGAAACTCGATGAAACCGTGCAGGCGGAAGCAAAAGAGAAAGTCGTCGTGCGGCTTGAAAAGTCCGAGCCTGACAAAGAAACGACCGGGGAAACGGGCGGATTGTTCGACAACCTCGGCAAGTGAGGTGAACTATGAAAGGCGCAAAATTGATATTTACGCTTTTTGAAGTGCTGTTCGTGGCGGTTGTGCCTGTCGCATTGGTTATTTATCAATACGGCTACGTACAACCGACTTCGGCGGCGTTCAAAATATCGCTTACGGGAATAATCTTAATCGCGCTCGTGTTCTACGGCGTAAAAAAGGTTATTCTCGACCGAAAACTTCGTAATTGGGAAGCGCAATATAACAACTATGTTTCGGCTTATAAAATCGAAACGGACTTAGAGAAAAAAGAGAGGGCAAAGCAGGAAATACAGAAATATCAAACTTGCATAGTGCTGATTCGGGCGTTTATTCCGATGTTGATATTCTGCATGATTCAAGTTTTGGCAAAAGCGTTAGAAGCGGAAATGATAACTTTGTCCAGCCTTGCGGGGCTGATAACGGCAAGTTTCGCCGTCGGTATCGTATTTGCGGTGCTTGCGGCAAGAGAGGTATAAATGACTTATGAGCAAATAGACAAAAAACGCAAGAATATCGGAAGCGTGGTTCTGTTCGACATAATAATGGGCATAATCACGCTTGCGTCGTTCTCGGTGAGTATCATATCCGACTATGTAAAAGTCGGGTTTGATTTTTCGTTCCTGATGTCTTTCTCGTATTGGGCGGGGCTTATCGCTAACAACATTATCAACATAGCAATGTGTGTTGCGTTCCGTTCGGTAATGAGGGACAGAGAATCAAGGCTTAACGGCGAACTCGTCAAGATGAAAGGCGATATAGAATCGGCGAAAAGATACATATATCAAAACAACCACAACAAAGAGTTGAAACAATTCGTCGATGAAAGAAACGCCGAGCGAAAATTCAAAATGTACGTCGAGCAGATAAAGCGTAAAGCGGATAAATCGAAAGCGCGAAAGAACGTAGATAAATACGCTACGAAATTGCAGTACGAAAAAGAAAGCAAGAATCCACGTCCGTGGGTTATTACGAAGTACGAGAAGATTATCCTTAAAAACAAGTCGGAATACAACGGTATGCTTGCGAAGTTGCAGACTGCGAAAGAGGACAGCGTTTGGAAGCGCGTTAAAGGTTATCGCCCGATAAGAACGGCGATATTGTTTTCAACAGCGGAAAAGATAGCCGACAATACTGCCGACAATTACGAAGTGAACAACGCAAAAGAGTTCGCTTACTTTTTTGTTAAAAAAATCGTATTTATGC
>ERZ1034915.288-NODE-288-length-35715-cov-15.947672_pt1 | contig 35715 bp, 33 predicted proteins | sample MGYA00520592_ERZ1034915 | MGnify/ENA primary metagenome ERZ1034915 (study PRJEB33766, sample SAMN09781787) | gut metagenome | biome: gut microbiome | host: Homo sapiens | place: Madagascar | study: EMG produced TPA metagenomics assembly of the PRJNA485056 data... | reverse complement strand
ACCAGGTTAGGAGTTTCACCCAACTAAATCAACTGCACCGAACTGGCGCACCATATTTAAATCCTCCTACTCATAACGTTTGAATGTAGAATTGAATCGTTTATCATTTGTATAGAAATGACGAATATCATCAATACCATATTTCAACATCGCAACACGCTCAATACCTACACCGAACGCAAAACCACTGCATTTTTCTGGATCATAACCAGCCATTTTTAATACGTTAGGATGTACTTCTCCAGCACCTAGAATTTCGATCCATCCAGTCCCTTTACATGTTGGACATCCTTTTCCGTTACAAATGTGACAAGAAACATCCACTTCTACACTTGGTTCAGTGAATGGGAAATAACTAGGTCTAAAACGAATCTGGCGATCTTGACCAAATAACTTTCTGGCCATAAATTCTAAAGTTCCCTTTAAGTCCGCTAAAGTGACCTTTTCACCAATAACTAAACCTTCCATCTGCATGAATTGGTGAGAGTGCGTTGCATCATCATCATCACGGCGATATACCTTACCTGGACATACAACTTTGATTGGTAAATTTGGTGCACTTTCTTCTAATACAACCATCTGAATGGCCGTAGTATGTGTTCTCAATAAACGATTTGGATCAATATATAAAGAATCCTGCATATCACGTGCTGGGTGATCCTTAGGAATATTAGCTCTTTCAAAACAATATTCATCATCCACAATATCATCGCCTTCAATAACTTGGTAACCTAAACCAATGAATAGATCTTCCAATTCTTGGCGTACCAAATTTAATGGGTGCGCATTTCCTAATTCTGGTTTACGACCAGGTAATGTAATATCGATTTTTTCAGATTCGATCTTTTTTTGCATTTCTAAAGTCGCCAATTGTTCTTTCTTTTCTTCAATCATCTTAGAAAGATCTTGTTTCAATTGATTGACCTTTTGTCCAAAGATAGGTTTTTCTTCTTTCGACAAATCCTTCATACCCTTCATCAACTCTTGAACGGGTCCTTTTTTACCTAAATACAAGACACGTAAATCGTTCAATGAAGATGAATCTTTAACATCTTGAATTTTTTGTGTAGCTTCCTGCAAAAGCTCTTCGATTGTTTTCATGTTGTTCTTCCTTTCCCTAAAAACAAAAAAAAGACGACGCAAGAACGACTTTTTGCCGCGTTACCATCTTGCTTCGTCTTGATAGACACACTTAATTGACCATGATAACCGTATGAAACGGAAGAGGTTTTAACTCTTACTCAAAGGTGAATTCACTATCCCTACTCATATAAACCTTTCACCAATTGGTTTACTCTCTTTTCTAAGCGCTAAATAGCTACTATGTCTTCTCATTGCTTTAACAGTTCAAATTATATCGAAGTCCATGTTTTTTTTCAAGCCGAAGTATGGTAATATTTTTTTATGATTCAATCAATAAACAATAAGAAAATAAAAGAATACGCCAAATTGATCCAAAAAAAAGAAAGAGATAAGACAAATTTATTTCTAGTTGAAGGCGAACATATGGTTAAGGAAGCATATAACGCAAATGCTTTACAAGAATTATTTATTCTTGAAGGAATTGAGTGCCCCATTCAATTTAACTATGAAACGGTAACGCAACAAGTATTAAATAAATTGTCAAATCAGAATTCAAATTCAAAAATGATTGGTGTATGTAACAAACTAAACTTAAAGCCAGAGAAAGAAGAAAATATTCTATTACTAGATAATGTACAAGATCCAGGCAACGTAGGAACGATTTTGAGAACCGCCCACTCTTTTGGCATCGACTGCATTTATATGTCAAAAGGATGCGCGGATATCTACAATCCAAAAACGATTCAGTCCAGTCAAGGAGCCCTTTTCTATATTCCTGTGATTCAAACGAATTTAGTAGAAGAAATTAAAAAGCTTCAAGAAAGAAATATTGAAGTGTATGCCACAGCTTTACATGATAAACATAAAGATCTTCAAGATATTAAACCAAGTGAAAAATACGCAATTCTAGTCGGCAACGAAGGTCAAGGCGTTCGTAAAGAATTAATTGATTTAAGTAATCACATTGTCAAAATTGAAATGGAAACTTTTGAAAGTCTAAACGTGGCCATTGCCACATCCATTTGTATGTATACATTTAAATACGCAAAAAGGTAGCGAATGCTACCTTTTCATTTTTCTCCATTCAAACAATGAATACGTGGTACATATAAATTCCGTAACCACAAAAGCATACCAACCTACATGAATGCCAAAACACTTCATTAAGCCATAGGTCAATGGAATTAAGATGACTAGTTGTCTAGCCAAAGTAATCACTAACGAAGTATTTGCCTTATTTAAAGCCTGGAAGGCAGCACATAGTACCATACTGATACCGGCAAACACAAAGCTTAAGCTAATGATTTTTAAGGCTGGTATTCCTAATCCATACATCTGGTCATTCGCACTAAACATAGCTAATAATTGTTTAGGGAATAATTGAAATACAATTGTTCCTACAGCCATGATGAAAATCGATAAAATCATAGAAAATTGTATAGCTTCAATTGCTCGATCTTTTCTGTTGGCCCCATTATTATAGGCAACAATTGGAATCAAGGCATTGGTGATTCCAAGCACGGCCATATTCAAGAAATTCTGTAATTTATAGTAGACACTAAAGACAGTAATCGCCATAGCTGAGATTGGTGCTAGAATCATATTCATAAAAACAGTCATAAAACTTAATACAGACTGCATTAATATGGCAGGTACACCTACTTTATAGATTTTACATAGAATAGGTATCGAAAAGGAAAAATTATGTATATGAATATCCAATTCTTTTATTTTTACCTTCGTAATAACATATCCAATAAGCATGGCACAAAACTGTCCAATAACGGTCGCAATGGCAGCTCCGGCAACCCCCATTTCAGGTAGACCGAACCATCCAAAGATCAAGATTGGATCTAGAATAATATTAATAATGGCTCCTGCTCCTTGCATAACCATGTTGTAAATGGCATTTCCTGTTGCCTGCATGATTCTTTCAAAAATAATTTGTACAAAGACACTAAATGAAAACATCGTACATATATGAATATACGTATTGGCTAGTGAAACCACATTTAAATCGGATGTAAACCAAGATAAAAAGACATTAGAAAATAGTAAACCTAAAATCAAAAAGACAAGTCCATTCACAAATCCTAACAAGATTCCATGCATCATTGTATTATTCGCATAATCAAATTTCTTTTCACCTAAATATCGCGCAAGCAATGTATTAAAGCCAACAGCTGTACCACAGGCAATCGCAATCATAATTGTTTGTACTGGATAACATAAAGATACAGCAGTAAGTGCATCACTTGAAATTTTGGCAACAAAGATACTATCGACAATATTATATAAAGCTTGAATCACCATCGAGATGATGATGGGCAAACTCATAGAAACCACCAATTGTTTGATTTCCATATTTTCCATTTTATTCATAAAAAATTACCTCCCCTATGTTTTGGCAGTTTCATAGGGGATACCAAAACGAAAATAAAACGCTAAAATAAGTTAATATATTTTTTCTATTTTGTCAAATCAAGAATAGACTCACCAATCAAATCAGATGGTTTTGATAAACCAAAGTTATCTAAAACACTTGCACCAAGAACACCAAAAGAACTTGAATCATCCAATATTCCATGTTCTTTCATACTAGGTGAATACATTAAACATGGCACACACTCTCGAGTATGATCCGTTCCTTTATAGGTTGGATCATTTCCATGATCGGCCGTGATGATCAATAGTGTATCTGAATCAAGAACTGAAAGTAATTGCCCTAGCAAGACATCAAAATCTTCTAGCTCATCGGCATATCCAGAAACATTTCTTCGATGGCCCCATTTGGCATCAAAATCCACAAGGTTCGTAAATAATAAACCTGTAAAATCTTTTTTCATTTCTTCAATCGTTTGAAGCATACCCTCATGACTTGAAGTCGAATGAATACTTTTTGTGATTCCCTGCCCATTAAAAATATCCGAAATCTTACCAATACCAATCACATCAAATGCATTTGATTTTAAGACATCTAAAACGGTTTTACTCGATGGAGACAACGCATAATCATGACGATTGCTAGTGCGTGTAAAGTGACCAATTGAATCTCCAACATAAGGACGGGCAATGACTCTTCCTACTTTATATTCTGGTTTTAGAGTTATTTCTCGAGCAATTTGACAAACACGATACAATTCATCAATTCCTGTCACTTCTTCATGTCCACAAATTTGTAGAACACTATCGGCCGATGTATAAAGTATCAATTTCTTTCCATTCGATTGAATCTCTTCCATCGCCAACTCATCTAAAATTTCCGTTCCACTTGCACTTTTATTTCCAATAAAGACATGGCCTGTTAATCTTTCTAATTCCTGAACCAATTCATCAGGAAAACCATTTTCAGTAAATGTTTTAAATGGTTTTGTCGTATGAATTCCCATCATTTCCCAATGACCTGTCATTGTATCTTTGGAACAACTTGCCTCATGCATCTTACAAGCATAGCCTTTTGATTGTAAAGCTTTACCACAAGGATGAAGATTTCCTAAACCTAATTGATATAGATTATCTATCTTTAAATCTGGGCGATATTCTAGGATATGTCCAAAAGTATCGGCACCTACATCATCAAATTCTTTGGCATCTGTAGCTTGTCCAATCCCAAAAGAATCAATAACGACACAAACTATTTTTTTGTATTTCATAAGCGAATTGCACTTTCTAAGGCAAGGGTAATCATTTCATTAAAGGATGTTTGTCTTTCATCCGCACTTAAATGTTCATTTGTACATAAAGAATCCGATACCGTTAATAAACAAGCCGCCTTTTTATTCAATACCTTGGCATTGTGGAATAGGGCAAAACTCTCCATTTCGACGCAAAGCGCATCCTGTTCTTCAACCATTTTTTCTGGTTGTTCCAAGTCCCCTTCATAGTAGAACACATCACTAGAATGTGTATTTGTCTTTACAACAGGAATTGAAACTTCTTGACTTACACTTTCAATCAACTTATTTAAATCTTCATCTGGATATTGCATTGTATCTGTATCACCACTTTGTGCTAAGGCATAGGTAGATTCTGAATAACTTCCTTTGACTAAAGCTACAGACTTCATTGGTAATCTTTCAGAATAACTTCCTGTACTACCAACTCGTATAATGGCATCCACATCATAGAATTTAAAAAGTTCATACGAATAGATTCCCATACTTGCCATTCCCATTCCGCTTCCCATGACAGAAACTCTTTTTCCTTTATAAGTCCCTGTATATCCTAGCATGCCTCGTACATCATTAAATAATACGGCATCCTTTAAAAAATTTTCGGCAATCAATTTAGCTCTTAATGGATCACCTGGCATTAAAACGACTTTTGCGACATCTTCTATATTTGCGCTATTGTGTGCTGTTGACATAATTTCCTCCTAAAATAAAGACCAGTCAAAGCTGGTCTTTCAATCTTAATATTGTCCTGGGTTATACTTAAATGCATTCGGTACAACATGATTTGGATCATACTTCTCTAAAATCTTACCATATCTTTCACGATAATCATTATCAATTTTCAATTGAGGAATGACCTTTGTTCCCTCTTCAAAGAAGTGCTTTGATCCTCGTCCCATTTCTTGTCCACGTTTAGTGTGTTTATCCAAAGCTATATCTGGAACTTCCATGACTTTTCCCATAGCTGCTTCTTTAATAATAATATTTTTCAAATAATCACTTGAACGATCTTTTGTACTTGCACAAAGTAAACGAATCGCATGGATAAAATACATTGGCTGATCTCCATCATCATACGCATACGATTTACGTACTTCATTTAATGTGTTGACTTGCACAGCCGCTTGTAAATTTCCAAAACCGATATCTTCAACTGAAATTGTTAGTAATCGACGCCATAGCTTATCTAAAAACAAAGGTCCTGTGATATATAATTCATAAGCAGCTTGACATGCTTCTTCTACTTTGTTGCGTCGAATGCTTTTTTGAAGTGTAGAAATCACTTCATCTGCGGCTAAGCCATTTCTTGTTTTTGCGGCAGCCCAAATATTATATGACATATTCTCTTACACTCACTTTCCATTAATATTGTTCTGAACTATATTTGAATGCATTCTCAACAACATGATCTGGATCATATGTTTCAAGAATCTTTCCATAGCGTTCACGATAATCATTATCGATTTCTAATTGTGGAATCACTTTTGTAGCTTCCTCAAAGAAGTGTTTTGATCCACGCCCCATTTCTTGTCCACGTTTTGTGTGTTTATCCAATGCGATATCTGGTACTTCTACCACTTTTCCCATAGCCGATTCCTTAATAATGATATTTTTCAAATAATCACTTGAACGATCCTTTGTACATGTACAAAGCACGCGAATCGCATGGATAAAATACATAGGTTGATCCCCATCATTGTATGGGAAATTTTTACGCATCTGATCAAGTGCATGAATTAAAACTGGAACATTTAAATCTCCAAATCCAACATCTTCAACTGCAATCGTTTCTAAACGAGACCACATTTTGTCTAAGAAGACAGGTCCTGAAGTATATAATTCATAGGCTGCTTGACATGCTTCTTCAACTTTTGCACGACGAATATACTTCTGTAATGAAGACTGTACTTCGTCCGATGCAAAGCCATTCTTTGTCTGAATGTCTGCCCAAATTGTCATTTTATTTGCCTCTACTTTCTATTAATAAAATTATTTCTTGAATCAAAGTCTTTATTGTTTCTGCTGACATAAGCTGATCTTCCGCATGCGCCATCAACATTGTGATTTGTGGTTCTTGCGTATTCATTTCCTGCTGTAACAATTGAAGATGGGCTTCGTGGGCTTGTGAAAAACTTTCATCTCCATTTGACATTGATTGTTCGTAAGCTGTTTGATCGTTTTCACGATAATATTTAAGAGCTTCTAAATAACTTGACTTTGCCATACCAGCATATGTAATAACTTGCATAGCAACTTGTGATATTTGTTCAACGTTAGCCATATTACCCCAATAATTTCTTTGCCATTTCAATAGCAGCAGCTCCATCTGCCATCGCGTATGCTCTAGGTTCAATACTTGCAACTGGAATATTTAATTGTTGATGAATTGAATCAACCGCAAAAACCAATTGTGGACCTACTAAGCATACATCCCATTTACCCACTTCGTTTTTAATTGAAGCATTAGCCACTGCACTCACTTCAATATCTTCACCTGTTTTTTCAGCAACATCTCTAATTTTTTTCACAAGAATTGAACTTGACATTCCTGCATTACAGCATAACAATATTTTCATTTTGATTTCCTCTTTCTATTTTAGTTCTGGCCAATATGCTTTATTCGCCTCAATAAAATCATCTAAAATTTTTCTTGCCACATTGGCATTTGGAACACATTTATTTAAAGTTAATGCCTGCAACATTTTTAAATAACTGTGCTGCTCATACGCATCGACAACAAGCTTTTCACAATTCACTTGTTGTTCCATCAATCCCTTTTGGAAATGTGGAATTTCACCCACAGTAAGTGGTTCATATCCATCTTTTCCAACAATACAAGGAATTTCAACCATAGCATCCTTTTCAAAGTTTGAAATCGCTCCGTTATTTGGAACAATCAACAACATTCTTTCATGCGTATTAAATGCTAAGGCCGTTGCTAGATCCACAATAAATTCAGCATGGATACCGATTTGTAGTGTTGTATCCTTTGCGGTACCTACTTTTTCAATACGAGCGCATTCACCAAATACACGTTTTTCTCTTGTATCCACAACTTGATCAGCACGAGTATAATTTGGATCTGTATGTGCCACCATATCGTCTCCAAACAAATAATATTGGAAATATGAATTTGGACACATCGTTGGATCAATCGCAATAATATCCTTTACCTTTTTAGCTGTATCAAACCATGAGCTGTCTGTATAATTTGATGCATCATCATCCGCTAAACAGTTTCCGTATTTTAATTGGTGTGCAATCAAGTCTTGAATGTATTCTTTTCCATCTTTATCCTTGATTGATGTCCACCATCCAAAATGATTCAACCCATAATAACGGATACACATTTCTTTACGATTTTTGAAACCTAGAATACGTGCAATTGTATGCTCCATACCAATTGGCATATCACAAATATTGATAACTCTAGAGTTTGGTTTAAAACGACGACATGCTTCTGCTACAATACTAGCCGGATTGGAATAATTTAACATCCACGCATTTGGTGAATATTTTTCCATATATTCAATGTTTTCCAATACACCCGGAATGCTTCGTAAGCCATAGGCCATGCCTCCTGGGCCACATGTTTCTTGTCCAACAACACCATATTTCAATGGAATTTTTTCGTCTAGAGATCTCATTTCAAGCTTACCTACACGAATGTGTGCTAATACAAAGTCAACATCTGTATAAGCTACTTCAGGATCTGTTGTTGCGACATATTGAATGGTTGGATCTTTTTCTTTGATTAAGATTTCGCATGCTTTTGCGACATGATTTTGACGTTCTTCATCGTTATCATATAATTTGATACTTCTTAATGGTAAACGATCTAAGTTGTCTAACAACATTAAAATAATTTCTGGAGTATATGTACTTCCTCCACCTGCAATAACAATTGAAAATTTCTTCATTTTACTATCTCACTTTCTTTTCATAAGACAATAAATTGATACATATATTATGTTTGGTTTTATTGTTTTTTTACTCTAACAATTTAAAACTATATAAATTTTTAATGAAGGCATCACTATCTTCACTTTGAAGGAGTGCATGCATATATTTTTTGTGTGAAACAATTTGGTTAAAGAATTGAAACAACAAGTTTATTTCATCATTTCGTTTCTTTTCGAGTGCCAATAAAAATACGAGCTGCACTTGATTTCCATGATGTTCAAATGGTTTTTTCAACAAGGCCACTTCTATACCTGTCTTATCGGCAAATGTAAACAGGGCATGTGGAACCATCATCTGTGATCCTAGATTAGTTGGATAATTCTTTTCTCTCAACAAAACATCTTCATAGAATCCTTTTGTATCGGATATAAATCCTGATTCATGTAACTTTTGAGACATCTCTTGTAAAAGTTCTGGAAGCTCTGTTGTGTCTGGATATACCTTTACATGTTCCTTTTGAATATAACAATCTAATATCTTAGAAACACGTTTATTCATACGAATCATGTGGATCATGGAATTCAATCGTTCAATGTCTTTGATTTCTGGCAACTTATCCATACTGAATACTTCAACATCTTTTAAGATAAGAAATGAATCCAACGTAATGACTAAATCAATGGATGTAAGATCCATCTTTTTCAAAGCTTCTTTATTTATGATATCTACAATCGCAATCTGGTTTTTAAAATACATTTCAAGCCATTGTGTCAACAATTGTTTAACGCTGTGACGCTGGCTTGTGACAACGATTGTTTTAAGTTTTACATTTTCATTCTCTAAAAATTGTGCCACATATACAGTTAAATATGAAATTTCATCTTCTGTAACATAAACACGTTTGTATTTGAAAAGAATGGGAACAATCATCATACTGATTTCAAACGCAAATGGAAACTTTGTCTTTACATCATCCACAATGGGATTTTTCAATTCATATCCACCAATAACTCGTCGATTCATAAACTCTATGTGTAAAAGCATTTTACTCGATAAAGCTTCCGATTCCTTTAAGTTGATTGAATATTTATCAAATACTTCATTACAGAATTCATCAAATACAAGCACTGTAAAATCCGTGATTTTTGGTACTTCATCTGTTGATTTTATTTTAAATGTATGTAAAAGATTATATAGAATCGGAATATCTGCCTGTTCTAAATAAGACGACTGCATACATAATTTAGTAATGACACGAGTATAAAGATCGTCGGGAGAACTTATTTGATTATCTTCGAGATTGTATCCATTTAGATTTCGTACTCGACATATCAAGATACATGCTGCAAAAATGGATAAGTCCGTTTCTGATAAATAGACTTGTTCTCCATTCATGATTTTGATCACATCTTCCTTTGTGGATTTATAATATTTCATAACCCACGAATCACTTAGAAGCATATAAAGAATGTCCATTAATGCATCTGGATTTTCGAGTGCCATGTCTTTTACGATTTTAAAAAGAAGCTCCCGAATTTCACTTTCTTCTAATAAAATGACACACTCATCTTTTTTTAGTTTGAATAATTCCACATTGTAGTTTTTCAACAAAAGCTGAATCACTTTATTGATTTCTTTGCGGATTACAGAATCGGATAAACCTAATAATTCAGATAAATCATATATACTGCAATCCTCAAAGAATAGTATTTTACCTATAATTTTGTAAATACGATAGACAGCTAGATCCATATTTTCATTATCCTGATTGACTATGTTATGAATAATGTCTAGGTGCTCATCATTGATCATATATCCTTGTTTGGTACTCGAACGTATTAATATACAGTTTGTCACATCATTCATAAATGTGATTTCATTACGTATAGTTCGTGTTGACACATTTAGATTTTCTGATATTTCTTTTCCATGAATACCAGGATTATTCATAATCAATTTTATAATTTTTAATTGTCTAGCTGTTAACATGTTTCTCTTCCTATTTTTCTAAAGCTTGTTCTTTTTGTAGCTCTTCTTTTTCCATCATCTTAAAGAATGGATAATAGAACACAGTTTGTAGAATCAACAATACAAATACTAGGGCTACAGCCTTCCAATCTAATGTCATTAAGAATGCACTTACTCCTGGAGGCAAGAATCCTGGAGGATTGGCAATTGGTTTACCGACTAAGCCTAAATTCATTGTTAAATATACAATTGTTGTACAGATCAATGGTCCGAACACAAATGGAATAAACATAAATGGATTCAAGATAATTGGTGTTCCAAAAATTAATGGTTCATTGATTCCAAACAAGCTTGGAATAATGGATACTTTACCTACTGAACTCAATGATTTTGCCTTTGATCTCATCATTAAAATATTTAATCCTAATGTTAAACCAGATCCTGTTACGCATAATATACCATAGAATAATCCAAACGTAAAAATATGTTGAACAGGTTGTCCTGCTGTATATGCTGCAATATTTTCAGCGGCATACGCAATCGCAAAAGTTGCCCATACAGCAGAAGTAATACTTGGTCCATGTAATCCAAAGAACCATAATAGCTGAGTTAAGAACATCACAATCAATAAAGCTGGTAGTGTATCCATGCCTGTTATAGCTGGTGCTAATACATTCATGATCAATTGTGGGAAGGCTACCTTACCAAATGTTAACGAAAGATTTGCGATCGCAACGGCGATGATTGTATTCAATACTAACGGTACTAAGGCTGCAAAGCTATCTTGTACCATTGGTGGTACACTTTCAGGCATTTTAATATACCATTTGCGTTCGTAACAAATGTGATAAATTTCAACTGTAAATAGGGCTGCAACAATACCTGTAAATAATCCAGTTGATCCTAAATAAGATGTATTTAGTTGACCATCTTTGACTACAGCACAAAGAATGAAGAAAACAACTAAAGCTGTGACAGCAGGTTGACTTCCTTTTAAATCATATTTTTCAGATAAAGTCTTCGCAATAAAGTATGTTGCATATACCGCAAGCATATCGTTTGTGAATGCTGATGCATATGTCAAGACCCCCATATTTGCATTTAAAAAATCATAAACAGGTCCACTTCCTAAAAGGTTGGCAATACCTAAGAAAATAGTGCAGAATGAACCAACGATAATAATAGGTATTGAAGCAACGATTCCATCTTTGATAGCTTGAATGTGTTTTTGTTGTTCAAGCTTGTTCGCAATTGGCATCAAATACTTCATAAGAACATTTTGAATTTTTTCCATTTTCGCTCTCCTCGTATACAATTTTTGTCGACCAAATTGTTATCTATATATTAAATGTTCACACTATAATTCTCAAATCTTCTTTTTCCACTTAAAGCGGAAATAAAAAAGCCACCATAAGGGTGGCTACGATATCCATTTCATAATTTCCTCTTCACTTTTAGATACACACTTCGCAATTTGAGATACACTCATACCATTTGAAAGCATAGTTTGGATCATCAAAGTCATTTCTTGATTCATCTTATCAACCAGCTTATCAGATTCATCTGCACGTTTATTTGCCTCTTGTACTTGCTTATTTGCTTCCTCTAATCGTTTTTGAGCTTCCCCTAATCGTTTATTCGCTTCCTTTAATCGTTTATGAGCTTCTTCGAATTCAAGTTTTAGTTCATTTTCTTGTTGTATTCTAAAGTCTTCAATCCATTTTGTCCAATAATCATCCGATATCGTTTCTACACGCTTTTCTAGCATCTGAATTACTTCATCATTTTCTATCATCTTAGTTTTACCATTATCACGACAATTCAAAAAGTAATATACCATTTTTTCTTTATCATTCATCTGATCATAAGACTTATCTAAATTTTGTGTTGAATACACAGATATTTTCAACATGCCATCCGGAAGCAACAAAACACCATCATCATTTCTAAATTGAAGATCTATTTCAAATTCCGACTCCTTACCATCATAGAACGCAATGACTTGACATGGATTTAAATCATATTCTTTCTGTAATCCAAACAACCGCATAAGATAATACTCGGATAAGCGATGTAATTTTACTTTGTTTTGGTCAATCAAAATAGCTAATTTCATTTTAGTGTTGTCTTCAAATTCTAGAAAAACTTCAAGTATTGGATCAACTCCCACATTCGTTACATGTGCATTTACCACCTTTCTTTCCAAAAATACCGTGAGTAATGATTTTAAGGCATCATTGGCCTCCTTACAATCTTCGCCAAACACATACTTAAAGGCGAAATTGTTTAATAAATTAGTACTTCTCATGAGCACCTCATTTCTAGTAGGAAGTTTCCTACATACTCTTATACGAAAAAAAAGACACTTTTTCTAATAAATTTTAATTTTTTGCACAAAAAAAGCGCCTTTCGACGCTAAATCCACTCCATTTTCTTACAAATATTATAAATTCCATCATCCACATTGGCATCTGTAACTATTGTTGCGATATCTTTTAATTCTTGACATGCATTTCCCATGGCAACACTTGTCCATTGTGGATCAAACATCACCTTATCATTGGTGTCATCCCCAAAGACAACCACATCTTTTAAATCACCACCAATATGCTCCATCATATCCAAGATTCCTTGGTGTTTCGCATCATATTGAAACATTAAATAATCTGGCACAAAGCGAAGATTTCCAAGCGTATCCTTTAAAGTTAATTCTGATTCTTTCTCTTTTGGAATAGAAATATACATTTTATAAATTACATTCAACTTGTCTACATCCAAATTTTCATCATACACATACTCTGTAGGCTCTTTACGATCACCTACTTGATTTTGGAATGTATGATCCTTTGTATATACCTTAATTGAATCATCTAACGCAAATAAAACACCATATCCCAAAGATAGTGCTTGTCTAGCAATTGCCTTTGATTTTTCTAAATCTAGAGGAATATTTTGAACCAATTCATCATGAATGACTAATCCGCCACCACCGCAACAAACCATATCATGTAAACCCACACTTTCCATAAACTTACGTGCTTTATAGTGAGCACGACCTGTCGCAATAGCTACAAAGTGACCTGCCTTTTGAAGTTCATTTAATGCCACTTGTGCACTTGGCACAATTTTACCAGTCGACTTATCTGTAAGTGTTCCATCTATGTCAAAGAAAAAATATTTTTTATTCATATTTACCCCCACAATCTTTGAACTTCTGTCAATACATCCATTACATCATTATTAAAAAAGAGATCAAATTACTTGATCTCATGTACGTAAATATTATTAACACGATCTGGTCCTACAGAAATCATAGAAACACGTACGCCTGTGAATTCCTCAATGAAGTGTACATAGTCTAAACATTCTTGAGGTAATTGATCGACTGAAGTCATCTTAGTGATATCTGTCTTCCAACCTTTGAAAGTTTTATAGATTGGTTTAGCTTTGGCAACATCTGCCTGATCACTAGGAATATAGTTATATTCTTTACCATCAATTTCGTATCCAACACAAACCTTGATTTCATCTAAACCGTCTAATACGTCAATCTTAGTGATAACGATATCTGTTAATCCACTCATTAAGTTTGCGTGTTTTACAGTCAATAGATCCAACCATCCACAACGACGAGGACGACCTGTAGTAGCTCCATACTCTCCACCATGTTCACGAATCCATTCACCTTGTTCATCTAATAACTCCGTTACGAATGGTCCTTCTCCTACACGTGTTGAGTATGCTTTTACTACACCTACAACAGTCTGAATACGACTTGGTGCAATACAAGCACCTGTAGTAACACCTGCACTTGTTGGACTTGAAGAAGTTACATATGGATATGTTCCATAGTTGATATCAAGCATAGCTGCCTGAGCCCCTTCAAACAATACTGTCTTATCTTCATCCAATGCTTCATTTACTAAGTGTGTTGTTTCTTGAATCATAGGGACAATACGATCATAAATAGCTTCAAAATCAGCTACCATTTTATCGTAATCCATAGCTTTTCCACCATATACGGCAGTAAATAATTTGTTTTTGAAATCTAAACAATCTTTTAAACGAACTTTAAAATGTTCAAAATCCTTAAATTCATGATAACGAATACCATGACGAGCATACTTATCTGCATAACATGGACCAATTCCACGTTTTGTAGTTCCGATTTTATTAGATGCAGCTTGCTCTTCTAATTCATCTTGATATTGATGATATGGCATTAACATCTGTGCACGGTCACTAATAATGATGTGTTTCGTTGATAAACCATCTTTTTCTAATTGTTCCATTTCTTTTAATAATACAAATGGGTTACAAACAACTCCTGGACCAATGATACAAGTTGCTTCTTCGTGTAAAACACCACTTGGTAATAAGTGCAATACATGTTTCTTACCATTTACAATGACTGTATGACCTGCATTGTCTCCACCTTGGAAACGAACGATCATATCCGCCTTTTCTGCTAAAACATCGACGATTTTTCCTTTACCCTCATCGCCCCATTGGGTACCTACAACTACTTGGCTTGACATAAGAGCCTCCTTTTAGGTATGTTCTTTACAATACCTAATTAATTATAAGTAACCCTCATATTATTGTCAATTGAGATTTTTTAAAAAAAGAGCTTGCACAACCATTTAATTCATGTTATCATTAACGGGCACTTAGGGGTATCGTCCAAAGGCTAAGATAGCGGTCTCCAAAACCGTTGATGTGGGTTCGAGTCCTACTACCCCTGCCAGTTTGAAATTTAAGACTCTGAGGTCCTTTATATAAAGGGTTTCAGAGTTTTTTTATACTTTACAATTTCAAAAGTCGTAAAGAAAACTGTAAAAAGTTGTAAAACTCATTTTTTCGTTAAAAAAATTGTTCACGAATTGTGAACATATCCTTAAATACACTTTATTTAAAGTATATTTTATTATATTTGTTATAACTTAACAACTATTCAACATAAATACGTTTCACTCAAAATATCACACTGATATTTTATAAAGATGCATAAAAGAACTATATATAAAGCATATTTACACATAAAATCAAAAAATCATTTATTATCCATATAGTATTCATTTCATATAAACAATAAGAACTACATTCATATTAAATTTGAATATGTATTAAATTGAAATAACCAAACCAGGCATCACCTAAGATATGTTCAGTCTTTTATATGTGTATCAATCTTCTTATTAGTTATCTAGTTATTTTAACGAAGCCAAGACTTCCCTTTTATTATACTTACTCGTCACGAGATGCTTTCCTTAATATTCGAACAAAAACAAAAGAAAATTCATACAAGAGCCTTCTAATAATTCCTGATAACCTTTGTTGATTTGTACCACTTCTTGAACCATATACATATTCGCTATACACTGCAAATCATACTTCATCATCAGATTTGTGCGTTATATGGTCAAAATATATGCAATGAGTAATAATGCCATCTATATGGTTACGTTCATAGACTTGTCCATCTTCTTAGCAGATTAACAAAGCGTTGACCATCACTTACACGCACATTATATTGTACGCGTAAAGAACGATAAGAGATGTTTAATACAAATGTTACAAATTTTAGAAAAAATATTTTTGGTATATTACAACAGACAATAAAATATAATGAGCCAGTAATTATTTGTACGAAAGATGGAAATGCAGTAATTTTGAGCAAAGAAGAATATAACAACATAGTGGAAACTCTATATGTATCTTCTATGCCTGCAGCAAAAGAAAATCACATATATGAAATTACTGGGGAGTTATCATACGGAAGAAAATGTTCGTACCCGTCTGGAGAAAAACCGTTGTAAAACCAAAGTACCAAAACATCTGTCCAAAGAGGCTCGACTATATATCAATATTTCCACGTATGTCACTACCGGTAACTGGAAGGGATTTAAGCGTTTGGCAAAACTTAATAATCTGCTAAACTACGAAGACTTTCAGTAGCCTATTTCCGATATGGAAAATTCTGTTAAAGCGGCTGATCAGCAGATTGAAAACCTTGAATCTAAACAGGCTGCTACTGTCCGGGAGAAACAAGAATTACTGAAAAAGCAAAAGACTTTAAATATTTTTCGTCAAAATTTCACTGTTCTGCTTAGTGAACAAAGTTCACAGATTTACCCTTCTCAACGAGATAATGTACATCTTTAAAATGTTTTTCTTTAGTCAACTGATATGTAAGAAAAACACTGACTGCAAAATCAGTGTCCTTCTTTCTTCCTTTACATATATTTCATAATAGTCGGCAATAATACATTCATATCTATTGGTTTTGCGACATGATCATTCATACCACTTGCCAAAGCCATCCTCTTATCTTCTTCAAACGCATTTGCTGTCATTGCAACAATTGGAATCTGCGATTTGTTACCGTCTTTCAGTTCTCGAATTCTCCTAGATGCTTCATATCCGTTCATAATCGGCATCTGAATATCCATCAGAATCAGACTGTAGTAATTTTGCTTTGCTTTGTTAAGCATATCAATACATGCAACGCCGTTCTCCGCTCTTTCTATCATGATTCCCTCTTCCGTCAAAAGTTCCGTTGCAATTTCTGCGTTCAAGTCATTATCTTCTACCAGAAGAATCCTTTTTCCTTCCAGTTTTTTGATATTCAACTGACCGTCTGCATGTTTCGGATTCCTATCTTCCGCATTTGCTATTTTTAATGGAAGCGTGATTGTAAAAGTAGAACCTGCTCCCGGTTTGCTCTGAACTGTGATCTTGCCATTCATTAAATCCACCAGTTTCTTCACGATTCCCATGCCAAGTCCGCTACCTTCTATTCCGCTGTCTGACGAAGATCGTTCCTGTGAAAATGATTCAAAAATATGTTTTTGGAATTCTTCTGACATTCCAATTCCGTTGTCTGCAATGATAAGCTCTAATACACTCCAGCCTTCTTTTTCACCGAGATATTGGTTCAATGTACAGCTTATGTTACCGCCTTCACCTGTGTATTTCACAGCGTTACTCAAAATGTTAATCGTAATTTCAGATGATCTTGCATCATCCATATACAAGTATGGATATCGAATATTCTTATTAACTTTCAGTGTTTGATGTTTTTCTTCTATAGGTTTTCTAAACATATCAATACATAAATCAAAGTTTTTAGAAACATCTGTTATTGTTTCATCCAGCGTTGCTTTGTCGTTTTCGATTCGTGCTAATTCAAGAATGTTATCAATCAAATGTAGCATTTTCTTTCCGCACAATAATATTTTTTCAAAGTAATCCTCTAATATAGTCGGCTCCTTTAAGTGTTTCTCTCCCAATTCTGCATATCCAATGATTGCATTCATAGGGGTACGAATATCATGAGACATATTAAACAGAAATGTTGATTTTGCTTTATTAGCAGAATCGGCCAGTCTTACAGCTTCCCGCAACAGTTTTTGTTGTTTCTGCTCATTTTCTTTTTGCTTCTTATATGTAGAATATCCACAGGTACATAATATTAACAAAATACACGCTGTAATGCATCCCAGTACAATACTTAGCTTATTCGTCTTCTCAACCATTCCATACGCTTTCTGCATATCCATTTCTATGCAGAAAGCACCTATCACTTCATTAGATCCATCTTCCGCTGTTACAGGATAACAGGCTGTAAAAATAGGCCCCCATGTTGTATCAACAATATCCTGAGAATATACTGTTTTTCCAGAAAGTGCTTTTTCTATATAAGGAACCATCTCCTTTTCAATCGGATCTCCTGGATGTCTAACGTCACCAGCCGCTGGATCCAGTCCGTCTACAACGTAAATCAATCTACCGTCTTCATTTCTGGTTGCTGTGTAAATATATCTCGTAGAATTCAGTGTTCTGATTTCATTCATATATGTCGACATATTCTTGTATAGTTCTGTATTCTCATCAGCTTTACTTTTTATTTCATTAAAATCTTTTCGTCCCAGTCTGTTATTTACCAGCTTATGAACCGCATCTGCACTGGAAATATCTCGTTCAATTTCTGTTTTCAAAGCAGTATTGGTATATACTTGTTGTAAAATACAAGTATATGCAGCAACAAACAAAATCACCATTGCCAGAAGGAATACCAACCGTCCCTCAAAAATTTTCCAATGATTTACCAGATTTTGATCATTTCTTTTTTGTTTTATACAGTTATTTTTCATCATCGTATTTCACATGCCTTTTCCCTAATTTTAATTTAATACAAAAACGCCTCATCCCTTCACGTATTATATATGGTTATCCCCAAAAGATAAATACTTTTCATCTTCCTTGATGAAGCTAAGTTTCCTCCGTTGCCACCAGCAAAATTTAATCGCGGTACTACCGTATCCTCTGCATCATTTTCCCTTATTTGATAGATGTTAGTATAAGGTCGTTTTCTTCTGCTTCGGTAAAAGGCAGAGGTTCGCCCTTTGAGAGTAGGGCGGCAACGGAAAGCATGAAATTGCTTTTTCCATCGCCGGGATTGCCCTGCAACAGCGTACCCTTGCCAAACGGAATATATGGATACCATAGCCATTTCACTTCTTTCGACTCGATTCATTTGCCTTGACAACTTCAAGAGGTACGCTGACAGTTATTTCATTTTCAAGCATTTTTCTTTGTTCTCCTTTTCGATAAATATTTCGGGCAAAGCATCACAATACAGCAAAAACTCTGCTTACAGTCATTCCTACATTTTCTGCAAAGTTCGTTGTAGGTAATCCAGTTTCAATCATTCAGAAACAACGCACACTTTTGTTTTTGTTTCTTGCTCATTCTTGGCATATCAATCCACTCCGTCTGAAAATAAAAACCACAGGAAAGATACATTAAGCCTTGTTTGTGTCATTTTTTGAAGCAAAAATCAGAAAAAATTTCCTTTCTAAGCCTTTCAAAAAATCGCACAAAGAATTTGTATTAACCTGTGGTTATGTATTGAATTGTGGATTTTGGATAACAAAAAACACCGTATTGCTACGATGTTCTTCTGTCTAATATTTTTGTATCTACTACTCAAAAAATACCTTTATTATATTTGAATTGACCATATAGAATCAAACCTAATCCGATAATAATCGCCGGCAGAATGATATATTCCATGCTTCTTTACATCTAAATTTCCCTGTAATGTAAACAGAGGAACCCTCTGTAAAATAACATTTTTATCCCTGATTTTCTTTAGTTGTGTGCCAATCTGTCCTATACCGACACCACACACTGCACAAACTTTATACAGCTTTGCGGCCCTTTTATATTTCTTGATCTCTTTTGCCATAATCCATCCAAGATAAATAATCCCACTGCCGCAAGATACCTTATTTTTAGCCTATTTAAAACCATATTCTGGATGATTCAATTCATTTCCTAGTAATTGTGCATATTCTGCTGTACTTCCAGCATTTGATGTATATACGATAGCTTTCATTCTTACCTCCATTTTCTCGCATACAAGAAGTACCTCACTCCAAAATGCCTGCCAATGCCAAAAATTTTTTATCTGACTGAATGGCCTGGGTCAACAATTTACCATTTTGGAATAATGCATACGTAGTGACTGGTGCAGCAACATTCTGAGCACTTTCTTTGTCCATAATATGAATGACCTTAAACAGGATGCCATGTTCCTTTGCCACTTGCTGCACCTTTGGCACCCAATAATATGTATATGGACACTGATCGGTATAATAGAGGATAAAACCAGTTTTCTCAATCGTAGCATGCTTCGCACATTCTCTAAATTTTGGTGGTTGGGCATCCTTTTCAACAGGAAGATACATGAGATTGATTCCACAGTCCGATATGTCTGCAACCTTGAATCCTTTGTAATTCAGAAACTTTGGATCGGCAAGAAATTCCCTCTTCCGGCCTTCTGCACACAAAATGCAAATTCCTTTTCGCCTCTGCATTTTGGCATCCCAGATACATTTGTCCAATAAATCATTAGAATACCCATGTCCCTTCATAGAACCGGAAACCCATAGACAATTGATATAGAAATAACCATCTGCTTCAATGGGTACCCAGGCATTTTCTGCTGGAATGTATTCGATAAAGCACTTGCCACGCTCTTCACTACGGTAAAAAACAAGTCCCTCATCAAAGCGTTGCTTCATCCATTCCTTTTTGGCAAGACTTTGCTTACCGGACATAGCACAACAAATATGTTCTTTATCAACATTCTCTTTTGTGATTCGGATGTAATTCATGATTTATTCCTCCTGAAAATTTCTACTATTCATTTCTCCATTCAACCTTACTCTTTCACTCATTTCCACTTTTATCTTCTAAAATAATGTTATTTACCCTTTGTCTTCACCTTCTAAAAACGATGTAACAAAAAAATAAATAACTCCACATAAAACAATACTTCCAATCATAATACCAATCATCTGATTTACATTTACCACATTTCCATGAAATACCGGCTTACAATCAAGAGTGTCTCTTATTGCTTCCACCATTTCATTCGGATACTGCTTCCTCTCCATCTCGCTAAAAACTCCTCGAAGCATATGATTTTTAATCAATGAAGTGGCATATGTACTTGGAAGATACGACAACACCTTTTGAAGCCCCGAGCCAAAATTTGAAATCGGCATATAAGCGCCACATATAAATCCATATCCTGCACTAACAATTGTTCCCACAGCCGAAAGCTGTCCCTGTGTTGTCAACGGAAAGCTAATAATACTTGAAATTGTACTTCCAAATAAAACAAGCAATATCATATCAAATAAAACCCATATTACATCTGCTATACTCATATACCATCCCATTTTAAATAAATATCCCAAGCATAATATGAATGCAAATCCATTGACCATCAAAGAATTAACAACTGTTGAGAGGAAATATCCTAAATAAATTTTTCGCTTACTGACCGGTGAAACATCAAAATCTTTCCTTGTTCCATTTGCCTTATCTTGTACCATAGTCAGATTTACACAAAATGTTACAGTAATACAACTTACTGCCAAAAGTGATGCTGTTAACTGTGCAGCCACGGTTCCATTAATAAGTTTATCCGAAATCGTGATCATATCTGGAATGGCTGACGTAAAAGAATCTCTAAAAACATTCGCAAGAAATGTAGCATACAGAACAATCAAAATGACAGGTGTGATCATCGATGTAAATAACATACCTTTATCTTTAAAAAACAGTTTCCTATTTCTGTTCATTAATGCCAATACTATTCTCACCAGCGCTCACCTCCTAGCTTTTTTCCTGTAACCGCAAGAAACACATCATCCATGCCACCTTTTACGACTTCATAATCCGTAAATAGCTCCTGATGCTCTACAATAAGTCTCGTTGCTTCCTTCGTATTTCTTACTTTTATCTGATATCCATCGCGAATTTTTTTATATTCTCTATTCAATGTTTTTATTTCATCTTCAGAAACACCATAAACTGACACTATATCTTGCACATAATTATTTTTAAGTTCAAATGGTGTACCTTGCGCAGCGATACTTCCTTTATCAAGAATCACAACATACCCAGCATCAGCTGCCTCTTCCATATAATGTGTAGTCAGAAATACTGTCAAATTTTCAGTTTTCTGAAGTTTCTCAATAACATTCCAGATTAATTGCCTTGTTTGTGGATCAAGTCCTGTAGTAGGCTCATCAAGAATCAAAATTTCTGGTCTATGTAATAATGCACGAGCAATATCAATTCTTCTTCTCTGTCCTCCCGACAGTTTTCCTACAGGTCTATTTAAAAACTCGTCAAACTCAAGAATCTCAACTAGCTCCTGTAATCTCTTATAAAAAGTATTACCTGTAATACCGTACAAAGCAGCTCTGCTCATTAAATTTTCTTTCACTGTAAGTGGTTTATCAAGCACACTATCCTGAAACACAACACCAAGCATCCTTTTTGTCTGCGCACAGGCTTTGTCAGTTTCAATTCCATTTACAAGAACACTTCCACTATCTTTTTTCAACAGTCCACAAAGAATAGAAATAGTAGTACTTTTCCCTGCACCATTTACCCCAAGAAATGCAAACAATTCTCCTTCTTTTACACGAAAACTCAAATCATTTACTGCTTTTACTTCGCCAAAGCTTTTATTCAAATGATTGATTTCAATTATATCTGATACCATATTTTCTCCTTTTATTTTCATTTTCCTTAAATGTAGTAACATACATTCAAAAATTATCCGGATTCATGCCTTTCAATCTTCAAATCATATTAAAATAGCATTCATATAGCTTATTAGAATATGGCATGGAGCAAAGATCACCGCAAAAATCAACAACAAAATATTGCCACTTGTAATACCACTTTCTATAAATAATAAAGATGGGATAATTGATAAGTATAAGGACTTTCGTATAGAATACTCTTTCCAGAATATAATCCATCCTAAGCAATACAATATTACAAGTATGACTCCCAAAACTAGATAAACCGTTTCTCCTTGTTTAAACCAATATCCTTTACTCATAAAAGGGATTATAAGAAACATATTGACAAAACATCCAAATCTAGCAATCTGTTCAAGAAATCCAACTAATTTATTCTGGTAACGATTTTCGAATCCATCTTTACATGTTATCGCAAAAACAATATTGGGAATCAAAATCACAATAGTAAAAATCAATCCCCAGTAATTCAAATACTTATTCATTGTCATGCAGCATACTCCTCGCAAAACCACTTCAAATAGTTGTCCAAAAGACTCTTATCTGTTTCAAAGCTATACTGACCATTTCTCTGATCTAGTCCATAATCCATTAATCCATGTATTGTCATCGCAAAACTGACTGCACTCATATCTGGATTTTTAAAATGAAGTAATTTATGCACTTCCATAGCATAGAAAAGCTGTTTCGTTGCTAAAATCATCCTATCCGTTTCTTCTACTACAATTTTTGCTGCTACAGGATTTAAACTTCTTTCAGAATAGATGACCTTGTAGAAATTTATCATATGTTCCTGCTGATTCATATTAAAATATCCTTTGACTATCCCCCTCAATATTTCCAATGCACTCTTTCCAGCAAAAAAAGTCGTATAATCAATTACACCAATATTAGCAGTTTTCTTAGCCTCTTTACTAAGAAATTGATACATTACTTCAACAAGTTCCTCTTTCGATGAAAAATGATTGTACAATGATGGTTTTTTTATTCCAACTTTATCTGCAATCATATTCATAGAAACATTACCAAGTCCTTTATTAGCTGCCAGTTCTAATGTAGCCAAAATAATCTCTTTTTTTCTCGTATCACTCATTCTTGTCTTAACCATCCTTCGAAAATTACCATTTAGTTAAATATAAACTACCTTACGGTAGTTTTACAATATCACATAGCTATTCATTATACAAGTACAGGTTAGAAAGACAAAACTAATAGTTATCTTCTCTTTATTCAGAAATTCTTCTATCTACTTTTCATCTAAAGGATTTCCCCTGTTTGAAAATCTAAGAAGTAATTTATTATTCAATCCTCATTTATGTAATATGATTTTTTGATATTTTGATTATTTATACAAATATCATCTCTATTATTAATTGATATTTTATATTCGTTGTCTAAGTTTCATGAACACTAAAAAATTTAAAAAGCTGTAAAATATGATAAGAAAAAACATATAAAGCACTTATTTTCAATCATGATATAATCATCATCACCTTTAAGTATAAGGAAAATATATATACTCCAAAATTATTGCTCCTACTACCCTTGCCAATTTGAAATTAAAGTTCTGAAATTCCTTTATATAAAGGAATTTCAGAACTTTTTATTATTTAATCCCTCATTTCTGGCACACAATTTGGCAAACTTTTTTTACAATCAAGGAAAATCAGAAACGATTCCCCTTTTTATTTGCCTTTAAACACCAATCTTTTTCACTTCTATTTTTTTTACGTATATCCTTATACTTTAATTCTCAATGAATGAATCCTATACTAAATATAGACAAAGAAGGCCAATGATCACTGGCCTTCTTTCATTAATTTCTTTTTTTCTTAAACACAGTTAATACCAACACCAACCCACTCATCAAAAATAAAGCCATCCATTGACCCATATTGTATGAGTATGCCGTATTCAAAGACTTCTTCTTTTCAGACTTAACATCCGCTTTCTTATCTAGCCTTGAAGTTGCCTGCTTTTTAGTATCTATACCAGGCTTCTTATCCTCTTCTGGTATTATTGGTTTTGTATCAGTTATTATCTCAAATTCAGTTGTACACTCACCATCTGTATAAACCACACTCAATGTATGTTTGCCAACAGACAACATTTCAAGATAATCCTTCTTCAATGTAACAATAGTTGAACCAGAAACAGCTGTATATTTATCATTACCAATTAAAGTGCCATCAACCTTAACACCTGTAAATCTAGAGAATTCACCATTCACTTTGAAGCTAAGATTCTTACCACTATTCTTTGCCCAAGAACCATTAGCTCCCGCAATAAACTTGTAAGTTACTATAGGCATAGGAAGTACTCTCTTATAGCCACAAACATTACAAGTATCATCCATATCATTATCATATACATGAACTTTTTTGTCTTTTATACTACTACAAGAAGCATCCGTACATTCATGCCAATGATTTGTATCATCACTTACCCATGCACCATATGTATGCGTATGAACAGGAACAATTTTTTTGTATAATGCTTCAATTTTCACATTCGAATCTTTGATCGTGATTGTAGTATTTGGACTCTTATAATTGCCAAAAACAGCCGTTCCTGAATTAATTATCCAACGATCAAACTCTTCACTAGCTGGTGCCGGATCTGCTTTAATACTTACAACTTCATTTTCTTCATAAGTTCCAGAACCCGTACCATTCTTCACTATTAAATCAAATTTCAAAGTAGGTGCAGGAATAGAATTTTCCTTATATACAGCCCTAATATTTGCGGCCATTGCCTTCGTTGTAACTTTTGTGATTACATTATTTACATCTTCAATGACTGCATCACCAGAAACAAGTTCCCACTTATCAAATTCTTTACCTAACTCCGGCGCATATGCCTTAATAATGACCTCGCTATTTTCACCATATTCTCCAGAACCAATTCCACCATCAACCTTTAATGCATATTTTGCGGGTCCCGGTGGCGTAATTGGAGTTGCATCCTTATAGACTGCTTCAATCTTTACATCAGCTTGTTTAATAATCACTTCGGTAGTATCTTCTAACCGATTTTGAATATACGGATTTCCCACTAATACTTCCCATTTCCAGAATACTTTTCCTGCAGGTGGGGCATCCGCTTTGATTGTTACAACAGTACCCTGTGTAAAACTTCCAGAACCCGCACCATTGACAACATTAAGTTTAAAGAACTTGTCCTTATAAACAGCTTCCACTGTAACTGGGCCACCCACATTTGTAATTGTTGTAGTTGGATTATATACATCTTTAATTGTTGCTTTACCAGCCTTTACTACCCATTTATCAAATTCTTTATCATAAGAAGTAGCCGTTTTGGCTACAAGCGTTGCAACATCACTCTTGGAAACAATTAAAGAATCACTACCATTCACAGTTCCATTACGAACAATAATCTTACTTGTTGTATCACCATATTCTGGAACTATGACATGCGTAGAAGGACTTGCATAATAATTTGTTTTTTTATCATACCAAACTACATACTCGCCCGGTTCTAAACCCGTGGTTTCTCCATCACCACAAGCTTGTTTAATACTACTCGATACTTTTTTGTATCGCATTTCAGATGTCGTACCAACAATCTTACCATACTTAGCACTTGAACTCGAAGGAGCTACACCCTGTAAACCACCTGGCGTATCCTGCTGAGCCTCACGAATTTCCCATTCAATCGTTTTTTCATCCGTCGAACCATCTTCCCATTCATAACCTTCAAGTAAATTCACTTTCGCTTTATACTTTCCAGCATTCGTTGCCTTATAGTCACCACTAAGTGTATAGCCTTCACCTGCATCTACACCTACTTGTTCTTTCCCATTATAAGTGTAGAAATTCATATATAAATATTTATATTTAGCCCAAGGCACAGATACTTGTTTAATGCTAGAATACACTCTAAATTTAAACTTCACTTTATGACCATTTCCACAATCATAATCATATGTAACAAAATCATTCACACTCTTAACAATCAACACACCCGAATCCACAGTCGCATTTTGCCAATTCGAAGCTTTACTCACATCAAAGCCAGCCGGAAGCTTTGATAAATCGAATCTTCTTCCCTTACCAACCGTTATTGGATATACATTATTTGCCAAATATACAGTCATAGATGGCGAATTATTACTCAAATCAATTGATGTTAAGTTGTTCAATTCGCTCTGTAACTCCATTAACTTCACATTGTTTTTAACATTTAAAGTTTCAATCGGATTACGCCCAATATACAAAGTCTCTAACTCTGTATTCTGACTTACATCAATTGAAGTAATCTTATTATTATAAATATCAAGCTTCTTTAACATCGGATTATGATTCGTATTTAAAGAAGTTAGTGCATTTTCTTTACAAATCAATTTAACAAGCTTTGTATTTTTACTGACATCTAATGAAGTCAATTGATTATTATCACAATTCAATTCTAAAAGCTCAGTAAAATACTCAATACCCTTTAAACTCGAAATCGTTTTTGCCGGTGCATAAATATATTTGACATTCGCAATCTCCTCATCATCCAACTTTTCATCTCCATTCGAATCGAATGATGCTAAAACATAGCTTCTAAAGTTCGCATCTGGAAAGTTTGTTTCATCAATTGCCAAACCACTCGATACAGGTGCAGGAGCCGTCAACATCATCGGTAAAGCTTCTAATACCTCTTCTTCAAAAATTTCTTCTTCAACAATCTCCTTTACAACCTCTTCTGGTTTCGATTCAACTATTTCTACCACTTCTTCAGATTCACCCTCAACAATGGGTTCTTCTTTTTCAACAAGATCTAAATCCTTTTCTTCAACTATTTCTTGATCCATCACACCCTCATGAGTATCGAACTCATCCGCATAGATTGCCGTAACCGGAGTTAAAGTCAAAACCATACATAAACTAAGCCCCACACTCGTCCAACTCTTTTTCATAGATTATCAACTCCTATTCCATTTTTCATATCACCCATTTACTTATTATTCCCGAATAGGTAACGGAATTGTCTCAAAACCTCCTCTCTCCTTTAATTATTTAAGGTAGACAAAACGTACCCCTTAAAATCACTATAAGACTTCAATTATACTGATTTTAAGAGATAAGGCTCCCTCCTTAAAAAGAGCCTTGATCTTATTTAATCTTTTCTTCATACCCAAAGCCAACACAAATCCACTCATCAATAGTAAACTCAACCATTGATTCATATTGTCTGAATAAGCCGTATTCCCTATATTATTAAAAGTGGAAAATACAGGGGTTTGATCTTGTTTTTTGCGGCATTAGAAGCTACCGCCACCACCACCATACGTGTCGCCACTACTACTAGTGAATGTGCTACTTCCTCCGCTCGAACTATCATCATCGTCAGATTTGATTCGATTACGAGTTATTGTATGATACAAGAAGTAGTCATGAGACTCTTTCATCTTCAACGTATTTTTCTTCATATAGTTATGTGCCTTGTCTTCAAAACTAACAGAATGAAGTTGTTCACGCTTTTTACTAACCACAAAGACTGCACAGACAAAACCTACTAAAAGACTTATTGGAACGCAGTACCATGGAAGCCATTTAAACGGCATATTTCCAACATCATAAGGCTTACCATTATGTGCTTTTTCTACAAACTTTTCGCAAAGACTACCAAACGTTGTAAAAGCCTCCATGTACTTCTCTTTCTTAAAAGAAGGACCTAGCTTTTCACTAATATAACTAATTCCGGCATCCGTAAATGCTGTAATACCATAACCATGAGTAGCCATCCAGAACTTACGTGTTTCCATGTTGACCACTAAAAGAATTCCATCTTTATTTTTACCCTGACCATACTCGAGCGCTCCATACATCGTCATCGCATAATCAAGAAGTGCCTTACCACCCGTATCTTTTGTAGTCAATATCGCAACATCTAAACCTTGACGCTTACCAATTTGGGTTAAAGTATCATTTAACTCTTTTCTTTCATCCTCAGTTAATAAACGCGCATCATCATTCACAAATCTTAGTCCATCTTGTAATGAAGTAAGACCACTTAAAGCTTGCGCATACTCTTCGGAAAGATTAGGTGCTCTAGTAATATAGTCATCGCAAAGTCTTGCGTAGGTTTCGAATGCACTCGCATATTCTTTACTACTTAAATAAGGTGCAAACTCACTACCAATCGTACTAATATCTTCTGATGAAATAGCTGTAGTACCTTTTCCATAAGTAGACATCCACCACTCGCGAACTTCCATGTTGACTACTAACAAGACACCATCATCACCATAGCCACGCTCATCATATTTCGCCTTTGCGTAGTCTTCTATGGATTTATCACCCATATCATTCGTAGTGATAACACCAACATCGACACCTTGTCTTTCACTGATTTCAGTTAAAGTATCATTTAATTCCTGCTGTTCACTTACAGTTAATAAGTCTGCATTATCCTCTACATATCTTAGATCTTCACTCGCAAAAACCGGGAAGCACATCATAAGTGCAAGTAGAAGAGATGAACATAAAATACTAAGTTTTTTCATAAACAACCTCCTACTTTCCCCAACTCATAATCAATATTACGATATAAGCTAAAACACTTCCAAGAAGCGTAACCACTACATAGTACAAGTAAACCAGGCTCTTATTTTCTGGAAGATTCCCTACAAATTTACCCGTTTGACCATTCATCGCAAAACTGTAGTTTTCACCCCTCCACTTCGTATTTAAGATCCACACTGGATACAACGCATATTTTGCCGTACCATTTTGAATCTGAACTGCACTATCCTCACAAGTAACCGTGTCATACTTACCACAATTGGTCATAAACGCATCTTCCGTCGACTTCTTTACACGGGTATTGGCACGATCAATACTTGAATCGGCATCCACATCGTATTTATCGGCTAAAAAGCCAGCTAAATAGGCTGTTTGGAAATCTACCGCATCTTTTAAGTCATACGGCTCAATAGACTCCATCATATCATCTGGCATCTTACTCGAACCATCCACCGGAATGTTTTCAAATCTTACATGCCCCTTACGATATAAACGATAGTATTTGGTTTCCGTATAATCATATTCTGAATCCGACCACATACGAACCTTTGTCGCATTATAACGAACCTCGCCATCGGCATCCGCATCAAATAACCAGAAAGGAACATATACGCCTTTAATTTCTTCAATATGATTTTCTGATTTGAATTCTTTAGGCAATAAAGTCTTACCCTTATAGTGCTGTTTCAAGCCTTCCTTAGCCGCCTTTTTATCCAATTTAAACGGAATCACTAAATCTGGCTTTAAGACACCACCCAATTTTTCCTTTACGACAATCGGACTTCCACAAAACGGACAAGATGCAGCCGCCATATTTTCATCCGCAACAATTTCACCACCACACGAATTACAAACATATGTCAATAATCCATCAGTTTCATTTTCTGCCCACTCTTGACCTGGCTTCACATCCCACTCAAATTGATCTTCTTCCTCAATCTTTACAGAATCATATTGCTGAAGTGTTTCCAGAGAAAATTCTGTATCACAATAAGGACACTTCATCTTCTGAAGTTTTGTATCAAACGAAATGGCACCATTACAACAAGGACATTTAAACTCTTGTAAAGCACTCATAATTAAAACCCTCTACTTTTCTATGTCATTATCATCAAATGGGTCACCACACTCCGGACAGAATTTAGGTGGATGATGAGGATCCTCAGGTTGCCAACCACACTTATCACAACGATACAATGGTTCATGTGCCGGCTTTTTTGCACCACACTCCGTACAGAATTTACCCTTATTTACAGTGCCACAAGTCGGACAAGCCCAACCCTCAACACTAGGCTTAGGCGTTCCACACTCCGGACAGAATTTACCACTTGCTAGATGTCCACAAGTCGGACAAGTCCAGCCATCTGCCTTTGCCTCAGGCGTAGGTGCAGGAGTCGGTGTTGGAGTTGGATCAGGAGCTGGTTGAGCAGCAGCACCCGCCGCATATAAGTTTTGCGCATTAATACCACCCTGATTCATGGCCATACCCATACCCATAAATCCAGTCATTGCACCAGACGCATTATTTGCAGCATCCTTCATAGCTGTAGCTTGGGCACCAACCAAACGACTTGCCGCAACTGTTTGGTTCATCGTCATCGCATTTTCTTCCCACTCCGTGATCTTCTTTTCTTGATCCTCAGGAATACTCAAAGAGTTAATATTGAAAGATACAACTTCCAAGCCACGCTTAGCACGCCAAATATCACTCAACTCATCATTTAAAGCTGCCGCAACATCCATTGTGTGAGCTGGAATCTCATAATACATCACACGATCCGCACTTAATTTTGCCAAGGCAGGCTGTAAAGCCGTCATCAATTCACCCTTAAGCTTGCCCTCAATGGTTTCAGACTCAAAATCCTCTGCCACATTTCCACAAACATTCGTATAGAATAAGATTGGATCGGCCACACGATATGTAAAGTTACCATTACAACGCAATTTCACAGACAACTTGAAGCCCAATTCTTCATTCACAACCACTCTAAATGGAATTGGAGTCGCCGTTCCATAAAGAACCTCGCCCATTTCTTTTGTGTTCACATAATACACTCTTTGATCCTTAGCCGTATCTCCACCAAAAGTGAAACGCTTAGCCATTGTTGAGAAAGAATCCTTAATACTTTGACCTAAACTTCCCGCAAAGATAGAAGGTTCACTTGAAGAATCATACACAAATTCTCCTGGCGTTGCACAAAGCTCAACAACACGACCCTGGTCCACAATCAACATACATTGACCATCCGCAACCGCAATCACACTACCATTTGAAATGATATTGTCACTTCCTTTATTACTCGACTTTTTACCCGTCCTTTTAGAACCCTTACGAACCAATACATCCTGCTCTAATGCATCACAATAAAAGTACTCCTTCCATTGATCGCCAAAAACAGAACCAACAGCTCCAGCACCTGCTTTAATTAATCCCATATTATTTACCTACCATTCTTCTATTGTTTTTACTTGTATTTCTTTTACAATCGCTCTTACTAAAGAATCAAATTCATTCGATTTACTCAGAATTTCGATTCTCAATACACCACTTGATATATCTGGATAGTCCACAAGATATGTACGTTTTATATAATTACCATCCTCTTCCTCATATATACATGTCTTATAAGCAAGTATCTCTAAATCTTTATAATCTAGATTTTCAAACTCAACACGAACCACTTCATCATAAGACATCGCATTGTTTCGAATATAAGGAATAGTATCCACAAACACTAAAATATCCGTATTCTGACCAAAAATGCGATACATCATACCAGACGCAACAACTTTACTTTTATACGAAACCTTCTCATCCTCTACAAGAAAATAAGCATCCATATTCGAAAGAGTGAATGTACAAGCCAATCCTTGTACACTCATCTCTTTTCTTTTGGCATATCCATCATTCGGATTCGACATAAAGTACAATTATTCAACATCTAAAAGCTCAACAACTTTGAACTCTTTAATAATCGCTTCTGCCAATTCATCTGAAATATCATTATCATCATATTCATTGACTTCAATACAAACGATTCCATTTGGAAGATCTGGATGTTCAATATAATATTCTTTCTTTACGTCATCCTCATCCGATAAATCCGCAACTAAAGCTCTATAGCCACCGACTTTTGTCTCTTTATAGTCAGCTTCCCCATTCAAATCTTTTGTCGCAAGTTCCTCAATAGTATATCCATCACTCCATTCCGCAAAGGCATCATCTCCTACATAGACTAAAAGAACCGGAAGATAATCATCATAAACTTCATATTTTGTGCTTCCAAGTGATAATTCTGTATTGTAAACAGGCTTTTCTAAACCCTTCACCAAATAGAAAGAATCCAAGTTTGGCAATTTAAAATTACAAGCTAGACCCTCCGATTCATACTCTTTTCGATCCGCAAACTTCTGCTCTTCTTTCTTCTCTACCGTTTTTGTACCATCCGTCTTCTTTGTAGTTGTACCACCATCACTTGCACCACACGCAACTAGACTCAAACCCATACCAAGCACAAACAGACTTGTTAATAACTTATTATTTTTCATATTATGTTCTCCTATTATTATTTAATTTCTACCTTCAATTGCTGCAAAGCCGCCAATAATATATCTTCTAATCCTGTCGTATCATCCGAATTATCACGAAGTTTTACAAAACATGACAATATTACATTTTTATCGCCCACTGGATAATTTAACTTATACCTATACGTCGTATCATTGGCACTATTCCAATAATTGTGGTAGCTTGTAGAACGATACCCAGAATATTCACCCAATGTATACTCTTTGAATGGCTCTTCTCCTTTACTTAAATGTTCATTATGGAAGACGATAGCCTCTTCAAGCGTATCACTTGAATCTGTACATATGTTAACGTAGATTGAACGATCTGGATCTTTTCGACTTAATGTATAACCAATGTTTCCCTTATCTTGCTCACCCTTGATCGTGTCATACTTTTCATTTGGCGTATAGAACGAAGTCAAATCCCTTGGTAAAGTTAATTTTGCACGAGACGATTCACCAACAATTTCCTTGCTGTTTTCATCCACCTTCTCTTCTTTAACATCCTGCTTTACTTCCTCTTTCTTTTCTTCCTTCACCTTTTCTAGCTTCATATTCTTAATGATAGCCTTCGCAAAAGGTTCTAAATCAGAAGTATCCTTTTCTTTATCATTCTTCTGGTTAACCTCAATAGAAACGACCTTATTGATATCCTCGACTGGATAATCTACATAATAGTGAAGTCTAGTATTTTCAACCGTACCCAGATTGATGGTATGACTATACGCATCAAAGCCCTCAAACGTACAAGGCTTATACTTTTTATCCTCGTCATTTTCACCATACATTGAATTCTGTAGATCCGCACTCTTTTCAGCAGAGCTAGACGACAACAATTTAATTTCAGCATTCAACTCATACTTATTCTCTTCATTTAAACACTTATAGACAATCGAACCATTATCCTTTAACATACTCTCCATTTTACCTACACCCTCTCTAGATGAAGTAAAATAAGGAGATAGATCTTTAGGAACACTCAATTTAGCCGTTCGATCCTGCGTATCCATTCGTTTCTCTTCTTTTTTCTTTTCTGCTACCTTAGCCTCTTCTTTTTTAGACTCAGGCTTATCACTTGAACAAGCCACTAAACTAAGTCCCATACCCAAAGCCAAGAAGATAGTTAATAACTTATTCCCATTCATATTATTCTCCTATTAATTCAATCTTTAAATTATGTACCACATCCAGTAACAATGGCTCTAACAAGGAAGTATCGTCATCATCACGTAATTCTTCACGAATGGTTAGTACGACATCCTGACCATCCACTAGATAATCAAGCACATAATGATATTCAATCGATTTATCACTTGACACCACATACTTATATCCAGAATATTCACCTACAGTACATGGCTCATACATTTTTGATTCATCCTTACAAACCTTGTTGTGAGAAATACTGGCAGCCTCTGCTGAATCCCAGCCATCTGTTCCAATTGAGAAATGAATGGTGAACGTACGATCTTTCGCATACAATGAATAACCAAGAACATTCGATTCTTCCATATAGCTATATCTAGAAATTTCTCTAGCAGGCGTATGGAAAGAAGTCAAATCTTTAGGTAAAGTAACTCTTACCTTTTTATTCGCATAACTAATAATCGTACTATCCTTTTCTTTTTCTTTCTCAGCTGCCTTAGCCTTTTCTTCTTCCTTCTTCTCTTCTTTTAATTTTTCTTCTTTTTCTTCAGCCGCCTTAGTCTCTTCTATTTTCTTTTCTTCTACCTTTTCTTCTGGCTCATTAGATGAACAAGCCACTAAACTAAGCCCTAACCCCAAGACTAAGAAACCAGTTAATAACTTATTCCTTTTCACTGTTATCACCTACTCTTCCATACAAATTTCCACAACGATATTATCCAAAATCGCTCTTGTTACCTCATCCAAATCATTGACTCCTTCTTGTTCTACATAAATTTGTAAAACAACATTATCTTCACCAACCGGATAATCGATCAACATCTTAGAATAGGTTTTATCCGACGAATCATATACCGTTGTTTTCTTATAACCCGAATACTTACCAATCGTAAATGCCTTATATTGATCTGCCTCATCTTCAAAACCCGCATTCAAGACCAACGCCGTTTCCTTGGCCGCCTTACGATAATCGCAATCAATTGAAATTCGCGTGATATACGTACGATCATCCGAATGTAAATCATATTTAAGGATACGACCACACTCTAGCTTACCCGATATATCTAAGCCCTCTTGTTTTGGTGTATAAACCGACAATAAATCCGGCATCGTCATTTTAATGAAATAGCCATTCATTTGTGCGACTCCAGTCATTTCGCCAATCTTTACCTTCTCTTCTTTTTTCACTTGTGAAGACCTTGGTTCTTCTGGCTTTTTTGCACAAGAAACTAGGCTTAAGCCTATACCTAGCGCAAGCAAGATCTTAGCTAGCTTATGATTCATAGGCTTACTCACATTTCTTCTTTTCAACTTTTACATTATCTAAAATTGCAGTAATAATAGCTTCTGTATCCGAATCATCCGCTTCCGCTTTTAGCTTTTCAACAACAACCTTAATTGTTCCTTTAAAACCATCTCGATCCAAATTGAAATACATATTGTACGTTACATAATCATCATAAGAATAATCCGAAATCTTATTTACACCTGTATAATTTCCAACCTGATAAGCCTTATAAAGCTTACTCTCATCTTCCTCACCTTTATTGAAGGTTTCAGCCACTTCATCCGCTGTTGCATCTGCATTTGCTTCAATAGCCGCAATCTTTTTCGTATCGGCTTCTTTATTTTCAAAGCTATAGCGAATATGTTGATTACCAAATTAATTGCTAACACAATATTCAAATTAAATTGTACACATAA
>ERZ1034915.287-NODE-287-length-35734-cov-12.928698_pt1 | contig 35734 bp, 27 predicted proteins | sample MGYA00520592_ERZ1034915 | MGnify/ENA primary metagenome ERZ1034915 (study PRJEB33766, sample SAMN09781787) | gut metagenome | biome: gut microbiome | host: Homo sapiens | place: Madagascar | study: EMG produced TPA metagenomics assembly of the PRJNA485056 data... | reverse complement strand
AGTCCTGGGATAAGGATGTTCAGCGTTTCACGCAATACATTGAACCTCGTCTGGGGAAGATACGTTACTGCGACCTTCGGGCCCGGGAAATCCAGCAGGTGCTTTTCGACATGCTTGAGGGTCGTATTCACGGCCAGCAGTATGCACCGTCTACCTGTAACAGGGCACTGGCTATTCTGAAAACTATGGGGCGTTATGCGCTACGACAGGATGTCTTAGAGAAGAATGAAGCCGATAAGATCCCTTTGCTGAAGGAGAATAATCAGCGGACGCGCTTTTTTGACGCCGATGAGATCAGAAGGATCCTCGACGCTGCGGCACGATACCCCAATAAGGCAGCCGGGGGACTGATAGCCATGCTGCTGTTAACCGGTACACGCAAATCAGAAATGCTGAATGTCATGCACAAACATATTGATCGGGATAACAGGTCGTTATTCATTCCTTATACTAAGAATGGTCGCAGCAGAACTGTGTATCTCAGTGATGTTGCATTATCCATTATTGATTCGATCCCACGGGCTGGCAGCAACCCCTATCTGTTTGCCGTAAAAGATAATGGAAAACCAATATCAGAACCCCGGTGGGCCTATGAAAAAATACTGGCAGAGTGCGGGATAGATAAAAGTGAAGTCTGTTTCCACACTACGCGCCATTCCGTCGCATCATTACTTGTCTCCAGCGGACAGTACAGTCTGTATGACGTTAAAGCCCAGCTTGCGCATGCCAGTATTCAGAGTACGGAGCGCTACGCAAAACTGACACCAGAGCGAATGCGTCAGACCGGGCAGGGTGTTACCGACCTTCTTTTACCCCCCGTAGCTACCAGTAAAGAACAGTGATTTTTGCATCTCTTAAACGTGGAGAATGATTATGCCGTTAAAGTGCCCTAAGTGCGGTAGTCGGAATACAGTCACAGAAACTGCCGGAAAGATAGCAGAAGTGACTCGCGATGACCGGTTCCTGACATCGACATCCGGTTATATTAGCCCGGAGCAATTACCAGAATTGCTTAAAGAAATCATCAGGGCGATACAACGTCTATTTGGATTCCTTGAACAGCGTGAAAGGAATAATGCGCCAGTGCTTATCTGCAAGGATTGTGGATATTATGAAAGAATATAGATGACCACTGAAGGCAATTCCAGATTCTTTACCTTGTCTATGTAACCCCGATACTTAAAACGTATCGGGTTTTTTGTTTATGAGGATTGTTCAATGAAATTTATCTCGAACTGGCAAGACCTGCCGTCGCTCCTTCTTCCGGAGTCAGTAATGAGTCTGTTGAAAACAGAACTGGTACTCCCATTTGAAGATGAATACTCTGCAATGAGTTTCTGGGATGAAGTCGGGGTGACATTAATATATGTCGAGCCCGATGATGTACCTGAAGATATTAAAGCGCAGGTATTAAATGTGATTCATCAGTTAATTGCAAATCCAGAATTTGCAGTCCGTCTGACAGATGACTATTACCTGATGCTTTCTGTTACGGAAGATAACGGGAACGGTATTTATCTGTTATTTCACCCCGATTGCCATCTGAAGGGTATTGATTTATTAATTTCTATGGCCGAATTACGCTATTAAACACAAGCAAAACCAGGAACGCAAAATGAGTAAATCAAAATTAGTTAAAAATAATGTTGAGTCAGTTTCGAAGGAGATTAAAAATGAGGCAGAGGTTATTCATGAAAATCTCAGTGCAGATGAACAAACATTATCTGATATAAAAGACTATCAGTTGCTCATTGAAACAGGCCAGGCAGAAAAAATCAGTCCTAAGGCAAGTGGTATGCTGACATGGCAACTGGCGATATCAGAGGTGGACAATGAACTTTATCTTCGTCTGGTGGCAAATGGCTGTGGAGGGTTGTTCTCTAAGGACTGGATCTCACTTTCAAAGATTGCAACCGTTCTGGAAACACAACCTGCTACCGGCTTCTCATCCGGAGTATTCAGGCCGCTATTCAAAGGGGCAAGCGCCAACAATGCAGGTTTTCTGGCTGCTGTTTTACGCTCCCCGGATATATGTCTGCTGGAGGCACATCCAGAGAAGTTATTTACTCATGTATTATACCCGGACTGGAGGGAGCGGTTGAATAAACTTAATACGATCAGTAGCCAGGAAAAGATTACAGAAGATTAATTTATTTCCTGCACTGTTATACAACCAGAAATCACCACACACCGCTATTTACTTTCTAAAGGAAAATTTATTATGCAAACCCAATATGCCTTAAAACAGGCAGGATTAACTCTGCCTGTTACTAAAGAATTTCAGCAGCATATTACTACTCTTCTGGCAAATCAGGTTTTACAAAAAATAACTGAGGCAGTGGTTATTAATTTCCGTGATCCGGACTACAGTGCAGAATCCGGGGGCTTTCATCCCGTTGAAATACGGTTTATCCGTAAGAATAATGAATGGTATTTTGATTATGTCACAGATTTTAGTTATATGGGGCGTGTCTACCCTGAGCTGGAAAAAGAAATTGATTTTTGCTGGTCGGGGAATTATGTCTTCCATTATCTGATTGGGGATATTTCACTGGCAGCAGAGAGGAATGAACTCTGGTCCCTGTGGGAGCGTAATTTTATGGAGTATCTCTCTATGGGGATTTACCGGGTAACGGTAACTGTGGAAAGTTGTTGACCCGTTATGAACAGGAAGAAAGCGGGCGGCTTTGTAATCTACTGCATGTTGCGTGCATCACAGCATGGAGATGATGTCTCTTTTTCCTGGCTGTTCGCATAAACAAGTGCAGACACGGGGGATCTTAGATCCCTCGTGATTTTTGCCCCCTATGGTGCATTCTCCAGTAGCAGGGTGATAACGGTTAATCCATTACCCCAACGACAGTATTACACCGGTAATAAATATTCATGAATACAGTCAGTTATGTGGGTTTTGGGGTGGACTATGTCATCGTTGACGATAACTGAAGGTTTTACAAATGTATAAAACTCGCGGTGAAAGGATCGCAGAAAGGCTGTGCTGGATATTACTTCAACTGTATACCGGTAATACGGTATCGATTAATGATATATGTCAGCGTTTCGCGGTCAGTCGCCGAACCGGACAGCGTGATTTGTTGAGAGTTGAAACTGTAACGGAAACTATTTCACCAGGAAGGGTAAGGCTGGCAAATTTGATAAGGGAACGAGTTAGACGAAATTTTTAATCGAATCCATATCAATTCTATAAAATATGAAACTTAACGGGAGTAAATATACACTCCCGTTATAATGTAACCTTTTTTTAACTACTCAAATGATATTAATTTAGGTGCGACAGTGTTTTTATGATGTGTTGAATTTGCAAGATCAATAATATCATTAAACAATTTTATGTCGTCGTCAGTGAGCTCTACGTCTGGATCAGCTAAATCGGCACAGGTAACATTTAACCAGTGTATTAATGAATCAATCCTGTTTGAAGTAATATATTCAGTGTGACCAATATCCCACTTCCAGTTGATCACCCGAGCAGGTCTGAATCTCACCTCCCGAACCCCAATTGGCGTTACTGACTCTACGAGAGGGTATATCGTGTTAAGTACTTTATCATGTTCACTGTAGATATTTAAATGCCCCATTTTTGAACCGTAAGCCATTTTCATTATGTTCTCTGTATAACTTGTTATTGGGGTGGCTCCGGCCATAGAGATTGTTAAGAGAATATTATCATTTTTAATATAGGGTAATGTATTGTTTATTAATCGAGTCCCTAAAGAATGACCCATTATGATCACATTACGCTTTTCTTTAACGTATATCTCGTTTATTACGTGTGCTAATTTTTCTCTGTTATTAACTGCTGCTTTCGTTGCATTATACCAGGCCTGACGCGCTTTAAATGGAATGGAGATTGATGACAATAAAGGAGATGTTCTCAGGGGGAAGAGAGTATATAACCCCCACTTGTTCGCTATGTCAGAACTTAATATGGATAGTAGATTTGCCGATTCCCATTTATAGTATCTGACATCAAGGCCACTCCCTGCTTTAATTCGGTTAAACCATGATATATCATTTTCGGTCAGAAACCCTGATACAACAAGAAGAACCGGGCATTTTTTCATGGTAACTCCATTTTTTAGCTTACAAAAATAGCACTCAATGAAAATTATATTATCCGTGTCATTACGGGGCGTTACTTGGCTGGGTGTAACGTTTCAGTGCGGATTGTATATCTTCAGCAAGTTGTTGACGGATTGAGGCCGGTTGTATTACTTCGACATCCGGTATCCAGTATTTCATTAAAGGCATTATCTGATCTGTGTGTGTTACACGTGATATCACCAGTAAATCGCCAGACCGGGAAGTATGAATTATTTCCTGTCCTGGCAATAGATGACGGTGGGTAAACCACGGAGCAACATGTGCGGAAACTGAAATAAGAACTTCGATAAGGTCTTCGCTATACCAGATACCATCTGTCTTTTCTATTTTTTCATTAATTTCGGGGATTATCCTGAAAGAGATATTACTCATGCAAACGTCTTTGACAGATGAGATAACAAAGCTTTTTAATGTACTGTCATGGGCGGCAGCGAGATACCACAATCCGTTGTCATTAACCAGTCTGTATGGCTCAACAGCCCGAAACTCTTTATCTTTGTAATTAAAATTTACTTTCTTCTGTGACAGGATGGCATCGGATAATACATTCAGAATTGACATGAATGATCCGCAGTTTTCGTATGGACGTTGTTTTATCAGAAACGGGTTGTTTTTCGTGTTACCTAACAAAATACTCAGTAGTCTGTCATCCCAGCGAGGGAACAGCCCTTCAATACCCAGGATGCGCGTGAAATGACGTAAATCAGCATTGCTGCGTTGACCGAGAACACCGTCAGACAGGCGATAGCGACCATTTTGTCGAATCAGATTAAGATAGGACAGGCGCTGAGTAAGATCACGACGGATAGTTTTTTCGCAAACGTTAAATTCCTCAGATAACTCCCGGACGGCTAGTGACTCACCATTGTTCAGGCGAGTTAATATCAATCCGAGTCGATATCCAAGTTTATCGTGCTTACCCATTCGTTTATCCGGTTAATGCCAGCGAAGAGGATATTTTCAGCAAAGTAACGGACAGGATGAGTCCACTTTTACTGTGACGGAGAAAAAAATTAACTCATTAATTATCAATATATTAAAACATTGCTGGAATCATCGAATAACATGTGGACTCATCCTGTCCATGTGTATTTTTACGTTCAGGGTGATAATTATTATCCTGACCTGTACATGACATGTTTTTGCTGCATATTTGACCATGCACTTTTGCCATCAAGTCGGAGAGGCAGGGGGGAACGTAAGATCCGAAGGTTAGAGAGGTTATCAGCAATTACAATGATGATTAATATTTTCATAATATCGGAGAACATCATATTAGTTGAAATAACATAAAGGTGGTTCTATGTATTTACATATCAGAAAGTATCAACTAGTAAATGCGAGATGGCGTGATGTCATTGATCTGACAGATTATGAAGAAACAATCAGGCAGGTTGTCGGTACATTATTTGGAAATGATTTTATTGAGGTCAGCGTTGAAACAAATTGTTTTACTCTGACAGTAAACAGTACAAGCAGTAAAATACCACACGGCATACTGGTGAATATGGGGAAAAGGCTGGCGGCTAATCTCCAGAGTATCACCTGTCATGCCATGCGGATCTATCATGTAAATGGCCATCCTGACGCGCGGCAGTTATTTCACTGTTTTGATGCCGATTGCCTGTGATTAAGCCCCCAACTTCTGTTAAAGGAGTTGGGGGAGATTTAACGGTTATCAGACTGGAAGACAGAATGTCGGATATTTACGGGCTATGATATCCATCAGTGACTTCATTCGCGGTGTTACAGAACTAAATTTCATTTGGGGTATTTTTGCTCTTACCGCATTTTTTACATCAGTCACCGTTACTGAATAGCCTTCTGACGTCAGCCATTCAGCAACCTCTTTACAGGAATAACTTTTTTTATCTTTCAGCATAAGCCCCCATTGGCACTGAGTCAGCGCCCGGAGAAATAGTCTGACTAAAATATCATCACTACGTTTGCTTCCGACTTTTAGTTTCATATCAGAAAACACCGTCCGGCAATAGAGAAAATCACACCAGTCATCCCAGTCAGCCAGGGTCTTCAGTGTATGCGTTTGCCGCCAGTCGTCGAAAAGAGAGCGTTGCTGCAGAGCCTCTTCCATATTATCCCACGGGCGGGAAAACATCAGTAAATGCCCTTCATTCATGGCGGGCTGTACGGGCTGGCGTTTGAAATCGAATTCCAGATTAAGACGGATATCCTGTTCCCGGGATACCAGATCGCTTTCCGACAGCCACATCTCACGCGTTGATATCAACGTACTTCGGGATAACGTCTGACCGGGTAAACGATTAAGGTAAAGATCTACCATATAGTCGTTATAGTCACTGCGTGGAATATCGGCAGGAGGTTTGACGCCAGCCCTGGCATGAACAACAGGTTTTCCCTGAATAGCTCTATAGGTTAACTGCCCCCGGGTTTTCATGGCGATAAGCTGGCTGACCTCATGCTTACATGTCAACATTGATGAACCCGGATCAACAATATCGCACAGCGACTGGAAGCGGGAAGACAGTGGACCGCTCATGTTTATCTTGTCAAGTGGGCAATTTGTCAAAAAGCCATCGGTTGTGACGCTGACAACCGATGAATCAGAAGGCAAAGCATTCATGAGTTCCCCGACAACGGCGCGGATAAATCCCGTCACATGCGCAGCAAAGAATGGCTGAGTAACCGATGATGGTGGGAGGGATCTGTTTAATCCACGGGCTGTATCAAAGGCGGTTTTGGCGCGAAGGCCCTGAGCAAGTTTACCATAAAGCGAGTTGCCAATTTCTTTCCAGAATTTCTCCTCCAGAGAACCTTTAATATGGCGATTACGGTTCTCACGGACCTGTTGAACAAAGGGAAGAAACACCGATGTTGATTCGCTGTTATGTGGGGAGGTGTCACAGATCCAGGGGACGATGATCCCATTATGGATCGTCATCTCTGCCCCGAGCGACAGAGCAAGTTCGATTTCAGGTGCCGTTGCCCATGATTCGCCACTTAATGGAAAGAATAACCCATATTGATCGGTCCGAACCGGCAGGCTGGGATAGGGAACTGATTCCGGGAACCGAAATGTGACAAGCGCAAATCCCATTACATGCCCACAGTAATCGTCCGGATTTTTACTGAGGCGGATGTTCCCGTAATCGGGTGTGAGGATATCTAATAGCCCGGTGGTATACGCTCCAGCCAGATCGTAGTCATACCAGTGATCAGACGGTGTAACCCCCATCATAAAACACTCATTGCGTCCGCCGTGGTAACAGTTGATCGGGAACGTTTCAAACAACTCTCTTGAAGGAACACTGGCGGGGTTTTTAATCGTCCGGAATGCCTGTTTCTCCGTGAGCCAGAGTTCACGGGTTTTAATGTGTGTCCCAAGGCAGACTTCAGGAGACATATTGTTTTCTTTAAGTGTTTTGGTGAACCGTGAAACTGCCATCGCCCCGATGGTGGCGGGGACACGATCAATCATCAGCTCCCGGGCGCAAAAATTGCGAACCTGTAAAGCATAACGAACCGCAATCTCGGCATCCCGCAGAGCATAGGCTTCAAACCCTGCTCTGTCGCCCAGAAGATATTCACGCATATTGGTTATGGAATAAGGGGCAGGAATGGTGAGTTTGGGAAGACCCAGTAATTCACCACATTCAGCCAGACCCATACCCCCGGGAGTGATAAGCAGTGTATCGATGAAAGCTACGTTACTGCAACGCGGAGGGGAAGTTCGTTTGTCAAACATTATCTGTTCAGTCTTTACGCGACGTTCCTGCTGTTCATCAAAATCGATACCGTAACGATTTTTGAAGCTGCTGACAGTACCGCGTATTCCTTTCAGAAGAATTTTGTAGTCTGACCAGAAATTGGCAAAGGAGGCGATATCCGCACGAATGAAATGCGCATATATATTAATAATACCGGGCCATTTTGTAATCACACCCGTTTCAAGAAGCGGTGTAATCGTTTGACAGAGAAAGTCCTTAAAAGACAGCCGGGATTTTTTCTGTGAGTCAGGTGGATAGATAATGTTCGATATACCTGTATTATCGGGTAAGACAACATAACTCTGATATGACAGAATATCATTCTGTTGTGTTTCAGGATTGAAAACATATTCGGTATCAAAACCGATATAGAGTGTCAGGTCACTTGAAATCACAGACACTTTTTTTGATGCAGGTGGTATCACAGGATAATCATCAAGCGTTTTAGGTCTTTTACGATTGAGCGCTGGCTCTGAAGTCACGGACTGATACCCCGATGCGGCAGCGAGGATGTCCTGCAAATTATTGCTCATAGTTAACTCCGAAAAAACGCCGGGAGTTTGTCCCCCCCCGGCATAATGAATCAGGATTTAATGACGTCTACTACAGCTTTGAAAATATCATTTTTGCGAGATTCATTATCTACATAGATAAAGGAAACGAGTTTCCTGCCTGCTTTAATCAGGATGCCACGTTGCGTCTTTTCCACAGACGGGGTAACGTGTGCAGATAACAGACAATGTTCATGTAAATGAAGAAACTTTTTTGAGGCGTAGCCGCCATGTAATCGTGCTTGAATGTCAAGATACATATCATCAAGAGAACCGGGTTCTCCTGATTCACTCAATACCGAATAACCCTTCTTATCAAAAAGGTTAAGGATAGATTTACTATCATGTTCGAACAGGGTAACACCGTAAATGTATTTCATTCGAAAGGTGAGGTAATCGGTGGTGTAGACCTCCTCCTGACGATTGAAATTTTTGAGACGCCTGGCTAATTCATTAAAAACAGCACGAGCAGTAGCCGTGTCCTGCAGGGTGTAGGTATAAAGAACGAAGCCATCTGTGCCGATGAGCTTTACTAAGTTGTCCATAATCGTGATAGCGAGAACTAATGCAAAGGACAGATATTTTTCATCGTTGTCTACAGCTGTGCTTGCTGATTCGGGAAGAATGTTCAGTGCATTATTAGCGTTATTTTCCGTGTTCTTAGTAACCATTTATATCACCTTTAAGTTTGTTTTGACGATGTGCATTTTCCCACTCAACAATATCGTCAAGAGAGAATCGTATAGCCCGCCCAATTCTGATGAAGGGCGGGAGTTTTCCGGGATTGCGAGATATATCTGACGCAACCGTGGATGCAGAAAGATTAAATCTTTCTGCGAACTGCTTAATGGTTAAATACATAAACCTCCGGTTTCAGAGAATAAGAAGCCACGCGGATTTAATATCAATCCACATTCTGTGATGACTTAATGCAGGGCCCTGCAGAAGCACGCAATGACAATACCGTCCTTAAACGAGTGTTGCATCAATCACGAATCACAGATCATTGGTTCATTTTTTCGTGTCATAACTTTCAATGACCTGAGAAACCACTGCGTGCGATGTCGCTGCATTGTGAAAAGCGTAGCGACGGGTTGCCGTAAGTGAGTGATGATTGAGCAGATGGGAAGCGATTGCAATATCCCCGGTCGCCTGTAGTACCCGGGTGGCAAAGGTACGGCGCAGGTCATGCATCCGCAGGTTATCAATGTCGGCATCCCGGCAAATACGGGCAAAGGTTGCACGCGGATATGCCAGAGGGCGGGCATTGTCGGTTAGTCGCGGAAAAATGTAAGTTTTGCTGAGCATCAGGTCCTGCTGGCACTGGACAACTGCAATGGCTGGAGGTGCAAGTGGGCAGGTGAAAGGGTGTCCGGACTTTGTATCAGGCAGTATGAGTTGATGCATATCCGGGTGCCAGTACTCCCATTTCAGGGTACATACCTCACCAATACGCATCCCCGTATAAAGAGCAAGCAATATAGAATCAGCTGCCGGTGTTTGCAGCGCTGTTGCCGCGTCAATAAAGCGCGGGATTTCTGTCGCTGATAGTGTGCGATAGCGAATGTTATTTTCTTTCAGATAGCGGACATGTGTCATCGGGGAATGCGTGATCCATCCAGCACGTACTGCCAGAGAGCATATTTTGGACAATATTGCGAGGATACGGTTTACTGTTGACGGACGTAATTTTTCCCGTAAGCCAGCAGCATATTGTTCTAGTTCTCCTGCCGTGATGTCGCGAAGTTGCCGCTTGCCCCAGAACGGGCGAACGTAGAGGTTGAGTTTTGACAACTCTGACTGAGGACTCTTTTTATACAACTGCAAATCCGGTAGCCACAGGTCATTGATGGCCTGTTCCACAGTGAATCGACGGGACTGAACCGCAAGACGATTTTTATCAGCAAGCAGTTTCATCACATGCTGACGGGCATCCTCAACGCAGAGCTGAGGGAACTGACCCAGGGTTTCATATATACGCTGATTGTTTATAGTGGCACGAAAGGCCAGCGTGATCCGATTGGGATACACCAGAGCACGCAGGTTTTGGCAGTGAATATCACGGTATTCCTGACAGCCCGTGAGGGGATGGGGAAGTTGGTGAAGTGATTTGTTGCTGAAACGCAGATCCAGAATAGGCATCGTATTTCTCCTGTAAAATAACACAGAAAAAATACGGTGCGAGATTACTGTCTGCCAGTCTCAGTTTTCACAGTTCATCAGGTGAAAAATGCTGATTCGGATATAATGGCAACACAATTCCATGTCGCCATTATATTAAGAAACTACAGTTTCATGATCTTGTTCGCTATTTTTTCGAAGTAAACCTCATTCTTAAGAAGAGTTATATTGTTTGTTTGAACACCCAGACCACTGGAGGTTGACTGGAAGTTGAGTGAACCACTTATCACTGTGGACTTTCCTGATAAAAAGGAAATCAACTCCTTGGAAGATGGTGCCCACTCAGGGTTTAAGAGTAATGCAATATAGATATATGTCTTACGAAGCAATTGTTCGATATCTTTTTTATGCCCTGTAGTGTTTTGCTTACCTTTAATGCAAATAGATTTGATTATGAACTCATCAGGGCTGGTTAAAGGCGTTTTAAACTTATTCAGTGATCCATCGTTATGAATGACTTCATAAGGCAGCATAGATAAAATGATCAATGCAATCATTTTAGGATGATAAAGGTAGTTATCACGAATGATTTTTCCTGCCTTCATTGTATTGAGCGTTGTTTGAATAAATACAAAAAGATATTCAGAGCAAAAGTAACAAAACACAAGCCAGGATAGGTCAATGGCTGGAATGTTAATATCCTTAGGTAGTTTGTTTAGCCAGTATTCAGACTTCAAAAAGGTCCTGATTTCAACAGTATATTCATGCATTTTTGCGCTGAAATCAAGCATTGCTACTTGACCTGATTGTTCCGTAACTGTGTGGTCTATAAATGTTAGTGTATTGCACATTTTATCCAGCGTGTTTTGAAAACAAGAAAGGAGTTCGGCATTATTATTACCATTAACCGCAGATGAAAGTTCAGTTTTAATAAATGCATCCAGTAGCATACAGATTTCTTTCGGAATGACATTTTTACGGGATTGCTGTGAATAGAAATGTACTGCCAGTAAATTAAAGGCAGTGCACTCCTTTTTTAACCATTGTTCGAGCACTGGGACGTGCTGAAAAAAATTGATATGCTTAGCAGTAGATGCTGATGGAGACAGTACATGAAGAATATCTACAGCAGGCTTCATTTGCAATATTTGATCGGATTCGGTAGTCGTCATTAGTTCCAGTAATTGCTGTTCAGAAAATAGTTTAGACAGGTGATCAATGTCTTTTTGGTATTGATTAAGTTTTGTTAAATTCCCCGGTATACGGGTTACATTGTTTTTCATTTTCTCGAACATAATTTTATCCTCGTTTGAATTATTACACTGATTTAAAAAGTAGCATGTCGTGTTAGCGAGGTAATCCTAAAACGTGAATGGCAGCAGGGGCAAGCTTGAATCTGCGTAAGGATATGGCTTAAATTTAATGGTGTAATCAGTGAGTTAGAGGCTTATAGCCATTTAAATACAATAAGTTATGATGATATGTGGCGGGTGTAAATCGGTTAGTTTTTATGGTTAAAATATGAGCGTTGTGAGATTTGAGATATGATGGTTTTTAAATTACATACAAGTTACCCCTGATGATCAGTATTAATACCAGAATGATACATGCGAGCAGCACCCAATCCTGTACTATTGATGATGGCTATACAAGGCTGAAACTTTGAGTCGTATGTTGCCAGGAGGATTAATGTCCACAAGGCCCAGATAGAATGATTTCTCAGATATTAAAGTTGAAACTTATTAACTATGTGAGAGGCTGATATTTATTCAGTCTCTCATTTGTTTTTATCGTTTTAAAGTTAAAAGGAAATAAATAATGCCTTCCGCCGATGAATCAATATGCTGATTTCCCTCAAATCAGCCTCAATACTACCAACATCACCAAAGACTTCACCTCTAATCTCACTTCGATTTTTCATGAAATTGGTGCTTAATAAGCTTTCTTTTTTTAATGCCATTAATTTTGGTTTTATATCGTTATAGAAGTGCTTATGGCTTACCCTGATGTTATGAATCGAGTAGTAAACTGTTTTATACATCAAAAATATAAGTAACTGGCCGAGAAGATATTCTTTTTCAATGTATTTATATTGAGAGGATTTTTCGCGTTTCGCCAGGTAGAAAACATGAGGTGCGATGATGGTGGGGATAAAATCCAGTGCTGGAGAGGTTTTTGTTTTTTCTGTTTTTCTTCCGGATTGAAGATGTTGAAGTACAGAGTATACAATGCTTAAAATTATGGCGTTACTTATATTATTAATTGCAGTTGGGTAAATATGCAGGTTGCTTATCAATTCTGAAAGGCAAAGTAAAACACCAGTGATGTTAGGTTTTCTGCCAGATATTGTGGTGGTGTTGAAAATGTGCCGATTCTTACGACTTATATTGACAAATTTATGAGTGCAGAATTCTATATGTTCGACGATTTTATCTTGACTATTTTTAATGTATTTTGAAATATTAGTGATCCGGCCATTCAACGTTAGTTCATCAAGCAATATATCATTTTTAATATTGCGAATTTCATCGCAATGTTTAGATTCAAAAACTATCTCATGTAATACATAACTCGACGTATTGCGGGGTGACGCTGATATGTAATCTAAAATAGAAGGCTCGATTTTGATTTTTTGTTTGTATTTTTTAATGCACTGTTTGATTGTTTTTTGTAGAGTATTTGAGATGTGTTTTTTATATTCTTTTAGAAAATCTTGCTCTAAAAAGAGTGAGGAGAAGATCAACTGCTGGCGAGATAATTTAATCTCAGGCTTGATCAATTTAATCCGAAAAACTCTTCCCTCCAACTCATAGCTGAACATGGAAGATAAGTCATAGTGGGGTGATAAATGTTCGAGTAACGACATTCGTGTATTCATTAGCCGCTTGAATTTATGGTCAGCATACATAAGTGTTTTTTTTATTTGCTCATCATAAAGTGGGCCGATAGCGCAGTTGGCAATACTCATTCTATCCGGAGACCTCCAGTCAACAGGGGAATCACATTGACGGCCACCATTACAATCAAAGGGCATCAACGTTGCCGATTATGGATCATGTCAGCTTCACACACCAGAATGGGTGATATATGGATCATCATTACCCCAACGGCAGTTTTACACCATGGCTAATATGGATGCTATCTTACTAAGATAATTGGTTTTTAGCGAGTGACGAGCCAGGTTGTGTCAGTCTGTCTCATGTCGATATTACGGGGATGATGCAAACCTGAATGCTGCGATATTGGCGTGTCAGGGGAGGCATCTTACGGTATCATTTACCGCAATTTTTAAGATGCAAAGCCCTGCATCGCTAGCTTTTTCTTCAGACCAGGATGATTCATGAACGACAAAATCAGTCAGGACACGATCAACAAAGCCCTGTGGGCCGCGTGTGATACGTTCCGTGGCACCATCAGTGCTGATACCTATAAAGACTTTATCCTTACCATGCTGTTCCTCAAGTACATTTCAGATGTCTGGCAGGATCACTATGACGAATACAAAGAACAGTATGGCGATGTGCCGGAACTGATTGAAGCGATGATGGCCAACGAGCGTTTTGTACTGCCAAAAAGTGCCAGCTTTTATGCGCTGTACGAACGCCGCCATGAGCCGGGTAACGGTGAGCGTATCGATCAGGCTCTGCATGCAATCGAAGAAGCCAACGGAACCAAACTGAAAGATGCCGGGAAAAGCGTGTTCCAGGATATTTCGTTTAACACCGATCGTCTTGGCGAAGAAAAACAGAAAAACACCATCCTTCGTCAGCTACTGGAAGACTTCGCCGGTGAAGATCTCAACCTGAAGCCGAGTCGTGTCGGTACGCTGGACGTTATCGGCAATGCTTACGAATACCTGATCAAAAACTTTGCCGCCAGCGGTGGGCAGAAAGCCGGGGAGTTCTATACCCCGCCGGAAGTTTCGGACCTGATTGCAGAACTGCTCGATCCGCAACCGGGTGATACCATCTGCGATCCAGCCTGTGGTTCCGGTTCATTATTGATGAAGTGTGGGCGTAAAATTGTCTCCGGGCATGATAGTCGTAACTATGCATTGTTCGGTCAGGAAGCGATCGGTTCTACGTGGTCGCTGGCGAAAATGAATATGTTCCTGCACGGGGAAGACAACCATAAAATCGAGTGGGGCGATACCATTCGCAACCCGAAGCTGCTCGATAAAAATGGCGACCTGATGCTGTTTGATATCGTGACCGCTAACCCACCGTTCAGCCTCGATAAGTGGGGCCATGACGAGGCCGAGAACGATAAGTTTGGCCGTTTTCGTCGCGGTGTACCGCCGAAGACTAAAGGAGATTACGCTTTTATCTCGCATATGATCGAAACCCTGAAACCGGGAACTGGCCGTATGGGCGTGGTGGTGCCACACGGTGTGCTGTTCCGTGGCTCCAGCGAAGGCAAAATTAGGCAGAAACTGATTGATGAAAATCTGCTGGATGCGGTGATTGGTCTACCAGAGAAATTGTTCTACGGTACGGGGATTCCGGCTGCGATTCTGATTTTCAAAAAGCAGAAAGTTGATGACAAGGTGCTGTTTATCGATGCCAGCCGTGAATTCAAGGCAGGTAAAAACCAGAACCAGCTTAGCGAAGAAAACATTAAGAAAATCGTCAAGACCTACCGTGATGGCGATAACGTCGAGAAATACGCCTATCTCGCCAGCCTGAAGGAGATTCAGGACAACGACTATAACCTCAATATCCCTCGTTATGTCGATACCTTTGAAGAAGAGGATGAGATTGACCTGCTGGCGGTGCGAGCAGAGCGTGAGCAACTGAAGGTGGAACTGGCGAAGCTGGAAGTTGAGATGGCGGGTTATCTGAAGGAGTTGGGTTATGGTGCCTAAGGGTTGGTCATCAGTTCAAGCACAAGACGTATGTAAGTCAATTTCCGTTGGGGTTGTTATAAAACCCACACAATATTATGTCCCTGAAGGATATGGGGTAAAAGCTTTCCGCTCTGCAAATGTCAGGGAAGGATTTATTAACGATAGCGATTGGGTTTATTTTTCGCATGAAGGGCATGCAATTAATAAAAAAAGCCACTTAAAGACTGGCGATGTTTTGATTGTCCGTACAGGTTATCCCGGTACAGCATGTGTTGTTACACCTGAATTTGAAGGCTCAAATGCTATAGATATAGTTATTGCTCGGCCAGATATGGATAAAATTATTCCGGAATATCTTTGCGCCTACACAAATAGCCATATTGGGAAAAGCCAGGTTTTAGATCTTCAAGGTGGTATGGCACAAAAACATTTGAATGTAGGTGCTTATCAGGTACTGAAAATTAATTTACCACCGCTGCGTGAACAAAAAAAAATCGCCCAAATCCTGTTAACATGGGACAATGCAATTTCGGTGACGGAAAAGCTTCTCACCAACAGTCAGCAGCAGAAAAAAGCCCTAATGCAGCAATTACTTACCGGGAAGAAACGCTTGCTGGATGAGAATGGGGTGAGGTTTAGCACGGAGTGGGAGTTTAAAAGAATAAGTGAAATAGCAACGCGAGTTCAACGTAAAAATGATGCTGCCGAACATCCTATTTTAACAATATCATCTTTGTCCGGATTTGTCCGGCAGGATGAGCGTTATAGTCGTTATATGGCGGGAGAAAGTGTGAAAAATTATATCCTGCTTAAAAAAGGTGAGTTTGCATATAACAAAGGAAACTCAAAAACATACGAGTTCGGATGTATTTTTGACCTTGAAGCATATGAAGCAGGACTGGTACCCCATGTCTATGTTTGCTTTAGATTAAAAAATGGGCTCAGTCACCGTTATTTTAAATATTTATTTGAGGCTGATTATCTCAAGCCACAGTTAGGGGCGTTAGTTAATACTGGGGTCCGAAATAATGGTTTATTAAATATCAAACCGACAGAGTTTATGCAAACAAAAGTCCCTGTTCCATGTTTTGAAGAGCAGGAAAGCATCGCTGATATGTTATATAACTCCAGCAGGACGATACGTGTTCTTCAGGATAAACTCGCCTGCCTGAAAGACGAGAAAAAAGCCCTGATGCAACAGCTACTGACTGGCAAACGTCGTGTTAAGGTCGATGAGGCGGTTGCCGAATGAAACTGACGAAAAGCGGGCCGCTGATTGACCGGGAAATCGACTGGCTGGAAGAGGTGTTGCTGAAATACGGCAATGATGACTCTGTGCTCTGTTTCTCTGAGCTGGATGGCTTTCTGACAGCGATTGTCTCTGGCCCGAATACGATTTCCCCTAATACCTGGCTCAGTGCTATCTGGGGGCGAGGTGATTACCACCCTCGCTGGACCACCGAAAAAGAGATGACGCGTTTTGTGGGGCTGTGTTTTCAGCATATGAACGATATCGCTGGTTGCCTTTATGACGCCCCTGAACTGTTTGAGCCGATTTTCAATGAGCGTGAGGTAAAGGGGGAAAAATATACCATTGTGGAAGAGTGGTGTTTTGGTTATATGAAAGGAAAGTCACTGGATGACTGGTCTGGTCTTCCCGGTGAGTTACGGCCTTCTCTGGAAGTGATCGCTCTTCATGGCGTGGAGAAGAATTTTCCTGTACTTGAGAAAATGACCGGAGAGCAGTTTGAGAAAAGTATTTCCCTTATTCAGCCTGCTGCACTGGCACTTTATCAGTACTGGTTGTCAGTGAGAATGTCAGAGGCATCATCCCGGCCTGTTCCAGTGAAGGGGGCAGAAAACATGCCCGGGCGAAATGACCCGTGTCCGTGTGGCAGCGGTAAAAAATTTAAGAAGTGCTGTCTGCATTGATGAATCTTCATGTGACCAGTAGCGAGTAGCGCCAGAAAGAAAAGGATTAATGATGAACCAGACGTACACGCCAAAATTCCAGGAAGAATACAGCGCCAAAATTCCGGCACTGACGTTACTGACCAGCCTCGGCTGGACGTTTTTATCTCCGAAACAGATTATGGATTACCGGGGCTATAAACAGGATGAGGTGGTGCTGCGTCCGGTTCTGCGTGAAGAGCTGTCGAAGCGTTCCTTTATGGCGGGTGGCAAAACCTGCCAGTTATCGGAAAAAGCACTGGATAACCTGATATCACAGGTCTGTTCTCCGGCGCTGAATGAAGGGCTGCTCAAAGCCAATGAACGGATGTATAACCATCTGCTCTACGGTATCGCCGTCACGGAGTTTGTCGATGGCAAGAAGGTCAACCCCACCATTGCGCTGATCGACTGGGAACATCCGGAAAATAACCAGTTCAACTTTACTGAAGAATTTACGGTATTGCGGTCAGGTGGTGTTGAAACCCGGAGGCCAGATATTGTCTGCTTTGTTAATGGTATCCCGCTGGCTGTTATTGAAGCGAAAAGCCCGGCTGGTCATGGCAAGAAAGGGCCAACCATTGACGAGGGGATATCCCAGAGTATCCGCAACCAGTTCAACGATGAAATCCCGCAGCTGTTTGTCTACAGCCAGTTATTACTTTCGATTAACGGTCATGACGGGCGCTACGGTACATGCCATACGCCAATGAAATTCTGGGCGGCATGGCGCGAAGAAGATATTACCGATGCGCAGATGTATGCTCTGCGCAACCATCCTTTATCGACTGAACAAATTCATGCGTTGTTTGATCATCGTCCATCAGCCGATCTCAACTGGTACCAACAGTTAATCGCCGCCGGTGAACTGGCTGTCAGTGGACAGGACAAACTGCTCATCAGCCTGCTTTCGCCGGAACGTCTGCTGGAGATGACCCGCTTCTTCACCCTGTTTGATAAAAAGACCGGGAAAATTGTCGCCCGCTATCAGCAGGTGTTCGGTATTAAAAGACTGCTGGAGCGCATCAGTACCCGCAGACCCGATGGGGGCAGGGAAGGTGGTGTTATCTGGCATACCACCGGCTCTGGCAAATCGTACACCATGGTGTTCCTCAGCAAGGCGCTGATTCTTCATGACAGCCTGAAGCGGTGTCGTATCGTGGTGGTGACGGACCGTATCGATCTTGAAGAACAGCTCAGCAGTACCTTTGCATCCGGCGGCGAGTTGGCCGGGAAAAAAGACAAAGCCAATGCAATGGCGACATCCGGGCAGATGCTGGCGAAACAGATTGGCTCCGGTAAAGAACGCATCATTTTCACCCTAATCCAGAAATTTAATTCAGCGACAAAACTTCCTGAATGCGTCAATACCAGCCCCGACATCATCGTTCTGATTGATGAAGGACACCGGAGCCAGGGGGGGGAGAACCATGTGCGAATGAAACTGGCCCTGCCGAATGCCGCCTTTGTGGCATTTACTGGTACGCCATTGCTAAAAGAAGACAAGACCACCAATAAATTCGGACCGATTGTCCACGCTTATACCATGCAGCGAGCGGTAGAAGATAAAGCCGTTACACCTTTGCTGTATGAAGAACGTATTCCCGACCTTGAGGTTAACGATCGGGCAATAGATGCCTGGTTTGACCGTATTACCGATGGGTTAAGCGAAGCGCAAAAAGCCGACCTTAAACGTAAATATGCCCGTAAAGGTGAGGTCTACAGTGCAGATGACCGCATCCGGCTGATCGCACTCGATATCGCCACACACTTCTCGAAGAATATTGATGAGGGGCTGAAAGGCCAGCTTGCCTGCGACAGCAAGATTTCCGCCATCAAATATAAAAAGTATCTTGATGAAGCCGGGTTGTTTGAGTCAGCTGTAGTTATCAGCCCGCCGGATACCCGGGAAGGGAATACTGAGGTGGATGAAAGCAAACTGCCGGAAGTGACGAAATGGTGGAAAGATAACGTCGGCACGCAGGATGAGTCTGTGTATACCCGCAATATCATCAGTCGTTTCGATACCGATGAGAAGCTCAAATTGCTGATAGTCGTTGATAAACTGCTCACCGGGTTTGATGAGCCGAAGAATACCGTGCTGTATATCGACAAGCCGCTTAAGTCCCACAACCTTATCCAGGCGATTGCGCGGGTGAACCGACTGCATCCACTAAAAAAGTTCGGTCTGCTGATTGATTATCGCGGTATTCTGGCTGAGCTGGACACGACTATCGGCAAATATCAGGACCTCGCCTCCCGAACTCAGGGCGGATACGACATCAAAGATATTGACGGGCTGTACAGCGCCATGAGCTCTGAATACAAGCGTCTACCGCATCTGTATAACCAGCTGTGGGCCATATTTGCCGGTGTTAAAAACAAAAATGATACTGAGCAGTTACGTGCGGTACTGGTGCCTAAAATGGAAGAACGTGACGGAGAGATGGTCGATATCCATCAGAAAACCCGTGATGATTTCTTCGAGGCGTTAACGGCCTTTGCCGGATGCCTGAAAGTGGCACTGCAGTCCGCCACCTTCTTCACCGACAAGAGCTTTACGGAACAAGACCGAAATCTCTATAAAGAAACCGTAAAACAGATGTCCAGCCTGCGCCAGTGGGCGATGCAGGTAAGTGGAGAGCAGGTCAATTATGACGACTACGCTGAGCAGGTGAAAAAACTGCTGGATAAGCATGTCACCGGCGTTGAGGTTCGTGAACCGGATGGCGTGTATGAAGTCGGTAAAATGGGCAAGAGCGAAAAGCCCGAAGAGTGGGACAGCAATAAAACCCGCAATGAAACCGACATCATTAAAACCCGCGTGACGAAGATGATTGAGCAGGAATTGCGTGATGACCCGTATGCTCAGGAGGCGTTTTCAAAACTCCTGCGTATGGCTATCGAAGAGGCTGAAAAACTGTTTGACCATCCGCTGAAACAGTACCTTTTGTTCCGTGAATTTGAAGAACAGGTTGAAGCCCGTAAGCTCAGCGATATCCCGGATGCACTGGCGGTAAACAAGCATGCTCAGGCGTATTACGGTGTATTTAAAAAAGAGCTACCTGAGGTTTTTGCGGTAAACGACGTTCAGGTGCAGGATAAGTGGACGAAGCTGGCTTTTGAAGTGGACAACATTATCGTCAAAGCGGTGGCAGAAAACTCCCTGAACCCCCAGGACATTGAGAAAGTCGTTAAGACAAGTCTGCTACCACTGCTGTTTACGGCCTGCCGGGAAATTGGTGCCGGAATGAATCAGGTTAACCGTATTGTTGAAACCATCATCCAGATACTGCGCGTTGGTTTGATGAAATCATGAGAGAAAAAGAGTCGCCAGCAATGAAAGCGTTACGCATTGTTTATGGTGATGATGTCATCACCGTACAGTGTTTTCCGCGTCAGGTCGTAAAGGGCAGGGTGCTCATCAAGGTTTATCCGGACTGCCGGGTTGTGGCCTCTGTACCGCCTGAAACACCGGAGCACGAGGTATTGTCTGCGCTGAAAAAAAGAAGTCGCTGGATATACCAGCAACTGCGTGATTTCAGGGAGCAACAGACACACATTGTTCCGCGTCAGTATGTCAGCGGAGAAAGCCATTATTATCTCGGTAAGCAATATCAGTTGAAAGTGACAGAAGACGCTACTGTGCCGCAACGAGTGAAAATGTTGCGTGGGCGTCTGGAAGTGACTGTCAGACACAAATCGGCAGAAAAGATTAAAGCCTTGCTGGCTGAATGGTATCGGGAACGTGCCAGAGATGTTTTTCAGCGCAGGCTTGATTTACTGATTCCGCAGACCCTTTGGGTCAGTGAGCGTCCTCCGATACGTCTGCGGGCGATGCAAACGCAATGGGGCAACTGTTCAGCAAAAGGCTGTCTGACCCTGAATCCATGGCTGGTTAAGGCATCCTCAGAATGTATCGATTATGTTTTGCTACATGAGTTATGCCATGTGGCTGAACACAACCACAGCGAGGAGTTTTACCGTCTGATGGGGCAGGTTATGCCGGGCTGGGAAAAGGTTAAGAAGCGACTGGATGGTATGGCTGGGATGTTGTTGGCAGATATGTAACTTATCAATATGAGTTCTTAAGAGTTTGGTCAGTCTCGTTAATGCAGGGAGTATAATAATGAGTAAGTTAGATAATAAAATTGAAGCACGCCATCGTAATTTGTTTGATGTTCTAAATGCGCAAAAATATACCGTTGATTACTTTCAGCGCGAGTATAGCTGGGGTGAGAAACATATTGAAGAGTTGGTTACAGACTTAACATCTGCGTTTCTCAATGAATACACAGTCGGTGATTCTCGGGAGCAGGGTGAAAACTACAATAATTATTACTTAGGACCATTTGTTGTGAGTAGTAAAGATGGAAAGCGGAGTATTATTGATGGTCAGCAACGACTGACTTCATTAACTTTATTTCTAATTTACCTCCATAATCTTCAGAAAGAACTTAAATATGAAGAGAAAATAGAATCAATGATTTTCTCCGAGCTACGTGGCAGCAAATCATTCAATATAGTAGTTGAAGACAGAATTCCTTGCATGGAAGCATTGTTTAATTTTGGTAGCTATAGTTTAGTTGATGGGGATGATGAGTCAACCCATAACATGGTGGAGAGATATCAGAATATCACAGATGCTTTTCCTGATGAGTTAAAAGGTCAGGCTTTTCCTTTTTTTATCGACTGGCTTAAGTATAACGTTATTATGGTTGAGATAGTCGCCTATTCAGATGAAAACGCATATACCATCTTTGAGACTATGAATGACCGAGGATTGAATCTTACTCCGTCCGAAATGCTTAAAGGTTTTTTACTTTCACGTTTTCATCAGGGAGATAAACGCCAAAAGGCAAATGAACTCTGGAAAAAAGCGATGATGGATTTAAAAAGCTATGACAAAGATGAAGACCAACGTTTTTTCCAGTCATGGTTGCGTGCTCAATATGCTGATACAATACGCCCGGGTAAAGCTGGTTCAAAAAATGAAGACTTTGAAAAAATAGGTACGCGTTTTCATAGCTGGGTTAGAGATAATCTTCAGGCGGTGGGATTGGACCCAGATAATGGTGAGACATTCGAACGATTTATACAAAAAAACTTTTTGTTTTATTTGAATGCCTATACACAAATACTGAATGCTGAGAGAGTATTAACGCACCAACTGGAATATGTATTTTATATCCACCATTGGGGTATTGCACCTACTTTAAGTTTCCCTTTGATGTTGGCTCCATTAAATGTAGATGACAGTCCTGAGGCTGTGAAAGCCAAAATAAACCTAGTGGCTCGCTATATTGAAACGTTTGTTGTTCGTCGTTCTGTTAATTTCCGAAAATTCTCTGCCAGTTCTATTCGTTACACAATGTACAGTCTTGTTAAAGAGATTCGTGGTAAAAGTTTTGAAGAATTAAAAGATTTATTATCTAAGAAGTTATCCGAAATGCCAGATACTTTTGCAGGAATGGAAGAGTTTCGTCTCCATGGTCAAAACCATCGTTTTGTGAAGTTTTTGCTTTCTCGTATAACTGCGTGGGTTGAGCAACAAGCCGGAATGAGTACAACCTTCATTACATATTATCAGCCAGAACACGGTAAGCCATTTGAAGTCGAGCATATTTGGGCCGATAAATATGAACGTTACTCTGATGAGTTTGAACAAGAGCACGAATTTAACAATTACAGAAATCGCTTAGGTGATTTGGTTTTATTACCTAGAGGCTCAAACCAGTCATATGGTGATTTGTGTTACGATCAAAAGCAACCTCATTACATCAAAGAGAATCTCCTGGCTAAATCGTTATGCCCATTGGCATATATGAATAACCCTAATTTCAATCAGTTGAGAAATGTATTCGGATTGCCTTTCAAACCACATGATTCATTTAAAAAACAAGATGTCGATGAACGACAGTCTTTGTATAAAATAATTTGTGAGAATATTTGGGACCATAATTTATAGCAAAGTTGGGGTGTTAATTAATGTGTAATGGCATCATGATTTTTAAAAGGAGGTTGAATTGCGTTCTGAAACGTTTTTTGTCAAATTTATTGAACAACTGAAAGGTATTTCGGTTGAGGATGATGTTGAATTCAATTTTTTTGAATTGGGAGGTTCCGGGTATCTCGAAAACCCAACAACGGATTTGATGGCTTTGTTTATGGGAGCCCAGAAAATGGTGCCGCCATGGTTGCTAAAAGCATTGTTATGTTGCCTGGATGATTCCCTCGATGTTGATGAAATTGATTTCACCTCTCTGGAATTAATGAGAGAGGCCAGAACAGAGGATGGGAAATATCTTGATATTCTTATCAGACATGATGAATTCATCATAGGTATTGAGCATAAAGTTTTGGCTGATACATATAATCCTTTTCCCAGCTATGTAAGTCTCATTGATAGTTACGGCGGCAACAATCAAAATCTATTTCGCTGTATATTAAAGCCTGACGGTAACAGTGCTAAAGGCGTAGACGGTTGGCAACTGATCAATTATTCATTGCTGCTGGAAACCGCCATTCGACGTCTGGGGTTGGAGATGATGAATCAAGAGTTCAGCAAGTGGACTGTTTTTTATCAGGAGTTTTTAAGTCATCTTAAAAAATTGAGTGAGGTTAGTATGGATAAGGTATCTGATAAAAATGTGGAGTTTGTCACTGAAAATTTCTCAGCTTTGATAAAATCGGTTCAACTGCTGGAAATGTACCAAAATGCTATCACCGAGGAAGCTAAATCGGTTGTCTCAGAGGTATTGCCTGATATTCATATTGCAACAGGTATTAATAACTGGAAGGGTTACTATAAAGCAATTCATCTGATGCCGGGATGCTGGGGGCAAGGTAAAACAGGAATTACGTTAGTTTATCGCCCTTCAGAGGATGGACGAGATGAAGCTGAGTTCTACGTATATGGATGGATACATTCAGATGATTACCCTGAAATTAATGCACTAAAAGAAGAAATACGAGTTGCTTTAAGTGCTGGTGATTTCATTCCAACCGCTAGCTCTGAGGACTACGAAGTATCAATTACTGGGAAGGGGAAAGTGCTTGAACTGAGTTTTTGGGGGAACACCAGAAGCAAAAAAGATGCACTGGTTCTTCTTAAGGATATGACGGAGTGGATGGACTCAAAAATAAGAACATAAATTAATATGACTGCGTTATGATGATCTTTTTTAAATTGTGGATTATTAGGCGCGAAATTAAAGTGTCGAATAGTCAGATATTGGAATAAAAGGAGAATATTCAAATGATTTATCAGTGTGATATTTGCAGTAGAACGACTTTTGAGGTTAATTGTCCCTGGTGTAGTGGAGTTTCGCCTGTAAAAACGTCTGCATGGGGTTCAGCATCATCGACCGCACAAGCAATAGGCATACAACGTATGACACCATTGAATCCATCGTTTTATCCCGAATTTCAGTATCGTTCAAAGGGTGTTCTAAAAGATCTATTTGGGAAAAAGAAAGAGCAAACTCAGCTTAATCAATTGCTTGAAAATGTTCTCAAAAAATACTCCAGTTTAAAAGATCCATATTTTACTAACTTCATTTACACTTCCAGATTCTCACATAATAATAAATCGGAAGCAGATTACTCAACAGATAATGGTACATACTCCGAATTACAACTTTTCCGTGAGGTGTTGGTCAGAAAAGGGTTCAATGAGCTTGAGGAGTTACCTGAGCTATTAGATAAATTACTCCTTACCACGTCATTTAACGCTCTTTATTATGGTTTCGCTAAGGAAGTTAAACGGCATATTAAATCTACACTTACTGAATCCTTGAAGTCATGGATTGAGGAAGCGGGTACCACTTTTCGGGCAGATCTTTCATTATTTCTATTCTATATATGGAGTAATAATATAGAGTTCTCATCAGTAGAATTCAATGAAAAAGCGGAGACCACACCTGGTGTCCCTTTGGTTTTATTTGATGAAGTTAAAAAATATTTGGCTGTGTGCGAACGTATTTATTTTGATATTCTGGTTGATAGGTTAGCTACACGCCTTGAGCATTTTAACCCTAATAAATTCGTCACCATGTATTTAGTTGATGCAATGGACGGTTTCCAGTTCGAAGATTTCCTTGTGGAAATATTCCAGACTATGGGTTATGACGTCAAAGAAACCAAAAGAACGCAAGATCAGGGTGCAGATCTTTTCGTCACTCGATTTGGTAAGGATATGGTTATTCAGGCGAAAAATTATTCTGGTTCTGTAGGTAACTCGGCGGTGCAGCAGGTGATCTCTGCTAAAACGTTCTATGGTTGTGATGAGGCGATGGTTGTGACTAATTCTTACTTCACACGCTCTGCTAAAGAGTTAGCTGAGTCAGCCTTGGTACGTCTGATCGATAGGGATGAACTGCAAAAGTATCTGGATGATTACAATCAGAAGATAATCGAAGATTTCCAGTCAAACTAGTAACTTTGCAGTCATATAAATATAGCAAAGGACAGGTAGGCCTCCGTGAGAGGGGGGACTTACCTGTGTTGTTCTGAGGTGAGTAAAGCACTTCTGCTCAGGTGGCCAAATTCAGTAACCACTTCATTCATATGAGACCTAATGGCCTCGTCATCTAGCCAGAAAGCCATTGAGCCAAGGTTCAGAAGGGCTTTTTGTAAGTGTGCCAATTGGTGGCTCTGAACTTCTGGTATACTACATGACTGCATGTGTTGTCAGCAAATGCTTTAACAGGTCCTTCAGCTCAGCAAAAGCTCGATTTTTTCATCAAAGCCCAATTGGTGATGAAGATCACCAAAAATGATATGTTGCTTATATATACAGTACCAAATTCGATTTTCTCCCTATAAGATAGATTGCATTTCCGCGGGTGTGGTTTACAAGGAAAGGCTGTCAGCATGCATCGCTCTGTTTCTAAGTTTTATCGCATCCCCCCTTTACTTATTCGGGCGCTAAAAAGCGGGGTCGCCTCCGTGGTGGAGTTTCATCTCAGCAAGGGATTGCCGAAAGATTCACGAGATTCTCTGGGAAATAGCCCATTGATGATTGCGGCCCAGAATGGGCATTTCGCTCTTTGCGAAATGTTGTTGTGTGCGGGTGTCGATGTTGAGCATCAAAACAACCTCGGGTTTCGCGCCAGTGACCTCGCGCAGGAGCAAACGCTGCGTGATCTGTTAGCTCGTTATCGGCAATCTCCTCCGCCTGACGGGCAGCAACTAGCAGGGGGGCTAGATGATGAGGCAAACGTTGAGCTTGTAATTGAAGCCGATGTCGAAACAGAACCTCCCGAAACCGAAGACGCAATGGATTTTATGCAGTGGGATGCTGAAATCGAATCGGAACCCGCCGAAGATAATCTGACATTACGACAGGCTTCCGCTGAGGCTCAGCAATTATTATCCCGCTATCGCCCGATAGATAACGCTGCTGAGTGGATCGATATAGAACTCTCCCTTCCTGACCCGCCGACGCCAGTTTCTAACTCTCCGCAAAATTATCCCCATTTCTCAACGTTGCTCACTAGCGCACTGGATGTCGGTCGTATCTCTGTTCGTGACATTCGGTCTGCCGGGGAAGATGATTTCGGCATGCCGTGGCCTGAATTCCGGCTCAGCGTAGAGGCATTGATCAAGGACTTACCTTTGATTGTGGATGGCGATGATGCTTTCCCGGAAAGTGATGCCTTTGGGGAATTAGCGGCGAGTGATGTTCTCGAGCCCTGGTTTGACGCTTTCGGTGCATTGCGGCAGTCCGGCATCTTTGAACGTTATCTTGTGGACATTCGCCAATGGGATGTCGTCGATAAAACAAAGGAAGAGCGACTCGGGCAGCGCATGGATACGGCGCTTATCAACTTGATGACGATCCTGGCGAGATTACCCGAAGCAAAATATCTACAGTTGCTGCATCCGAATTGCCTTCCCGCGACATCGCCTGAGATTACTGAAGAGGATGACGACGCGGAAGAAGCGGATGAGGAAATCTCTTCCGCAGCCGATGACGATGACGCCATCACCTTTAACGATCTGCTCATTCTGCTGAGAAGTGGGAAAGCTGAAGAGTACCAGGATAATCATATCCCTCGCCCGGAGTACCGTGACCTGCAGCAGATAGTCGAGCGCGCCCAAACGCTCATCCCTGATGAATGCCATAATGTCAGTCTGTATGTCAGTAGTTACAGAGACGCATGGAAGGGGTTTATCCACGCCAATTTACGTCTTGTGGTCGCGATTGCGAAAAAACACTGCGGGCGAGGATTAGATATCGAGGACCTGATCCAGGAAGGTAATCTGGGATTGATCAAGGCCGTTGAAAAATTCGACTATCGGCGTGGATTCAAATTCTCTACCTATGCCTCCTGGTGGATCCGCCAGAAGATCAGCCGCGCGATTGCCGATCAGGCTCAGCTCATTCGTTTACCCGTTCACTTCTATGAGCATTTCAGGCGCTGGCGGAGCAGTCGGGATCAGTTGCTGCATCGCCAAGGGATAACGCCCACCCTCAGACGGTTGCAGGAAATGACCGACCTGCCAGAGCGTCAACTTCTTCAGATGGCTAAATATGAAGAACAGACGGTGCTGATTGGTGATTTTCATGAAGACGCTCAGGACCGCGAAGCAGCATTGTCGGGAGACGCGCTGCTGACCAGAAGGGATTTCACCAGTGCTCCCGTTCAGTCTCTGGAGCTAAGAGAACATATTTCATCGGTCCTGAATACGCTGTTGCCACGCGAAACACAGATCATAAAAATGCGTTTTGGCATCGGTATGACGCAAGATTTCACGCTGGAAGAGGTGGGTAAACAGTTTGATGTCACGCGCGAAAGGATACGTCAGATAGAAGCCAAAGCACTCCGTAAGCTCCGTCATCACAGCCGGGCGTCGAAATTAGGCGGCTTCGTCGAACAGTGGGAAACCGCGTTGAGCGAGATGCAGGAAGAAGAAGAATGACGACCATGCGCCATGCGCCACCGAATGCAGCCATTATGATCGAAGCTCTGCGAGGGCTCGGCTACAACACCGCCACCGCACTGGCTGATATCATCGACAACAGCATCAGTGCTGGTGCCCGTAAGGTCGATCTGACTTTTCACTGGCGTGAGTCGGATTGCTATATTGTGGTTCGGGATAATGGTTGCGGCATGTCGGCCGCTGAACTGGATGTTGCGATGCGGCTGGGGGTCAAAAACCCGCTGACAAAGCGTCCAGGACACGATCTGGGCCGCTTCGGTCTTGGACTCAAAACAGCCTCCTTTTCGCAATGTCGTCGCCTGACGGTCTTCTCTAAAAAAGAGGGGATAACGACCATCCTGCGGTGGGATCTGGACATTCTCGCCGCCAGTACGGACGACGGTTGGTATTTGCTTGAAGGTGCTGACCCAGGGAGCCAGGAGGCGTTAGCAAATGCGGAACCTGACTCCCACGGTACGGTGGTGCTGTGGGACGTTTTAGACCGAATTGTCACCCCCGGCTACGGTGAGAAAGATTTCCTCAATCTGATGGATGGCGTTGAACAACATCTGGCGATGGTATTTCACCGATTCCTTGAGGGGAACGCTCCCCGACTCACTCTCACCCTCAATGGTCGCAAAATTAAAGGCTGGGATCCCTTTCTCAGCGGGCATCCTTCCAAGCCCTGGCATTCGCCTTCGGCAATGGCGCCAGGCGCTCCTGCCGTGAAGGTGGAGTGTCATGTTCTGCCGCATCAGGATCACCTGACGACGCAGGAGTATCAACAGGCTCAAGGACCGGCTGGCTGGACGGCTCAGCAAGGATTTTATGTATACCGGAATGAGCGATTGCTGGTGGCGGGCAACTGGCTTGGACTTGGAAATCCCCGGGCCTGGACGAAAGATGAAACCCACCGCCTTGCGCGGATCCGTCTGGATATCCCTAATGATGCCGACATAGACTGGAAGATTGATATTCGTAAATCGATGGCGCGCCCGCCGGTTTCGCTGCGTCCCTGGTTAACTCAGCTGGCGCAATCAACACGCGATCGTGCAGTAAGGACATTTGCCAAACGCGGGAAAATGAATAAGCGCAAGCCCGGCGAGGAACTCGTTCATCTCTGGCAGGCGCAGAAGACGTCATCAGGTGTTCGTTACCAGATTTCGTTACAACATCCTGTCATCAGCAATGTCCTTTCGCAGGCTGGTGAGTTATCCCCACAAATTCAGGCCATGCTAAGACTGATTGAGGAAACCGTTCCGGTTCAGCAAATCTGGCTTGATACGGCTGAGACAAAAGAGACGCCGCGGACAGGCTTTGAAACCGCGTCGCCCGCAGAGGTGTTATCCGTATTGCAGGTCATGTACCAGACCCTGGTTGGTCAGCAGGCGATGTCACCGGCGCTGGCGAAACAGCATCTGCAAAATATGGAACCTTTCGATAATTATCCCGAATTAATTGCACAACTCCCCGACGATCAACAAGAGAAATCGCTATGAGTCTGAATCCCCTGGATGACACGCAACTGAGTGTATTGCAGATTGTGCAAACGCTCCTGCAAGGCCAGGATAAAAGCACGATCACCGCTGGCATTCTGCACCAACATATTGACATGGTTTGTCAGATGAAACCGGAGTGGAGCCGGCTTGATAACCGGGAGATTCTGGTCGAAGAGTTGATCCGCCGTTATAGCATCTGGATAGGCGAAGATACTTCTCTGAGTAATGATGAAGGACATCAACCTTGGCTGACCGCAGATGCGAAACGCGAGTGGCGCTACTGGCATCGATATCGCCAATGGCTTGGTAAAACGATGCCCTGGGGAGTCCTGGATACCCTTGACCGTTCAACGGATCGTGTTCTGGGATTACTTGAGCAGCCAGGGCGGGAAGGACGCTGGGACCGGCGTGGTCTGGTGGTCGGCCATGTTCAGTCGGGGAAAACCAGCCACTATACCGGTCTAATCTGTAAAGCCGCGGATGCGGGATATAAGATAATCATTGTGCTTGCGGGTTTGCATAATAACCTCCGCTCGCAGACCCAAATGCGTCTGGATGAAGGATTTCTTGGCTACGAGACGAGTCCACTCAGAGAAAAAGTGACCATCATTGGGGTGGGCGATATTGATAGCGATCCCGTCATTCGTCCCAATTACGTCACCAACCGATCTGAAAAGGGCGACTTCAGTGCCGGAGTGGCTAAGAATCTGGGAATCAGCCCTGAGCAACGGCCCTGGCTGTTCGTGGTAAAGAAAAATAAATCTATTCTGAAACGCCTGCATACCTGGATTGAGAACCATGTTGCCACCAGTGTTGACCCCGTCACCGGAAAGCGTTTTGTTTCGGAATTACCGCTGCTGATGATTGATGATGAAGCGGATAATGCCTCAGTTGATACGGGGGAAATCGTCTACGATGACGATGGAAAACCGGATGCTGAACATCAGCCAACGGCAATCAATAGCCTGATTCGTAAGCTGTTGATGCAGTTCAGCCGTAAGGCGTATGTTGGCTATACTGCCACGCCCTTTGCCAATATTTTTATTCACGAGAGCAATGAAACGCGTGATGAAGGCCCGGATTTGTTCCCTTCCGCCTTTATCATTAACCTCGGCGCACCTTCTAATTACATCGGCCCGGCGAGGGTATTTGGTCGGGCCGCCGCGGAAGGGCGGACCGGTGAACTGCCTTTGATCAGGCGGGTGAGCGATCATTGCAGCGATGACGGAAAAAGAGGGTGGATGCCGGTTTCTCATAAGAGCTCGCACTATCCCACGCTCGATACGCTAACCCATTTCCCGGACTCGTTAAAACATGCCATCGATAGCTTTTTGCTGGCGTGCTGTGTCAGAGAATTACGCGGTCAGGGAGATAAACACAGTTCGATGCTGGTCCATGTGACCCGCTTCAATAAAGTGCAATCGGTCGTTTATGAGCATATTGACGCCTACATTCAGGACGTGAGACAGCGACTGACGCGAAGGATTGGACACGAGCCTTTTTTACATCAGCTTGAATCACTCTGGCAGGCCGACTTTTTGCCGACTGGTCAGACGATTCGCGACGTCATGCCGCAGCAGATTCCGGACGACGCCTTTGCGTGGCGGGAGATCGTCGACAAGCTGTATACCGTGATCGAAAACGTGTCGGTACGAATGATAAACGGAACGGCGAAGGATGCGCTTGATTATTCGGACAGTGCGACAGGCTTAAAAGTCATTGCGATTGGCGGAGACAAACTGGCTCGAGGGCTAACGCTTGAGGGATTATGCACCAGTTATTTCTTACGCGCCTCCCGCATGTATGACACGTTAATGCAGATGGGGCGCTGGTTTGGCTATCGACAGGGATATCTGGATGTATGTCGGCTGTATACCACCGATGAGCTGATTGAATGGTTTGAGCACATTGCGGATGCCTCAGAAGAGCTGCGGGAAGAGTTTGACAATATGGTCGCCAGCGGCGGAACCCCGCGTGATTTCGGGCTAAAAGTGAAATCACACCCCGTGTTAATGGTGACATCCCCCTTAAAAATGCGTAGCGCGCGCTCACTATGGCTCTCTTTCAGTGGCACGGTGGTCGAAACGATTTCGTTGTTTAAAGAACCGGAGTACCACAAGCGTAACTACGCGGCCTTCCAGCATCTGACCGGGCGTGTCGGTTCTGGCGCGCCGATCCCTGAGAGACGGCGCGCAGAGAAGATTGAAAAATGGAAAGGGGTCATTTGGCAAAACGTCTCTCCCGAGCTGCTCATTGATTTCTTAACGGAATATGAAACCCACGCTCAGGCCAGGAAAGCCAACAGCAAACTGCTGGCGGATTTCATTACGCGGATGAATCGTGTTGATGAACTCACCCAATGGACGGTGGCGGTGATAGGGGGAGGCGTCGATCGTCATCATTCTGTCTGTGGCTTCCCCGTCCCGCTTATGATGCGTAAAGCGTCTGAGGGGGTCACTGACCGCTATTCTATTGGCCGTTTACTTTCCCCACGCGATGAAGGGATTGACTGCGATGAATCGACCTGGCTTGCCGCGTTGGCCGAAACGCAGCGTATTTTTCATGCCGATCCCGGACGCAATGAAGGGCGAGAGGAGCCCGTCATTCCTGGTGGCGTAGTACTGCGTCGGATCAAAGGATTTGGCATAAACGACATCCCGGCACAGCGTCAAAAAGGGCTATTGCTCATTTACTTACTGGACCCGCAACAGGCGTTGTCGGCAGCGGAATATCAGGACGATGCCTTGCCGGTGGTGGCTTTTGGCATCAGTTTTCCGGGAAGCCTCAGTGGGGTAACGGTGGAGTACAAAGTTAACAACGTACTGTGGGAGCAAGAGTATGGTGCGGCTGAGTAAAGATGATCTGCTGGCGGCCTGGAAAGCCTTAGATCGATCTCAGATTGACGAACAGCCCGGCGCTCAGGGCTGGCGCGGGATTCGGCTTTTTACGCACCAGGGCTGTAGCTTTCATGCCGGGCGTCGTCAGCCTGATAATGAAGAAATGCTGATTGCCGTGTTTCCTCATCCTCTTTCGCCGGGGTCGACGGCGCTGCCGTCCAGTAAAGGATTTCGCGTTGAGATGACCGGAACAGAGGAGGGGCGGCAGAACGGTTTGATGATCCGTCGTCAGCAAACGGGGAATGCGGATGTCTTTACGACGATGATTCTGGATATTCTCCATTCGCTCTTGAACGTTTCTGAACCGCGTCTGTTTGAAACCCTGCTCCGTCGGATTCGTTTATGGCAGGCGTTTATGGAGCGCGATACCCGTCCACTCAGTCATGAAGAAGAAGTGGGGGTAATCGGGGAATTGACGTGTCTGGAGCGGTTAATCGAGAGCGGTCTTGCGCCGTCAACGGCAGTCGAAGCATGGGTAGGACCGCAGCATGGCCTACAGGATTTTGAACTCGATGAACGCGCCATTGAGGTAAAAAGCACCACAGCAGAGCAAGGCTTTTGCGTAACCATCCACGCGCTTGAACAACTGGACTGGCAGCGGCCTGGCTCGCTCATGTTGTGCGGTTTGCGCTTCAGCGAGCATCCCACCGGCGCGACCCTGAATGACCTCATTTACCGTCTTCGTCAGCGGTTTGAGGGAAACGCTCCGGCGGCCTGTCTTTTTGAGGGATCGCTTTGTCACGTCGGATATTTCACTGAACATGCTGAATTCTATACACGTCATTTCTTGCTGACAGAGGCGTTTGCACTTCCGATTGAAGCGGATTTTCCCGCTTTGACGCATGCCAATGTCCCGTTGCCGGTGGTGAGTGCGTGCTATCAACTCGAACTCCAGACACTTATTCCTCAGGCTCAAAATTTTAATCATTGCTTGTCAGACTTTGCAGGATTACCGCATGGAACTTATTGATTTTTTACGTCAAACGCAGAATGAGATTCGCAAGGAATATCAGGATCAAATGGCTCAGCCTGGGGTTGAGTCGCCTTTTCCGGAACTGATTTTTACCGATATTGTTATGCGTCATATGGCCGATATCGGCATGACATTCGATGATGCCGAGACGTGTCACTTTATGGCGAAAGTCAGTGGACACAATGTGCGTCTCAGCGGTTATGCCTTCTCAGAAGATGGCGATCAACTTGACCTTTTTGTCAGCATTTATCACGGTAGCGACGAGCTTTGTCACGTCCCGGATGCTGAGACAAAAGCGATTGCTGGTCACTGCATTCAATTTTTGCAGAAGTGCGTTGACGGTAAATTATCATCTACGCTCGATCAGTCCAATGATGCCTGGCAACTGGTGAAGACCATCGAACAGTCCTACACGGAACTGGAGCAAATCAGAATTTATGTTCTGACCGATGGTCAGGTGAAAACCCGCTGGTATCAGTCCCGCGATGTGGCCGGTAAAACCATTAAATTAGAGGTTATGGACATTGTCCGCCTGTTTAACCACTGGCAGGAAGGTAAGCCACGCGACGAACTGCAGGTTAATTTTGATGAGGTGGCGGGGGGCGCACTCCCCTGTGTCTGGATCCCGGATGAAATGGGTGAATATGATTATGCGCTGACGGTGGTTCCGGGCGAGACGCTGCGATTTATCTATGAAAAATATGGCAACCGGATTCTGGAAGCGAACGTTCGCTCATTTCTGAGCCAGACGGGGAAAGTCAACAAAGGGATTCGTGACACTTTACGCGAGCAGCCTGAGCGTTTTATGGCTTATAACAACGGCATTGTGATTGTTGCCGATCAGGTCAGGCTTGGCGAAGCGCCGGGAGGCGGTCCTGGTATTGCGTGGATGCAAGGGATGCAGATTGTCAACGGTGGGCAGACGACGGCTTCTATGTTTTTCACCAAAAAGAAATTCCCGGCAACCAATCTGCGTAACGTGCGTGTACCCGCAAAAGTCATTGTGCTGAAACAGACGAATAATGCACAAGAAGAGATGCTAATTGCGGATATTTCGCGCTTCTCGAATAGCCAGAATAAAGTCAATATTTCCGATCTGTCAGCCAATCGACCGGTACATGTACAGCTGGAAAAAATGGCAAACACGGTGTATTGCCCGGACGGATACAGCCGTTGGTTTTACGAGCGAGCGAACGGCAGTTATAAGGTTATGCTGGAACGGGAAGGTAAAACACCCGCTGGAATCAAACGGTTAAAAGACGCGATTCCTGCCTCTCGCCGGATAACGAAAACAGATTTCGCAAAATATCATTGTGCCTGGCTCCAGCGTCCGGATTTAGTCAGCCTCGGCGGACAGAAGAACTTTGCCGCATTAATGACGATGATCGACAAGGATACTGAGCGTTATGGGGATGAACTGAACATTGAGCGTTTTAAAAATTACATCGCGCAGGCCATTATTTATAAGAAAGCCTATAAGTTGATTAATTCACTTTTCCCCGCATTTAAGGCGAATATTGCCGCCTATACTGTGGCCGCCTATTCACATCTTTATGGCAACCAAACGGATCTTGCAGAGATCTGGAATCAACAAGGCATTGAGGAAACGATGGGCAACCGGCTTGTCAGCTTAGCCCATCGGGTGAATAGTCTTCTGACTGAATCCGCGAATGGCAGGATGATATCGGAGTGGGCGAAGAAGCCTGAATGCTGGGAGTATGTCCGCAGTAAAATCTATTTCTCCGCACATGGAAAAATGGAAGATCACATGAGTAGTTAAATTGTCCACTGAGTTCATGATCGAAGCCCTGCGTGTGTGTTATGGATTGCTCGCAGCGGGGCTTTGTTGAATAAACCGAACTTTTTCTTAGTTGAAGACTTAGATTATACATCACCATACAACGCCGGTAGCCCCATGGCGCTTCACATCCTCATTCTTTAAAATATTCTCAGGCAGGAAACTGTTCTCCTGTGCTTTTTCTGTGCTCAACGTTATCCATGCCTATCTATTTAATGCAAATTACAGTAAAGTAAAAGGACAACTACAGCAAAGTTTCGCAATGCACTGCTATGTAACTCATTGATCCTGCGTAGAATTTA